>Ga0207426_1002762_pt1 | contig 10587 bp, 7 predicted proteins | sample AraplaMF_Cvi_mMS_FD_184265 | JGI IMG/M metagenome (GOLD analysis project Ga0207426, IMG submission 184265) | Arabidopsis root microbial communities from the University of North Carolina, USA - plate scrape MF_Cvi_mMS (SPAdes) (version 2) | ecosystem: Host-associated > Plants > Roots > Endosphere ...
GGTCCTGTCGGGTGGCTGTCAGGCGGCGGTGGAGATGTCACGGGTGCCTCTTCCGACGCGTGTGGGCCATCCGGCTATGCGAATTTTGCCCGGTTTGTCTAGGTCAAGGACATTGTGTGTCCGGGAGTCGCGCCGTCCGCAAGCGGGGCGGCACGTCGGTGCTTACGGTGGTGCGTGCGTGCCTTCCCTGCGGTAAATGCATGGAATTGCGTGTTCCACAGCACCGGGAAGCACCTTCCGTCGCCTGTCGCCCGTCGGCGCATGCGCCACTCCCGGCGGACCGTGGGTACCGCGGTCCCGTGCCCGGCAGAAGAGAGGTTGAGCCAGATGCGAGGCCCCGCGTCAGCCGGTTCCCCGGGCCCGGTGCGTTCCCATGGCGCACCGCCCGCCATCCGGGCCTGGGCGCAAGCGCTCGGCGCGGCCGTGGCGGCCCTCGTCACCATGATCGTGGTCGCCGCCATCGGCCTGTGGGCGGCGGGCGCCACCGACCTCCCCGGCGGGGCCTTCCCGTCCGTGGTCGCGGCCACCGTGCTCGTCGCGGCCGGCGGCTCGGTGGGGCTGTCCGGCGACGCCGGGGTCATCGCCGAGGCCAATGCCGCGCTGGACGTCGTTCCGCTGTCGGTCACCCTCGCCGGAGCGCTGGTGCTGGCCTTCGGCTTCCTGCTGCCGCTGCGCCACCGGGCGGTGGCCGGCACCCGCGAGCTGCTCGCCCGGATCGCCCGGACGGCGGTGTGCTGGCTGGTCCTTCTGCTGCTGCTCACGCTTGCCGCCCGGCACAGCTTCCGGATCTCGGTGGGCAACGACCTGGCCGAGCAGATCGGATCCGAGCTGGGCGCCACCCCCACCGTCGGCTTCCGCGCCGATGTGGCGGCGACGCTCGGCGTCGGGCTGCTGTGGGTGCTGGCGCTGCTCGCGCTGACCTTCCTCGTCTCCCGGCGCGCCCCGCTCTCGCCCCGGCTGCTGCACTACCAGGGCTCCGTACGGCCCCCCGCCCACGCGATGGTGCTGACGCTGCTCGCCTACGCCGTGATCGGGCTGATCGTCGGCATCGTCGAGCTGATCACCAAGGACCGCCCGGCCGAGACCCTCGCGGTCATCTTCCTCGGGCTGCCGAACGTGGCCTGGATGGCGCTGGGCATCGGCACCGGCGGCGCCTGGGTGGGGCATGTCGACAAGGCCTTGGGACTGCCCCTGCCGCACGCCCTCGACCAGGTGCTCCGCACCCACGGACAGCGCACCCTCGACCTCGGCTCGCTCGCCGAACAGGACGGCCGGGCCTGGCTGCTGGTGGCGGTGGCGGCCGTGGTGCTGCTCGCCGCCGCCTTCACCGCGGCGGTCCGCTCCCCGGCCCGGCTGCCGGCCTGGCGGCACGCCGTCGAGATGGCCGTGGCGCTGGCGCTCACCCTGTTCGTCATCGGGCTGCTCACCCGGATCTCCGCCCACTACGGGCTCTCCGTGATCGGCGTCGGCGACCTCGGCGGCGACCTGGGCGGCGAGGTCACCCTGGAACCCCAGCTGCTCCGGCTGGTCGGCGTGGGCCTCGTCTGGGGACTGGTCACCGGCTTCCTCGGCAGCCTGCTGGCGCGGGGCGTACGGCATCCGGGTGAGGTACAGGAGCCGCGCGGGGGACGGGAGCCGGATGGCGGGCGGGAGCCGGACGGCCCCTAGGGTCCCGTCCGCCGGGAACACCGGCGTCGCCCGGTGCGGCGGCCCGGCACTTCACCCACTGCCCCGGCAGGCCGGTGGCATGTTCATGCGATCATGCGGCGATCGAGCGATCGGGCATCGAGCCATGGGGCATCGAGCCTTCGAGCGAGAACGGGAGTGCGGTGTGAGCGGGGCCGGGGGGCAGGACGGGTCGTCCGTGTCGGACGAGGAGTGGGAGCGGTTCCTCCGTGAATCGGTGGCGGGTGCGGCCGAGGCTCCCGTGGAGCCGTCGGCGCGCGCCCGTGAGGTGGAGCGGCGGCTGCGGGAGGGCCCCGGACAGCCGGCGGGCTGGCGTACGTACACACCGGCCCGGCCCCGGCGCAGGACAGGCCTGTACGTCACCGGGCTGGTGGCGGCCGTGGCCCTCCTGGTCGTGGGGCTCTTCCCGGAGCGGGTGGTCGGCTGGTTCGGTGGCTTCGCCGGTGGGCGGGACGGGGCGCCGGTGGCCGCCGAGTCGGAAGCCCCTCGGGAGGCGCCCGGCGCCGGGCCGAATCTGCGCCCCACCCTCGCTGAACCCTTCCGGGGTTCGCCTGCCGTCCGCTGGGCTGACGGAGCGGCAGGGATCACGGTGCCGCCGGCCGAGGCGACCGGCTGGATGGACGCCGCCCAGGTCGGGCGGGCACTGCGGCAGAGCCGGGACTTCCTGGTGGCCGCGGGGCTCGACTCCCGTGTGCTGCGCGGCGAGCGGCCCGCGAAGGCGATCGCGCTGTTGAACCCGCACCAGAAGGACGTCCAGGAGTATCTCCGTACCGCCCTGTCGTCGACGGCGCCCTCGCCCGAGACCAACCCGCTGCTGTTGTTCAGCCGCTTCCGGACGGAACAGGCCCGGCTGGTCGGTGATGTGGTCAAGACCCGCGGCCGGCTCGCGTACCGGGAGGGGAAACGGGGGGCGGTCGAGGTGACGGCGGACGTCACCTTCGTGTACCCGGTCACCCCGGCAGCCGATGACGGGCGGGACGCCGAGGTCATCCGTACGATCGTGCGGCGCAAGGTGGTGATGAACTGGGACGACCCGGCCAAGGTCATCACCGAACCGGGCACGATGTCCCTCGTCTCGTACGCCCTCGACATGACCAACGGCGGCTGCTCCGCCCCGACCGGCTACTTCGTGCCGCCCTTCGGCACAGCCGACGAGCAGCCCGCCGACGCCCACCGCGTCGATCCCTACGACCGCAGTAAGCCGATCGACACGAGAAACGGGACGACGGCCCCAGGCGACGGCTGCGCGACCGCCACCCGCTCCTAGTTCGTCAGACGTCACGCCCGCGTCAGGAGCGAGGCGGCGCCGCTCAGGGTCCCGTCCGCCCCGGGAACATCGGTGTCGCCCAGCGCGGCGGTGGCGGGGGTGCCGCGCTGCGCCGGCCGCCCGGGTCCGCCGGGACGTCGACCTGGGTCATGGGGTGCGCCTGCGGGGTGCCGGCCGGTGTCGGGGGGACGGTGGCCCGGCCGGCCGCGCGCAGTGCCGCCACGAAACCCCGGCAGGTCTCGTAGCGGTTCTCCGGTGCCTTGGCCAGCGACTGGGCGAACACCGCGTCGACGGTCTCCGGCAGATCCGGCCGCAGCTCCGTCATGGCCGGCGGCGGATCGTACTGGTGCGCCCACAGCAGCGCCATGTCGTCGTCGCGGCGGAACGGCGGCGCGCCCGTCAGCATCTCGAACAGCACGCAGGCCAGGCTGTAGACATCGCAGCGGCCGTCCACCGGGCGGCCGGAGATCTGCTCGGGCGCCACATAGTCCAGCGTGCCGACGAACTGGCCGACGCTGGTGAACCCGGTCAGCGACAGGGACTTCTTCGTCAGCCCGAAGTCGGTGAGATAGGCGTGCTCGGGGCGGTCGCTGTCGGTGCCCTCGGCGATCAGGATGTTGCCCGGTTTCACGTCCCGGTGCACGAGGTCGTGCGCATGGGCGGCGTCCAGCGCGGAGGCCACCTGGAGGGCGATCCGGCAGGCGGTCTCCAACGGCAGCGGTCCGTCGCGGTCGAGCAGCGCCCGCAGGTCCCGGCCCTGGACGTAGCGCATCGCGATGTAGAGCACGCCCTCGGTCTCCCCGGCCTCGAAGACCGGGACGATGTGCGGGTGGTCGATCGCCGCGGCGACCCGTGACTCATGGGCGAAGCGCTGCCGGAAGGTGTCGTTCCGGGCGAGTTCGGGCGCCAGCAGCTTCACCGCCACCGTACGGCCGAGCCGCAGGTCCTCCGCGCGGTAGACCACCGCCATCCCGCCCCGGCCGATCTCGTCCTGGAGCAGATACTCGGCGATCTGCCGCCCGCGCAGCCCGGAGGAGTCGGGGGCGGTGGAGCGGTCCTGAGGCGGGCCGGGTGGCGCACCGTTCACCGGATCTCACCCACGGGGTTCGGCGGCGGGGGCGGCCGCTCACCGGGGCTCAGGGCACGGGTCGCGGCGGGGTCCTGGGGCGGCCCCTCCGGCGGGCCCGACGCCCCGGGGTCCGGCGCCGGTCCGGGGGCGGCGGCCGTGGGGGCCGGCGGATCCGCCACCGGGCCCGGCTCGTTCGGTGTCTCCGGGCCCGTCGTGGACCCGGGCCGCTCCCCGGACCGGGACGACGGCCCCGCCGTCACCGCGTACGTCTCCAGCGACACCCCGTCGCAGTAGCACCACCGCTCGTGCCGGGCGTCGTAGAGCCAGACCGCATCGCCGTCCACGACGACTCCCAGCCGGGTGCCGCGGGTGCGCCGGGCGAACGACTCGCCGTCCAGCTGCCCGGCGGCCAGCTCCTCGATCAGCTTCCGGTACCGGCTCAGTTCGCCCTCCGCGGCGCCCAGCAGCGGGCGGGGGTCCGCGGTCCGGGCGGCGCCCTGCTCGGCGGCCGGCGGTTCGCGCGGGACGGCCAGCAGCAGCCGGCCGTCGACCCAGGTCGACCAGCCGTTGGAGCACAGCGCCAGCGCCCAGTCCCCGCGGCGGTCGATGATCTGGACCGGCAGCAGCGGATCGAGTGGTGCGGACGGCCGGGTGGTGTCCGGTGCCGACCAGGTCGCCATACCTTCCGGAGGGACGACATGACTGGGGAGAAATTCCGGCGAGGTCACAGGCGGCTCCTCGGCACTACTTGCGCATGATCTCGGGCTCGTGCCGCCGCAGCAGCTTGGTGACCACGAATCCCAGGAGCAGGGAGAGCACGATCATCATGCCCATGTTCAGCAGCCAGATCCCCGGCTTGTGCTGGAACAGCGGGTCGGCGGTCCCCTGCGGCATGATGTGGTGCAGATCGATGGTGCCCGCCATGGCCCCGAGCCCCCACCGGGACGGCACCAGCCACGCCAGCTGCTCCAGCACCAGCACCCCGTTCAGTTTCAGCAGCGCGCCGCAGAACACGACCTGAACGATCGCGAGCAGCACCAGCAGGGGCATGGTGACCTCTTCCTTCCGCACCAGCGCGGAAACGAACAGGCCGAGCATCATGGCGGTGAACGCCAACAGCGCCACCGCGAGCGCGATTTCGATCAGCGGCGGCAGCAACACCCCTTTGCCGCCCGGGGCGTTCAGCTTGACGCCGATCAGCGCCACCAGGGTCAGCACCACGGCCTGGACGATGGTGATCGCGCCCAGCACCAGCACCTTGGACATCAGATACGCCGAGCGGGACAGGCCGACGGCTCTCTCCCGCTGATAGATGGTCCGCTCCTTGACCAGCTCCCGCACCGCGTTGGCGGCACCGGTCAGCACCGCGCCGACGCACAGGATCAGCAGCGCGTTGACCGCCGAGTCCTGGGTGAGCGCGGATCCGGCCAGGGCGTGCGCCATCGCTCCCATCACGAACGGCAGCGCGACCATGATGATCAGGAAGGTCCGGTCGGCGGTCAGCGCCGCCGCATAGCGCCGGACCAGCGTGTGCAGCTGTTTGCCCCAGCTCTGCGCCTTCGGCGCGGCCACCGGGCCCGCGGGGGCCTCGGGGGCGCGGGTGGGCTGATGGGAGTCCGCGGCGACATAGCGCCGGTGCTCGGGCGAGGCGCGGAACCGCCCTGCCCAGTCACGCTCCTTGTCGTTCTCGAAGGCCTCGAACGCCTCCGGCCACTGCTGGAACCCGAAGTAGGCCAGCGCCTCCTCCGGCGGTCCGTAGTAGGCGATGGTGCCGCCCGGCGCCAGGACCAGCAGCCGGTCACAGACATCCAGGCTCAGCACGCTGTGGGTGACGACGATGACCGTACGGCCGTCGTCCGCCAGCCCGCGCAGCATATGCATCACGGAGCGGTCCATCCCGGGGTCGAGACCGGAGGTCGGCTCGTCGAGGAAGAGCAGCGACGGCTTGGTCAGCAGCTCCAGGGCCACGCTGACGCGCTTGCGCTGGCCGCCCGAGAGGCTGTGGATCGGCTGATTCGCCCGCTGGTCGAGGCCCAGTTCATGGATCACCTCGTCGACCCGCGCCTGCCGCTCGGCCTTCGCGGTGTCCTCGGGGAAGCGCAGCTCCGCGGCGTAGCTCAGGGCCCGGCGCACGGTCAGCTGGAGATGCAGGATGTCGTCCTGCGGGACGAGCCCGATGCGCTGGCGCAGCTCGGCGTAGTCGCGGTAGAGGTCACGGCCGTCGTAGAGCACCGTGCCGTCGTCCGCGGGGCGCAGCCCGGTCAGCGCGTTGAGCAGCGTCGACTTGCCGGCGCCGCTGGGGCCGACCACGGCGAGCAGCGTCTTCTCGCCCACCGGGAAGGACATCTGCTCCATCAGCGTCTTCCGGCCGTTGTCGACCCGGACGGCCAGATCCTGTACGTCCAGCGACACCTCACCGGTGTCGATGAACTCCTGGAGTTCGTCGCCGACCAGGGCGAACGCGGAGTGGCCGATGCCGACGATATCGCCGGGGATCATCGGTGCCCGGTCCACCGGCTGGCCGTTGAGGTAGGTGCCGTTGTGGCTTCCCAGGTCGACGATCTCGAAGCCCTGGGTACCGGCCCGCAGCTCCGCGTGCCGCCGGGAGACCGAGAGGTCGTCGACGACCAGGTCGTTTTCGGGGGCGCGGCCGATCCGGGTGGTCCGGGCGGCGGGCAGCGGGCGTACGGAGCTGGGCCGGCGGAAGGTACGGGTGCCGGCCGGGTGCGAGACGGCGGAGGGCCGCTCGACGCGGGTCGGCGGTGGCGCCGGTGCCGCGGGCGCCTGCGGGGTGGGCGGCGGCGGTGGCGGTGACGCCTTGGAGAGCACCGCACACGGACCGTCCGCGGGGTTCCCGAACCGGATCACCGTGCCCGGCCCGACACCGCTCTCGTGCACCCGCCGGCCGTCGGTGAACGTGCCGTTGGTGCTGTCCTCGTCCTCCACCGTCCAGTGGCCCGACTTGGTCCGCAGTACCGCGTGGTGCCAGGAAACCCGGGCGTCGTGCAGCACGAGTTCGCAGGCGGGATCCCGTCCGACGTGGTAGACGCGGCTGGGGCTCATCACCTGGGTGCTGCCGTCGGACTCGACGACGAGTTCCGGCGCGGTGGGCGCATCCTGCCGCTCAGCCATACCAAAATGCTACGGCCGCGAGCCGGGCTCCGCCTGTCGGCGCGGGAGCGCCCGCGGCAGACAAAGTCCCCTTCCCAAAACGGTATTTCGGGGCATGATCACCCTTTATGCGAGCGAATGCGGCCGGTTACTCGCGAGAAAGGGCACAGGTCAACTAGGGTGAACGCTCCGATTGGTCCCACCTGCAAATTCCATGGAAATGCCGGAATTTGCCGCGCTGGTCGAAAGAAGTCCTGCGGAACCCGGGACGCACAGTGCGGTGCAGGGCTACGTGGTGTCGGTAACACCGCTGAACGTCGGCTTTGTAAGACCCAGCCGGCCCGTCCGTCCTCCGGGACACGACGGGCCGGTCCCTTCTTATTCACCTACCTCCTGAAGGCAAGGCAGAGATGGCACGAGTCTCCCGACAAGACCCCGAGCAGTTCTCCCAGCAGCGGGCTCATCCCGTCGACGAGGTACTCCCCGTCGGCAAACTCACCCTCTTCGGTTTCCAGCACGTCCTCGCGTTCTACGCGGGAGCGGTGATCGTCCCGATCATTCTCGGAAACGCCCTGGGACTGTCCCGCGAGGAGCTCGTCTATCTGATCAACGCGGACCTGCTGACCTGCGGTGTCGCCTCGATCATCCAGGCCCTCGGCGTCTGGAAGATCGGTGCCAGGCTGCCGCTGGTCCAGGGCGTCACCTTCACCGCGGTCTCCCCGATGATCGCCATCGGGCTGGGCGCGGGCGGCGGCACCGCCGGTCTGCTCGTCGTCTACGGCGCGGTGATCACCGCGGGTATAGCGACCTTCCTCTTCGCGCCCTTCTTCAGCAAGCTGGTGAAGTACTTCCCGCCGATCGTCATCGGCACGATCCTCACCGTCATCGGCCTCACCCTGATCCCGCAGGGGCTGAAGGACGCGGCCGGCGGCGCGCAGTTGATCGGCCACCCCGGCTACGGTGACCCCAAGAACCTCGCCTACGCGCTGGGCACGCTGCTCTTCATCCTGGTCGTGGTCCGGTTCGGGAAGTCGTACCTGAGCAGCCTGGCCGTACTGCTCGGCCTGGTGGCCGGCACCGGCGTCGCCTGGCTCCTCGGCGATGTGGATTTCGGCGGTGTGAAGAGCGCCGCCTGGTTCGGCGTCAGCACGCCCTTTCACTACGGAATGCCGAAGTTCGAGCTGTTCCCGATCATCGCCATGGTCGTCGTCATGCTGATCACCATGGTGGAGACCACCGGAGACGTGTACGCCATCGGGGAGATCACCGGTAAAAAGATCGACAACGCCACCGTCGCCAATGCGCTGCGCGCCGACGGTGTCGCCACCGTCCTCGGCGGAGTATTCAACTCCTTCCCCTACGTGGCTTTTGCCGAGAACATCGGCCTGGTGCGGATGTCGAAGGTCATGAGCCGGTTCGTGGTGGTCGCGGCCGGCGGCTTCATGATTGTCATGGGCTTGCTGCCGAAGGCGGGCAGTGCGGTGGCCGCCATTCCGCATCCGGTGCTCGGCGGTGCCGCGATCGCGATGTTCGGCATGGTCGCCGCCGTCGGCATCCAGATCCTCGGCAAGGTGGATCTGCGTGAGGAGCGCAACGCCCTGATCCTCGCGGTCAGTCTCGCCGCCGCGCTGCTGCCGAACGCGGTCGAGCCGTTCTTCACGCGGATGCCGGAGGACGTCCGCGCGGTCCTCAACAGCGGTATCACGCTGGGCAGCCTGACCGCCGTCCTGCTGAACCTCTTCTTCAACGTCTTCACCCGCCGGAAGACCATGGAGATCGACTGGGACGAGATCGAGGGCGACGAACCGGCGGAAGCGCCCGAGCCGTTCGGCGCGCCCGCTCCGGCGGCCCCGTACACGCCGCAGGCACACCATCACCCGGGCCCGCAGCACCCGCAGGGCGGACCGGACTGGGGGATACCCGGCCACTGAGTCCGCCAACGGCCACGGACGGGGAGGGAACCGGATATCCGGTCCCCTCCCCGCCCGCTTTTCCGCCGGTGCCTCGCCGGCCTACCTCAGTACGTCGGCACCGTGTTGAACGGCGGTGCCTCGCCCGCATCCCCGATCAGTTCCCAGAAGTGGTCCACCAGCCGGCGCAGATACGCCGAGCGCTCGGCCGCGACCTCCTTGAGCCGGGAGTCGTCGTTGCGCGCCACCACATGCCCCATGTAGCGCTCGGAGAACTCCGCGAACTCCCCGTGCATCGTGCGCAGTGCGTCGCTCACCCGCGTCTTGTTCAATGTGGTGATCTTGGTGACCGGCCCGACATGCGACTTCCAGCGCCCGTCGATGGCCGTCCGCAGATGCCCGGACAGCTCCTCGTCCCGGCCCATCACCCCGATCAGCTTCCGCAGCGACAGCCCCAGCGCCTCCACCAGCGCCTTGGTCTGCCGGTAGTCGCCGCTCCACTGCCGTGCCGACTCGGCCGCCCAGTACAGGGCCGGGTCCATCCCGATCAGCTGCGACAGCCGCTCCACGCTCAGCTGGCGGGCCATCCGGTGCTCGGCCAGGGTCCGCGGCTCGGCGCCCATCAGCGTCGTCGGCGGGCACCACAGCACATCGGCCAGGACGAACAGCTGCGCCTCGGACGGCATCTGGGATCCGTACTCCCAGGCCTCGACCAGCTCGGGGCGGACCGGCGTACCGCATGCCGTCATGGACTGGGCGACCTGAGCCGTACTCAGGCCCACCCGGGCCCGCGCGGATCTGGCCTCGGCGGGGGAGAAGGGAGTGCTGTACACGTACGGGACACCTCGCTGCACCCGGCGAACGAGGGGTGCTTGGGGGGAGAGGGCATGGAGGAACATCCAGGAGCGGGCAGATTAACAGATGGTCGATAGGTACGAATCCACAGTTCCCCTTCGACTCGAAGGCCGGGGGAGGCGTGCGGACGAGTCCGCGGGAGATGTGCGCTATCTGTCCGATTTCGCGACGCAACTCGCTTACTGGGTATAGCCGAAGCCCTGGTGCTTACCGGGCGGTAGCGATGCGTTGAGACCGCGCGGACGGCGGGACGTAATCAGAGCGTTACGCAGAAGCAGGAGTGGTGTCACAGTTTGCGTCGAGGCTGAAGTTGTCGACGGGCACCGCCGCGCGGGGCCCGCCGATGGCACACCCGACATCCGGTCCTCCCCCACAATCCGGTCAGGATGGGACCCCACATATGCGATCAGTGCTGGAACGCGCCCATGCGTTCCGAGGCTTGGAGCCTGCCTTAGCAGCCGTGCGCCCGCGCGCCCGTGTCCGTACCGCCGAGAGACGGACCCGAAGGGCGACCGCGATCCATGTATCTGTCATGCATCTGACAGCCGGCTAAGAGGTCCGGACCGCTGCCGCCGACGCGGCGCGGCCCGGGCCCGCTTTCGCATGCCTCCTTGCACGAAAGGACATCCCCAGGTGCTCACTTCGCACCGCACCACCCCCCAGGGCTCCCCCATGGCCCTGCTCGACGC
>Ga0207426_1002765_pt1 | contig 10582 bp, 9 predicted proteins | sample AraplaMF_Cvi_mMS_FD_184265 | JGI IMG/M metagenome (GOLD analysis project Ga0207426, IMG submission 184265) | Arabidopsis root microbial communities from the University of North Carolina, USA - plate scrape MF_Cvi_mMS (SPAdes) (version 2) | ecosystem: Host-associated > Plants > Roots > Endosphere ...
GCCATCATCGTCGCCTAGACAGCGACCGGACCTCTGATCCCGGACCAGTGATTCCATGGAATTACCCCTGCTGCATCTCGCCCTGGTGGGCACGCCGAACAGCGGCAAGACCTCGCTGTTCAACGCCCTGACCGGCAGCCGGCAGAAGGTCGCGAACTATCCCGGCGTCACCGTCGAGCGCAAGGAAGGCTTCTTCGTGACCCCTCAGGGTCGCCAGGTGTCGGTGGTCGACCTGCCCGGCACCTATTCGCTGCGCGGCCGCAGCCCTGATGAAGAGATCACCCGCGACTTCGTGCTCGGCAAGGCCTCAGGCGAAACGGTCCCCGATCTCGTGCTGTGCGTGGCCGATTCGACCAATCTGCGGCTGACCATCCGCCTCCTGCTCGAGCTGAAGCGCACCGGACGGCCGATGGTCCTCGTGCTCAACATGTTCGACATCGCGGCCCGCCGCGGCATCACCGTCGACGTGGAGCGGCTCGCCAAGGAGCTGGGCCTGCCCGTGGTCACCTCGATCGCAGTGCGCAAGGGCGGCACCGCCGACCTCCTGAAGCTGACCGACGACATCTCGGCAAAGCTCGCCGAGGCGGAGCCGAACAGTTGGCGCGCGCTCAGTGTCGCCGAGCTGCGCGCGACCCAGCGCGAGGCCGACCGCATCATTGCCGACTGCGTCAGCCTGCCTTCCAGACCCGACACCTGGACCGCGCGGATCGACGGCATCGTGCTGCATCCGGTTGGCGGCCTCATCGTGCTCATGCTGATCCTGTTCGTGATGTTCCAGGCGGTGTTCGCCTGGGCGCAGCCGCTGATGGACCTGCTCAATTCGGGCTTCGATGCGCTCGGCGAGCTCGTTCACGCCACCCTGCCCGCCGGCCTGCTGCAGAGCTTCCTCCAGAACGGCGTGATCTCGGGCGTCGGCAGCGTCATCGTGTTCCTGCCGCAGATCATCATCATCTTCCTGTTCATCCTGCTCCTGGAAGATTTCGGCTACATGGCGCGCGCCGCGTTCCTGATGGACCGCATCATGGGCGGCGCCGGCCTGCACGGCCGCGCCTTCATTCCGCTGCTGTCGAGCTTTGCCTGCGCCATTCCCGGCATCATGGCGACGCGCGTGATCGACAACAAGCGCGACCGGCTGACCACCATCCTGATCGCGCCGCTGATGACCTGCTCGGCGCGCATTCCGGTCTACACGCTGATCATCTCCGCCTTCATTCCCGCGAGGGACGTCTGGGGCTTCATCAATTTGCAGGGTCTCGTGATGTTCGGCCTCTACGCCGCCGGCATCACCAGCGCGCTTGCCGTCTCGTACCTGATCAAGTTCTTCATGCTGCGCGACTATGCGCCGGCGCCGTTCATGCTGGAGCTGCCCGACTACAAGATGCCGCGGCTGAAATCGATCGCGATCGGCGTCTACACCCGCGCCAAGATGTTCCTGGTGCGCGCCGGCACCACGATCTTCTCGATGATGGTGCTGATCTGGTTCCTGGCCTCGTTCCCGCAGCCGCCGGCGGGCGCCACCGAGCCCGCCATCGACTTCAGCCTGGCCGCGATCATCGGCAAGGCGCTCGAGCCGCTGCTCGCGCCCGTCGGCTTCAACTGGCAGATCGCGGTCGCGCTGATCCCGGGCATGGCGGCGCGCGAGGTCGCGGTCGCAGCACTCGGCACCGTCTATGCGATCGAAGGCGGCAAGGAAGCGGCCGAGCAGATCGGCTCGGTGCTGGCGACGAAATGGTCGCTCGCCACCGCGCTGTCGATGCTGGCCTGGTACATCTTCGCCCCGCAATGCGCCTCGACGCTCGCCGTGATCCGGCGCGAGACCGGAAGCTGGACCTGGATGGCCGTGACCTTCGGGTACATGCTGGTGCTGGCCTATGCCGCGAGCCTCGTGACCTACAATATCGCCGTCGCGCTCGGAGCCGGCTAGCAGCAGCCGCTGCCAACACAAAATTCGTGAAAACAACCCCATGCACAGTAGACGGGGCTTGTGAAATCAATGGCTTGCGGGGGCACCATCGGGAGGCGACAATCCGATTGACCCGTCGCCCAAAACAGCGTCGACGGCCCGCGAGCGACAGCCGCCCGTGTCGCGAGCGGCTGCGTCAGGCGGAACGAAAATGAACTCTGATGCGGACAACATCGTCGGATTGTATCGCCGGCACGCCACCGCGTGGGCGCGCCAGCGCGGGCGAGATCTGACGGAACGAAAATGGCTCGATCGTTTCATCGCGCTTTTGCCTGCGAGGGCCAGGGTGCTCGATATCGGTTGCGGCACCGGAGAGCCGATCGCGCGCTATCTGCTCGAGGCCAGATGTGACGTTACCGGCATCGATGCCGCTCCGGAAATGATCGACATCGCAAAGAGGCATTTCCCCGGCGCGACATGGCGTGTTTCAGACATGCGATCTCTGGAGCTTAACGAGACATTCGATGGCCTGCTCGCCTGGAACAGCTTTTTCCATCTGGCTCCCGAGCAACAGCGCCAGATGTTTCCAATCTTTGTTCGGCACGCCGCCGAGGGCGCAGCGCTGATGTTCACGAGCGGCCCATCGGCTGGAGAGGCGATCGGAACGTTCGAGGGTGAGCCGCTGTACCATGCCAGTCTCGCCCCACCGGAATATCGCCAATTGCTCGACAGCAACGGTTTTGACGTCGTCGACCATGTGGTGGAAGACCCGGACTGCGGCCGGCTCACGATCTGGATCGGACGCTTGCGGCAACAAGAGACAGCTTGAGCGGCGAGAACATCACGACGCGGTTTCCAGGAACTCCGTTGTTCAAAGCTGCGCAGGCTTCCCCGTCAGCGCGGGTTGTCGCGTCCATCGTCCGGGTCGCTGTCCCGATTGAGGATGAGCACGGCGGGCTCGTCATAGCCTTTGCGGCTGCTGTAGAACACCAGCGCCATCAGGCCGACGCCGACCACCAGCGAGAACACGACCCCCAGCACCAGCGCGACATAGCCCGACGCAGGAACGCTGGTGTCGGTGCTGGTCCAGCCGAGATAGCCGAGCACGCACGCGGCGGCGAGCATCGCGCACAACGCCCCGATGACCAGCCATCTGGCGAGGTTGCCCCCGTATGGGGCGGATGGCGCCGGTTGTCCGTCAGTGCCGTTCATGGATATTCTCCTCGAGAGGTCGTCGTGTCCTAAGGTGCGGTGGCCTTGGTCGCGATCGCATGCAGAGCGCCCGTCATCGCCGTGACGGCAGCCTTGGCCGGCTCGCCGACGCCATGACGCCCGGCGAGATAGGCGGGGTCGTTGTAAGACAGCCAGGTCGCGCCTTGCTCGTCCTGCCAGACCAGCGCCTTGAGCGGCAGGTCGATGCCGACAGTTTGCGCCTGCTGCATCAGGGGCGTGCCGCCCTTGGCGTTACCGAAGATGATGAGATCGGTCGGCCGTAGCGGCAGGCCGACCGCGGCGGCACCGGCCGCATGATCGACATGGGCGAACACGGTGAGGCCCTTGGCCTTCACTTCCGCCTCCAGCCGTTTCATCGTGTCCTCGGGCCCGAAATTGCTCTTGATGGTGATGAGTCCGTCTGCGGCCATTGCCTGTGTCTCCCATGAACATGTTGCTGCGATCAGAACGAGGATCCTGATCAATATCGAAAGCTTCATCGCCCGCTCACTTCCTGCGGAACAGCTTGGCGGGATCGAACTCCGGTTGTGGAACGAAGCCGTCGCGATTGGGCATCCGGATTTTCGGCAGACTTTCCTTGTCCACCTTGCCGTCGGCGGGAATGATGCCGTTGAGGCTCAGGATGTAGGCCGTGACGGCATAGGTGTCCTCGGTGCTGAGCGAGCCCGGGGTGGGATAGGGCATCGCGCGATGGATGTAGTCGAACAAGGTCGTCGCATAGGGCCAGAAGCTGCCGACGGTCTTGACGGGCATGTTGGATGCGAGTGTGCCCTGCCCTCCGACGAGACGATCCTTGATGCCGCCCTGGCCGTTGTCGCCATGACAGGCCGCACAATTGTCAGCAAAGACCTGCTTGCCCTGCACTGCCGTGCCACTGCCCTCGGGCAGGCCCTTGCCGTCGGGGCCGACGTCGATGTCCCACAGCTTGATCTCGGCAGGCGTCGCCGGACGGCCGAAGTCGAATGCCAATGCCAATGCGGGTGCTGCGAGCAGTCCGCATGTGAGGAAGCCGGCGAGAAACAGTTTGTCATGCGAGGACATTGCGGACCCTCCCGGCCTCGTCGATGCTCCAGGTCTGCTGGGCGTTGTAGTGGAACAGGGCATTGGTCCCCATCGCGGCGATGAAGGTCTGCCGGTCCGGCTGGGCATTGCCCTGCTCGTCGGTCGAGCGGCTGACAATCCTGGTCGGCTTGCCGTCCCAGTCCCAATCCATCTGGAAACGCACCTGCGCCTTGGACAATACCGGCTGAGCCAATTGCGCCTGCTTCCACGTCCGGGCGCCGTCGGTCGAGATCTCGACCTTGGCGATCTTGCCATGGCCGCTCCAGGCGAGACCCGAGATGCGGTTGTAGCCCGGCTGAATCTGCATCATGCCGGACGGCTGCGTGATGACCGAATTGGTCTCCATCCTCAACTGAAATTGCCGTGCCTTGCCGTTCGCGAGCAGTTGCGTGTAGCGCGCCGTCTCCCAGCGCGTCATCCACGGCGCGTTGCCGAATTTGAGGCGGCGCAGCCATTTGATGTTGAGGTTGCCCTCGAAGCCAGGCATCACCAGCCGCATCGGAAAGCCGTGCGCGGGTCGCAGCGGCTCGCCGTTCTGTCCGTAGGCGACGAAGGCCTCGTTCACGATCTCCTCGGTGAGCGGAATGCTGCGGTCGACGCCTGCGCCGTCTCCGCCCTCCGCCAACATCCAGGTCGACCCCTTGTCCTTGGCCACGAGGTCGATCAGAAATTTCAGGGGCACACCGGTCCACTCGTTGGTGCTGACCAGGCCATGCGTATTCTGCACCGTCAGATCCGGATCGGCCTTTTTCCAGTTCTCCCATCCATTGCCGGTGCACTCGATGAATACGATTCGGGTGACCGACGGCATCCGCTTCAGGTCTTCGAGGCTGAAGACCAGCGGCTTCTGCACCATGCCGTGAACCAGCAGCCGGTGCTGCGCGGGATCGATGTCGGGAACGCCGGAATGGCTGCGCTCGTAATGCAGATCGGTCGGCGTGATATTGCCGACCAGCTTCTGGTGCGGCGTCTTGGAGTTGATGGCATCGCTCGGATCGACATTGCGCTTGCCCGGCGTGGCCTCGGGAATGCGGTCGAGCTTGACGAAACGGGAGCGATCGCTGTGGGCGCTGAGATCGGCGCCTGGCGCGCGATCAGGGACGTCGGCCAGTGTCTCTGCCCGAGCGACCTCGCTCGCAGCGACCCCCACAAGGCCCGCCGACAAGCCGCCCACAAAGCCGCGGCGAGAAACGTCCGCGGATCGTGGCAACCCTTCGCTTGATGTCTTGGACGTCATGATATCTCCCGCCGGCCGTCGTGCGTTTTTGAAAGTTTGGTTTCTTTCATTGGGCGACATTGGCTGAACGCTGCGCAAATTGCCTGTTAGGTTGTGTTAGAAGGCATGAGGGGACCTGTCGCTCTCGTTCGCACGATGAGCTATCCGACGCGCGACGACGCGTCGTACGCGAGATCGCAACCAACGTTGAAGCCGCTGTCAGTTCCATGGACCATTTCGTCACAGACCGACTGACCGGCGAGAGGCTGAACGAAAGTCACCTCGCCGACCTCGTCGCGCTGCATCAGGATCCCGACGTGTCGCGCTATCTCGGGGGCGTACGTTCGGCGGAGACGACGAAGGCTTACGTCGACGTCAACATGGCCCATTGGGACCGGCACGGCTTCGGCCTCTGGGCACTGCGAACGCACGAGGGGGCGTTTGCCGGACGCGCGGGCATCCGCCATATCCTGGTCGACGACGTGGACGAGATCGAGATTTTCTACGCGTTCAAACGCGAATTCTGGGGCCGTGGATTTGCGAGCGAAATCGCGACCGCGTTGACGGAGATCGGACTATCACGGCTCAAGCTGCCGTCCCTGATCGGCCTCGTCTATGTCGAGAACGGCGCGTCTCGGCGCGTGCTCGAGAAGTTGAACTACCTTCTCGAAAAGCGCACGAAGCGGGATGGCATTGATGGTGTGATGTACCGTATCCGGCGGTGAAAAAATGGAGCCGCGAGGCACACTCGCAGCTCTCAGTGTGAGCGAGGCGCAGCATGCCCCCGACTTGCGATGAGCGGGGATCAATGGTGGGCACGGCGCAAGTGCGCCTCCCCCACCAAAGCCCTTATCGGAAATATCCCAGCACGAGATCGATGTCCGCGCTGCCGGCGACCGTGCCGTTCAGCTCGGCGTCGATGACGCGACGGCAGGCGTCGATCGCGGCGTGGTCGCCGAGGTCGTTGGCGGCTTCCAGCACGAGCCAGGCCGCGTCCACCGACGCCTTGTCGGGTGCTCCGCCGCCGAGATCGGCGGTGATGGCGCTGTCGAGGTTCTTCTTCCGAACCGAGGTGCCAAATTGAGGCAACATTGCAAATACTCCCCTTTGAATTCCGGGACGATGCTCAGTGCAACCGGTCAGTGGACCTGAAGCTCGGGCTGACGGCCGCCCGAGGCGGAATCGGCGCCGGTCTTGCGCGACTGGTAGAACTTCAAGACGCTGCGCGAAGTCTCGACCTTGAGCCGGCCGAAATCACGCTCGTTGTCGTGGAGCTCGCGGGCCGTGATCAGATGATCCTTGGCGCCGAGGAACAGCAGCGACATGGTCGTGTCCCAGGAGAAGTCGAGCGCCTTGCAGAGCACCAGGATCATCTCGCGGTTGCGGTCCATCATCGCGCGCTCGATCACGTCGACCGGCAGCGCCGACAGCAGCGACAGGCCGATCTGCACCTCGTCAAAGCGGTGCTGGCGCGCATAGTTCGAGATCGAATCCTGGTTGAGGTTGCCCTGGCGATATTGCGTCGTGACCACGCGCTTGGCGACGAAATAGCTGCGCGAGGACGGGCCGAACTTGGACTGGAGATCGCCGGTGACCTCGGTCACCGAGCTCTGGATCTGCGCCATCATCTCGGGCCGCTCGGTCTCGAGCCGGCGACGGACATCTTCCGACGCCTTCGAGATCAGCTGCTGGAAGATGTGGCGCGGCACGTCCTTGCGCAGGCCGAGCTGCTCGGCGAGGATCGAATCGCCCTCGGCGCGGCGGACCATGTGCAACAGGCCCGAGCCGGAGAAGCGGGCGCCTTCGTTCTTCGCAACCGACGTCACGACCTCCTGATCGCCGCGCTTGACCAGCACGTCGGTGACGGCTTCGCCGATCGATGTGCGCTGGGCGATCGCGAGCAGATGCGACTGGCCCTTGGTCATGGCGTTCTCGACCAGCATCTTCTCGTCGAGACGATTGGAGTCGCGCAGCACGGGACCGGCGACCGCGATCTCGTCGTCGAACGCCAGCTTTTCGATGACGTTGAGCGGAGCTTGATCGCACCCCGCCATCAGCTCCGACAGCTGCGCGCGCGCGGCAACCTCGATCTCGTCGGCAAGCCGGCCGATGACCTCGCCGAACATGCTGATCTCGTCGTCGCTGTAGCGGCCGGTGATCAGAATGTCGGTCGCGTGCCACAACGCCTTTGCCCGGCTCTCGTCGGTGCCGCGTGCGATCGCGTCGTCCAGATCCTGTAGAAGCGTCTTCGCCCCGTTCATTTCGATAACCCCAGTTCTTGGCAGTTCGTTTGGCGAACCGTACCGCCGCCCGTGACGGCACGCCGGATTCCTCTGGGAACTAAGGTTAGAGATGAAACGCGAGAATCCGGTAAAACCGACAGGTCAGTTTTGCCGGGCAAAATCCTTTCAAATGCGAGGGAATGGGTTAAGTGGCGCGTGCGGAGGACGTGTACTCCCTCGCCCGCTTGCGGGAGAGGGCTGGGGAGAGGTGTCTCCGCAACGGGACAATCCCCTAGAGGAGACAGCCCTCACCCGCGCCTTCGGCGCGACCTCTCCCGCACGCGGGAGAGGTTAAGAGCCCCGCGGCCCAACTTGCGCAAACCAATCCGCCTCACGGATTCTGCGGCGTCAGGACCAGCGGCGGCTTCGGTCTTGGCTTGGCGGGCGCAGGACCCGGAGCGGGCCTGACGTCGATGGCCGGCGGCAGCGGCGCAAGCTGTTGACTGGCCAGCGGCGGGCTCGGCGCTGCGGGCGCGGCTTGCGGGGCCTTCGGCGTCGGCGGGGCTTTCGGCTTTGACGGCGGACGGCGCGGATCCTGGCCGGGCAGCGGCACATTGGCCGGCGCCTGCTCGGGCGCAGCATCCGGAGACACCAGCGTCGGCAGCGCCGCGGTCGCCGGCGGCGGCTCGCCGCGCTCGATGGCATCTAATCGGCGCGTCTCGCGATCGATGGTGCGCACCGCCAGCCATGACGACAAGGGTGCAAGGTCGATGGTGCGATTGAGCTTGTCGGGCGGGCCCGCCGCGAACAGCTGGATCTCCGGCGGGGCGCCGGAGAGCCCGGTCATGATCGGCGTCAGGCTGGCGCGGATGTCGGCCTGGTCGGCGGGGATGTCGTAGCCGCCGGAGACGATGGCGCGGGCGTTCTTGGCTTCCAGCGGCGTCGCGCCGACGCGCAAGCGTCCGTCGCGGATCGTGAACGGGATCTGCGCCGAAGCGACCGCGATCGGCGCAGCGGCGAGCGCGGGCTCGACCAGCTGGCGCAGACGATTGTCGTCGGCGACCTGGCCGCCGTCGCTGGCGCGGATGGCGATCTCGAAGGCGCGCGGATTGAGGCCTCCGATTTCCGCGGAGTCCAGCGTCACCGTGCCGTTGCCGGCGAGCGCGCCGGTGAGCGCCGCGACGCTGCGGCCCTGGCTGGTCAGCGCCATCTGCACCGAGGCGCGCCCCTTCGGCAGCGCGAGGTTGCGATAGCGCAGCGTCGCCGCATCGACATTGCTCAGCTCGATGCGCGTGTTCAACGTCAGGCCGTTGGCGCCGTTGCGCACGTCGAAGCTCGCCGACATCTCGCCGCCACCGAGGCTGCCTTTCAGCGCATCGAGCGCGAGCGACTGGCCGTCGCTTCGGATCGTGCCGCTGAACGGGCGCAGCTCGATGCCGCCGGGCAACATCCCGCGCAACGCCTGGAAAGCGATGCGGCCGCGCCAGCCGCCCAACAACCCCGCGCTCAGGGGCTCGCCGGACTCATGCCCGGCGGCGCCGATCGCCATCGCGAGCGCCGGCACGAGATCGAGCGTATCGAGGCCGACTTCGCCGTCGACGCTCTTCTCCGGCTCCAGCATCACCGCCAGATGACCGCGCAAATGCGAGCCGGCCGCATTGCCGTCGAGATCGTCGAACGTCAGGCGATTGCCCGACAGCCCCACGCGGGAGGACAGGCTGACGGCCTGCATCGATTTGTCGGCCGGGCTGGTCCCGAACAGCGGCGCCAGATTGGCGTTGCGCATGCGCAGGTTCACGCTGGCTTTCGGCTCCGACAATTCGACGCTGCCCTGCGCATCGGCATCCAGCCCGCCGCCGCTGAGCTTTGCGTTCAATTGCAGCGGCCGTCGCCATGCACCGGTCAATTTGCCTTCGAATTGCGAAGCGCCCTCGCCCGCTGCGACCACACGATCGAGGCCGAGCAGCGCCAGCAGCGCGCCGGCCTGCGGCGTCGACAGTTTCGTGTCCAGGATGAAGTCGCTGTTGCGCAATTTGTCGATGTCGATGCCGTTGACGGCTGCCGCCGGGGTCTGCGCGGCCAAAGTCGCGGTCGCCTTGAGCTGTGGCGCGTCGAGATCGAGCACGGCGCGGGCGTTGCTGCGATCGGCATGCTCGGCATTCCTGTCGAGGCTGAGATCGAGCTTGAGGCGGGTCGCGCCTGGTAATGACGGCATGGCATCGAAGCGGGCCCGCACCGCAGGCGCAAACGGCTCGATCAAAGCGGTGAGCTCGCGCAGCGAATTGGCCGAGGATTTCAGCGCGAGCTTGCCGGTGGCCGTGGTGCGGTCGAAGCTGCCGCTCGCCTCGGTGGTGACGCCGCTGGGCTGGCCGAAACGCAATTGCTCAAGCGACAGCGATGCGGGGCCGTAAGCGAGCTTGGCCGCGAACGACCGCAGCTCCTGGCCGGCGGAGATCGCGCGGCCGATATCGAGCGAGAGTTTTGCCTCTTCCGGCCACTCGCCCTGCGGCCCCGCGAGCGCGCGCACGAAGCTCGCGGCGGCATCGAGGTCGAGCCGGTCGGCCTTCAGCTCGGCGTCGATCCGCGAGCCCTTGCTTGCGCCTGTTTGCACGAAGGCGATGCGGCCCTCGACCGCGCCGCCTTCGATGTCGGCCTTCAGCCTGTCGATGGCCAGATGGTTGGCGGCGATGGTCACGTCGCCGGCGAGGCGCAGCGGCCGCGTGCTGCGGCGGGCGATCTCGCTGCGGCCCTGCAGCCAGGCCACCAGCGCGTCGGGGTCGGAGGATTCGACGCTGAGACGTCCGCTGAAACTGTCGGCGCCCGGCGTTGCGCCGTTGAGCGAAAGCTGCGTCTGGCCTGGCGCGCGCAGCTCGAGCCGCTGGAAGGTCCAGGACCGTCCATCGGTCTGCAGCTCTGCCGTGATGTTCTGCAGCGGGCGGCCGCCGA
>Ga0207426_1002766_pt1 | contig 10581 bp, 11 predicted proteins | sample AraplaMF_Cvi_mMS_FD_184265 | JGI IMG/M metagenome (GOLD analysis project Ga0207426, IMG submission 184265) | Arabidopsis root microbial communities from the University of North Carolina, USA - plate scrape MF_Cvi_mMS (SPAdes) (version 2) | ecosystem: Host-associated > Plants > Roots > Endosphere...
CAGATCAGCCAACTATCAATGGAAGAGAGTTGTTTGAGAATCCGGAGAAGTCACCGAGTGTAATAACGCTTGGTTTGGTGTTTTGATAGCATAATATTACTCGGATAACGTGTCTAAAGCGTTTCCCCGGGAAATTTCGATAAAACTTGGACTAAGATTACACAGTTAATGATATAGTCCCATAAAAAATAAAAGCCGTGACGAGATACTTTGCTATGGTATCAAGAGCATAGGCATGCTCGTAATTTGCTATATCTACAAAATGATTAAACCCGGCGTAGGCTATCCAAACCAGTATATGTATCAAAATCAGTTTAAGCCTCTTCTTTGAGAATCCCATAATAAAGAGATCAAGTTGTTTAATTTACTTGTTCATAATATCCAGAAAAAACTTGCTATCAATTTCTTCTCCTGACCACCTGACGTCTGGGCTAATACCAACATTATCAATTAGAGGAAATAATACATGATTCCCTGTTCCCATGGGGCAATAGAACTTAAGATATGGACAAGGCAAATCCCTTGGTCGAACTATTTCTGTATAATCGAAAGCTCCCTTTGTATTAGTTCCAACTATCAAGACCTTATCACTTTGCTTTGCATATTGGACAAACATCTCTGCAGCACTTCCTGTTTTCCTATCCACAATTACAGCAACTTTCTTAGGAAATGGCATTACTTTTTCATAGGTGATACTTCTCGGGTGAGAGATCGCAACCATTTTATCGAGATTCTCCTCCATTATTTGGACTGTCCTCTTAAGTGAAGCTGCCTGATCAGCGTAAATGGGATCCTCCAAAGTTTCTTTATATAGGGAAATATTATCCTTTGATGCTCTAACAATCAATCCGTCGGTTTTATACGGTTTGCTATATATAAGCTGCATGACCGTGTCAAATGTCCGTATATGTCCACCTCCATTTCCTCTTATGTCAATAATTAAATAAGGGGTTTCTTTAATTGTAGTAAGATTAGCTCCAACAATACTATCTACCAATCGCTTGTTGGTAACCCAGGCGTCTTGAATCTTAAGAACGCAAATGTCTTTCGAAACTTTCTTAAAACTGATAGGTGTTTTAGCTTTAGAGAAGCTGGGACTTGAGATATTACCCAGTGATTTAGGATATAATCTCTTCCACTTCCCGTAATTACTTCCAAGATCAAGTATCCCATCTTGAAAAGTACCGAAAATGGTATCCGGTAAATGGTCGTTTTTGAAATATTCAATCCGGTATAGTTCCCCCTTCTTTTCTATATTCATCTTAATTTGCCCTGTAAACCATCTAACGCTGTCAGCCTTAGTGGCAATTCCCTCATACCTATTATTTTCACCAGATTCATCTTTCAGCACTGCCATTTGAAAATCGAACGATAAGGCATTCCATATTCCTTCAATTTCATCTCTTATTCCTTTCTCATAGTTCCTCTTTAGGGCATTTGTATCAAGTGCTACTTTTTTGAGTGAGCTAAACATACTCCGCAATGTATCTAAATAGTTGCTTCTGGGAGGAATATTAACTAGTAACAAGTTTAAATGTGGATCTTTAAAAAAAGACAAGTAGTTCCTGAGCAGAAGGTAGCATCCATAGTATGTCTCACTTTGTGCTTTTAAAGAAAGGCTATCTTTAAATTGATTATACTCAAAAGAACTGTTGTCAGTTATTTTATCAAAATACCCAACATAGTTCTCTTCAACACTTGTAACAAGGCTATCAAAATTCGTTTTGCAGTTGCATGACTGGCCGTGGGCGCCGAGATATGTAGTAATAAATAACAGTGTTAATAAAATCTTATTTTCCATACAAAAATTTAGGCCATCCAATATAATATAAAATCTCCATACAACAGATATGACTCAGCCTAATCGCTGTATCCATGAACAAATGGAATCTGTAAGTAGGTTGGTACAGCCGCAACTGACAAAACTTCCGCGATAGATTGAAAAACTTCGATGCAGATCGAATAACATCGATGTAAGATAACAGAACAGCGCCGCCACTTCACTTAACAGTGATGTAAGACAACAGAACAGACGCTCCACCTGACAGAACTTCCGTGTAAGATAACAGAACAGTGCCGCCACTTCACTTAACAATGAAGTAAGACAACAGAACAGACGCTCCACCTGACAGAACTTCCGTGTAAGATAACAGAACAGTGCCATCACTTCACTTAACAGTGAAGTAAGACAACAGAACAGACGCTCCACCTGACAGAAATTCCATGTAAGATAACAGATTTGCTTCTCCACCTGGCAGATGTGTCGCACAAGCTGACTAATGTAGCCCGTAACATGACTGCCGTGCCATGCAAGCAAGCAGATATCCGTCACCAGCAAGCAAATAGATCGCTCAATATTCCCAATAGGAATTACGACATCTCAAAACTACTGCGCTGTTGCGCTGCAAGTGACCGCTTACAACGAACTATCAAAGCCAACAAATCATACGCAAGATCATTTGCTACCTTAAGTAAGATCATTTGATCCTCTATACTACACATCTCCGGATATTGCCGATAAAGATTATACCAGGCCTCATTCCACTTACATTCGCTTATTGCAAAATCTTTAAAATTTTCGGGAAGTTCTTGTATCCTTTCATTTAATGCTTCAAATACGGGAGTAAAAACGGGTTTGGACATATGGAATAATATTTTAACAACAATGGAATAATAGATAATAGATATGCGCTCCCTGGCCCATTAAATATCTTGATGGAAGCATTTAATGGTTGGGCCTACATAAAGTAGTTTTATACCGTTAACAAATAAAAGAGTATAGAAAATTTAGACTATGATAATGCGAAGATAAACAAAATATTAATTGAGGGGTTAAAAACCCGCATATTTTTTATAAAATTCGTTCATCTTACCCACAATGAACAAGACAGATACTGAGATACTGCAGCAATTTGGAGCAAACCTGAAAAAAGTTAGAATGGCTAAGGGATATAGTTTACGCGAGCTATATGCTTTGTGCGGTGTAGACAATAGCGACATTAGCAAAATGGAAAAAGGTGAAATTAACGTCACTATTTTAACCTTAGTAAAGTTGGCCCAGGCATTAGAGGTCGACGTCGATGATTTAATATCCTCCAGGATTTTGAAGATATAATATAGCCTGTTGTACTAGCGCCCACCATCGCTCACTTCAGTTGCTGCTGCAATATTACACCTCCGCTCAAATCCAAAAAAATAGAATGGCGGTTTTGGCGGAAATGGCGAAATTAAACAGCAGCTTATCAGCAATTAACAAGAAAACACCCCGCTTCACTACCCGTCTTTCCCCCCTAATACCCCTATAAACCCCCTTTTTCTCCCACTGAAACCCCTATGAAACCCCGGTGAAACACCACCCCCCTATATCACTCGTAATATTACGATTATCGCCCCCGTTAATTATGTAAATCTTCCCCCTTATTATGTAACCCTTATTCCCCCAAAACAACCGAACTTCGCCCGTTTATGCCACAATACACCATACATATCAAAGGCATGGTCTGCCAGCGTTGCATATCCTCCGTAAAAGAGGCGCTGGAAGCCTTGGAACTGGAAGTATTGCATATTGATCTGGGAATGGTGACCATCTCTTCCAACAAAACCCCGGACCGCCAACTGATCTCCCAAAAGCTGGAGGAATTAGGATTCAGCCTGCTCGAAGATAAACAACAACTCCTCGTTGAAAGCATCAAAGCATTAGTCGCCACCGTCTACTCCGGAGAATTCGATTTCCCAGAAGCTTTCCGCTTTTCAAAATATGCCGCAGAACAACTGCACAAGTCCTACGAAATACTGAGCAGCGCATTCTCTGCCGCCGAAAGCACTACACTGGAAAAATATATTATCGCCTACCGCATAGAAAAAGTAAAAGAGCTGCTCGTATACACCCCCGCCACGCTTGCAGATATTTCCTTCCGCCTCGGTTTCAGCAGTGAAGCCCATCTGTCACGCCAGTTCAAGGCCCAAACCGGCCTCAATCCTTCCTATTTCATTAAATTACGTAAGGAAAAGGCCCAATTAGGCCAGCATTCTCCCAAATAAAATTATATACATCTTTCCCTTTATTGTGTAAGGACCCGCCGCATCCCTGGGAGTAAATTTGCAGAAATAGATGAGATATGACAACAACAGCAACGATCATAAAGGATAAGATAAAGAAAACCACCTTCCCGGTATTGGAAATGACCTGCGCGGCCTGCGCCGTAAGCGTAGAATCCATGCTGAAATCTACAGCAGGTGTGCTGGATGCAGGCGTGAACTTCGCCAACCAGAGCGCCTGGGTTACTTATGATCCGGATCTAGCCACACCGCAAACATTACAAACCGCTATCCGCGCCATCGGGTACGACCTGGTCATAGATACCGAAAACCAACACGAAGTAAAAGAGACCGCACAGCGTAAAGCATACGAGGCCCTGAAGAAAAGAACGATCTGGTCATCCCTGCTCTCATTACCGGTAGTGATCATCGGCATGTTCTTCATGAATATACCTTACGCCAACTGGATCATGATGGCCCTGGCCACCCCCGTGGTCTTTTATTTTGGCCGTTCTTTCTTTGTCAACGCCGCAAAACAGGCCAGGTTCCGTAAAGCCAACATGGATACCCTGGTGGCATTGAGCACCGGTATTGCCTGGCTGTTCAGCGCATTTAACACAATATATCCCGCCTACTGGCATCAGCGCGGTTTGCACGCACACGTATATTTCGAGGCCGCAGCAGTGATCATCGCCTTTATCTCTCTCGGCAAACTGCTGGAGGAAAGGGCGAAATCCAATACTTCATCCGCCATTAAAAAGCTAATGGGCCTGCAGCCGCAAACTGTAACGGTAGTACACCACGGCGGCCATCAGCAGGAAGTACCCATCGGACAGGTAAAAGTGGATGATATTATCCTGGTGAGGCCCGGCGCAAAGATCCCGGTAGACGGCGAAGTAACAGAAGGATCGTCTTATGTGGATGAGAGCATGATCAGCGGAGAACCGGTACCGGTACAGAAAACTGCCGGGACAAAAGTATTTGCCGGGGCTATTAACCAGCAGGGCAGCTTCCAGTTCCGGGCAGAGAAAGTAGGCGGAGATACCGTACTGGCGCAGATCATCAAAATGGTACAGGAGGCGCAGGGCAGCAAAGCGCCGGTGCAAAAACTGGCGGATAAGATAGCCGGTATTTTTGTACCCGTGGTGATTGGCATCGCAATGCTTACCTTTGCCGTTTGGATGATTGCAGGAGGTGAGCACGCGTTTACCCATGCCTTGCTGGCTGCAGTGACTGTGCTGGTGATCGCCTGTCCCTGTGCATTAGGCCTGGCAACACCCACGGCTATTATGGTTGGCGTTGGCAAAGGCGCCGAACATCATATGCTGATCCGGGATGCAGAAAGCCTGGAGCTGGCGCACCGGGTAAATGCCGTGATCCTTGACAAGACGGGTACTATCACCGAGGGCAAGCCGGCCGTCACCGATGTATATTTTAGCTCGGATGAGCTGAAGCCGGTACTGCTGGCGATGGAATTACAATCTGAACATCCGCTGGCCACTTCGGTGGTACAGGTGTTACAGGAAGAAGGCGTACAAGCGGTAAACTTAGACAGGATCGACAGTCTTAGCGGACGTGGCATTAAGGCCGAATACAAAGGCAAACAATTCCTCGCTGGTAACAGCCGCCTGTTGGAAGAGAACGGTATACAGCTGGATAGTATCATGGCAACCAAAGCCGCTGTCTGGCAGGAAGCCGCCAAAACCGTCATCGCTTTTGCCGCCGATGGGAAAGCCATCGGGATCATTGCCATAGCCGACAAGATCAAAGCCACTTCGCAACAGGCGATTGCTACCCTGCAGCAACGCGGCATCGCCGTGTACATGGTGACAGGCGACCATACGCAAACAGCAGCGGCAGTAGCCCGGGAAACCGGTATACGGCATTATAAAGCAGCTGTGATGCCTGCCGACAAAGCCGCCTTTGTAAAAGAGTTGCAGCAACAGGGCAAAGTAGTAGCCATGGTTGGCGATGGTATCAACGACAGCCACGCATTGGCACAGGCAGACGTCAGCATCGCCATGGGAAAAGGATCGGATATTGCCATGGATGTGGCAAAGATCACGCTCATCACTTCAGACCTGAACAGTATCCCGCAGGTATTGCGCTTGTCTGGCAGCACCGTCCGCACCATCCGCCAGAACCTGTTCTGGGCATTTATTTATAACCTGGTAGGGATCCCGCTGGCTGCGGGCATTCTTTATCCTTTTAACGGGTTCTTATTGGACCCCATGATAGCAGGGGCCGCCATGGCGCTTAGTTCCGTATCGGTTGTGAGCAACAGCCTGCGCCTGAAGCTATCCAAATTTTAAGTGTACATGATGATACAACGATACACCTGGAAGACCAGGAAGATTGAACACCCGGCAACAGATGCAGTGACCATACATTTTGATACCAACGGACAAGCCTTTGATTATTTACCAGGGCAATACGTGAATGTATATATAACCATCAACGGAAAAACAGAACAGCGCTCTTATTCCTTGTGCTCATCCCCTTATCTGGATGAAGCGCCCGCCATTACTGTGAAACGGATAGCAGGCGGCCTGGTAAGCAATTACCTGGCAGATCATGCACATGAAATAATTGAATGGGAAATAGAAGGACCACTAGGAATTTTTTCAACAGATGCAAATGCTTTTGAGAAAGACCAGGTACTGCTGATAGGCGGTGGCAGCGGCATTACCCCGCTGTTCTCCATCGCAAAATCTCTCCTGCACCGCTCTGCGGCAAAGGTGAGCATTGTGTACGCCAGCCGCATACAGGAAAATACGCTCTTTTTTGAAGAACTAACTTCACTGGAAGCGGCATTTCCCGGGCGCCTGCAAGTGTACTATGCCTTCAGCAGGCATGACCAGGATCGCGAAGCAGACTGTCGCTTGTATATCAACGAGCGCCTGAACCGCTTGCTGCTGAGAAAGATGATCCGTTCCATGTTGGGAGAGGAGCTGCAACAGGCAGAATGGTTTGTTTGCGGTCCGGAAGGCTTGATCACCTTGGCAGAGGCAGTGGCAGAAGTATTGGAAATCCCTTCGCAGCAATTGCGTAAAGAGTATTTCAACCCCGCAGCTGCAGCGCAGGAGATACAATTACCGGATACCAGCAATGAAGTGCTGCTGCATTTTCTTGAACGCAGCAACCTGCTGGAAGTATCGCCTGGCAAAAGTATCCTGGATACGGCGCTGGAAGAAGGCATTCCCATGTTCTATTCCTGTAAGAACGGTACCTGTGGCAGATGCGCCGGTAAGCTGCTCTGCGGTAAGGTACATATGAAAGCGAACTACGCCCTGCGGGAAGAATTGCTGCAGGAGGGATATATTCTCTTATGCCAGAGTTTTCCGCTGGATAACGAAGTGACAGTGGCGGTGGATGATTAATACTTAAATTAAAATCACGCATATGGCAAGAATAGTTGCAGCAATTAACATGACGCTTGACGGTTTTTGCGACCACACGGCGGGAATTGCGGATGATGAACTTCATCAGCATTATGCTGAGCTTCTGCGCAGCGCAGATGCCGCGTTATATGGCAGGATAACATACCAGCTGATGGAATTTTGGCCAACGGTATTAAAAGAACCGACTGGAAACAAATCAATGGATGAATTTGCCGTAATAATGGACAACATTCCAAAAATTGTTTTTTCCCGCACGCTGAAAGATCTTGAATGGAAAACAGCACGGCTGGCAAAACATGATCTTAAAGATGAAGTGTCAGCACTAAGAAAGCAGGAAGGCAAAGATATTTTAGTTGGCAGTCGCAGTTTAATTATAGCCCTGGCACAGCTTGACTTAATTGATGAATATCAACTTTGTATTCACCCGGTTATAGCTGGTGGCAGCTTGCCATTATTCGAAAACATAAATAGCAGGAAGCTGCTTAGGCTCATCAATACAAAAATATTAGGTTCCGGCGCTATTGTACTATATTATGAACCGGCAAAAGAGTCAGCATAAGCTTACTATTAATTATATAAAAACTATCCCCTATAGTGTAATGCTCCCGGCTCCGCTCCGTGCTAACTTTGACTAAACTTAAAAGATTGGATATATGAAAACGTTAAAGTTTAAAACCAATATCAAATGTTCCGGTTGTGTAGCTACCGCTACGCCTTTCCTGAACGAAGTAGCCGGACGCGATGGCTGGGAAGTGGATCTGCAAAGCCCGGAGAAGACGCTCGTAGTAGCCTCTGAAAAATCGGTTTCTGAAGCTGATATTATTGCCGCCATGCAAAAGGCAGGGTATAAGGCGGAAGGGATATAGTTGGAGAAAGGCTTCTCCTTCTCATCGTGAGCAAGCGGGGCTTCCGCCCCGTATTGCGAGTCGTGCAGAGGAAATCCGGGTCTTCATCCCCGTCATTGCGAGGAGTCCGCGGGCCCCTTGCGGGCTGGCCGCGACGAAGCAATCTCCTGACACAATCTTCGCGAAGATCAGTTGGTAGATTGTGTCAGGAGATTGCTTCGTCGCCCCACGCGCTTAGGCTCTACTGCTCCTCGCAATGACGGCAAATCAAATACCCTTCCCTTACCACCCAATTAAATATAAAAAAATCCTCTAATTCTATAAACTCCGATCCAACTTTTACCATTACCTTTGCCACATATGAAACGCTTCATTGCCGTCATATTAACCTTCATCTACCTCGGTACCGCCATGGGCGCCAACGTGCAATTACACTATTGCATGGGCAAGCTCGTGAAATGGGAACTGGGTAGCAATAAGAAGGACCTCTGTGACTTCTGCGGCATGAAGAAAGACCCTTCCGGGACCAGCTTCGCTAAAAAGAAATGCTGTGAAGATGAATATAAAGAGCTGAAACTGAAGAAAGACCAGCGTGTATCCGAAAATGTGCAGCCCTTCCTGCTGGTGCCTTCAATCACCGCTCCCCTAACAGTATACGCTTTGCCGGATATCAAGGCTGTATCCCTGGCTACTGAATTCCCCGTAGCTACAGCGCCACCTGGCATCGCCGACGTCCCTGTTTTCCTCCTGCACTGCAATTTCCGCATCTGATAAGATAACCCCCGCATATCCCTTTGCATCCTGCAAAGGCAATTTCCTCTTTCCATTTTATTTACTAACAATTACTATTTATGGTACATAAGATCATTGAATGGTCCTTACGTAACCGTTTCATCGTGATCGTACTGGCAGCCGGCCTATTTGCATGGGGATTCTTTGCCGTAAAAAAGAACCCGATCGACGCCATTCCCGATCTCTCTGAAAACCAGGTGATCGTATTCACAGAATGGATGGGCCGGGGCCCGCAACTGATAGAAGACCAGGTCACCTATCCGCTGGTCACTAACCTGCAGGGTATTCCCAAAGTGAAATATGTGCGTGGTAATTCCATGTTCGGTATGAGCTTCATCTTCGTCATTTTTGACGATGACGCCGATATCTACTGGGCCAGGGAACGCGTACTGGAAAAGCTCAGCACCATCACCCGACAGCTACCCACGGGCGTATCGCCTACCCTGGGCCCCGATGGTACCGGTGTGGGGCATATCCTCTGGTACACACTGGACGCCCCGGATATAGACCTGGGAGAACAAAGGGCTATACAGGACTGGTACGTGAAATTTGCACTGCAGAACGTTCCGGGCGTAAGCGAGATCGCTTCTTTTGGCGGCGCCCAGCAGCAATACCAAATCACCCTCGATCCTAATAAGCTCCTGTATTACAAACTCGGTGTGGCAGATGTGATCAATGCGGTACGCACCAATAACAATGAATCCGGCGGCCGCAAATTTGAGCTGAGCGATATCGGCTATATCATCAAAACCAGCGGTTACCTGCAGTCTATTGAACAGATCAGGAACATCCCGGTAAAGAACCAGAACTCCATTCCCATCCGGGTGGCAGACATCGCCAACGTACAGATGACCGGCGAAACAAGACTGGGCATCTTTGACCAGGACGGTAAAGGTGAAAAGGTAGGCGGCATCGTGGTGATGCGCTACGGGGAGAATGCAGACGCTGTAATAGACCGCGTAAAGGCAAAGATGAAAGAAGTAGCCAAAGGCCTGCCTGCCGGTGTACAGTTCGATATTGTATACGACCGCGGAACGCTCATCAAAGAATCCGTGAATTCTATCAAACGCACGCTGATAGAAGAAATGGCTGTAGTATCCATCGTGGTGATCATCTTCCTTTTTCACTGGAGAAGCGCACTCAGTATCATCATACAGATCCCCATTACCCTGGCCGCCAGCTTTATCCTGCTGAACGCATTCGGGATTTCCTCCAATATCATGTCATTAACCGGCATTGCATTGGCAATCGGCGTGATCGTAGACAATGGGATCATCATGAGCGAGAACGCATATAAACACCTGGCAGAGCGCTACGCAGCCTGGCAGCAAAACAAACGGGAAAACTAAAGAACTATGAACTGGCTTCGAAAAATATTCCGTAAAGAACCGTCCTGGATCAGCGAGGAAGAAAGACTGGCTGTGATTGAGCAATCCAGTAAACAGGTGTCGAGAGGCGTGTTCTTTGCCACTATTATTATCATCACCTCTTTCCTGCCGGTGTTC
>Ga0207426_1002767_pt1 | contig 10573 bp, 7 predicted proteins | sample AraplaMF_Cvi_mMS_FD_184265 | JGI IMG/M metagenome (GOLD analysis project Ga0207426, IMG submission 184265) | Arabidopsis root microbial communities from the University of North Carolina, USA - plate scrape MF_Cvi_mMS (SPAdes) (version 2) | ecosystem: Host-associated > Plants > Roots > Endosphere ...
ATCCTGACCGGCCAGCTCGGCGACGTGATGCGCGAGAGCGTGCAGGCGGCGATGACGCTGGTGAAGAGCAAGGCTACGCAGCTCGGCATCGATCCCCAGGTGTTCGAGAAGAGCGACATCCACGTTCACGTCCCTGCGGGCGCAACCCCGAAGGACGGGCCGAGCGCGGGCGTTGCGATGTTCACGGCGCTGACGTCACTGCTCACCAATCGCACGGTGCGCAGCGACACCGCGATGACCGGCGAGATCTCGCTGCGGGGTCTGGTGCTGCCGGTCGGCGGCATCAAGGAGAAGGTGGTGGCTGCGGCCGCCGCCGGACTGAAGCGGGTGATGCTGCCGGCGCGCAACAAGCGGGACTACGACGACATCCCGAAGAGCGCGCGGGACAGTCTCGAATTCATCTGGCTGGAGCGCGTCGACGAGGCCATCGCCGCGGCGCTCGAGCCGGAGCAGGCGAAGTCCGACGTCAAGGTCGAAGCGGCGGAGTGACGACGATGAAGAAACTGCTGGAAGAGGCGAAGCGATCGCGAAAGACGCAGCGGCTGCGCCGGCTGCTGGATCGTGCCATCGACAGGGTGCGCGATGCACTTGCAGGACCCGGGCCGCGGCTTCAGCCGGTCCCGGTCCGGATCAAGCGCCGCCGGAACTGAGTCCCCTCCGCCTCAGTCCCCGCGGCTGCCCGATACACACTCGAAACAAAAGGCCCCCTCCGATCGAGGGGGCCTTTGCGTGATTAGCCCACGGCGTCCTTGGCAGCCTTGACCGGGCGGGCGCGGACGATCTTCCGGGCCGGCTTGGCCTTGAACATCATCTCTTCACCCGTGAACGGGTTGGTGCCCTTGCGCGCCTTGGTGGCGGGCTTCTTGATGACCACGAACTTCGCGAAGCCCGGCACCAGGAACAGGCCGTTCTTCTTGAGCTCCTTGTGACCGACGTCGGTCAGCGTCTCCATGACGCTCTTGACGTCACGCTTGGACAGCTCGGTTGCGGTCGCGATCTTTTCGATCAGCTGCGATTTGGAAAGTTGGGTCGGCATCGTGTCTCCTCTGATTCGTTGCCGGTTGCATATTAGACCAACCGGCGAAGGCCTATAGCCTTCTGCACAGTTTTGTCACGGTTTTACGGGCTTTTTTGGCCTGCTGCGACAAAAACCCCTGCATTTTAGCTGCTTCCAGAGCGGAAGACACCTCGTGCAGCGGTTTTTGCCTTGTTTCAAAGGCCCGCACGCTGCCTTGCTAAAGCTGATTCGCCGCTTTCGACAAGCGACGACCGGCCTCTTTGCCGAAGCGAGAGCGCGATTCACCCTGAAAAATAAGGCTGGATCGTCGCGTTGCGGCGATCTCTCCCTGTTTTTACGGGGTCTAGACGCGCTCGATGATGATGGCCGGAGCCATGCCGCCGGCCGCGCACATGGTGACGAGACCGCGCTTGAGGTCGCGCCGTTCCAGCTCGTCGAGCACGGTGCCGATCAGGATCGAGCCGGTCGCGCCGATCGGATGACCGAGCGCTATCGAGCCGCCATTGACGTTGACCTTGGCGCGGTCGAGCTTGAGGTCGCGGATGTATTTCTCGGCGACGACCGCGAAGGCCTCGTTGATCTCGAACAGGTCGATGTCGTCGATGGTGAGCCCCGCCTTCGCCAGCACCTTGCGCGTCGCCGGCACCGGCGCATTCAGCATCAGGGTCGGCGAGTCCCCCATATTGGCCATCGCCAGCACCCGGCCGCGGGCTTTGAGACCATGCGCCTTGGCGTAGGCGGGCGATGCCAGAAGGATCGCGGCGGCACCGTCGACGACGCCGGACGAGTTGCCGGCGTGGTGCATGAAGTCGATGTCGAGGTCCGGATATTTCTGCAGGATCAGGCCGCGATAGGTCGTGCCCTTGTCGTCGAGCGCGTAGTCCGCGATCGCGGGGAATGCGGGCTTGAGCGCGGCGAGGCCCTCCATCGTGGTCTGCGGCCGCGGATATTCTTCGTGATCCAGCGCGAGGCTGCCGTCCTCACGATGCACGGGCACGAGGCTCTTCTTGAAGTGGCCGCCGGCGATCGCCTGCGCGGCACGCTTCTGGCTTTCGAGGCCGAGCGCGTCGACGTCCTGCCGTGTGATGCCCTCTAGCGTCGCGATCGCATCGGCGCAGACACCCTGATGCGACTGCGGATGCTTGGCGCGCAGCCGCAGATTGCCGGAGTCCATCATCATCGTGCCGCCGCCGCCACGGCGTCCCTCCATCGACATCATCTCGCAGCCGCCGGCGATGACGAGGTCTTCGGCGCCCGCCATGATCGAGGATGCCGCCATGTTGACGCTGGTGATGCCGGAACCGCAGAAGCGATCCAGCGTCACGGCGCTGGCGCGCACATCGTAGCCGGCATCGAGCGCCGACATGCGGCCGAGGTCGCCGCCTTGCGTCGCGACCTGCGCGCTGCAACCCCAGACGATGTCGTCGACATCGGCCGTGTCGATGCCGGTGCGATCGGCGAGCGCTCGCAGCACGGTAGCGCCGAGCTGCTGCGGATGAATGCCGGAGAGTGCCCCCTTGCCGGCCTTGCCGACGCCCCGCGGGGTCCGGCAGGCATCGATGATCAGCGCGTCAGCCATTGGCGTTGTCCTCTTGTTATGAGTGTTGAGGACGGTTTTGAATCAGGGGGAATGGGGAGTCAATGCGGAACGCCTCCGCTTCACTTCACCTCGCTTGCGGGGTGAGGTCGGATTTTACGCCTAGCGGAAAATCCGGGTGAAGGGGAGCTTCTGCAAGTACGGTGATCAACGGACTTGCGGAGAGTCCCCCTCACCTGGAATGTGATGTCGCGAATTCCGGCCTCTCCCTGCAAGCGGGGAGAGGCGAAAACATCAGGCACCCGCCGCGTTTTTCGCGATCACGTTGCGATAGAAGCTCGCGCTGAGCTTCGGTGTGCGCACCTGCGTGTCGAAATTGACATGGTAGAGCCCGAACCGCTTGCTCAGCCCGAACACCCATTCGAAATTGTCCATCAGGCTCCAGAGGAAGTAGCCGCGCACCGGCACGCCTTCGGCGGTGGCGCGCTGAAGCTGGGCGAGATAGTTGCGCAGGTACATGATGCGGTCGGTGTCGTAGATCTTGCCGTCCGGCGTAACCACGTCGTCGCCGGAGGTGCCGTTCTCGGTGATGTAGATCGCGTCCGTCTTCCAGATTTTGGCAGCGAGCTTCGGCACCCAGTAGATCGTCTCCGGCGCGACGCGGAGCCAATCCGAGTTCATATGCGGGAACGATTTCGGGATCGGCAGCGGCATGAAGCCCGCGCCCTTGTCCGACGGCACCACGTAGTTCTGCGGCGCATAGATGTTGAGTCCGAGGAAATCGACCGGCGAGCCGATGATCTTCAGCTCGGCGTCGGTGAATTTCGGCGCATCGGCACCGGCATATTTCAGGAAGGCGTCGGTGTATTTGCCGGTCATGATGACGTTGAGATAGCCGGCATTCATTTCTCGTAGCGCGATCTCGGCGGCGCGGACATGTTCCGGCGTATCGATCGCGGGCACGCAGACGTCGATGTTCTCGGCCGGCCCGATCCTGGTGCCGCGGCGGCCGCGGGCGCGCACCGCCTGCACCGCGATGCCGTGCGCGAGCGCACTGTGGTGGCGGACCTGGTTGACCTCGCGTTGCGGCCCCGTCAAGCCCGGCGCGTCGATGCCGAGGCCGTAACCGAACGGCACGAAACGGCCACTCTCGTTCAGCGTGAAGACGTTCTTCACCCGGTCGGTCAGGTGCTCGGCGACATAGCCGGCATAGTCACCGAAGATCTTGCAGGTCTCGGTCGAGCGCCAGCCGCCAAAGCGGTCCTGCAGCGATTGCGGCAGGTCCCAGTGATAGAGCGTCATCCACGGCTCGATGTCGTTCTTGAGGAGTTCGTCGATCAGGCGATTGTAGAAATCGAGCCCCTTCGGATTCGGCTTGCCATCACCGTCCGGAAACACCCGCGGCCAGGCCACCGAAAAACGGTAGGCCTTGCAGCCGAGATCCTTGATGAGGGCGATGTCCTCCTTGTAGCGATGATAATGCTCGTTGGCGCGATCGCCGGTGGTGCCGTCCTCGATCTTGCCGGGGATACGAACGAACTTGTCCCAGATCGAGGCCCCTCGCCCGTCCTCGTTGACGGCACCTTCGACCTGATAGGACGAGGTCGCCGTGCCCCAGACAAAGCCCGCCGGAAAGCCTCCGGCACTGCGCGGCGCAGCCGCGGGCTTGGCCTCGGCGAGTTCAAGCGGACTTGCCACGCCGGCTGCGGACAACCCCGCGATTTTCGCGAACTGGCGACGCGAGACCTTGTCCGACATTGATATTGCCCCCGGAATGAGTGATGCGGCGGCACAATGACGGGTCGGACGGCGTTTGAGAAGCGCCCGCGTCGAGGTCTGAGGATGCAGAATTGCGCGGCCCGAAGCGCGACATCTCGCTGCAGGACCATGTGACGCCCCATGGCGCGGTCAGCGCGAGCGTTTCGGCAGCTTGGGAAGCTTGTCGGGATTGAAAGCGGGAAGCGGCCCGGAGCGTTCAGGAGCCGATGCGGGCTGCTCTTCCGCCGGGATGAGCGTCCCCTGCAGGACTATTCCCGGCGCGAGCGCCGTCGTCGCCGTATAAGTCGCGATCTTGCCGGCGCAGACCCCCTCGATGTCCAGCGTCAGTTCGTCATAGACGCCGAACACTGTGGCACGTCCGTCGGTATGTCGCTTCGTCAACACGGTCGCAGTGAAACGCTCGCCGTCGACCTTGCACGAGCCGTGATACGTCATCAGGCTGTCGCGGCCCCAAACCTGGCCATCAGCGAGATGGACGATGCCGGTGCCCTGCTCGAACGGCGTCTTGTACCACGCCGCATAGGTACCGTCCTTCAGCATGGGAGCAGTCTCCCCTGTATTCCCCGCCGATCATCCGCACGATTAGCGCTAAGAAAACGTTAATCGCGCGGCCCGTGACAATCCGGCCTCGCCGCCCAATCCGGCGGAACTCGTTTCGGACTCCCAGCCGGCCAGCGCATCAGCGCCCATGAATGCGATCAGTTGCTCTTCGTCTGGCAGAATACATCGAAGGCCGATCCGAATACGTTGTGTCCGTCCGGGCAACTAATTCCACGCATTCCACTGTTGGCCACCGCCATCACGCCAAAGAGTACGAGCAGGATGCTCGTTACGGCCAGCCCGCGCACGGCCCACTTGATCCACCGGATCCATCTCTCCCACTTGGCCCGGTCTTTCCACCGATCGACATAGTCTCCGATCATCACACTTGCGATGTGGAGGCTTCCGGTGATGCAAAGACCAATCGCGCCGATGTTGCGCAGACTGGTCCACCCTGCCGCCACGCCAAGGCCGAACATCAGGCCTTCCATCACATACAGCAGCACAAGCCAGTGCCGAAAAAAGAGCTGACCAACGCTGCCCGGAATCGAGATCGTGAGCAATCGTTGAGCCAGGCGGCAAACTTGCGTGACCCACACCATCCAGCCGCGCTGCCCCCGACGCAACTGCTCCACCTGATCGAGGACCTGTCCTATAATGGTCAGGGCACGTGAGCCGATCCGCAGCATGTCCTTGGGGTCGGTCTTGCCATCGACCTTATAGTGGTCGCGCACGTAATCCAGCATGCCCTTGTCACTCAAGACGCCCTTCAGCGCCTGACCGATCTGCGTGCGACGCTGCTCGCCGGCAGTCAGCTCCAGCTTGTCCCAGAGAACCTTGAAGTCGTCTTCAAGCGACTTGTACTTGTCGTCCGCCAGTGCCTCGGTGAAACCATCGACCAGGCCGTCGTAATTCTCCGGCTTCATCTCCTCGCGCACGATCATGCCTTGCGCTTCGGCGAGCAGAGCATCTCTTATCACCGCGTCTTCGGCAGCAGGAAAGAGCGCCGCCAATATACGCTCGCAGCCGTCCAGCCGACCCCACATGATATCGTTACGTCGCCACTTCTCGTCGAGAAACGCGCCGAAGTGCATCATGGCGGTTCCGGCGAGCTTGCGCCGCTTGCTGTTACGCTCGTCGATCAGGCTGGTGGCATCATCCGGACTGATGCGCACGACCTCGACTGTCGAAGGCTCGCCGGTGCCAGTATCGTAGTAGAGCGGAAAGCTCGCCTGATCGTACTCGTCAAACCGCGTGAAATATTCAGCGAGGAATTGGCGCACCGTCGTGCCTGCCGGGGTGTTCAGCACGCCGAAATTACCGCGTAAGGTGACATCGGCGATCTCGATCCGCACCTTGGGCCCGCCTTCGTCGGTCTCGTCGCAGGCGCGCAACTGCGGATTTCCGAGCAGGGCTTGCGGAAGCGGCATTTGACCGTCCGGCGACATGCCTATCACCGGCTCGTAGCCGGCCTTGAGCGCGAGAATGTCGGCCTCGAGCGCCTTCTGCAGGTTCGTCGCTTCGGTATCCTTCGTGTATCTGAACAACGTCTGCGCGTTGGCGAAGACATTCTCCTGAAGCGTCCGAAGCGGACTTGGCGGCGGCAGGTCGCTCGGAAGGTCGACCCGCTTTCCGGACTTCGTCGTCAGCGCCTTCAGATCCGGGTCCGGCTCCTGGCCGAGGATCACGCGGAGCGTCTGGATCAGGTCGTCGTGACATTCCGACCTGCTCGGGTTCTTCGGCGGCTTCAACTGCCACGCCACGCGGCGGAGCTCGGCGATGGCCTCTCCCAGCTGGTCGGCGAGACAGTTCAACGCAGCCAAAAGTGCCGACGTCTCCAATCGACGGTCGGATAAATACTTTTCCCATCGCTCCATGAGATGAGTTTCAACGTCCGACCATGTGTACTTTTCGCCAGGCAGCTCGGCCTTGAGGAAGAGGTTTCGAAGCTGATGGACCTTCCGCAGGATGAATCCGGTGCGCCTCAACCGGTATTTGATGTCGTAGTCATCCAGGAACGCGTTGACCGACTCCGGCCGGGGATCGCCAGCCTTCTTGTACTCGTAGAAATTTTCCTCGCGCCATGCCCTCGCCAGGGCGCGCAGGGCGTAGAATTGATCGGAGCGGCGGTCGATGCCCCACCAGATGGCCAACCGCTCGGCAATGTCGTCGGTGACCGTCATCAGCCGAAGATGACGATAGGGCAGGAACGCCACACCGTAATAGTCGACCATGTTTCGCATGTCGCGGGAGCGCCAGGGAGGCACCTTGCCCTTCGCGTCGAGCTCGATCCGCTCGAACGGATCCCGGTCGCGCGCCTCGATATCGACTTCGACCTGGCGCACGATCCGCTCGACCCGCTCGATGCGCCTGTTGCGCACCAGAACCGCCTCGATGTCCTCGCGGATCGTCTCGTCCTGCGGGATCGTGAGCATCGCCGAAAGCGCATTTTCAAGCGCATCCGGCTTCCCGCGGCTGGATCCCTGCTCGGTCTCCGGACGAGCGGGAGCCGGCTCGATATAGATCAGCTTGCGCTCCATCGGCACGCTGCCCAGCCGCCACGACAACGCCTCCACGACGTAGCTGAAAGGCTTGTTGTCGAGATACCCGCCATCGCCGAATGCACGGCCGCGCCAGCCTTCACCGCTGGTGTCCGCGACCGACAGACCTGTGAAGAATGATTTCCAGGGGGAGAACGTCACGTTCTCGACGGTCTGACGCGCGTTGCAAAGGCGCTCGGCGTCGGACACGGACATCGGCTCGAATGCGAAGGGGAAAGACGACGTGCAACGTGCCGCAAACGCGAGAAACGGAACGTAGCTTTCGGCAAAATGATTGTCGCCCCCGACGGAATACTGGAAGTGATAGACCTGCTTGTATCGCTGCTCATAAACGACCTTGTCGAACAGCCGCAACGGCACGACAGCGCCGCGGATATCCGTGGTCGTGACGTAGAGATCGAGCTCGTCCACCAGTTGGGATTCCCCGCCAGCCGTCGGCACGAGCCTTCCCTTGGCTTCCTTCTTCATCCTGTCAAAGGCATCGAGCAGCTTGACGTACATGCGATCGCTGTTCAGCAACGACTGCGGCGCAGAGCCGGTTCTGGCGAACTCCAATCCTTCGTATGACTTCTTGTCATTGAGCAGACGATCGATATCGCCCTCCTCGACCCACAGCGCCTTCAAGGGCGCGAACGTCTGCCCGCTGACGAGGGCTTTGGCAAGGAAGATGCCGTTGATGCCGCCGGCAGAGGTCCCCGACAGCGCATCCAGGACGAAGCGCGTGCGTTGCCCGGCCGGGAGAGCGGACATGTCGGCAAACGGATCCTGCGCCATGCGCCGCTCAATCGGCAATTTCTGATCGGCGACATAGGCGAGATAGCGCGCGCGCAGGTTCTCGTCGCGCAACAACCACGACGCCTTGCGGTAGACATTGCGGGTGCCGGGCAGGCTCAGATCGTCGTTCTGCTTCGGCGTCGCGCACGCCATCTCGTACAGCTCGTTGGTGACGCCATTGATGTAGATTGCGAGCGAAACGCCGCCATACATCACGACGCCGAAACGGATTTCACGCGAATAGAGATTGCCTGACGTCCGGTCAGCTGCAGCAGCGTTCGCCATCGATCGCCTCGTTCAAAATTATCTTTGCGCAATTCGTCGACGCGAGTCCCTCTCATGAGGGCTCGCGGTGCCGCTGAAGACGTCAATTCTGCTCGGACGCCGCTGAAATCACGACGGGCTCTTCGGTCATGGCTCGGCCCGAGTCGGGACCTTGCCACACCTCAGCGCCTGTTAAAGGTGCATTATGCCTTGACGGCAACCAAGGACACAAGCCGCAACTGCCTCTCTGTCTGCATCAATTTCCGCCGAAAAGCCTGGCGTGAGCCAATTTGTCCCAGCCTTGAACGCGAGTATCAGGGGAACCGGGAGGTTCCGAGAGTCTCGAACAACGTCTGTTGCCACCAATCGCTTTCGACCTGATCGAGGACGGCAAGATCGAGCATTGGCCGCAGCGCGCTCTTCTTGGGCAGCACGATTCCATAGCTCTCGCTGCTGAAACTGGTATCGACGACCCGGACCGAGCCCGAGAAATCGTTGCGAACCATCCAGGTCAGCAGCGGTTTGTCGTGAACGAAGGCATCCACTTTGCCGGCCCCCACCGCGGACAGGCCGGTCTGGATGTCCGGAAAGGTCTGGAACGACAGCCTCTGCCGCCGGAGATAATCAGCCGTCGCTGAATTCGCGACCGCGCCGACGCGCACCGAGCGCAAGTCATTGAAGCCGTGAACGGCGCCTTCAAGTCCCCTGCGCGTGAGCGTGGACGTGATGCCGGCCGTGAACACGGCAATGGCGATCACCGACGCGATCATCCATCCCATTGCAACGATACGGCCCGGCAGCGTCGCCGGAGCATTGTGGGCGGCACCTGCCTGGGTCATCGCCATCGTCGACCACCAGAAACTGGAGCCAAGTCCCTTCGCACCTCCGCCGAAATGTTCCGTCTTGCGGCGTTCGAACAGCCAGATGAGAAAGCCAGTTGCCATCGCGAAACAGAGCAGGACGCCGACGGCCTGAAAGAAGCCGAAGGACAGGAGCGCGCGACCGATCGCAAGCCACGGATTTTCATTGATCGGCACTGCCACACCCAATCCGGTGTTGTAGAAAGGTTGCGTGAACTCGACATTGTGCGCGCGTTCGGCCGTCACCGTCACGGCGGCGACACCGGCATCAAACGTGCCGTTCGCAACGCCGTTCAGCAGATCCGGAACGCTCTGGGCTTCGACCAAGCGAAACCGCAGATGCTCCCGATCCGCGATCTTCTTCCATAGCGCGATGCTGATGCCGCTCCAGCTTCCGTCCGTCTGCTTCATGGCAAACGGCGGTGCGACCTTGGTCGCGACCACCAATTCCTTGTCCGGCGCGGTCAAGTCCTGCGCCTCGAGCCTGTTGAAGCCGGACCCGAGAAGGATCAGCGCCACGGCACATAACAACACGGCCCACTCGACGGCCGTCCGCCGCGACGCATCCTGCTTTGGACTCAGGTCGTGCGGAACAAATGGAACTTGATCAAACGAATTCACTGCGAACCTCGAGACACGCCCCGATTCCCAGCCAAGCGCGACTATTTGGCAATTCCGCGGAGACCTCCGCGACGCCGCCCATGCGCGCTCGTCAGACCGGGGCCAGCCGCCGGAGCACAAAGTCAGGTGTTCCCTCTACGAGGACAGCCGCAGCCAGATGTCCTTGCTCGCCAGCGTGCCATCGGGCGTCGCGATCTCCATGTCCATGACATGCAGGGAGCCGCGCTGGTCGCCATAGATGTATTTGAGGTGCCACATCAGGCCGAGGTCGGGCGAGATGATGAAATCGTCCAGGCTGTCGGTGATCGCGCGAACCGCCTCGCGGTGGGTCAGCGGTGAGGAAAACATCGCGTCGATCAGGTCGGCGAGGCTCATCCCCTGGACCAGCATCAGCCGCGCGACCTCGTCACCATAAACGTGCCGAAGCGCCGTGACGATGGCAGCGACTGCGTCCGGATTTTTCAGCGACACGGCAACACAAACCTCCGCCGCCATCATGCCGGAGGCGGGATATTTTGTGCAAGCCGTCTGCGCCCCGGCGACGCGGAGCAGTCGGCTCCGCGTTCACGTTTCCTTAGTGCCGGTGCTTCCAGTTGCCGCGACCACGATACCAGCCGTA
>Ga0207426_1002769_pt1 | contig 10566 bp, 8 predicted proteins | sample AraplaMF_Cvi_mMS_FD_184265 | JGI IMG/M metagenome (GOLD analysis project Ga0207426, IMG submission 184265) | Arabidopsis root microbial communities from the University of North Carolina, USA - plate scrape MF_Cvi_mMS (SPAdes) (version 2) | ecosystem: Host-associated > Plants > Roots > Endosphere ...
TGGCGTTGCCGGCCCACTCGTGGTCGGCGAGGTCGCCGATGACCTCGTGCCGGATGGTGGCGGCCGGGTCGAGGGAGTCGTGCTGGGTGAGGACGCCGAGGCGCAGGCCGCCGTTGTGGGTGACCCGTCCGTCGTCCGCGCCCTCCAGCTTGGCGAGGATCCGGATCAGGGTGGTCTTGCCGTCCCCGTTGCGCCCGACGACGCCGATCCGGTCCCCCTCGTTGACGCCGAGCGAGACACCGTCGAGCAGGGCACGGGTCCCGTACACCTTGCCGACGGCTTCCAGATTGACGAGGTTGACGGCCATCTCACTCCTGCACTCAGACCTGCACTTCCGACCTGCACGTCAGATCGATCGACCTACCCAGCCTAGTCGGCATGCGGAGGAGGGCCGCCGGGAGATAAATACCTGTGGATAAGTGCGGGGAGATGAGTAGCGGGAGATGAGTATCCGTACTGATGGCAGGGTCGGCGGCCGGACCTAGCGTGGCCGCATGATCAACGACCGGGCGCAGAGCGTCCCTCCCGTGCGCGACGAGGCACCGTCGGTGACGGGTTCCGCCGTGGGCCGGATCTTCGCCGGCCTGCTGGTGCTGGCGTTCGCCGGGGTGACCGGGCTGTTCGCGCCGCTGCTGGTGATGGCGAGCGACAGCTGCTCCGAGGAGGACGCCCGCACGATCTGCTCCGCGAGCGCCCAGCAGATCGTCGGCGGCCTGCCGGTCGGCGCCGCCTTCGTGGCCGCCCTCCTGGCGGTGGTGGGCATGGCCAACAGGAGCGCGGCGGGCTGGGGCTGCCTCGTGGCGGCGCCGTTTCTGCTGGTCGTGTCCTGGGTGGTGGCGCTGGGCCTCGCGGGCAGCTGAGGCCCCCGGCTCGCCGTTGTAACGTGCCGTCATGGCACCGGACATGGGCATGACGGACAGGACAGTGGAGACGGTACGCGGGCTGGTCTACGGCCCGGGCGGCAAGCAGCTGGATGTCCACCGTCCGGCCGGGGCGTCCGGCGCGCTGCCGACCGTGCTGCTGTGGCACGGCATCGGCCCCGACGAGCGCGACGTCCTGGAGCCGCTGGCGCGGACGACGGCCGCCCTCGGGGTGCTGGTGCTCGTCCCCGACTGGCGCTCGGACGCCGCGGACGGCGGCCGGTCGCAGCTGCTGGAGTCGCTGGCCTTCGGCCGCAAGGAGGCGGACGGTCTGGGCGGCGACGGGGCGTCGTACGTACTGGCCGGGTGGTCGGCGGGGGCCGGGGCCGCGCTCGGGGTCGCCCTGCGGCCCGATGCCGTGGCGGAGTGGCGGCCGCGGGCGGTGGTGGCCTTGGCGGGCCGCTACGACCTGCCGGCGCGCACCACCGGGACCGCGCCGCTGGACGATCTCGCCGCGGGCCACGACCCCGGCGTACCGGTCCATCTGCTGCACGGCACCCGCGACACCGTCGTGGACGCCCACTACTCCCGCGACCTCGCCGCGACACTGCGGACCGCGGGCCGTGCGGTGACCCTCCAGGAGCCGCAGACCGACCACGCGGGCGTCATCATGACCGCGTACGACCCCGCGGCGGACCGCTGCGTCCCGACGACGGCCGAACACGCGGTACGGGCGGGACGGCTGGTGGGCGGGGTGCTGGCGGCGGCCGGGGCGTAGCGGGTGGTGGCCCGGCAGGCCGACCATGTGGTGTACCTGTCGACCGATGTCGCTGATCTCGCCGACGGTGCGCAGGCCGCGTCCTTCGTGTGCGCACCTGCCCGCCGCCTGGGCGACGCCCGTGCGCCGGCGTCGGACGGCCCGCTGACGGCTCCCGACCGCGGCCGGCCGGCGGGAAACGGCGGAGGGGTCTCCCGGAGCTGAGCTCCGGGAGACCCCTCCTGTGCCCGGCGGCGATCACCACTGCGGCGTCACCGCACGCCGGGCACCCGGCCCTGCCGGTTCACGGCGACTGGAAGGCGAGCCGCGCCGCGAAGCCGATGAGCAGGATTCCGGTCACCTGCTCGATCCGGGCTCTCACCCGCGGACGCCGCAGCACCTTGCCGAACTGGTCGACCGTGATCACGTACAGGCTGAACCACAGCAGGTAGATCACCGCGAACGCCAACGACAGCAACAGCGCTCTGGGGAACACGTTGTGACCGGCAGGCAGGAACTGCGGCAGGAAGGTCACGAAGAACAGGGCGACCTTGGGGTTGAGCGAGTTGGACAGGAAGCCGTGCCGCAGATACTTCGTGTCCAGCTTCGCGGCCTCCTGGCCACCGTCCTCCGCCTTCTGGGCCATGGTGCGCCGCGCACTCAGGAACGTCGCGATGCCCATCCACACCAGATACCCGGCGCCCACGACCTTCAGGACGGTGAACGCCGTCGCCGAGGCGACCAGCAGGGTGGAGATGCCCAGCACCGCCGCTGCCACATGAACGCTCAGCCCGAGCGCTCCGCCCACCATCGTGAGCAGCCCGGCCGCCCTGCCGCCGGCGAGGGCGTTGCGGGTGATCAGGGCCTGGTCCGGGCCGGGGATCATGACCAGGACCAGCGACGCGGCGGCGAAGGTCAGCACGGTGCGCTCCTCTCCTTCGTACGGACCGTCCGGAGCGCGCCCGCGAGCGACCGCAGGACGGCGGCGGGCTGTTCAAGCAGATAGAAATGGCCGCCGGGGAACTGCTGCACGGTGACCTCGCCCGTCGTGAGCTCCTGCCACGCCTGGAGCTGTTCGGCGGTCACATGGTCCGCGCTGCCGCCGAGCACCGTGATCGGCAGCGACAGCGGCTCCCCGGCACGCCAGGAGTAGGTCTCCAGGACCTGGTAGTCCGCGCGCAGCGCGACGGCCGCCAGCTCCCGCAGCTCCACAGAGGCCAGCACCTCCTCCGGGATGCCGCCGTGGATCCGTGACACCTCCTCGATCAGCTCGGCGTCCGGCAGCGTGTGCAATTCCTGTGAGGCGCGCGGCAAATGGGGCGCCGGATAGCCGGAGACCACGAGCCGCTCGGGCAGCGGACGGTCCTCCCTGCGCAGCGCCCGGGTCACCTCGTACGCGATGAGCGAACCGAGGCTGTGCCCGAAGAAGGCGTAGGGCGCACGGCCGAGCGGCACATTGGCCAGCACGCCGTCGACGAGGGTGTCCATCGAGGTGAACACCGGTTCGCTGAGGCGCGATCCACGGCCCGGCAGCTGTACGGCGTGGAATTCGGCTCCCGGCAGGCCCCGGGCCCACCGGAGGTACTCCGCGGCCGAGCCGCCCCCGTGCGGGAAGCAGTAGAGCTTGGGGGCGGCCGGCCGCGGTGCCCCGCTCACCAGCCAGCGGGGCATCGCGACTGTGTGCATGATCGCCTCACCCCTTCGCCGGGACGGGTCCGGCCAGATAGCGGGCCACACCCTCGGCCGTGAAGTGCTGGAGGACGTCCTTGGGGCGCACCCGGGCGCCCAGGTCCTCACGGAGTCTGGCGCAGATCACCAGGACGGTCGCCGAGTCGGCGCCCAGCTGGTCCAGCGGGGCCTTCGGGTCGATCGCCTCAGGGGAGGTGTCGAGGATCTCCGCCAGGAAGTCGAGGAACCAGCGCACGATCCGCTCGTGGGTCAACGGGGGGTTCTCGGTCATCACTTCTCCTGCGGCGGTCATCACTTCTCCTCCGGCATCAGCTCGGACGGGCCGAGCAGTTGCTCCAGATACGTATCGAGTGCCTCCACCGTCGTGTGCTGCAGAATCGTTCCGACCGGCACGGTGACATCGAACGCCAACTGCAGGTTGGCCGCCAGGCGCGCCGCGAGCAGCGAGTCGCCGCCCGCTTCCAGGAAGTCGTCGGCCATGTCGACACTCTTCAGCCCCAAGACCTCCCGCCAGATCTCGACCAGCTTGAACTGCCGGTCGGTACGCGGTGGTTTGGCCGGGCGGTTGCGCATCGAACTGCGCGCTCCCGCCTTCACCAGGGCCTTGCGGTCCACCTTCCCGGTGCTGCTGAGCGGAAGCTCGCTCAGTGCGAGAAGCTGCGCCGGCACCATGTACTTGGCCAAATGCTCGGCGGCGAAGGAGCGCAGCTCCTCCGGGGCGAACCGGCGTCGTGTGCCGGGGCCCTGGGCGACGATCACGTCGAAACCGACCGAGCCCGGACCGCCGGAGGTGGTGATCACCTCCGTGTCGGCGAACCCGGCGGCCGCCAGCTCCCGCTGCCACTGACCGCGGTCCAGCAGACAGTGCCCGGTACGCAGATCCGTGTCCTCGAAGTTGTCGAAGCCCTGCTGAAGGCCCATGACCAGGTCGAACCACGGATGGAAGGTGGTCTGCTCGACCAGCAGGAGCACGCCTCCCGGCGCCATCACGGAGCGCAGACTGTTCAGCGTGCGCCGGATGTGGCGCATGTCGTGCAGCACGCTCGCGGCGATGACCAGGTCGGCGGACTGGTTCTCGAAGCCCTGGGTCTCGGCCGGCTGGTCGAGGTCGAACAGCTCGTACCGCACGAACGGGAAGTCCTCGAAGGCGCACTGCGCCCGGTCGGTGAAGTAGCGCGAGATGTCCGTGAAGACGTACTCGGTGCGGTCGGGCGGCAGCAGCGGCAGCAGATGCTGCGTCAGCGAACCGTAACCGGACCCGACCTCCAGCACATTCAGCGGCCGGTCGGCGGGCCAGGCCGCCACCATGTTCCGTACGGCCTCGGTCGCGGTCGCGTAGGTCGGGCCGAACAGCTTCTCGTAGATGCCCGGGGTCCGGTCGGAGGCGTACAGCTCGGCGGAGTGGATGCTCTGGGTCAGTACGCCGGCCAGGTCACCGGCGAGGGAGAGCATCCAGTCGCTGACGTCCTCGGGGATCTCCAGGACGTCCTTGAGCACGGTCCGGGCCCGCTGCGCCAGCTCCGGGGGGACAGCGGTGGGCAGCTCCCGCGCCACCTCGTGTCCGGCCGGGCCCTGCCGCAGAAAGCCGGCCTGCTCCAGGGAACCGACCGCGCGCGCGAGCCAGCGCTCGTAGCGCGGCGCGATACCGGCCCCGCGCAGTGCCGCCGGGTCGAACGGCTCACCGGGAGAGTGCGGCAGCCCGAAGGAGCGGAAGGCGGCCGCGGTCGCGACGGCGTGGACGTCGTTGAGCACATCCCAGGCGGTCCGCAGCTCCTCGGGGCCCGGCCCGGGGGCAGGCGTCCCGACGGTGTCGCGCAGCGCCTGCCACTGGCCCTGGCTGACCTCCTGGTCCGCGTGCTCGGTCACGAACAGCGAGCTGTCGTCATCCGACGGCACGACATACCCGAGCAGCCGGGACGCACCACCGTCGTCGGACGCCTTCACGACCACGGCGCTGTCGACGCCGGGGTGGCGGGTGAGGGTCGTTTCGATCTCGCCCAGCTCGACCCGGTGCCCGTTGATCTTGACCTGGCCGTCCTGGCGCCCCAGGAACTCGATCGTGCCGTCCGGCAGATAGCGGCCGAAGTCGCCGGTCCGGTAGAGCCGTTCGCCGGTGAGCGGGTGCCGGATGAAACTCGCTGCCGTCCGCTCCTCGTCCGCCCAGTACCCGCGGGCCAGGCCCACGCCCCCGATGTGCAGCTCACCCGCCGTCCACACCGGGCACGGGTCGAGGTGGGCGTCCAGGACGTGGAAGGTCTGGTTGCGCAGCGGTACCCCGTACGGCACGCTCTTGGCGCCCGGTTCGGTGTCGCCGATCCGGTGGTGAATCGACCAGATCGACGCCTCGGTGGCGCCGCCCAGGCTGATGACCTCGGCGTCGGGCCACAACGCGCGGATACGGTCCGGCAGATCGACCGGGACCCAGTCGCCGCTCAGCATCACCAGCCGCAGCCCCTCGGGGATGTCGCCCCCCATTTCGAGGTGCTCGACCAGCATCTGCATCTGAGCGGGTACCGAGTTCCAGACGGTCGTGCCATAGGTGGCCATGACCTTCGCCCAGTGCGCGGGATCCGACCGCAGGTCCTGGTCGGGCAGCACCAGCGTGGCGCCCGCAGCGAAGGTGCCGAACAGGTCGTAGACGGACAGATCGAAACTGAGGTCGGCCAGGCCGAAGACGAAGTCCCCGGGGCCGACGCCGAAGCGCTCGTTGATGTCGATGACGGTGTTGAGCGCGGCGTGGTGCTCGATCATCACGCCCTTGGGCGCCCCGGTCGACCCGGAGGTGTAGATGACGTACGCCAGGTCTTCCGGCCGGGCCGGCCCCGACGGGTGCCGTAAGGAGCCGCGGGCCTGGGACCCGCCCTGATCCTGGTCGGCGGAGATGCGCGGCACGCCCTGCGGCCACTCCAGTCCGCTCTCCAGGGCCTTGTCCGTGATGACCGCCAGGGCCTTGCCGTCCTCCAGGATGCGTGCGCGGCGCTGCAGCGGGAGTGTGGCGCTGACGGGGAGGTAGGCGCCGCCGGCCATCATCGCGCCATAGGCGGCGGCGACCTGGGCGGGCCCTTTGTGCAGGGTGATGCCCACCAGCCGGTCTTGCAGGCCGGAGTCGCCGGCCTGCTCGGTGAGGCGCCCGGCGATGGCGTGTGCCTGTCCGGCCAGTTCGCCGTAGGTCAGGGTGCCGGCGCCGCTGAGTACGGCGGGGCGGTCCGGGTGGCGGGCGGCCATGTCGAGCAGCGGTTCGTGGAGCAGTCCGGCGGGGGCCTGGCCGGCGGTGTCGTTGGCCTGCTCGCGGCCGGTCAGCTGCCGGGACGGCAGAGTGACGCGCAGCTCCTTTTCCCACAGCGAGTCGTCGGAGGCCAACTGCTCGACCATGCCGCAGTACGTGGCGAACATGTCGTCCAGGAGCCCTGCGGGGAAGAGTTCCTCCACGCAGTCCCACGTCAGGTTGAGCGACCCGGTGATGTCGACCACTTGGTGGTCGAGCCATACCTGCGGCGTCTGGCTGATCCGGTAGGAGATGTCACCGAAGCTGTCCATGGCCTGCGAGACGTCGGCGGCGGTGCCCAGCCCGCTGGTGAACACCACGGGCATCGTCTCGAACCCGTCCTGCAGTCCGAGCCGGCGGCGCTCGCGCAAGGTCTGCAGGGCGCTGACGTGGCGGTGGCGCAGATCGCGCTGGAGCTGAAGCTGGGTGGTGTTGACGCGCTCTTCGAGGGGTCTGCCACCGCTGGCGTCCATCTCCAGCAGACAGATGGAGGTGAAATCGCCGACGACCCGCCGCAGATGGGGATGCAGGCTGCGGTGACCGGCGTCGTTCTCGGTCAGCAGCAGGGGCAGCCGGTTGAACAACGTGAGGTTGAGGGTGAAGCGCCGGGTCCCGCTCCAGGCCGCCAGCACTTCGGAGAAGACCGTGGCCAGCACCGCGGTCGGTGTCAGGCCGCGGTCCTCGCAGCGTTCCTGGAGGCGCCGCCACTCCTCTTCGGGGAGATGGAACTCACGGTGCGAGAAGCGGGGCTTGTGCACACTCACCGGGGACTTGGCGAGCGGGAGGTCCGGCGGAGGGGCCAGTGTCCGTGCCCGGCCGGTCCAGTACTCCAGTGCCTTCTGGTGGCGGGGTGCCTGGCTTCCCCGTTCCAGCGCCAGCGCGTAGTCGCGGAAGGTCACGTCCACCGGTTCGAGGTGGTGGTCGGGATCCACGTACAGCGCACTCCACTCACTGAAGAGCAGAGTGATGCTGGCAAGGTCGACCATCAGCAGGTCGAGGCTGATGTGGATGCGGTCGTAATCGGCGAGACGGGTGAGCCGGATGTCGAACAGCGGCCAGTCCGCCGCGGTGTAGACGTGATGTGACATCTCTTCCCGGATGCCGTCGAGGGTGCGCTCCGCTTCGTCCGCGGGCAGCGAGCGCACATCGGTACATCGAATCCGGAAGTCGGGGACTCGTTCCAGGACGCGTTGTTGACCGTCTTCCGCCACGACGGCCCGCAGCATGTCGTGGCGCGCTATGAGCCGGCACCAGGCGCTGGAGAGCCGGTCGAGGTCCAGTCGGCGCCCTTCCAGTTCGAAGTAGGCGTGCGGAGCCACGTTGCCCAGAACGAAGTTGGGGCCCCGGCCGACCCAGTAGGCGTACTGGATCTCGGTCAGCGGAAACTCTTGAAACCTCTCTTCGGGGACATTCGCGTCCGAAGGGGCGGTATTCATAGATCTCCCTCTTGGTTACACGGTTGCCGACGGCTGCGTATGCGCCTGGAACCGGTTTTGCTGCGGGCAGACTTCGGAGCAAAAGGTGATGCACAAATCACCGAGTTAAGCGCGTGCGTGACGGCAGTCCGGATATAATTAACCAATCAACATTGGGCCGATATCTTGCCATTGCAAACAGAGCGTACCTGGGAGGGACTGCACTCCGAAGAAGCCGAAAACCTTTGGCTTGATCATTACGCACGGTTGCTCCGCACCCTTGCCGGAACGGGTGCCGCGCAGGCGCCCCGGCAATACGTGTGAACTGGGCGTATGAGCAGGCCTGGCGCTTCCCGGGGCCCACAAAGGGACACCCGAATGGGACGGGAACCACGGGAAGGGGTGACCGATTCCTAGCGAGGTGCGGTCGCCCGGCGCCACGGCGGCGACCACGTGCCCGTCGAGCACGATGACCGGCCACGGGCCCCTGCCGCCCCAGCTCAAAGCCGGGAGCAGCAAGGCCCGTACCCCAGGACAAGAAGCCCCATCGACAGGGTCTTGGTGGAAACGTCCCGGTAATGTCGGTATCCCTGTCCACACTCACATCGCTGACGCTTGCGCAGTCGCACGACGGTGGCGTCTGCATTGTCGCCGCAACCGACTTCCCGACATCCCACCGCAGCACCGGTTACGTCCTGCACGGTCGAGGAAAACAGGGTGAAGTTGGCGACCCAGGATCCCTTCACGGGGAAGAGCAACTCGTGCAGCCCGGTGAGCGAATACGCGGTAGGTGACGTTTCGCGCATCCCCCCGTGGCATGTCATAGAAAACGGCAACCGGCTGCTGCCCCTTGGTGACCGCAAGGCCGATAGTCGTGTCGTTCCGCTCGTTCTCCGTGCCGGCGCCAAGTGAAGGATTAGCCCGTGGCGAACGCGCCCCAGGACGGCTCGAAAACCTCTGTCAAAACAACATGGACACCATGCACTGGGGCGGCGGATACGTACTCGGAGTCCGGTTTTGCCTGGGCGGCACGTCGGCCCGGAGATTCCTGCGCATCGGTTCAGCGCTTGGTTCCGGCCGGAACTCTCGATGCGAGGGGAACCCGTGCCCGTCCTGCGGTCCCACCACAGTTGCTCTTGGGCCCATACGAGAGCGCTCCTGAGTTCCCGTCATGGGCCGTCCTGACCGTCATGAGGCCGTCATGGGCCCGTCAGCGCCCAGGAGTCGGCCGGGTCGTCCAGCCACACCCGTTCACCCTCGGCCGTCACGGTCAGACCGAACCGGGTGTGGCCGGGCCTCCCCCGGCCCGCCCACCAGTGGAAGGCGGCCTCCACCTCGTCCCAGAGCCTGCGGGGGCCGGACTGCCAGACGCGGGCGGTGTCCCGGTCCCGGAACAGCACGCATGCCCAGGACGCGTCGCTCAGCCCGTAGAACCACACCGGGCGCGCGCCGTCGCGTTTGTCCGCCACGACGTGCAGGCACCGGGGCACGCGCAGGCCCAGGGCGAACCGCTCGGGGCCGAACCGCTCCCCGGCGAAATCCGCCTCGGTGAGCGCCGTGGACGACTCCTCACCGTCCGCGACGCTCCCCGTCACATACGCGGCGTGCTCCACGGCGGCCGGGCGCTGGGCGCGGAGCTTCATGAACTCCACGGGCCCGGTGAAGCGTCCGGCGGCGCTCTTCCCGTCCGGTGCGACCACCAGGCGGGCCACCGCGTCGCCGTGGCTGTAGTGCGTCCCCCACGGGGCCACGATGAGCCCGCCGGGGCGGCACTGCTCCACCCACGCGAACGGAACGGACCGGACGCCACACGTCGCCATGATGCGGTCGTACGGCGCCCCTTCCCGGTGGCCCCCGCTCCCGTCGCCGTGGACGACGCGGACGGAGTTCCCGAACCGCGCGGCCGTGGCGCGGGCGGCGGCGGCCAGCGCCCCGTCGACCTCCATGGTGGTGACGTTCCCCGGCCCGGCACGGTGCGCCATGAGGAGTGCGTTCCACAGCGTCGCGGTGCCGATCTCCAGGACCTTGTGTCCGGGGTGGAGGTCCATGTCCTGGAGCATCCGGAAGACGACCGAGGGCATCGACGCGGAGCTGGTCGGCACCTCGCCCGGTTCGGTGCCGGGGTGCTGCCCTTCGTCCCATTGGGTGACGACGGGAACGTCCGCGTCCGCGTACTCCTGCCACGCGTCCGGGCTCTCCGTCCGGGACACCGGAACGCTGCGCCCGGCCGCCATGTCGAACGGCCAGATGAGGTCGGGCAGCACGGCGGACCGGGGTACGGCCGTATAGGCGGAGACCCAGTCCGGGGAGAGGACGCCCGCCGCCATGAGGGCATGCCCCAGCCCGTCGAGACGGGGCGCTCGTTACCTGTCGCGCCGGCCACGGTCAGACGGCCTTGGGCGGGTTCGGGACACCGGGACCACCGTCCGGCGTCGGCGCCGGGTGCGGACCGGGGTAGGGCCGGCCGGGCAGCTTGTCGCCGCCAACGTTGCCGCCGTTGCCGTCGTTGCCGTCGTTCTGAAGAAGCATGTGCATCCCTTCTCTTCCTCCTGATGTCTTTGTGAGTGGTGCCTTCGGGAG
>Ga0207426_1002772_pt1 | contig 10553 bp, 14 predicted proteins | sample AraplaMF_Cvi_mMS_FD_184265 | JGI IMG/M metagenome (GOLD analysis project Ga0207426, IMG submission 184265) | Arabidopsis root microbial communities from the University of North Carolina, USA - plate scrape MF_Cvi_mMS (SPAdes) (version 2) | ecosystem: Host-associated > Plants > Roots > Endosphere...
GCCCGAATGAACAAGGCGGCCTGAGAGCCGCCGCCCCACCGGCGAGAGAGACGCCGGGAAATCATGACCACACCACAAGACATCATTCGTCCCGACGTCCTCGCGATGACGAGCTATCCCGTGGCCGACTCCACGGGCCTCATCAAGCTCGACGCGATGGAAAATCCCTACAGCTTGCCCGCCGATCTCGCCAAACGTCTGGGCGCGCATCTCGCGGGCGTCACGCTGAATCGCTATCCGGCGCCACGCCCGGCGGATTTGCTCTCGAAGATCAAGCGCAAGATGCAGTTGCCCGACGCGTGCGACGTGCTGCTCGGCAACGGCTCGGACGAACTGATCAGCATGATGTCGGTCGCGTGTTCGAAGCCGGGCGCGAAGGTCGTCGCGCCGGTGCCGGGCTTCGTGATGTACGAAATGTCGGCGAAGTTCGCGCATCTCGACTTCATCGGCGTGCCGCTGAAGGCGGACTTCACGCTCGACGCCGACGCGCTGATCGCCGCCGTCGAAGAACACGAGCCGGCGCTCGTGTACCTCGCGTATCCGAACAACCCGACCGGCACGCTCTACGACGACACCGACATGGCCCGCGTGATCGACGCGGCGCGCAAGAGTCTCGTGGTAATCGACGAGGCGTATCAGCCGTTCGCCGGCAAGAGCTGGATGCCGCGCGCGGCGGAGTTCGATAACGTCGTCGTGATGCGGACCGTCTCGAAGCTCGGGCTTGCGGGCATCCGCCTGGGTTACATGGCGGGCCGTCCTTCGTGGATCATGCAGTTCGACAAGGTGCGCCCGCCGTACAACATCAATGTGCTGACGCAGGCGACCGCCGATTTCCTGCTCGATCACCTCGACGTGCTCGACGCACAGGCCGCCGATCTGCGCGCGCAACGCGCCGCGCTCGCGCGAGAAGTCGCCGCGCTTCCGGGCATGACGGTTTTTCCGAGCGCGGGCAATTTTCTGCTCGTGCGCGTGCCGGACGCCGCCGTTGCTTTCGAAACCCTTCTGACTTCGCGGGTTCTGATCAAAAACGTGAGTAAAATGCATCCATTGCTGGTTAACTGCGTGCGTTTGACGGTCGGAACGGCTGAAGAAAACGCACATATGGTCGCGGCGCTGAAAAAGCTCGCACCCAACTGAATCCCTACTTTCGAAAGTCTCAAGGAATCACCATGCGCATTGCGGAAGTCGTTCGCAACACCAGCGAAACGCAGATCCGTGTGAAGCTCGACCTGGACGGCACCGGCAAGCAGAAGCTCGCCACCGGCGTCCCGTTCCTCGATCACATGCTCGACCAGATCGCCCGTCACGGGCTCATCGATCTCGACATCGAAGCGCATGGCGACCTCCATATCGACGATCACCATACCGTCGAAGACACCGGCATCACGTTGGGGCAGGCGGTGGCGAAGGCCATCGGCGATCGCAAGGGCATTCGCCGTTACGGACATTCGTACGTGCCGCTCGACGAAGCCCTGTCCCGCGTCGTGATCGATTTTTCCGGCCGGCCGGGTCTCGAGTTTCACGTGCCATTCACGCGCGCGCGCATCGGCACATTCGACGTCGACCTCACCATCGAATTCTTTCGCGGCTTCGTGAATCATGCCGGCGTGACGCTGCATATCGACAACCTGCGCGGCATCAACGCGCATCATCAGGTCGAGACCGTGTTCAAGGCGTTCGGCCGCGCGTTGCGCATGGCCGTCGAAATGGACGAGCGCGCGGCAGGACAGATTCCGTCGACCAAGGGCAGTCTCTGATCGACTCACGCTGATTCGGCGCGCGCGTCGACAACACGATGGATCTGTTCAAGTCGTTCATATCGTTGCTCGCGCTGATCAACCCGATCGGCGCGATACCGTTTTTTCTGAGCCTGACCTCGCAGCAGTCCGAGATCGAGAGACGCAACACGATTCGCGTCGCGTCCATTTCGGTGTTTTGCGTGATCGCGGTGACGGCGCTGCTCGGGCAGCAGATCATTGCGTTCTTCGGCATTTCGGTCGGATCGTTCGAAGTGGGCGGCGGCATCATCATGCTGCTCATGGCAATCAGCATGTTGAACGCGCAGGTCGGCAACGCGCGCTCGACGGTGGAAGAACGCATGGAAGCCGAGGAACGCAACAGCATCGCGGTCGTGCCGCTCGCGATTCCGCTGCTCACCGGGCCGGGTTCCATCAGCACGGTGATCGTCTATGCTGCCAATGCGCAGCACTGGTACGACCGTTTCGGGCTCGTCGTGCTGGGCGCGATCATCGCGGGGCTGTGCTTCGGCGCGCTGAGTCTCGCCGAGCCGATCGCCCGCTGGGTCGGGCGCACGGGAATCAACATCGGCACGCGTCTCATGGGTTTGATGTTGTCCGCATTGGCGGTGGAGTTCATCGTCGACGGGTTGAAGGCCTTGATGCCATCTTTGAAATGAATACTTCGATTGCGATTGTTGATTACGGAATGGGCAACCTGCGCTCGGTCTATCAGGCGCTGAAAAAGGCTGCACCCGAAGCGAACGTGGCGATCGTCGATCAGCCGCAAGGCATCCATGCGGCGGATCGGGTCGTGTTGCCGGGACAGGGCGCGATGCGCGACTGCATGGCGCATCTGGCCGAATCCGGGCTTCAGGAAGCGGTGATGCAGGCGGCGCGCGAAAAACCGATGCTCGGCGTGTGCGTCGGCGAGCAAATGCTTTTCGACTGGAGCGAGGAAGGCGATACCAAGGGCCTGGGCCTCTTGCCCGGCAAAGTCGTCCGCTTCCAGCTCGACGGCCTGCTGCAGGACGACGGCTCGCGCTTCAAGGTGCCGCAAATGGGCTGGAACCGCGTTCGTCAGACGCAAGCGCATCCGATCTGGGACGGCGTCGCGGACGGCGCATTCTTCTATTTCGTGCATAGCTACTACGTGGTGCCGGACAATCCGGCGCACACGTCCGGCGAAACCGTGTACGGCAGCGCATTTACGTCGGCAGTTGCGCGCGACAATATCTTCGCGACCCAATTTCATCCGGAAAAGAGCGCGGATGCAGGCCTGCGTCTGTACCGGAATTTCGTGCACTGGAACCCGTGAAACGGCGCGTGCGCTAGCGTTTTCGCCTACTACTACGGGCGCATGACCGTTGCAAGACTTGTACTACACTAGCGAGACGGCTCGCGGCAGAGGCACGAAAGACCGCACGTGCGCCGTTTTGATCAACTTCACCCCGAAAATACGCGATACCTATGCTGCTCATTCCGGCCATCGATCTTAAGGACGGTCAGTGCGTGCGCCTCAAGCAAGGCGATATGGACCAGGCGACCATTTTTTCAGAAGATCCGGCAGCGATGGCCCGACATTGGGTCGATCGCGGCGCACGACGGCTGCATCTGGTCGATCTGAACGGCGCGTTTGCCGGCAAGCCGAGGAACGGCGACGCGATCCGCGCGATCCTCGACGAGGTGGGCAGCGAGATTCCCGTGCAACTGGGCGGCGGCATCCGTCACCTGGAAACCATCGAGCGCTATCTGGACGACGGCCTGTCGTACGTCATCATCGGCACTGCGGCGGTGAAGAATCCAGGCTTCCTGCAGGACGCGTGCAGCGCGTTCGGAGGGCACATCATCGTCGGGCTGGACGCGAAGGACGGCAAGGTCGCCACGGATGGCTGGAGCAAGCTGACGGGCCACGAAGTCGTCGATCTCGGCCGCAAGTTCGAGGACTACGGCTGCGAATCGATCATTTATACGGATATCGGCCGGGACGGGATGCTTCAGGGCATCAACATCGACGCGACCGTGCGCCTCGCGCAGGCGGTGAAGATTCCGGTGATCGCGAGCGGCGGGCTGTCGAGCATCGCGGATATCGAGTCGCTCTGCGAGGTCGAGGACGAAGGCATCGAAGGGGTGATCTGCGGCCGCGCGATCTATTCCGGCGACCTCGATTTCAAGGCCGCCCAGACACGCGCCGACGCGCTGCGCGAAGCCGACGGCGCTTGAAGACGCCTGAGCGCGAGCACATCTGAGCAGCACTCCGGGCGGCCGCGACGCCGCCCTTACTTTGTAAGTGGCAAGAACATGGCTCTCGCAAAACGCATCATTCCCTGCCTGGACGTGACCGCCGGTCGCGTCGTGAAGGGCGTCAACTTCGTCGAGCTGCGCGATGCGGGCGATCCCGTCGAAATCGCGCGTCGTTACGACGACCAGGGCGCCGACGAACTCACGTTCCTCGATATCACCGCGACTTCCGATCAACGCGATCTCATTCTGCCGATCATCGAGTCGGTGGCGTCGCAGGTGTTCATTCCGCTGACCGTCGGCGGCGGTGTGCGCGCTGTCGAGGATGTGCGGCGTTTGCTCAACGCGGGCGCGGACAAGATCAGCATGAATTCCTCGGCGGTCGCGAATCCGCAGCTCGTGCGCGACGCGTCGGACAAGCACGGCTCGCAGTGCATCGTCGTCGCGATCGACGCCAAGCGTGTGTCGGCCGAGGGCGAGACGCCGCGCTGGGAAGTGTTCACGCACGGTGGCCGCAAGGCGACGGGCATCGACGCGATCGAATGGGCGCGCAAGATGGCCGAGTACGGCGCGGGCGAAATTCTTCTGACCAGCATGGACCGCGACGGCACCAAGGCCGGGTTCGATCTCGCCCTGACGCGCGCCGTATCGGACGCGGTGCCGGTGCCGGTGATCGCATCGGGCGGCGTGGGATCGTTGCAGCATCTCGCGGACGGCGTCGTCGAAGGCCACGCGGACGCGGTGCTTGCCGCGAGCATCTTTCACTACGGCGAGCATACGGTCGGCGAGGCGAAGCGCTTCATGGCCGATCACGGCATTTCGGTAAGGACGTAAGCGGTGAGCGATCAAATGACTTGGCTCGACAAGGTGAAGTGGGACGCGAGCGGCCTCGTGCCGGTGATCGCGCAGGAAGCGTCGACCAACGACGTGCTGATGTTCGCGTGGATGAATCGCGAGGCGCTCGCGAAGACCATCGAACTGAAGCGCGCGGTGTACTTCTCGCGCTCGCGTCAGCGCCTGTGGTTCAAGGGCGAGGAATCGGGTCACGTGCAGCATGTCCACGACGTGCGCCTCGACTGCGACGAAGACGTCGTGCTGCTCAAGGTCGAGCAGGTATCGGGCATCGCGTGCCACACCGGCCGCCATTCCTGTTTTTTCCAGAAATTCGAAGGCACGGCGGAGAGCGGCGAGTGGGTCGCTGTCGAGCCGGTCCTGAAAGACCCAGAAAGCATTTACAAATGACGCAAGCCAATACGCTCGACACGCTGCTGCGCCTCGCCTCCGTTATCGACAGTCGCAAGGGCGGCGATCCGGAACAATCCTATGTTTCCCGACTCTTTCATAAAGGCGACGATGCTGTCCTGAAGAAGATCGGCGAGGAAGCGACGGAAGTCGTGCTCGCCGCGAAGGACGCGCGTCATGGCGGCGCGCCGAAAGCGCTCGTCAGTGAAGTCGCTGATTTGTGGTTTCATTGTCTCGTGATGCTGTCGCATTTCGACCTGAGCCCCGCCGACGTGGTCGCGGAACTGGAACGTCGCGAAGGCCTGTCGGGGATCGAGGAGAAGGCGCTGCGCAAGTCGCGCCAGCGCGAGCAAAGCGGCAGCTGACGAGCGTCTCGCCTCGAGCGAAGGAGGGCAGCATGAACCGGCAGTACGAACCTTATCCGCCACCCGTCGTTCAGAACTCGGATGACCCGGAGCGTCTGCGCAACATGCGCACGTTCACCCACGTTCTGTACGCGTTGTATGCCGTCTACTGGCTCACCGGGGGGCTGACCGGCCTGGTCGCCATCATCCTCAACTACGTCAAGCGAAGCGACGCCGCCGGCACCCCCTATGAGGATCACTTCACCTGGCAGATCCGCACGTTCTGGTGGGCGGTGCTGGGTCATGTGATCGGCTTTGCGACGATCTGGATCGGCATCGGCTTCCTGATTCTCGCCGCGGTCAGCATCTGGACGCTCTATCGCATCATCAAGGGCTGGTTGTATCTCTACGAGGACAAGGCGATCGAACCGCGCGCCTGGTTCTGAATACGCTTCGATCAATCTGGCCCGGGAACGGGAGACACACGGGACATACATGAGTCAAGACAACTGCATTTTCTGCAAGATCGCCACGGGCCAGCTGCCGAGCACGAAGGTTTATGAGGACGACGAGTTCGTCGCCTTCAACGACATCAACCCGGCAGCGCCGGTGCATGTGCTGGTGATTCCGCGCAAGCATATTGAAACACTTTCCCACTGCACAGAAAGTGACAGTCCGCTGCTTGGTAGAATGGTGAGTCTCGTCGGACGTTTGGCGAAAGATCTGGGTGTCTCCTACACGGGAGGGAACACCGGTTTTCGCACGGTAATTAATACCGGACCGGGCGGCGGGCAGGAGGTGTATCACATCCACGCGCATTTGTTGGCCGGCGAGCGCCCGTGGCGCCGAATGGGGTAATGCTGCAATCTGCGTCTGCATTCTCCTTTCCAATGAAATATTGGGCGAGCAAAATCGATAGTTGAAGTCGAGGCGGTCAGCCTTGGCTCAGGCCGCGAGGCCAGTCTTCCGCTTTAGATACCCAAATCGGGGCGGAATCACGGAGAGTTTTCATTCATGGGTTCGTTAAGCATTTGGCATTGGTTGATCGTTCTGTTGATCGTGGCGCTCGTGTTCGGCACCAAGAAACTGCGCAATATCGGCGGCGATCTGGGCGGCGCGGTGAAGGGTTTCAAGGAAGGCATGCGCGAAGGCGAGACGCCGGCAAACACGACCGATCAGCGCGAGCTGCCGCGTAACGGCGCCGTTGACGTCGAAGCGAAGGACAAGTCCCGCCCGGGCGACTACCGCTAATCCGTCCGCCGACGGTAACCCTCCACTCTTCGTTCAATGCTCGATCTCGGTCTGACCAAAATGGCGGTCATCGGCGTCGTCGCGCTGGTGGTTCTCGGGCCGGAGCGCCTGCCGGGCGTCGCTCGCACGGCGGGGGCGCTGTTCGGGCGCGCGCAGCGTTATATCAACGACGTCAAATCGGAAGTGGCACGCGAGATGGAACTCGATGAGCTGAAGAAAATGCGCACCGAGTTCGAAACCGCGGCGTCCAACGTCGAATCGACGATTCACGACACGCTGCGTCGCCACGAGTCCGAACTGAACGATGCGTGGAAAGAGGGCACGTCGGTCGCGCCGAGCATCGCGGGTAGCGCGGGCGAACAGGCGGACAGCGCCGCGTCGGACAAGCCCTGGGCGAGCACGTCGTCATCGACGTCGACCAGGCGCAAGAACTGGCGCGTGAAGCAGGCAGCGATTCCGAACTGGTACAAGCGCACGACTTCTCGTCGCACGCGGGTCCAGTCGGGCGCGGCGCGCGTCGCTCGTCATACGCCAGCCACCCTGCGCCGGCAGACGAAGTTCTTCTGAGCGAGCCGCGATTCCTTCATCGATGATTTCTACCGAGGGCCGGCGTGAGCGACCCGCAACACAATAAAGAAGAGCCCGTCGAAGAGACGTTCATTTCGCATCTCGTCGAATTGCGCGACCGCATCATTCGCGCGGGCGCTTCAGTCATCGTCGTATTCATCGGGCTGGTGTACTGGGCGCCGGACATCTTCAAGCTGCTGGCCCGTCCGCTGATGCAGAACCTGCCAGCCGACGGCAAGATGATCGTCACCGACGTCACCGGCTCGTTCTTCGTGCCGATGAAGGTGACAATGCTCGTCGCCTTCGTGATCGCGCTGCCGATCGTGCTGTATCAGGTCTGGGCCTTCGTCGCGCCGGGGCTGTATCAGCACGAGAAGAAGCTCGTCGGGCCGCTCGTCTTCAGCAGCTACACGCTTTTCCTGTGCGGCATGGCGTTCGCCTACTTCGTCGTGTTCCCCACTATTTTCCGCGTGATGGCGCATTACAACGCGCCGCTGGGCGCGGAGATGACAACGGACATCGACAACTACCTGAGCTTCGTGCTGACGATGTTCATCGCGTTCGGGGTGACGTTCGAGGTTCCGATCGTCGTCGTGCTGCTGGCGCGCATGGGCGTCGTGTCGATCCAGAAGCTCAAGCAGATCCGCCCATACGTGATCGTCGGCGCGTTCGTCATCTCGGCTGTCGTGACGCCGCCCGACGTTTTCTCGCAACTGATTCTCGCGATTCCGCTCGTCATTCTTTATGAGGCGGGCATCATTGCGGCACGGCTCGTGGTCGGCAAGGAGCAGATCAAGAACGAGGAGCCGGCGGCGGAGTAGGTGCGGCGTATTGTCGCGGTGAGCGCCGGCTTGCCGGATACAAAAAAGGCAGCTTCGAGTGATCGAAGCTGCCTTTTTGTTTTGTGAATGCGGCGTTTATTCGTCGCCCTGGTCACCCTGATCGCCTTGATCTTCGTCCGGCATCTGTGGTGCGCGCGGCGGCGCGGGACGCTTGCCGATCATCACGTTGACGTCGAGTTCCTTGTTCTTGCGCATCAGATGAACCTTGACCGACGTGCCCGGCTTGATCTGCGCGACGACGTTGAGCAGGCGCGTCGTGTCGGTGATGGTGTCTTCGTTGATGGACACGAGGATGTCGCCCGGCCTGATACCCGCCTTGTCCGCCGGACCGCCTTGCAGCACGCCGGCGACGATCGCGCCGGATTTCTGATCCAGCCCGAACGATTCGGCGATCTCCGGGGTCACGTCCTGCGGCTCCACGCCAATCCAGCCACGCGTGACGGTGCCCGTCGTGATGATGCTTTCCAGTACGCTGCGCGCGGTCGACACGGGAATCGCGAAGCCGATGCCGAGCGAGCCGCCGCTGCGCGAATAGATTGCCGTGTTGATGCCGAGCAGATTGCCGTTCACGTCCACCAGCGCACCGCCCGAGTTGCCGGGATTGATGGCTGCATCCGTCTGGATGAAGTTCTCGAAGGTGTTGATGCCGAGGTGATTGCGTCCGAGCGCGCTGACGATGCCCATCGTGACCGTCTGGCCGACGCCGAACGGATTGCCGATCGCGAGTACGACATCGCCGACGCGCGTCTGGTCCATGCGCCCGAGCGTGATGCTCGGCAGATTGGTCATGTTGATCTTGAGCACGGCGAGGTCGGTTTCCGGATCGACGCCGATCACTTTTGCGCTGGCCGTGCGACCATCGGCGAGCGCGACTTCGATTTGATCCGCACCGTCGACGACATGCTGGTTCGTTAGAATGTAACCTTCCGAGCTGACGATGACACCGGAGCCGAGATTCGACGCGGGCGGCTCGTCGCTCTTGCGCTTGTTCTTGTCGCCGAAGAAGTAGCGGAACAGCGGGTCTTTCGCGCGCGGGTCGGGCGGCAGATTGCCGTCCTTGCTGGAGAACACGTTCACGACGGCCGGCATCGCCTTTTGCGCGCCTTCCGAAAAGGACGACTGAACGGGGCGCGAGCCGATGCTCGGCGCCACTTCCTGCAACGCGACGATCGGCTCGGCAAGCTGCTTGCCGAATTGACCCTGACGTTGAAGCCACTGCGGCTTCAAGGTCGCGATGATGAACATCAGGGCCAAAAGCACGGTGACCGCTTGGGCAAAAAATAGCCAGAAGCGTCTAAGCATTTGAAGGGATAGAGGATTTCATGGATCGGATCGAACTCGAATTGTATCTGAACAATCTGCTGGAAATCGGCCGCTTCAAGGACTATTGCCCGAACGGTCTGCAGGTCGAAGGCGCGCGCCGCGTGCAGAAGATCGCAACCGGTGTGACGGCCTCGCAGGCTTTCCTGGAGGCCGCGCTGGAATGGGGCGCGGACACCGTCCTCGTGCATCACGGCTACTTCTGGCGCAACGAGGCGCCGCAGATCACGGGGCGCAAGTATCGTCGGTTGCGCACGCTGATCGCCAACGACATCAATCTCTTCGCCTACCATCTTCCGCTCGATTCGCACCCGGAGTTCGGCAACAACGCGCAGATCGGTGCGCGCCTCGGGCTGATCGCGGACGGCCGTTTCGCCGATCAGGATCTCGGCTGGGTCGCGACGCTCGCGATGCCGCTTTCGCTCGAGCACTTCGGCGCGATGGTCGAGAACGCGCTTGGCAGGAAGCCTCTCGTGTTCGGCGATACGAACAGGGAATTGCGACGCGTGGCGTGGTGCACGGGCGGCGCGCAGGGCTATTTCGAAGACGCGATAGCGGCGCGCGCCGACGTCTATCTGAGCGGCGAGGTCTCGGAGCAGACCATGCATATCGCGGCGGAGTCGGGCGTGGCGTATATCGCGGCCGGGCATCACGCGACGGAGCGTTACGGCGTGCAGGCCGTCGGCGCGCATCTGTCGGAGCAGTTCGATATCGAACATCTTTTTATCGATATCGATAATCCGGTTTAATACGCTGTTAAGCCGGCGCGCCCATTATTTGGCGCTTGCAGTTGACTTAAACGAACGCTTCACGATATTGCGCGAAAAACGTGGGGGAAACCCTGAAGCATCAATCACTTCGAGTGATTTTTTGCTAGGCGGCCCTTGTAAATGCTAACTCCATTCGCGCACACTAACGGCGAACAACTGATGTGACGGTATAAATCCAACTCAGAAGTGGGGCGTGTGATGCGAGACAAGGATGAAAAACGCGTCGACGGCGGCCGCCGT
>Ga0207426_1002773_pt1 | contig 10549 bp, 10 predicted proteins | sample AraplaMF_Cvi_mMS_FD_184265 | JGI IMG/M metagenome (GOLD analysis project Ga0207426, IMG submission 184265) | Arabidopsis root microbial communities from the University of North Carolina, USA - plate scrape MF_Cvi_mMS (SPAdes) (version 2) | ecosystem: Host-associated > Plants > Roots > Endosphere...
TGGTCGACAACTCTTCGGCCTTCCGCATGGACCCGAACGTGCCGCTGGTGATCCCCGAGGTGAACGGCAACCGCATCCGCGACCACAAGGGCATCATCGCCAACCCGAACTGCGCCGCGATCACCGCGTTGGTGCCGCTCTGGCCGATCCACCAGAAGAACCGCATCAAGCGCGTGATCATTTCGACCTACCAGGCGGCCTCCGGCGCCGGCGCTGCCGCGATGGACGAACTCGTCGAATCCACCCGCGCCAATCTCAACGGGCAGGTCTACACGCCCAAGGTGATGCCGCACCCCTACGCCTTCAACCTCTTCAATCACAACACGGCGGTCGACCCCGAGACCGGCTACAACGACGAAGAGACCAAGGTCATCAAGGAAACCCGCAAGATCTTCGAGGACGACACGATCGCCGTCGGTGTCACCTGCGTGCGCGTACCGGTGTTGCGCGCCCATTGCGAGGCGATCACCTTCGAATGCGAGAAGCCGATCAACGAGGACCAGGTCCGCGCCATCATGGCGCAGGCGCCCGGCGTGAAGATCGTCGATGATCGCGTGAAGAACTACTTCCCGATGCCGATCGACGCCTCGGGCCAGGACGACGTCCTGGTCGGCCGTATCCGCAAGGACCTCAGCGATCCCTCGGGGCATTCGATCTCGATGTTCGTGGCAGCGGACCAGTTGCTCAAGGGCGCAGCGCTCAATGCGGTGCAGATCGCCGAGCTCTTGCCGCAGCGGGTGATGGCGTAGCGCCTTGCTACAGAAACGGGTCTCGTAGGGTGGGCAAAGGCGCGCAAGCGCCGTGCCCACCTTCATTCTCCGCATCGAGGAAAGACGTGGGCACACTCCCGCCTTTGCTCTCCGAGCTGCGGCGAACAAGTCACCTTGCCTACCCTGCAACTCCGCTGAGCCTAAGGCCGAGGACACAGCACTCATGCCAAGCACACGAATTACGACGGGCGCATGGGCGCGAGGAAGCGAGTCCAGCGTCACCGAAGCCGTCCAAAGCGCCTTGCTGGTGTCGCTGCATATCCCTGATTACGACCGGGACATCGTTCTCGATCTCTATGAGACGAACAACCGGATCGTCCCGACGGGGCGATCCGAACGTTACACACGCATCGAAATCATCCTGTTCGCGGGACGCTCGCTGGAGGCAAAGAAGCAACTTTACAAGGCGCTCGTTGCCAACCTGTCCAACCTTGGCGTACCCCCGGATCAGATCAAAACCGTCCTGATCGAAGTTCCTGCAGAGAACTGGGGGCTGCGTGGCGGCCAACCCGCCTCCGAGATCGACCTTGGATTCAAGGTGGACGTCTAGCGAGGTGCGCGTCTCCCACGATCCTTCATCGCGGCAGAATTCCCAGAGTTTTCAATGACTGCTCAATTCACGATCAGCGATCTACACGACGAGGCTGCCCGCGAGGCGTTGCAGGATCTCAACAATGCAAGCGCCAAAGAGACGTCTTTGCTGACGCCGGAGCGTTTCGACGAGTTCATCAGCGCCGCTCGTGTTGCGCTCTTCGTTCCGCCTGCGGCCGGACTCTTGCTCGCTTTCGAAGACGGCGACGACTACGACGGCGCTCATTTTCTCTGGTTTCGCGCGAAATTTGAAAGCTTCATTTACATCGACCGCGTGATCATCGCGCAAGCATGGCGACGACACGGTCTGGGAAATCTCCTTTACGACAACGTTTTCGAGCAGGCCCGCAAGCTCGGCCGATCCATGATCGCTTGCGAGGTCAATCTCGAACCACCCAATCCGGTGTCCGATCAATTTCACGCAGCCTTGGGTTTCCGTGAAGTCGGGCGAGCAACGACCGAAGACGGCGCGAAGACCGTACGCTATCTGGTTGTCGACGTCGGCGCCCGAACCAGCAAACACGCATCCCCATACGAATAGAACCGGTACCCGCTCGCGATCGCATGCGCGTACGCGGCCTGCATCGTCTCAAGCCCTGAGAACGCCGACACCAGCATGAACAGCGTCGACTTCGGCAGGTGGAAGTTCGTCAGCAGAATATCGACGGCACGGAAGCGATAGCCGGGGGTGATGAAGATCGAGGTCTCGGCTGTGAACGACTGAATCGTGCCGTCCTCGCTGGCAGCACTTTCGAGCAGGCGTAATGACGTGGTGCCGACCGCGACGACGCGGCCGCCATTCTTCCGCGCGTTGTTGAGCCGCTCGGCTGTCTCGGCCGAGATGGTGCCCCACTCGGCGTGCATCTTGTGGCCTTCGGTGTCGTCGACCTTCACCGGCAGGAAGGTCCCTGCCCCGACATGCAGCGTGATGCGGTTGATACCGACGCCGCGCGCCTGCAGCGCCTGTTCCAGCGCGGGCGTGAAATGCAGGCCCGCCGTTGGTGCTGCGACCGCGCCTTCGTTCGCCGCGAACATGGTCTGGTAATCGGCGAGGTCCTGGTCGTCAGGCGTGCGCTTGGAGGCGATGTAGGGCGGCAGCGGCGGGCTGCCAAGATCGGCGATGGCCTGGTCGAGTGCGGGGCCGTGGAACGAGAACGACAGCGTCACCTCGCCTTCGGTGCCCTTGGCCTCGACCTCGGCATCGAGATGACCGAGCAGGCAGACCTTGCCTTCATTGCCGAAGCGGATCCGGTCGCCGGCGACGAGCTTCTTCGCGGGTTTCACCAGCGCCTGCCAGCGCGAACCGTCGAGACGCTTGATCAGCGTCGCCTCGATCTTCGGCTCGGTCTCGCGGCCGATGCGGCGGCCCTTGAGCTGCGCCGCGATCACCTTGGTGTCGTTGACGACGATCTGATCGCCCGGCTTCAGCCAATGCGCGAGATCGGCGATGGTCTGGTCGCGCAAGCCGCCGTTCTCCACGACCAGCAGCCGCGCGGAGTCGCGCGGGTTCGCCGGGCGCAACGCGATGCGCTCGGGCGGCAGATCGAAATCGAAGAGATCGGTGCGCACGTTCGATACCTTGTCATGCCCCGCGCATGCGGGGCATGACGGTAGTCGTCACTCAGCGTCAGCGGCCATCCGCGCCTTGACGATCTTGTCGGGGTTCTGCACCGGCTCGCCGCGCTTGATCTTGTCGACGTTCTCCATGCCCTCGGTGACCTTGCCCCACACCGTATACTGGTTGTCGAGGAAGCGGGCGTCGTCGAAGCAGATGAAGAACTGGCTGTCGCCGGAATCCGGGCTCGCCGCGCGGGCCATCGAGGTAGTGCCACGCACATGCGGCTCCTTGTTGAACTCGGCCTTCAGCTTCTTGCCGGAGCCGCCGGTGCCGGTGCCCTGCGGGCAGCCGGTCTGGGCCATGAAGCCCTCGATGACGCGGTGGAACACGATGCCGTCGTAGAAGCCTTCGCGGACCAGCTCCTTGATGCGGGCGACATGGCCGGGCGCGAGGTCCGGACGCATCTCGATGGTGACGGGGCCCTGCGTGGTCTCGAGGATCAAAGTGTTTTCGGTAACGCTCATGCTGGTCTCTCTTGCGTTGGAGTTGAAATCTTAGGGCCACGGAACTGGATCCTGAATGGATGTCCCACGGCGGCGCCGGCCATTGCATTGGTAAATGGCACCGGCGTGCAGCGTTGCAACGCCTCCATCACCGCGATCCGGTATTGCAGCCGGTCATCATCGGAAGCCCCCTCGGATTCATAGGTAATCCTCGGATGGCCCAGAATGTTTCCGGACCGGTTAAAGCTCACGATGACGGTGATGTCGAGTGGCCGGGCCCTGCTGGGTGGCGGCGGCTTCCAGCAGGTCTTCAGGTGCCGGACGATGTCCTCAATGGTGTTGACTGGCGCGTCTCCGGCGGACGCGCCCGAGATGCCGGCGAGCAGCACCGCGGCAGCCAGCCAAAGCCTGTTGCCGCAGCGTGCCATGGCTCCATCCCGGTTACTTGATGTCGGAGGCGACCTGGACCTTCACCATCTTGTCGGGGTCGGTGACCGTGCCGCCGGGCGAACCGGCAGGCGCCTTCTTCAGCTTGTCGACGACGTCCATGCCCTGCACCACTTCACCGATCACGGTGTACTGGCCGTCGAGGCTTCCACCGTCGGCGAACATGATGAAGAACTGCGAGTTCGCGGTGTCGACGCTGTCGCCGCGGCGGGCCATGCCGACGATGCCGCGTGCGAAATGCACCTTGGAGAATTCCTGCTTCAGGTTCGGGTATTTCGAGCCGCCGGTGCCGTTGCCGTTCTGGCCGTCGCCGGTCTGCGCCATGAAGCCGTCCATCACGCGGTGGAACGGCACGTTGTTGTAGAAGCCCTCGCGCGCGAGTTGCTTGATGCGCTCGGCATGCTGGGGCGCGATGTCGTTGCGCAGCTTGATGACGATGCGGCCCTTTGTGGTGTCGATGACGATGGCGTTGGCCTTGTCGAGGTTGGCCGGCAATTGCTGCGCCACCGCCGGCACCGCGAACAGGATCGCGGCAAGAACTGCGAGAATTCGGATCATGACAACTCCGGATCAGAAATGAGAGAGAGGAAACGCGCCGCTAGCCGGCGAATTTTGCCTTGAGCTGTGCCGCGACATGCGGCGGTACGAAGGCCGAGACGTCTCCGCCCATGCCGGCGATCTGGCGCACCAAAGTGGCGGTGATCGGGCGGACCGCCGGCGAGGCCGGCAGGAAAACGGTGTGCACCTCGGGCGCCATGGTGCCGTTCATGCCGGCAAGCTGCATCTCGTAGTCGAGGTCGGTGCCGTCGCGCAGGCCGCGAATCATGATGGTGGCGCCGTGCTTCCGCGCCGCGGTGACGGCGAGATCGTCGAACGTCACCGCTTCGAGCACGCAGCCGGCCGCTTCTGCAACCGGCCCGCAGACCTCGTGCAGCATCGTGAGCCGCTCCTCGGTCGAGAACAGCGGCTTCTTGCCGGGATGGACCCCGATCGCGACCACCAGGCGGTCGCACAGAGGAACGCTGTGCCGGACCACGTCGAGATGGCCGTTGGTGATGGGGTCGAAGGAACCGGGGTAAAAGGCAATGCGCGGCATGGCCACGTCCTACCGCGCCCGGCCCGGCCCGGCAAGCCGGACAGGTTCCTTGTCCGTTTCCAGCCCATTCTGTTGCCGGACATGTCGGTTCGACGCCCTTTGTTTCGTCCTCAGGGCGGCCACGAAACAAAACGGACCACGAACGAAACCATTTCCGGCATCGGCGAAGACGTCCGGAAACTGGCCATGGTTAGTAATCCATCCAACGAATGACGGGCCGCAAACAAGGCGCATGCGGCCGCATCACAGGGGACCGTCAATGATCAAGACCATCTCGGCCATCGCTATCGCCGCGTTTGTTGCCGCCGCCCTCACCGTCCTTCCCGGCTTCGCTCCGACCGTCGAAGCGAGCGTCCCGCAGCCGCTCGCCAAGAGCGACCGCCTCGATATCCGCACCATCGGCAAGGACTGCTCGCAGCAGGCCTGGCCGAACTTCGAAGCGTCCTGCCTGCGTCAGGCTGGCACCAAGGCCAACATCCGTGAGGCGCGCCTCGTCACCGCCGATCGCACCCCGTAGTCGGGTCTGTCAGGTTCGCGTCACAAAACCTTCCTGATATAAATTTCATGGCTATTTGCGACGTACCGTCGCAGACTGGGTGACGCGCGCGCCCGTCGGAATGGCCCGCCGGGCGCGATCCCATCGGGGGGTCGACATTGTCCAGTACGCCCGCAGTCGCTTCCGGCCATCACCCCGACCCTCTGCCGATTGCCATGACCATGGGCGCCCTCGGGGTGGTCTATGGCGATATCGGCACCAGCCCCCTCTACGCCCTGAAAGAAGCCGCCAAGGCGGCGGCCCATGGCGGCACCCTGAGCCACAGCGCTGTCCTGGGGGTTGCCTCGCTGATCCTCTGGGCGCTGCTGCTGATCATCTCGTTGAAATATGCGCTGCTGATCCTGCGCGCCGACAATCGCGGCGAAGGCGGCATCGTCGCGTTGCTGGCGCTGCTGCATGCCCGTCACGCCCAGCCCGGCACCTGGCGCGCGCATCTGCTCGTCGTCGGTCTAATCGGCGCCGCGCTCCTTTACGGTGACGGCGCGATCACGCCGGCGATCTCGGTGCTCTCGGCCATCGAAGGCCTCAAGGTCGACGCGCCCTCGCTCGCGCCCGCCGTGGTGCCCGTGACCATCGTTATCCTGGTCGGCCTGTTCATGATGCAGAAGCAAGGCGCCGGCTTCATCGGTCGCATCTTCGGGCCCGTCATGCTGGCCTGGTTCGTCGTGCTCGCCGCGCTCGGCATCCACGGCATCGTGCAGGCACCGGCCGTGCTCGCCGCGCTCAGCCCGCTCTACGCCTTCGAGTTCCTGATCCACCAGGACTTCCACATCTCCTTCGCGATCCTCGGCGCGGCCTTCCTCGCGGTCACCGGCGGCGAGGCCATGTATGCCGACATGGGGCATTTCGGCCGTTTCCCGATCCGCCTCGCATGGTTCGCCGTCTGCCTGCCCGCGCTGGTGCTGAACTATTTCGGCCAGGCCGCAATCCTGATCACCGATCCCACGCTGATCGAGAATCCGTTCTTCCAGCTCTGCCCCGATGTCCTGCACTATCCGCTGGTCGCCTTTTCAACGGTCGCCACTGTGATCGCCTCGCAGGCGATCATCTCCGGCGTGTTCTCGCTGACCCAGCAATCGATCCAGCTCGGCTTCCTGCCGCGCATGCAGATCCGTCACACCCAGAGCGATGCGATGGGCCAGATCTATGTGCCGCTGGTCAACTGGCTGCTTGCAGCAGCCACGCTCGGCGCGGTGTTGAGCTTCGGCACCTCGGAAGCGCTCGCCGGCGCCTATGGCATCGCGGTGTCGCTGCTGATGGCGATCACCACGCTGCTCGCGGCCCTCGTCGCGATCCAGTGGGGCTATTCGCCGTGGCTCGTGATTGCCGTGAACGGCTTCTTCTTCGTGATCGACCTGATCTTTTTCTCGGCCAACTCGATCAAGCTGTTCGAAGGCGGCTGGTTTCCGCTGCTGCTCGCGGCCCTCGTCGCCTTCATGATGCTGACCTGGCGCAGCGGCGTGAAGCTGGTCGAGGCGGCGCGCGGCAAGCTGCGACAGCCCGAGGAGGATCTGATCGAGACCGCCGTGAACAAATGCAGCGCGCGCCTGCCGGGCACGGCCGTGTTCCTGGCGTCCGCACCGCGGGGCGTGCCGCTGGCGCTGACGCAGTTCGTCAAGCACAACCACGTCTTGCACGAGCGCGTCGTCCTCGTCACCGTGCTGATCGAGGAGTCCCCGCACATCGCCGAGGCGGAGCGCGCCGAGGTGATCGAGATCAGCCCAGGCATCACCCGCGTGATCCTCCACTATGGCTTCATGCAGAACCCGACGATCTACGAGGGACTGACGCTAGCCTGCCGCCAGGGCAAGCTGCCCGGCATCGACCTGTCCGATATCACCTACTATGTCGGCCGCGAAACCATCATCCCGAGCGAGGATATCCCGGGCATGTGGGTCTGGCGCGAAGGCGTGTTCGCCTTCCTGCAGCGCAACGCCGAGCGCTCGGCCGCATTCTTCGGCGTGCCGACCAAGCAGGTGGTGGAGTTCGGGACCGAGCTGGAGATTTAGTCGAGAAGCCGTAGCCCGGATGGAGCGAAGCACAATCCGGGATTCTCACCGCGCAGGAGGCCCGGATTTCGCTTCCGGGCTACGAGGAGTGATGCATCACTCCCCGTTCGTCTCCCCATTCGCCCCGTTGCCGCTCTCGGCTTCTTCCGTGATGTGCTCGACCGAGACGACGTGCTCGTCCTCGGCGGTGTCGAACACGATCACGCCCTGGGTCGAGCGGCCGGCGACGCGGATGCCTTCGACCGGGCAGCGGATCAGCTGGCCCTTGTCGGTGACGAGCATGATCTGGTCGGCGTCTTCCACCGGGAAGGACGCGACGAGATTGCCGTTGCGGTTGTTGACGCTCATGGCGACGATGCCTTTGCCGCCGCGCCCCGTCGTGCGGTACTCGTAGGACGAGGTCCGCTTGCCGTAGCCATTGACGGAGACGGTGAGCACGACCTGCTCGGCCGCCGACATCTCGACATAACGCTCTTGCGGGAGCTGGAAGCTGCCGGAGGTCTCCTCGGCCTCGGCATCCGCCGGCGCCTCTTCCGCAGCAGCTTCGCCGGCCACGGCGCGGCGCATCTTCAGATAGGCCGAGCGCTCATCCGACGTGGTCTCGACATGGCGCAGGATCGCCAGCGAGATCACCTTGTCGCCTTCGGCCAGCGCGATGCCGCGCACACCCATCGAGGTACGGCCGGTGAACACGCGCACGTCGGGCACCGGGAAGCGGATGCACTGGCCGGCGGCGCCGGTCAGCAGCACGTCGTCGCGCTCGGTGCAGATCTGGACGTCGACGATCGCCTCGCCCTCGTCGAGCTTCATGGCGATGATGCCGGAGCGGCGGACGTCGACGAAGTCGGACAGCTTGTTGCGCCGGACATTGCCGCCCGTGGTGGCGAACATCACGTCGAGATTGGCCCAGGTGGATTCGTCCTCGGGCAGCGGCATGATCGTGGTGATGCGCTCGCCCTGCTCCAGCGGCAGGATGTTGATCAGCGCCTTGCCGCGCGCGTTCGGCGCTGCCATCGGCAGCCGCCAGACCTTTTCCTTGTAGACCTGGCCACGCGACGAGAAGAACAGCACCGGCGTATGCGTCGATGCGACAAAGAGCCGGCTGACGAAATCCTCGTCGCGGGTCTGCATGCCGGCGCGGCCCTTACCCCCGCGGCGCTGGGCACGATACGCCGACAGCGGCACGCGCTTGACGTAGCCGGCGTGGGAGACCGTCACGACCATGTCCTCGCGCTGGATCAGGTCCTCGTCCTCGACCTCGCCTTCCTGCTCGATGATGACAGTGCGGCGCGGCGTCGCGAATTCTTCCTTTACCTCGGCAAGCTCGGTCTTGATGATGCCCAGCACACGCTCGCGCGAGCGCAGGATGTCGAGATAGTCGGCGATCTCGCCGGCGAGCTTGTCGAGCTCGTCGCGGATTTCGTCGCGGCCGAGTGCGGTGAGGCGCTGCAAGCGCAGATCGAGAATCGCCCTCGCCTGTTCCATCGACAGCTTGATCGTGCCGTCCTCGCTGATGCGGTGACGGGGGTCGTCGATCAGCGTCAGCATGTCCTCGACGTCCCGGGCCGGCCAGTCGCGCGACATCAGGGTGTCTCGGGCGGCGGCAGGGTCGGGCGAGGTCCTGATGACCCGGATCATCTCGTCAATATTGGCCACCGCGATCGCGAGACCGACCAGGATATGGGCGCGATCGCGCGCCTTGGCGAGCAGGTATTTGGTCCGACGCGTAACGACCCGCTCACGGAAATCGACGAAGATCGCGAGCAGGTCCTTCAGATGCATGATCCGCGGACGGCCGCTGTCGAGCGCCACCATGTTGACGCCGAAGCTCGTCTGCAGCGGCGTGAACCTGTAGAGCTGATTGAGCACCACGTCCGGGACGGCATCGCGCTTCAATTCGATGACGACGCGGTAGCCCTCGCGGTCGGATTCGTCGCGCAGATCGCCGATGCCCTCGATCTTCTTCTCCTTCACCAGCTCGGCGATGCGCTCGACCATCGTCGCCTTGTTCACCTGGTAAGGAATCTCGGTGATGATGATCGCCTCGCGATCCTTGCGGATGGTCTCGATCGCGACTTTGCCGCGCATCACGATCGAGCCGCGGCCGAGGTGATAGGCCGAGCGGATACCCTGCCGTCCGAGAATGACGCCGCCGGTCGGGAAATCCGGTCCCGGCACGATGTTGATGAGTTCGTCGACGGTCAGCGACGGGTTGTCGATCAAGGCGACGCAGGCGTCGATGACCTCGCCGAGATTGTGCGGCGGGATGTTGGTCGCCATGCCGACCGCGATGCCGCCGGCACCGTTGACGAGAAGGTTCGGGAACTTGGCCGGGAGGACCGACGGTTCGGTCTCGTTGTTATCGTAGTTCGGCTGGAAATCGACGGTGTCCTTGTCGATATCGGCCAGCAGAGCCAGCGCCACCTTGGTCAAGCGCGCTTCGGTGTAACGATAGGCAGCCGGAGGATCGCCGTCGACCGAGCCGAAATTGCCCTGGCCGTCGATCAGCGGCACGCGCATCGAGAAGTCCTGCGCCATGCGGACCATGGCGTCGTAGATCGACTGGTCGCCGTGCGGGTGATACTTACCGATGACGTCGCCGACCACGCGGGCGGATTTGACGTACTTCTTGTCCGGCGTGTGCCCCTGCTCGTTCATCGAGTACATGATGCGGCGGTGCACCGGCTTCAGACCGTCGCGAGCATCGGGCAGCGCGCGCGCCACGATCACGCTCATGGCGTAGTCGAGGTACGACTTCTTCATCTCCTCGAAGATGGAGACGGGGCGAATGTCCGAGGGTTGCGCCGGCTGGTCGCCGGGCTTGTTGTCGTCGTCAGCCAAGGGGAAATCCGGTGAGGTTTTATCTGGGAATCATATAGCGCATCGAGGCCCCGATAACCACCCTTGCGGAGGGGTCGGCAAGCGCTTTTTCCGACTGTTTTTCCAGAGACTTACGCATTCCGCCGCACACTCGGGAACCGGCCCGGAATGGCCTGCGGAAAACCACCCCTCAGGCCCC
>Ga0207426_1002777_pt1 | contig 10539 bp, 10 predicted proteins | sample AraplaMF_Cvi_mMS_FD_184265 | JGI IMG/M metagenome (GOLD analysis project Ga0207426, IMG submission 184265) | Arabidopsis root microbial communities from the University of North Carolina, USA - plate scrape MF_Cvi_mMS (SPAdes) (version 2) | ecosystem: Host-associated > Plants > Roots > Endosphere...
GCGCGCGGCGAGCGAGTCGGCGACCGCGAAGGGCATCGCGCCACCACCGGCGACCACGCCGATGGGCGATGAAATCTCCGCTGCCGCCGATGTCATGTCCGCGGCCATTCCAGACATCACTTCTCGATGGCGGGGAGACACAGCGGGCGATGCTTGCCCTTGCCGATGAAGTCGAGAATCTCGGCGATCGCGGGATCCTCCTCGGCGAGCGGCTGTGCCGCGGCAAGCCGCTCGGCGAACATGCCGGGACCGTGGAAGAGCTTCTGGTAGAACGAACGCACGGTCGCGAGCCGCTGCTTGGTGAACTTGCGCCGCTTCATGCCGATGATGTTGAGTCCCTCGAGCACGGCATACTGGCCATTGACGAGGCCGAACGGAATGATGTCGTCGCGCACGCCGCAGACGCCGCCGACCATCACCTGCGGCCCGATCCGGGTGAACTGGTGCACGGCGGACAGGCCGCCGATGAACACGAAGTCGCCGATCTCGGCGTGACCGCCGAGCGTCGCCGAGGTCGCGAAGATCACGTCATTGCCGACGTGGCAGTCATGGCCGACATGGCTGCAGTTCATGAAATAGCCGCGGTCACCGACCGTGGTGATGCCGCCGCCGGCGACCGTGCCGGTATTCATGGTCACGGACTCGCGGATGGTGCAGCCCGAGCCAATCGTGAGCTTTGTCAGCTCGCCGCGATAGCTCAGCGACTGCGGCGGCGTCCCGAGCGAGGCAAAGGGATAGATCGTGCAGTTGTCGCCGATGGTGGTCTGCGCCGTGATGTGCACATGCCCGATCAGCTTGCAGTTCGCGCCGATCACGACGTGCGGGCCGATCATGCAGTAGGGCCCGATCTCGGTGCCCTCGCCGATCACGGCGCCATCCTCGACCCGTGCGGTGGGATCAATCTTACTCATCAAGCAATCTGACTCATCAAGAAGGTCTGATTAGGTGTTGAAGTCGCTCGGTTTTCCGCTGGTTAGCGCGACTATGCCCGATCTGTCCAGTGACGTATCATATCGGCCTGTTTCAGTTGCCGGATGAGCCGGCCGCTCCGGTTCGTCAACGTGTTCATGTGGAGCTTGAAGTCATCATGGTCAGGGCCCTGGCAACCCTGCTCGCGCAGTTGGCGACCGCACCAATCGTGTCCGAGACGATCGAGACCGGCGACCATCGCCGCGTCGATCTCGCGACATTCGAATGCCGCGACATCACCCGCAGCACCGTGCTTCAGCGGGTCTGCTACGACCCTGCGCAGCAGCACCTCATCGTGGCCACGAACGTTGCCTATGATCGCTATTGCGGCGTGAGCACGGACACGGTCGAACACCTGCTGGCCGCACCGTCCATGGGCCGGTTCTTCAACCAGAACATCAAGCGCGACGTCACGGCCGGCCGATATGCCTGCCCTGCGCGCGATCGCGTGCTGAGAAGCTGAGGCGACCTGGAAACCGCTTCTGGTCAGTCCGTCAGCATGGCGCCGACGTCGGCTTCCGCGACGATCTGGCCGTTGACCTTGGCGTCGCCGTGAAACCACCACATGGCCTTGCGGCGACCGATCGAACGCATGTGGTATTCGATGGTGTCACCGGGCAGCACGGGCTTGCGGAATTTGCACTTGTCGATGGTGAGGAAATACACCGCGCGCGGCTTCTCGGTACCTTCGACCGAGGTGATGCCGATCACGCCGGCGGTCTGCGCCATCGCTTCGATCATCATCACGCCGGGATAGACCGGCCGTTCGGGGAAATGCCCCTGGAAGGCCGGCTCGTTGAAGGTGACGTTCTTGATGCCGATACCGCTATAGTCGGCGCGGATGTTGATCACACGGTCGATCAGCAGCATTGGAAAACGATGCGGCAGGGTGCGGAGGATCGCATTGATATCCACCAACTCGAATTTAACAGGTGATTCCGCCGTCATTCCCGTCCCTCGTTCTTCGGATCGGCCTTGCTGTCGCGTACCAGGCGCTCCACCGCGATAATTTCCTTGAACCATTGCTTGGTCGGTTTGGCAAAGAAGCCGCCCCAGCGACCGTTCGGCGGGATGTCGTCCTTGACGCCGCTCATCGCGGTGACCTGGGCCCCGTCGCCGATCTTGAGATGGTTGTTGATACCAACCTTCGCTCCCAGCGCCACGTTGTCGCCGATCGTCAGGCTGCCCGCCAGGCCGATCTGGGCGGCCAGCAGGCAGTTCCGGCCGATGGTCACATTGTGGCCGATCTGGACCTGATTGTCGATTTTGGTGCCCTCGCCGATCACGGTGTCACGCAGCGAGCCGCGGTCGATGGTGGTTCCGGCGCCGACCTCGACATTGTTCTGGATCAGCACGCGGCCGGTCTGGGGAACCTTCAGGTGGCCCTCGGGGCCGAAGAAGATGAAGCCGTAACCGTCCTGCCCGATCGAGCAGCCGGGATGGATCAGCACGTTGTTGCCGATCAGCGTGCACTGGATCGCCGTCCGCGCGCCGACATTGCAGTCGCGGCCGATCTTGACGCCGGGGCCGATGACCACGCCGGCGCCAACCACGGTGCCGCTGCCGATCTCGACGTCGGCGCCGATGACGGCCAGCGGCTCCACGATGACGTCGTCTTCCAGACGGGCGCTGGGATCGATGATGGCCGACGGCGCAATGCCGTCATTGCCCCACCAGGACTGCGGACGCAGCGCATCGGCATGCCATTCCCGGGCGATCCCGACGAAGGCACGGAACGGCTGCGCCACCCGCAGCACGACCACATGGGCAGGCACCTGGGCCTCGAAGCGCGGGCTGACCAGGCAAGCCCCTGCCCGCGTCGCCTTAAGCTCGTCGGCGTATTTGAGGTTGTCGAAGAACGTCAGATGCATCGGGCCGGCTTCGTCGAGCGAAGCGAGGCCCGTGATGATCTGGCCGCCCTTCGAAGGGTCGACCAGCTGCGCCTTGGTCTGCGCAGCAACGTCGGCCAGCGCTGTGGCTGGCGGCTTTTTGAAGAAGGTCGGCTGCGCCATTCCACCCCGTCGCGGTCCGGCTTCGGCATGAAGCGGTCTGGCCGCATCATGCCCTATCTCACGGATTGAGCACGATCTTTTTGAAAGAACCGGCCCCCTCCAAGGGGCCGGATCATGTCCTGCTGATCGAATTAAAAGGAGGTACCGCCGCCGAACCGGAATTCCTGCGTACGGTCGTACTTGCCCTTGGTGAGCGGCACTGCGTAGTCGAAGCGCAGCGGACCGAACGGCGACTGCCAGATCAAGCCGACACCGACCGACGACCGGATCACCTTGCTGTCGTCGTAGATCAGACCGGTACAGGTGCCTGCCGTGGGCGGGTTGTTGGACGAGGGGACACAATTCGAGTTCGCCGGCGTCGTCGTTTCCCCGGTCACGGACCAGGTCGTCGGTCCCTTGTAGTCATAGAGACCGCCGGCATCGGCATAGACCGCGCCCTTCAGGCCGACTTCCTTCGGCAGGAACCAGAACGGCATCTGCAATTCGAGCGAAGCGCCCCAGTACTTGGTGCCGCCGAGCGCGTCCTGCGTGTCGAACGGGTTGATGTCGCGCGGACCGATGCCGTTCGGGGCGAAGCCGCGGACGAGGTTCGGACCCATCTGGAAGTGATCGAGCATGCGCAGGTCCTGGCTGCCGATCTTGTTCAGAATGCCGCTCTGGACGTGGACGAGGCCGACGATGTCGGAGACCAGCGGAGCGTAGTACTTCGCGTCGATCACCGTCTTCAGGTAGGACACGTCGCCGCCGACGCCGGCGAAATCCTGGCGGAAGTCGACGAGCAGACCGTCGGTGGGGTTCTTGTTGTTGTCCAGCGTGTTGTAGGTCAGCGTATAGCCCAGCGCCGAGGTCAGGGTCTTGCCGCCGGCAAGCTCCTTGCGGACCGGAAGCGAGGCTTCGCCGTCGCTGTAGCAGCCGAGGCCGGCAGTCGAGGTCAGGTCGATCGCCGGCGTCTGGGACGCAGCGAACGCCGGGCTCGGGTTGAAGGCCGCCGAGCCAAGGATGTTGTTACAGTTCGCCAGATAGTACGGCAGCGTGATTTCCTGCTGGTAGACCGAGTAGCGCAGCTGGAGCGACAGGTCTTCACGCAGGGAGAAGCCGAGGCGCGGCGAGAAGCCGAGCGTCTTGGTGCCGTAGGAGATGTAGCTGTTGGACAGCTGCTGGCGTTGATAGAAGTCGAGGCCGAGCGCGACGCGGTAGTCGAGCAGGTACGGCTCGACGAACGACAGCGAATAGCCGCGCGCGTACTGGCCGTAGGTCACCGCCGCCTTGGCGAACAGGCCGCGGCCAAGCAGGTTGCGTTCGGAGATCGAGACTTCGGCGAGCGCGCCATCGGTGGTCGAGTAGCCACCCGAAATCGAGAAGTCACCGGTCGATTTCTCTTCGAGATCGACGATCAGGACCACGCGGTCGCTGGAGGAGCCCGGCTCCGTCGTGATCTTCACGGTCTTGAAGTAGTCGAGATTCTTCAGGCGGCGCTCGGCACGATCGACCAGCGCGCGGTTGTAGGCATCGCCCTCGGAGATGTCGAACTCGCGACGGATGACGTAGTCGCGGGTACGGCTGTTGCCGCGAATGTTGATGCGCTCGATATAGGTGCGCGGGCCTTCGTCGACGTTGAACACGACGGAGACGGTGTGCGCCTCGAAGTTACGATCGCCGCCGGGACGGACTACGGCGAAGGCAAAGCCGCGGCGTGACGCCTCGATCTGCATTTCCTCAACCGATTTCTCGACCGCTTCGACGTTGTAGAGCGAGCCGACGTTGACACGCGAATAGGCGCGCAGCGTGGTCGGGTCGAAGTTCTGGATCGAGGTACGGAAGTCGACGGTCCCGACGCGATACTGCGAGCCTTCCTCGATCTTGAAGGTGACGTTGAAGCCCTTCTTCTCCGGATCGTATTCGGTCAGCGCGGCGACCACCTGAACATCGGCAAAGCCGTTCTTCAGATAGAAGCGGCGCAACAGGTCGCGGTCGGCCTCGACGCGGTCGGGATCGTAGATGTCGCCGCTGGCGAGGAAGCTGAGCAGATTGGATTCGCGCGTCTTGATGACGTCCCTGAGACGGTAGGACGAGAACGCGACGTTGCCGACGAACTCGATCGACTTGACGCCGGTCTTGGCGCCCTCTTCGACCGTGAAGATCAGGTCGACGCGGTTGTTCGGCTGCTCGATGATCTCGGGCGTCACGCGCACGTCGTAGCGGCCGGACCGGCGATAGATTTCGGCGATTCGCAGCGTGTCGGACTGCACCATGGCGCGGGAGAAGGTGCCGCGCGCCTTGGACTGGACTTCGGCGGTGAGCTGTTCGTCCTTGATCTTCTTGTTGCCCTCGAAGGCAACGCGGCCGATCACGGGGTTCTCGACCACGGAAACGATGATCTGGCCACCGGCGCCACGATTGATTCGCACGTCCTGGAACAGACCGGTCTCGATCAGGGCCTTGAGGCCGTCGTCGATGGCGCCCTGGTCAAGGCGGCCACCCGGGCCCGGCCTGAAATAGGAACGGATCGTCTCGACCTCGACGCGGCGATTCCCCTCAACGGAAATCGACTGAACGGTCTGGGCGAGCGCAGACGAAGACAGAAAACCAGCCCCAACCGGGGCAAACACCGGCGCGCCGAACAAGATCAGGGTTGCGAGTAAGCCACCCCGGAGTCGCAGTCCAAACTTCATCGCGCAACGCGCCCTTATCAGTACCAGACCCAACCCCACGCCGGTCCGGGAGATTCCCCAAGTCGAAGCCGCTTGTAGCCAATTTCCGTGATGTCGCAAACGGCAGCGAACACAGTAATTTCAATTTCATTCCAAGACGTTGCTGAACAGCAACGCCACAAAAAAGCCCCTATCAGGAAGCCGCCATCCTCAGGATGTCATTGTAAGTGGCAAACACCATCAGCATCAGCACCAAACCAAGCCCGATTCGGAACCCCATTTCCTGGGTCCGCTCGGACAACGGACGGCCACGCACAACCTCCGCCGCGTAGAACATGAGGTGGCCACCATCGAGCAGCGGGATCGGGAACAGGTTCAACAGGCCGATCGACACCGACAACACGGCGCAGAGGTTGATCACGAACTGGAACCCGGCACTGGCCGCCTGCCCCGACATCTTGGCGATGCCGAGCACGCCGCTGACCTCGTTCGGATTGCCCTGCCCGACGAACAGCGAGCCCAGGAACTTGAAGGTACTGGTGATGATGAACCAGACCTGCTCGACGCCGATCTTCAGCGCCTCGCCGACACCGACCGGTGTGGTCGAGGCCTCGCCGGCCTGCGATTTGTGCTCGACGCCGAGCACGCCGAGGCGGTGGCTGTTGCCGAACGGATCCTTGCGCTCAAGCAGCGCGGGGGTCGCGGTCAGCGACACGATGGCGCCGTCCCGCTTGACCTGGAAGGCAAGCGCCGAACCGGCGTTCATCGCAACGATCCGCTGCATGTCGGCGAAGCTCTCGATCGGCTTGCCGTCGATCTGGACGACGACGTCGCCGATCTTGAAGCCAGCCGCAGCCGCGGCGCCGTCGGCGACCACGCCGTCGACGCGGGCAATCGTGCTCGGCTTGCCGTAATACAGCGCCATGCCGGCGAAGATCAGCGCACCCAGGATGAAATTGGCGATCGGGCCGGCGGCGACGATGGCCGCGCGGGGCCCGACCTTCTTGTGGTGGAAGCTGCCGGCGCGCTCCTCGGCCGTCATGGCCGCGAGCGTCTGGGCCGACGGGGTCGAGGCCTCGCTCTCATCGCCGAAGAACTTCACGTAGCCGCCGAGCGGGATCGCGGAGATCTTCCAGCGGGTGCCGTGACGATCGTTGAAGCCGACCAGCTCAGGTCCGAAGCCGAGGGAAAAGGTTAACACCCGGACGCCGGCCCAGCGCGCGACCAGAAAATGGCCGAGCTCATGAAAGAACACGACGATCGTCAGGACGAACAGGAAGGGAACCGCGTAGCCCAAGATCCCATGGCTCAACGTATTGAAACTATGGGCAAAAAAGTCGATCATCGAATTCCCTCATCCAGCGCCGCTAGGCCCTGGCCCCGAACCATCTAGGATGCCTTTAAGGCAATTTGAGGCAATAGGGCGGCAGCTTTATTTCGCGAAACATGGTCAACAAGGATTGCATCATCCGCTGACGTCATCGGGCTCTGGTTCCCGCTGCGGACCCAATCCTCCAGCGTCGCCTCGACCAGCCGGGCAATGGCGCCGAACCGGATCTTGCCGGCCACGAAAGCCGCGACCGCGACCTCATTGGCGGCGTTGTAGACGGTTGTTGCCCCCTTCCCGGCCCGAAGCGCGTCGAAGGCTAGGCGCAGACCGGGGAAGCGCTCGAAATCGGGCGTCTCGAAGGTCAGCTGGCCGATCTTGGCAAGATCGAGCTTGGCCGCCGGCCCCTTGATGCGCTCGGGCCAGCCGAGACAGTGCGCGATCGGCGTGCGCATGTCGGGCGAGCCGAGCTGCGCCATCACCGAGCGGTCGGAGAATTCGACCATGCCGTGGATGATCGACTGCGGATGCACCAGCACGTCGATCTCATCAGGCGAGAGCGCGAACAGATAGGACGCCTCGATCACCTCGAGGCCCTTGTTCATCATCGAGGCGGAATCGATCGTGATCTTCTGGCCCATGCTCCAGTTCGGATGCTTCAGGGCCTGCTCGAGCGTCGCCTGCTCGATATCGGCGGGCTTCCAGGTCCGGAACGGGCCGCCCGAGGCGGTGATGATGACACGGACCAGTTCGTCGCGATTGCCCGAGGCCAGGGCCTGGAACAGCGCATTGTGCTCGGAATCCGCCGGCAGGATGCAGGCGCCCGCCTTCGCGGCGCGCTGCATGAAGAAATCGCCGGCACAGACCAGGCATTCCTTGTTCGCGAGCGCGACATGGGCACCGCGATCGACCGCGGCGAGCGCCGGCTTCAGACCGGCCGCGCCGCTCACGGCGGCCATGACCCAATCGGCCGGACGTGCGCCGGCTTCGATCACCGCGCTCTCGCCGGCGCCGCATTCGGTGCTGGTGCCCGCGAGCGCGGCCTTGAGGTCGGCGAGCTTTGAAGCATCCGCGATCGCGACGTAGCGCGCGGAAAATTCCTTCGCAAGCTTGGCCAGCGCTTCGACATTGCTGTTCGCGGTCAGCGCCTCGACGCGATAGCGCTCGGGCGCGGCACGCAGCAGATCCATCGTGCTGTCGCCGATCGAGCCGGTGGCACCGAGAACCGTGACGCTGCGGACGGCAGCCGCCGCAGCCTTGTTGTTACGCAATGGAACTGCGCTCATATCCTCACCAAACCATAAGACCGCTTCCGGCGCTATGCACACCATGGCGGAGAAAGCCGATTATCCATGCCACCAGGATGGCGGCGACAAAACCGTCCAGGCGATCCAAAAGCCCGCCGTGACCGGGAATTAAGTGACTGGAATCCTTGACACCGAAGCGCCGCTTGACCGCGGATTCGAAGAGATCCCCGAGTTGCGACACCACGGACAGGACGGCGCTGACCAGCAGCAGCGGAACCGCCTTGCCGACCCCGCAGGCCACGAAGCCGGCCGCCACCGCAAGGCTGGCGACGAACCCGCCGACCGCGCCGGACCAGGTCTTCTTCGGGCTGACGCGCGGCCAGAGCTTCGGGCCGCCGACGCCGCGGCCGGCGAAATAGCCGCCGATATCGGTCGCCCACACCACCAACAGCACGAACATCAGCGCGGAAAAGCCGACAGCGAGATCCTTCCGCACCAGGATCGAGGCCAGCAGCGCCGCCGATGCGTAGGCAAAGCCCGTCGCGGCCCAGGCAAACTTGCCGCGCGCGATCAGCGTCACGATGGCGCCGCCAACGCAGCCGACGACGATCGCGGTCTTGAGCGCGCCGGCGGCCACGCACAATCCCATCATGGCAATGACGATCGTCCCTGCCCCGGTCAGCGCGGTCGAGCCGGCCCCGACCACCATCAGCCATTCCGCGAACAGTCCGATCGACACCAGGGTCACGAGCAGCGCCCACAGCCAGCCGCCGAGATAAGCGATCGCGATGGTCAGCGGCGCCAGCACCAGCGCTGCGAGGATACGCATCACGAGATTGCTTGGAGCGGGCTTCGCGCCCGCCGATGCTGCGTCGGGTTCGCTCACGAGGCGGTTTTCGCGACCAGGCCGCCGAAACGGCGTTCGCGCCTGGCATATTCGGCGATTGCGCCTTCCAGCGTCGCCTTGTCGAAATCGGGCCAGTGGACCGGCACGAACACCAGCTCACTATAGGCGGCCTGCCACATCAGGAAATTGGACAGGCGCTGCTCGCCGCTGGTGCGGATGATCAGATCGGGATCGGGAATATCGGGCGCATCGAGATGTGCGCCCAGCGTCTCCGCATCGATCGAGGCGGGATCGCGCTTTCCTTCCGCGACTTCGCGCGCGAGCTTTTGCGCCGCCTTCGCGATCTCGTGGCGCGAGCCGTAATTGAAGGCGACGACCAGCGTGAGACGCGTATTGTCGCGCGTCAGCTCCTCGGCTTCGTTGAGCAGCGCGCAAATGTCGCCCTCGAGCCCGTCGCGCTCGCCGATGATGCGCACCTTCACGCCGTCGCGATGCAGGCTGGCGAGATCGTTGCGGATGAAGCGGCGGAGCAGGCCGAAGAGATCGCCGATCTCGCTCGCCGGCCGCGACCAGTTCTCCGACGAGAACGAGAAGATGGTGAGGTAGCGAATGCCGAGCTCGTGCGAGGCGCGCACCGTGCGGCGCAACGCCTCGACGCCGCGGCGATGCCCCTCCGCGCGCGGCAACCCGCGCGCGGCCGCCCAACGGCCGTTGCCATCCATGATGATGGCGACATGCGCAGGCGCGTCGGACCGGTCGGGTCCTTCCGTTGCAGGCGCGGCGGCGTTGGACATGGACGGGCGGCCTCAAAGCATGATCCGGAAAAGTGCGAAGCGGTTTTCCGAAAAGACCATGCGCGAACAATAACCTAAAGCGCGACGACGATCGCGCTTTAGACGGTGAGGATTTCTTTTTCCTTGGCGGCCAGGAGCTGGTCGATCTCGGTGATGGTGCCGTCGGTCGCCTTCTGCACCTCGTCGGCATGACGCTTCTGATCGTCCTCCGACATCTCGTGATTCTTCTCGAGCTTCTTGAGCACGTCGAGACCGTCGCGGCGGACATGGCGCGCGGCGACCTTGGCGGCTTCGGCGTATTTGTGCGCGACCTTCACCAGCTCCTTGCGGCGCTCTTCGTTGAGTTCGGGAATGCGCAGGCGCAGCACCTGGCCTTCGGTCGCGGGCGAAAGGCCGAGATTGGAATCGACGATCGCCTTCTCGACCGGCTTGACCATCGTCTTGTCCCAGACCTGCACCGAGATCAGGCGCGGCTCCGGCACGCTGACGGTGGCGAGCTGGTTGAGCGGCATGTGGCTGCCGTAAGCTTCGACCTGAACCGGGTCGAGCATCGAGGCCGAGGCGCGGCCCGTGCGCAGGCCGCCAAGCTCGTGCTTGAGCGAGGCGACGGCGCCCTGCATGCGGCGCTTCACTTCGTTGAGGTCGAAATTACCCGTGGCCATCACGTTTCTCCTTCAAAATCCCGGCGACCT
>Ga0207426_1002778_pt1 | contig 10537 bp, 8 predicted proteins | sample AraplaMF_Cvi_mMS_FD_184265 | JGI IMG/M metagenome (GOLD analysis project Ga0207426, IMG submission 184265) | Arabidopsis root microbial communities from the University of North Carolina, USA - plate scrape MF_Cvi_mMS (SPAdes) (version 2) | ecosystem: Host-associated > Plants > Roots > Endosphere ...
CGTACGCCGGCCGGCAGACGCCCGCCCTGTTGCTGCTGGCCTTCGTGCCCATCCTCGGCATCGCGCTCTCGTACGCCCGGCTCAACCGCAGCGAGCCGAACTGCGGCAGCGGCTACACCTGGGTGGGCCGGTCGATCGGCCCCTGGCCCGGCTTCCTGACCGGCTGGGTGGTGCTGGTCGGCAACGTGATCTTCATGGCCTACACGGGGGCGGTGACCGGCTCCGTCGTGCTCCAGTTCCTCAACAAGCTGGGCCTGCACAGCGTGTGGGGGCTCCGGCTGGATCCGGCCTCGACCGGTATCAGCACGGCCGTGGGTCTGGTCGCACTGGTCGTCGTCACCGTCACCGCCATCACGGGCGTACGGGCCGCGACCCGGCTCCAGATGGGGCTGCTGATCTTCGAGTACGCGGTTCTGCTGGTCTTCTGCGGCTATGCGCTCTTCGTCGGCGACCAGCCGTTCTCGCTGTCCTGGATCAACCCCTTCGAGATCGGGTCACTGCAAGCCGTGGCCCAGGGGATGGTGCTGGCGGTGTTCTTCTACTGGGGCTGGGACGCCGCGTTCAGCGTCAACGAGGAGACCCGCAACTCCACCGACGCGGCCCGCGGCGGACTGATCGCGCTGGTGGTGATGATGGGTCTGTTCCTCGTCGGCGCGCTCGCGTTCCAGCGGGTGATGAGCACCGGGGAACTCCTGCACAACGGACCGCAGGCGCTCACCTTCCTCGGCGGCGCCCTGGCCCCGGAACCCTGGGCCTCGCTGCCCCTGGCCGCCCTGATGTGCTCCGCCTTCGCCTCGCTCCAGTCGAGCGTCATCCCCACCGCCCGTGGCGCGCTGGCCATGGCCCGCGACCGGACGCTGGGCCCGGTGTGGCAGCGCGTGCACCCGCGCTACGGCTCCCCCGCCGTGGGCACCCTGCTGATCATGGCCATCGCGGCGCTGCTCGCCGTGCTCGCGGTCGGCATCCCCAAGCTCAACGACATGATCCTCACGGCCGTCAACTCGATCGGTCTGACCGTGGCCCTCTACTACGGACTCACCGCGCTCGCCTGTGCGGTGCGCTTCCGGGACAGCCTGCGCGCCGGAGCCGTGCGCGCGCTCCGGGACGTGGTCGTTCCGGCGGCGAGTGCGCTGGCGCTGTTCGGTCTCGGCGGCTATCTCGTCTGGGACTACGCCACCATGAGCGACCACTTCGAGGTGAGCCCGGACAACGGCTGGTTCATGCTGCTGCTCCCCGCCCTGTTCATCCTGGCCGGCCTGGCGACCGCCGCCTGGGCCAAGTGGGTACGCCGTGCCCCGTACTTCCGCACCGGCCAGGGAACGGACGCCGACGCGATCACCCTGCCGATGGACGGGGACGGCGCCCCGCTCCCCAACCCCGTGGAGGGCTGACCACACCCGAAGCGACCCCTGCAACCCAGCCACCGAGCCCCTTCTCCATCCACCACACTCCCCACACCACTGGAGCAGCCACCCCATGGACCTCAGCACCACCCCGGACGCCCGCACCCCCGGCTCCGCCGACGGCGGCCCCGCGGACCTCGTCTTCCTCTCCGGTCCCGTGCACACCGTCGACTCCGCGCGCACACGGGCGAGCGCCGTAGCCGTGCGCGGCGACCGCATCCTCGCCGTCGGGCACGAGGAGGAGGTCCGCCCGCTGATCGGGCCCGCCACGGAGATCGTCGATCTGCACGGCAAGCTGCTGATCCCCGGATTCCAGGACGCGCATGTCCATCCGGTCGGCGGCGGGCGGGAGTTGGCGCTGTGCGACCTGAGCGCGGCGGTCACGGCCGAGGCGTACCGCGAACTGATCAGCGCGTACGCGGCGGCGCATCCGGAGACTGCCTGGATCACCGGCGGCGGCTGGTCCATGGAGGCGTTCCCCGGCGGCACACCGACCCGTGAGTTCCTGGACGCGCTGGTCCCCGACCGCCCGGTGTTCCTGGTCAACCGCGACCACCACGGCGGCTGGGCCAACTCCTGTGCCCTGGAGCGGGCCGGGCTCACCGAGCGTACGCCGGACCCGGCCGACGGGCGGATCGAGCGGGACGCCGACGGCCGGCCGACCGGCATGCTCCAGGAAGGCGCCATGCAGCTGGTGGCCGGCCTGATCCCGGAACCGACGCTCGCCGAGCAGACCGAGGGGCTGCTCCGGGCCCAGCGACTCCTCCACGGGTACGGAGTGACCGCCTGGCAGGACGCGATGCTGGGCCATGCCCCGGGTATGCCCGATGCCACCCCCGCGTATGTGGCCGCCCGGCGCGACGGGAAGCTGACCGCGCGGGTGACCGGGGCGCTGTGGTGGGACCGCGCCCGCGGGGCGGAGCAGATCCCCGAACTCATCGCGCGGCGGGCGGAGTTGACGGCCGGGCGGCTGCGGGCGACCAGCGTCAAGATCATGCAGGACGGCATCGCCGAGAACCACACGGCTGCCATGCTCACCCCCTACCTCACCGCATGCGGCTGCGCCTCCGACAACAGCGGCATCTCCTTCATCGATCCCGAGGCGCTGCGGAGTTACGTCACCGAGCTGGACGCGGAAGGCTTCCAGGTGCACTTCCACGCCCTGGGCGACCGGGCCGTACGCGAGGCGCTGGACGCGGTCGAGGCGGCCCGGCGGACGAACGGGCTGCGTGACACCCGGCCGCACCTGGCCCACCTCCAGGTCGTGCACCCCGAGGACATCCCGCGCTTCCGCCGGCTCGGGGCGACCGCGAACATCCAGGCGCTGTGGGCGGCCCACGAGCCGCAGATGGACGAGCTGACCATTCCCTTCCTGGGGCCCGAGCGCGCCGCCTGGCAGTACCCGTTCGGTGATCTGCTGCGCTCCGGCGCCACCCTGGCGGCGGGCAGCGACTGGCCGGTCAGCTCCCCCGACCCGATCGCCGCACTGCATGTCGCGGTCAACCGCCGTGCGCCGGAGGACCCGCCGTCGGCGCCGGTCTTCCTGCCCGAGCAGCGCATCGACCTGGGTGCGGCGCTCGCCGCGTACACGGCCGGCAGCGCCTACGCCAACCACCTCGATGAGACCGGCACCATCCAGCCGGGGAAGCTCGCCGACCTGGTGGTGCTCGACCGCGACCCGTTCGACGGCGCCGACGAGGAGATCGCCGCGACCCGGGTGCTGCAGACCTTCGTCGGGGGAGAGCGGGTGTACGCGGCCGATGACGCCTGAGGGCGCGGTGTAGCGGGCTCGCCCGTCGGAGCGTCCGGCCGGACCGCGTCCGACGGGCTCCGGCGTCCCGTCCGCGGGCTCGGGCACGGGTCAGGGCGCCACACCGCCGGGCCCGTCAGCCACGCCCCGCCCGTGCCCGCGCCTCCAGTGCGGTACGCCACCCCGGCACCGTCACCCGCTCCCCCGGTTCGAGGGGGGCGGCGCGCCGCCGGCCCCCGTCGGCGAAGAAGGCCGCCAGCGGCAGGGTCGCCGCGCCGACGGTGACGGCGTCGGGTCCGAGCGTGCCGAGGCCGATGGTGACCCGGCCGGCGGGGTGCGCCAGTGAGTAGGCGGTGGCATGGGCGCGGACGGCGGGGAGGAGGTGCGGGCCGAGCTGGAGGCCGGCCCAGCCGCCGATGAGGACCCGTTCGGGGCTGAAGAGGTTGATCAGGCCGGAGATGCCCGCGCCGAGGTACTCCGCGGTCTCGTCCAGGACGGTGCGCGCGACCGGGTCGGCGGCCGGACCGCCCTCCGGTGGGTGGGCGGCGGCGACCAGGGCCGCGAGCGCCGTCTCCTCGTCGGCGTCCGCGGGCGGTTGGCCGCCCGCCTCCTGCCAGCGCTCCAGCAGCGCCTCGGATCCGGTGTACGCCTCCAGGCAGCCGCGGGCGCCGCAGCGGCACCGCCGGCCGCGGACACTGACCGTCAGATGTCCCCATTCCCCGGCGCTGTCGCGTGCCCCGCCGTCGATGACGCCATCGGTGACGAGGCAGGCGCCGACGCCGGAGCCGAAGAGCACGATGGCCGCGTTCCGGGCGCCGCGGCCGCCGCCGAACCACATCTCGGCCTGACCGAGGGCCTTGGCACCGTTGCTGAGGAAGAAGCCCACCCCGGGCGGGAGTTCGACGCTGCGGTGCAGCAGCTCCTCCAGCGGAACGGCGTCCCACCCGATGGTCTGGCCGTGCACGACCGCGCCGCCGGGCCGGCTCCGGTCGAGGATGCCGGGGACGCCGACGCCGACACCGAGCAGCCGGCCGGGGGACGCCCCGCTGTCCCGCAGCACGGTCGCGATGCCGTCGGCGATATGGCGGACGACCAGGTCCACGTCGTAGCCGTGGTGCCGCAGCGGGAGGTCCGCGCGGGCCAGTTCGCCCATGGCGAGGTCGAAGAGCTCGACCCTGACCCGGGTCTCGCCCACGTCCACCCCGATCAGCGAGCCGCTCCCCGGGGCGACGCGCAGCAGGGTGCGCGGCCGGCCGCCGTCGGATCCGACCACACCGGCCTCCTCCAGCAGTCCGTCCTCGGTGAGTTCGGTGACCACATTGCTGACGGAGCCCGAACTGAGGCCCGTTGCGGGACCGAGTTCCTGCCGGCTCATCGGACCGTCGGCATACAGCCGTTGCAGCACCGCGGTGCGATTGGCCCTGCGCAGGTCACGCACGGTCCGTTGGGTGCGTTCGGCCATCTGGTTCCCCTCCCGGCCGGCCGGTGCCGGTTCTCGCTCTCTTGACGCGCCCTTCCCCCGGGCTTTAACTCACACCCTAAGTTAAGCCATGAGGCTGTTCAGGAACGGAACATGGCCGGCCTTCGGACTCCTCAGAGAGAGGCGTATCCGTCATGCGCATACTCCGAGCCGCGACCGTCACCGCCACCGTTACCGCACTCGCCGCCGTGGCGGCCGGCTGCGGCGGTGGGTCGGGCTTCGGCGGCGGTGGCAGTGACGACTCCCCCCGGTCGCTGACGTATTGGGCGTCCAACCAGGGGCCGAACGTCGAGGCGGACAAGAAGATCCTCGGCCCCGAGCTGAAGAAGTTCGAGCGGCGGACCGGGATCAAGGTCAAGCTGGAGGTCATCCCCTGGCCCGAGCTGCTCAACCGGATCCTGGCCGCCACCACTTCGGGCCAGGGCCCCGATGTGCTCAACATCGGCAACACCTGGTCCGCTTCGCTCCAGGCCACCGGTGCGCTGCTCTCCTGGGACCGGAAGAACTTCGCGGCGATCGGCGGACGCGACCGGTTCCTGGCGCCGGCCCTGGACGCGACGGGCGCGGCGGGCAAGGACCCGGCCGCGGTACCGCTGTACTCACTGGCCTATGCGCTCTACTACAACAAGCGGATGTTCCAAGAGGCCGGGATCAGCAAACCCCCGGCCACCTGGGACGAGTTGGTCGCGGACGGCAAGCGGATCGCCAAGGACGGCAAGTGGGGCCTGGGCGCCGAAGGCGGTCAGCTGACCAACAACATCCACCAGGCGTTCGCCCTCGGCAAGCAGCACGGCGCCGACTTCTTCGACGCCGCGGGCAAGCCCAGCTTCACCTCGGACGGCGCGGTCGCGGCGGTCAAGCAGTACATCGACTTCATGGCCAAGGACAAGATCATCGCCCCGGGCAACGCGGAGTACGGACAGAACCAGTCGCTCAGGGACTTCGCCACCGGCCGGACCGCGATGGTGCTGTGGCAGGCCGCGGCCACCACCTTCAGCGCCGACGGAATGAAGCCCGGCGACTGGGGCGTCGCGCCGGTCCCCGTCCCGTCCGGCACGCCCGGTACCGGCCGGCAGATCAACTCCATGCTCGCGGGCATCAATATCGCCGTCTTCAAGAACACCCGCAATCTCCGGGGCGCGCAGAAATTCGTGCGGTTCATGACGAGCGACGCCGAACAGCGGCTGCTCAACAAGGCCTACGGCTCCATCCCGCCCGTCAAGGCCGCCCAGCGGGACCCGGCCTTCGACCGCAAGGACACCAAGGTGCTGCGCGAAACGCTCACCCAAAGCGCCGCGCCGCTGCCTCAGATCGCCGAGGAGTCCCAGTTCGAGACGTCCGTCGGCACCGCCATCAAGGACCTGTTCGCCGACGCGGCCGCCGGCCACCCGGTGACCACCGCCTCGGTCAAGGCGCGGCTGGCCAAGGCCCAGCAGCAGATGGCGCAATGAGGGGCCGCGCCCGGCTGCGCCGCGTCGGCCTGCCCTATCTCCTGCTGCTTCCCGCGCTGCTTCTGGAACTGCTGGTCCACCTCGTCCCGATGGTCATCGGGATCGTGATGAGCTTCAAGGAACTGACCCAGCTCCACATCGCCCACTGGGGCGCCGCCCCCTGGAAGGCGCTGGGCAACTACCGCGTCACCGTGGACTTCGACGCCCCGGCCGGCGCCACACTGCTGCACTCGTTCGTCGTCACCTGTGCGTTCAGCGTGCTGACGGTGGGCCTGTGCTGGCTCCTCGGCACCGCGGCCGCGATCTTCCTCCAGGAGAACTTCCGGGGCCGCGGCCTGCTGCGGGCCGTCTTCCTCACGCCGTACGCCCTGCCGGTCTACGCCGCAGTCATCACCTGGGCCTTCCTCTTCCAGCGGGACAACGGCCTGGTCAATCACGTACTGCACGATCAACTGGGGCTCACCGGCGACCGGCCCTTCTGGCTGCTCGGCGACAACAGCTTCGTCGCGCTGCTCGTGGTCTCCGTCTGGAAGACCTGGCCGTTCGCGTTCCTCGTGGTGATGGCCGCGCTCCAGAGCATTCCGAAGGACCTCTACGAGGCGGCGGCGCTCGACGGCGCGGGCCTCATCCGGCAGATCCGGCGGATCACCCTGCCGTCCTTACGGCCCATCAACCAGGTGCTGCTGCTGGTGCTCTTCCTGTGGAGCTTCAACGACTTCAATACGCCGTATGTGCTGTTCGGCAAGGCCGCCCCGGAGGCCGCGGACCTGCTCTCCATCCACATCTACCAGTCCTCCTTCGTCACCTGGAACTTCGGTACCGGCTCGGCCATGTCCGTCCTGCTGCTGCTCTTCCTGCTGGTGGTGACGGCCGGCTACCTCCTGGCCACCTCGCGCGGAAGGAAATCCGCCGATGCGTAGCCCCGTTGCCCGCACGCCCCGCCCCGGTGGCCGCAGGCGCTCCCCCACCGCTCCGCCCCGCACCTTCCTCTGGACCCGGCGGATCTTCCTCACCGCGCTGACCGGCTTCGTCCTGCTCCCCGTGTACGTGATGTTCAGCAGCTCGCTCAAGCCCCTGGAGGACGTCTCGGGCGCCTTCCGCTGGCTGCCGAGCGAGCTGACCGTCCGTCCGTACCTCGACATCTGGCACACGGTGCCGCTGGCCCGGTACTTCCTCAACTCGCTGATCGTGGCGGGCTCGGCCACCGTCTGCTCGGTGCTCGTCGCGGTCTTCGCGGCCTACGCGGTGAGCCGCTATCACTTCCGCGGCAAGCGGATCTTCACCGTCACGGTCCTGTCCACCCAGATGTTCCCGGGCATCCTCTTCCTGCTCCCGCTCTTCCTGATCTACGTCAACATTGGCAACACCACCGGTGTCGCCCTCTACGGCTCCCGCGGCGGGCTGGTGCTGACCTATCTGACGTTCTCCCTCCCCTTCTCCCTCTGGATGCTGACCGGCTACTTCGCCTCGGTGCCGCGCGAGCTGGACGAGGCCGCGTACGTGGACGGCTGCGGTCCGCTCGGCGCGCTCTTCCGCGTCGTGGTGCCGGCTGCGCTCCCGGGGATCATCGCGGTCGCCGTGTACGCCTTCATGACGGCCTGGGGCGAGGTGCTGTTCGCCTCCGTCATGACCAACGACACCACCCGCACCCTCTCGGTCGGCCTCCAGGGCTATGCCACCCAGAACGACGTCTACTGGAACCAGGTGATGGCCGCTTCCCTGGTCGTCAGCGTCCCGGTGGTCGCCGGGTTTCTGCTGCTCCAGCGCTATCTGGTCGCCGGGCTCACTGCCGGAGCCGTCAAATGACCCCCGCCGAAAGGAACTCCGTGAGCGACCGGATCGACTTCGCCGCCCTGCCGGACGGCTTCACCTGGGGCGTGGCCACGTCGGCGTACCAGATCGAGGGAGCGGTCGCCGAGGACGGCCGCGGCCCGTCCATCTGGGACACCTACGCCCACACCCCGGGAATGATCGACAACGGCGACACCGGTGACCGGGCGTGCGACCACTACCACCGCTGGCGCGCGGACATCGGCCTGATGCGTCAACTGGGCGTCGGCGCCTACCGGTTCTCCCTCGCCTGGCCGCGGATCCGGCCGGACGGGGACGGCCCGGTCAACGCCGCGGGCCTGGCCTTCTACGACCGGCTGGTCGACGGGCTCCTCGAAGCGGGCATCGCCCCCTTCGTCACCCTCTACCACTGGGATCTGCCGCAGGCCCTCCAGGACCGGGGCGGCTGGCCCGTGCGGCAGACCGCCGAGCACTTCGCGGCGTACGCCGCCGTGGCCGCCGGGAAGCTCGGCGACCGCGTCTCCCACTGGGCCACGCTCAATGAGCCGCTGTGCTCGGCCTGGATCGGCCATCTCGAAGGCCGGATGGCGCCCGGCCACACGGATCTCACCGCGGCGGTGCGCGCCTCGTACCACCTGCTGCTCGGGCACGGTCTGGCCGTCCAGGCGATCCGGTCCGCGGCGCCGGACGCCCGGATCGGCCTCGTCAACAACCTCAGCACCGTCGAGCCCGCCACCGGGTCCGAGGCCGATGCCGCGGCGGCCCGGCGGATGGACGGGCACACCAACCGCTGGTGGCTCGATCCGGTGCACGGCCGCGGCTTCCCCGAGGACATGCGCGAGGTGTACGGCGTGCCGCTGCCGGAGCGCGCCGGTGACCCGGAGATCCTCGCCCGGCCGCTGGACTGGCTGGGGCTGAACTACTACTTCCCGGCCGTGGTCGCCGCCGATCCGGACGGCCCTCCCCCGTTCGCCCGCCCGGTGCGCCGCCCGCAGGCCCCCCGTACGGGCATGGACTGGGAGATCGACGCGGACGGCATCGAGACCCTGCTGCTGCGGCTGACGCACGAATACGGGGCACGCACGCTGTATGTCACCGAGAACGGCTCCGCCTATCCGGACGTGCTCCGCCCCGACGGCACCGTCGCCGACCCCGAGCGCACCGACTATCTGCACCGGCATGTGGCGGCCTGCGCCCGCGCGGCCCGTAAGGGTGCCCCGCTCGCCGGATATTTCGCCTGGTCACTGATGGACAACTTCGAATGGGCCTATGGCTACGACAAGCGCTTCGGCCTGTTCCATGTCGACCGGGCGACCCAGGTCCGCACCCTCAAGGACAGCGGCCGGCACTACGCCGGGCTGATCCGCGGCCATGCGCGCCGCGGCGCCCCGCCCCTGTCCTGAGCCGTCCCCGCCCGGCGGACCGGCCCCCGCACCCTGGCCGGGGCCGGCGGTCCGCCGGGCGGCGCGCCGCTACTCGATGACCAGCTCGACCTCGATGTTGCCGCGGGTGGCCTTGGAGTACGGGCAGTACTGGTGCGTCGCCTCGACCAGCTGCCGGCCGGTCTCGCCCGCGAGGGTCTCCGGCAGCTCCACCCGCATGACGACCGCCAGCCCGAAGCCGGTGTCGTCCTTGCCGATGGAGACCTCGGCGGTGACCGAGACGTCCTTGGTGTCGATCTTCATCTGCCGGCCGACATTGCCCATCGCGCTGGCGAAGCAGGCCGCGTATCCGGCGGCGAAGAGCTGCTCCGGATTGGTGCCGGCGCCGTTGCCGCCGAGCTCGGGAGGCATGGCCAGGGCCAGGTCGATCTTGCCGTCGGAGCTGACGGCCCGGCCCTCACGGCCATTGGCGGTGGCGACAGCGGTGTACAGCGCGTCCATCACGGTTCCCCTTCGGTAGCGCGGCGGCCGTTCCCCGGCCGCCCGATGTCCCACACCGTCGCACACATCTAAATTGCGCGCAACTCAATTGCGCACAACTAAATGGCTCGGCGAGCTAACCTGGGGCCATGACCCCTGCGACCAGGCCCCCGGTACCCGACGCCGAACTGCTCCGCCTCGACCACCAGGTCTGCTTCTCCCTGCACGCCGCCTCGCGCGCCTTCGGCGGCGTCTACCGGGACGCCCTCAAGGGCCTGGGCCTGACCTACCCCCAGTACCTGGTCATGCTGGTCCTGTGGGAGCACGGCTCCCAGCCGGTCAAAACCATCGGCGAACAGCTCCGGCTGGACTCCGGAACCCTCTCCCCGCTGCTCAAACGCCTGGAGTCGGCCGGTCTGGTCCGCCGCGAACGGAGCACCGAGGACGAGCGGTCGGTCACCATCCACCTCACCCCGTCCGGCGACGAGCTGCGCGAACAGGCCCTGCCGGTCCCCCGCAGGATGCTGGCCGCGACCGGCCTCACGATCGAGGAACTGCGCACGCTGCAGAGCCTGTTGGGCCGGGTGACGAGCGCCCTCGACGAGGCCTGACCCCGGGCGCTTCCCGAGTCCGCCGGCCTTCGCCCCGTACCTCTCGGTGGCCCGCGGCGTTACGTACGTAGGTGCTTTCCGCGGTGTCCGCAAGGCGAGGTGCGGACACGTTGTCCACCCCGGTCGCTCATCACCCCATTGAGCTACCAAGGTTGGGGAGTCATCGGGACAAAGGCGTATAAAGGGTGG
>Ga0207426_1002779_pt1 | contig 10534 bp, 8 predicted proteins | sample AraplaMF_Cvi_mMS_FD_184265 | JGI IMG/M metagenome (GOLD analysis project Ga0207426, IMG submission 184265) | Arabidopsis root microbial communities from the University of North Carolina, USA - plate scrape MF_Cvi_mMS (SPAdes) (version 2) | ecosystem: Host-associated > Plants > Roots > Endosphere ...
CCGAGATGAAAGCATCCTGCCGGGACGAGCTCGACAAGGCCGAGGCGGCTAGCGACGCGCTGCGCAATTTGCTCGGCCAGGGCGGCGTCACGATCTTCAATCTCGGCCAGGACAAATATGGCCGCGTGCTCGCCGACGTCGCGACCAAACGCACCGCCAACGTCTCGGCGGCGTTAGTCGCGGGCGGCTATGTGCGCAGCTACAATGGCGGCCACCGCAACGGCTGGTGCGGACGTGGCTGGCGCTTCTGGTAACAAAAAAGCCGCATCGATCGATGCGGCTTTTTCAACTCAGGTCGCGCGTGGCGATCAGCGCGTCACGACCACCGTCGTGCCGACGGAGACGCGGCCGTAGAGATCGGTGATGTCGTCGTTGAGCATGCGGATGCAGCCATAGGAGACGAAGCCGCCGATCGAGCCCGGCACGTTGGTGCCGTGGATCGCATATTCGCCGCCGGCCAGCGTCATCGCCGCGACGCCCATCGGGTTGCGCGGCGAGCCGCCGGGAATGACGTCCGGGATGCTCGGCTTGTCGCGCTTCACCTCGGCGGGCGGGGCCCAGGCCGGATTGCGATACTTGCCGTCGATGCGGGTGGTGCCGGCCCATTGCTTGCCGGACTTGCCGACGCCGACCGGATAGCGCACGGCTTGGCCATTACCGACGATGAGATAGAGCCGTCGCTCGCTGGTTTTGACCACGATGGTGCCGGGCGAATAATCGGCCAGATGCGTCCCGACCATCTCCGGCCGCGCCTGCGCCGCCGTCGACCCCAAAACCCCAGCCCCGATGGTGGCGGCCAGCGCCACAGCAATCCTCATCGACATCGATCTTCCCCTAGCCCGAACGGCTCGTCCAAAATGACCCAAAACCGGCAATCGCCAGCTTGCCCGTCCTTGTCAGGGACAATCTTAACCGCGCTCGTTAACCGGTTGGTTTCCACGCACGACCGTCAAGGGTCAGCCAGCAGGGGGAACAAAGGAAATGTTCGAAATAAAGTAAATGACCTGAAAACAACACTCGGCGGGAAAGATGCGGCCACAGGGGTGCGCGCCCTGACAAGTCCGTGAGGGTGTGAACGGCTGTTGTTTCGGGGCTTCGGTGCGAGAGGCAGTCTCGTGTCCCGGACACGCTGCAGCGCCCTGGCGCTGCTGCGCTGAGCCGGGACCCAGTTCCCTCGTTGCGCGGCCCAATGGGTCCCGGCTCAGCAGCGCACCGCGAAGTGCGCTGCGCTGCGTCCGGGGCACGCGACCTTCTTACGCCGACTTCTTGTTCTGCCGGTTCTGGACGAGATCATCGACCACGGCGGGATCGGCCAGCGTCGAGGTATCGCCCAGGCTGCCCGGCTCGTCCTCCGCGATCTTGCGCAGGATGCGGCGCATGATTTTGCCGGAGCGGGTCTTGGGCAGGCCGGGCGAGAACTGGATCTGGTCTGGCGCGGCGATCGGGCCGATCTCCTTGCGCACCCAGGTCACCAACTCCTTGCGCAGTTCGTCGCTCGGCGCGACGCCGGCCATCAGGGTGACATAGGCGTAGATGCCCTGGCCCTTGATGTCGTGCGGATAACCGACCACGGCGGCTTCCGAAACCTTTTCATGCGCCACCAGCGCGCTCTCGACTTCCGCGGTGCCCATGCGATGGCCGGAGACGTTGATGACGTCATCGACGCGGCCGGTGATCCAGTAATAGCCGTCGGCATCGCGGCGGCAGCCGTCACCGGTAAAATACTTGCCCTTGTAGGTCGAGAAATAGGTCTGCTCGAAACGGGCATGATCGCCGTAGACCGTGCGCATCTGGCCGGGCCAGGACCGCGTGAGGCAGAGATTGCCCGAGGTCTCGCCGTCCAGCACCTTGCCGTCGGCGTCGACGATCTCAGGCACCACGCCGAAGAACGGCTGCGTCGCAGAGCCCGGCTTGAGCTTGGTCGCGCCCGGCAGCGGGGTGATCAGGATGCCGCCGGTCTCGGTCTGCCACCAGGTGTCGACGATCGGGCAGCGGTCGTCGCCGACGACGCGGTGATACCACTCCCAGGCTTCCGGATTGATCGGCTCGCCGACCGAACCGAGCAGGCGGAGCGAGGCGCGCGAGGTCTTCTTCACGGGCTCGTCGCCGCTCTGCATCAGGGCGCGGATCGCGGTCGGCGCGGTGTAGAAGATGTTGACCTTGTGCTTGTCGATGACGCTCCAGAACCTGGAATTGTCAGGGTAATTCGGCACGCCTTCGAACATCAGCGTGGTCGCGCCGTTCGCCAGCGGACCGTAGAGGATGTAGCTGTGGCCGGTGACCCAGCCGACGTCGGCGGTGCACCAGTAGATGTCGCCGTCGTGATAGTCGAAGACGTATTGATGCGTCATCGAGGCGAACACGAGATAGCCTGCGGAGGTGTGCAGCACGCCCTTGGGCTGGCCGGTCGAGCCTGAAGTGTAAAGGATGAACAGCGGGTCCTCGGCGTGCATGTGCTCGACCGGGCATTCCGTCGTCACCATCGCCGCTGCCTCGTGGTACCAGAGGTCGCGGGTCGGGTTCATGTCGATCTTGCCGCCGGTGCGCTTGACCACGACGACCCAGTCGACGCCGTCGGCCTTGGCGATCGCCGCGTCGACATTGGCCTTCAGCGGCACCTTCTTGCCGCCGCGCAGGCCTTCGTCCGCGGTGATGATGACCTTGGATTTGCAGTCATTGATGCGCTGGGCGAGGCTGTCCGGCGAGAAGCCCGCGAACACCACCGAGTGGATCGCGCCGATGCGCGCGCAGGCGAGCATCGCGTAGGCCGCTTCCGGAATCATCGGCAGGTAGATGGTGACGCGGTCGCCCTTCCCGACGTTGCGGGTGCGCAGGATGTTGGCCATCCGGCAGACTTCGTCATGCAGCTCCTGATAGGTGATGTGCCGGGACTGCGAGGGATCGTCGCCTTCCCAGATGATCGCGGTCTGGTTGCCGCGCTTGGCGAGATGGCGGTCGATGCAGTTATGGGCGACGTTGAGGATGCCGTCCTCGAACCATTTGATCGAGATGTTGCCGGGCGCGAAGGAGACGTTCTCGATCTTCGTCGGCGCGTGCATCCAGTCGATGCGCTTGGCCTGTTCGGCCCAGAAACCGTTCGGGTCCGAGATCGAGCGGGCGTACATTTCCTTGTACTTGGCCTGGTCGACCCAGGCACGCTGCGCCCATTCCGCGGGGACGTCGTAGATCTTCTCGGACATGCTTTCCCTCCACAAACGGCAGGCCGAACGCTAGCGACGGGCGAGCCGACTTTGATCATTGACTGATTATGCGTCGGGCTAACCGGGCCCGACAAGGAGCGCAAGCTGGACCTTCGGCGGGCCACCGGCCATGCGGAAGATCAAGGTCACCCGTTGTGATTGTCGCAGATCTGAAACAGGCCACATGGGTGGCTTCGGGGTCTTTCCTCCGGTCCGCGGAACGGGCCGCGCAGAGCCCTCATGCGCCAATGAAGGTATTTAGAAACCGCCTCTCACTGATTCGGGACTCGCATTACGGTTCGGAACACCCTAAATGGCCAACCCGGGTCCAACGAGACCCCAAGGAACAAAAATCAGAACAGCGGCATTGACCGACAACAGACAGGGCTAAGGCATAAAGCTATGATGGATCAGCAGAATATCGGGACGATACGGCCCGCTTCAGCCGATCCTACGGCCATCGCGCTGGCCAAAGCCCTCGGACAATGGCCGAAACCGGTCCCTTTCAAGCGTCCAAGCCCGAAAAAGGCCTTCGACACGGCGCCCGCGGCGACGGTCGAGGCGCTCGCCAAGGAACTCGGCCTGCGGCTCGGGGACCAGAACGAGCTGACCATCCGCCGCATCAAGCGCGGCAAAGGCTATTCGTTCGTCCGTTCCAACGGTGCGCATATCCGCGACGCCCGGACCATCCGCCGCCTGCACGCCATGGCGGTGCCGCCAGCCTATCGCGAGGTGCGTTACTCGGCCGATCCGAGCTTGCATCTGCAGGCCGTGGGACGCGATGCCGCGGGCCGGCTGCAATATCGCTATCACGCCGATTGGGAGAAGGTCCGCGAGCACCGCAAGGCGCATCGCCTGGAAAAGCTCGTCGGCGCGCTGCCAAAAATCCGGCGCAAGGTCTCGGCGTTCCTGTCGGGCGACGAGCCGACGCGTGAATTCGCGCTCTCGGCCGTGATCGAGCTGATCGCGCGCACCGCGATCCGCCCCGGCAATGAATCCTACGCCCGTCTCAACGGCACGCGCGGCGCGACCACGCTGCTGAAGTCCAACGTCACGCTGGAAGACGATTGCTTCGTGCTGACCTTCAAGGCGAAGGGCGGCAAGGCAGTCCGGAAGGAATGCGACGCAGCCAAGCTCGTGCGGGCCATCGGCATCCTGCGCGACGTTCCCGGCAAGCGCATGTTCCAGTATCGCGATGCCTACGGTGTCGTGCGTGCGGTCAGCACCACGCAGGTCAACGCGTTCCTGCGCGAGATCGCCGGCATCAAGATTTCGCTGAAGGATTTCCGCACTCTCATGGCCTCGGCCGTCGTCGTGGAATCCCTGTCGCGGATCACGCCCGCGACGAGCCAGCGCGGCCGCAAGAAGCAGGTGCTGGACGCGATCCGCGCCGCCGCCGACAAGCTCTCCAACACGCCGGCGATCTGCCGCAAGAGCTATGTCCACGACACCATCGTCACCGCGTTCGAGGACGGCATTTTGGAACGCTTCGCAGCCACGATGAAGGGCCAGCGTTCGCAGGCGAGGCGTGAGCAGCTGTTGCAGCAGGTGGTCGCGACCGCGGCGGTGTAACAAGTTTCAGTTCGTAGCCCGGATGGAGCGCAGCGAAACCCGGGATCATGCGGCGTTGAGACTTTCCCGGTTTGCGCTGCGCTCCATCCGGGCTACTTTAATAAGCTAAACCCCGCCCATCTTGCAGACGAGCTTCCATTCCTCGGCCGTCACCGGCTGCACCGACAGGCGCGAATATTTCACCAGTGCCATCTCGGCGAGTTTCTTCTCGGCCTTGATCGCGGCCATCGTCACCGGTGTCTTCAACGGCTTGTCGGCCTTGATGTCGACGCAGACAAATTTCTCGGTCTTGTCGGTCGGGTCGGGATAGGCCTCCTTGATGATCTCGGCGATGCCGACGATCTCCTTGCCTTCGTTGGAATGATAGAAGAACGCCTTGTCGCCCTTCTTCATGTTCACGAGATTGATGCGTGCGGTGTAGTTGCGCACACCAGTCCAGGCTTCGCCCTTGGCGCCCTTTGCGACCTGCTGGTCCCAGGACCACACCGATGGTTCGGATTTCACCAGCCAGTAGTTCATCGCGCCGTCCTATCCTTTCGTCATGGCCCGGCATCACCTTCCGAAGGACGGCGTCGCTTCCGCTCGCCTATGTCCCGGCCATCCAAATCCCTGCCGTCAATTCAATATCAAGACATGGATGCCCGCGACAAGCGCGGGCACGACGAGAAGATGTCATTCCTCTGCCTTGAAGGGACGTGTCATCAGCGCGGAGATCGCGGCGTCGATCGAGCTCCGGCCGCTCAGGATCGATGCCACGGCTTCTGACACCGGCATCTCGACGTTTTGCGAAGCCGCGAGCTCGATCAGCACCGGCGCGGTGAACTCGCCCTCGGCGAGCTTGCCCGCGGGCGGCTGCTCGCCGCCGCCGAGCGCGAGCCCGAGGGCGAAATTGCGCGATTGCGGGCTCGCGCAGGTCAGGATGAGATCACCGAGACCGGACAGGCCCACGAGTGTCTCGCTGCGCGCGCCCAATGCGCGGCCGAGGCGCGTCAGCTCGGCAAAGCCGCGGGTCGTCAGCGCAGCCTGGGCGGACGCGCCGAGCTTGCGTCCGACCGCGATGCCGACCGCGATCGCCAGCACGTTCTTGGCCGCGCCGCCGATCTCGACGCCGCGGATATCCGTGGAGTGATAGGGACGGAACGTCGGCGAGCCCAGCGCCTGCACCAGCTTGCTCGCCAGCGCCTCGTCCCTTGCCGCCAGCGTCACGGCGGTCGGCAAGCCGCGCGCGACATCGTCGGCGAAGCTCGGGCCCGACAGGATCGCAGGCTGCGCGTGCGGTGCGGCCTCCGCGATCACGTCGGTCATGAATTTATGGGTGCCGTGCTCGATGCCCTTGGCGCAGGCGACGATCGGCACCGGCCTTGTCAGATGCGAGGCCAGCATGTTGACCGCGCCGCGCAAATGCTGCGCCGGCGTTGCGATCAGCAGCATGTCGGCGCGCGACGACTCGTAGAGATCGCTGGTGACGACGATTTCAGGCGCGATCCGCACGCCGGGCAGCCGTGGATTGTCGCGCGTCGCTGCGATCCGCGCGGCGTGCTCAGCGTTGCGCGCCCAGAGCGTGACGCTCCGTCCCGCCCGTGCCGCCACGGTTGCGAGCGCGGTGCCCCAGGCCCCTGCTCCGATCACCGCGACGGAATCGAACGCTGGCATCGCTAATATCCCGCCCGGGTCTTGCCGTAGCCGGCCGGCGCGGTTGCGTTGGCGTCGAGCAGCCAGCGCGCGCGGGGCTGCGCTTCCATCGTATCGGTCAGGCCGAGCGCGAGGCGTTCGGCGCCGGCCCAGGCGATCATCGCGCCGTTGTCGGTGCAGAGCGCCGGCGGCGGCATGATCAATTGCGTCCCGGCTTTTCGTGCGACCTCATCGAGGGCACCGCGGATCGCCTGATTGGCGGCGACACCGCCGGCCGCGACCAGCGCACTCGGCGCACCGAATTTTTCGCGGAACAACCTGAGGCCGACGCTCAACCGGTCGGCGGTCGAATCCAGCACGGCGGCCTGGAAGCTCGCGCAGAGATCGCTGATGTCCTGCGGCGTGATCTCGCCGAGCCGGCTCGCTTCGGTGCGGACCGCCGTCTTCAATCCCGACAGCGAGAAATTGGCATCGGGCCGTCCCTGCATCGGCCGCGGAAACGCAAAGCGCGTGGCATCGCCGCTTGCGGCCGCGCGTTCCACCTGCGGACCGCCGGGATAAGGCAGGCCCAGCATCTTCGCGACCTTGTCGAAGGCTTCGCCGATCGCATCGTCGACGGTGGTGCCGAGCCGCACATAGTGGCCGACGCCGGTGACCGCGACGATCTGGGTATGGCCGCCCGAGGCGAGGAACAGGCAATAGGGAAATGCGATTCCGTCCGTGAGGCGCGGCGTCAGCGCATGCGCCTCCAGATGGTTGACCGCGACCAGCGGCGTGTCGTGCACCATCGCGATCGCCTTCGCGGTGGTGAGTCCGACGATGACGCCGCCGATCAGGCCCGGCCCCGCCGCGGCCGCGACGCCGCCCAGCTGCGCGAAGCCGACGCCGGCCTCCTGCATCGCGCGCTCGACGATGCCGTCGAGCAGGTCGACATGAGCGCGGGCGGCGATCTCCGGCACCACGCCGCCGAAGCGGGCGTGTTCCTCGATCTGCGAACGCACGATGTTGGACAGGATCCTGCCGCTGCCGTCAGGCGTGCGTTCGACCACCGCCGCGGCGGTCTCGTCGCAGGTTGTTTCGATGCCCAGTACCAGCATTGGCGAATTGTTATCCAATTTGCGCCCTTCTCATCCCCCTTGCGCTCATCCGCAAAGCAGAGTTCTGGTACGTCCGGTAGCATTCCGGAGCCGGATTGCGCAATCGCCGCGCGCGGCTTCCTCACGAATGCGTCGCGGCCAATTGGTTCGGGAACACCAGCGATGTCCATTCTTGTTACTCGGCCGCATCCCGACAACGAGGCGACCGCGGAAAGTCTGCGCGCGCGGGGGCTTTCCGTGCTGCTTGCGCCGGTGCTCAAGTTCGAGCCGGTCGCCTTCCATGACGAGGGTGAAGCGTCCTACGGTGCCGTCCTCGTCACATCCGCCAACGCGATCCGTGCCGTCGCGCCACAATTGCGGGATCTTGGTCTGTTGGAGCTGCCGTTGTTCGCGGTCGGCGAGCATACGGCTGCTGCGGCGCGCGACGCCGGCTTTGCCGAGGTGATCGTCGCCGGCGGCGATGCCGCGTCCTTGCGCGACCAGGTGATGCAGAGCGCGCGCGACAAGGTGCTGAAGAAGAAGAGCACGCTGCTGTATCTCGCGGGCGCGGATCTGTCGCGCGACCTCGGCGGCGAGCTCGGCGCGGAGGGGTTCAGCGTGGTCACGCAGACGACCTATCGCATGGCGCCGGTCAAGCATCTGCCGCGCGAGGTCTGCGAGGGTTTTGCGGCCCACGGTGTCGAGGCGGTGCTGCACTACTCCCGGCGCAGCGCCCGGGCGTTCCTGGACGCCGCCAGGGACGAAGGCGTCGAGATCTCGGCGCTGGCGATCCCGCAATGCTGCCTGTCCGAGACGGTTGCCAGCGTACTGCGCGATGCCGGTGCGTCGCAGGTCCTGGTGGCTGCAACGCCGGACGAAAATGCCCTATTCGACACCTTGGAGCGTGCTTTGCGCACCCGTTTGGCGTAAGAGGTCGGGCCGAATCCGACGTAATCGGGGCCGTCCCGAGTATGGAAGTGTGAGGAACCGTCACGATGGCCGACGACAAGCCTGAAGACGCAGGATTGGCTCCTGAGTCCGGCCGTGCCAAGCGCACTCCGCCCACCATCGACCTCGAAGCCACCGAAGTCTCGACCCAGCCGCAGGAAACGGCCGTCGAACCGGTGGCGCACCCGGAGCCGGAGCAGGCTGCGCTAGAGCAGACCGGGGTTGAGGAAGCCAAGCTCGGAGAGATCAAGTCCGAAGCGGTCGGATCCGAAGAGGTCAAGCCCGAGTTGCCGCCTGAACGCGCCGAGGAACAGCCTGCCGTCGTGTCCGCGCCGATTTCGCCTTGGGTCATCGCACCGTTCTCCGGCGCTGTCGCCGCGGCGGTCGTGATCGCCGTCGGCTGGATCCTGGGCTGGCCCGCGGTGCAGGCGCCGCCGACCTCCCCGCAAGTCACGAGCGCGACGATCGATGCGCTGAGCGGCCGCGTTGCGGCCGTCGAAGCCAGGGCCGGCAAGCCCATAGCCGATCCGGCGATGGCGGCACGGATCGACGCGCTGGAGAAGTCCACAAGCAGCTTGCGCAACGATTTCGCCAATCTGCGGACGCAACTCGACAAGACCGCGAACGCATCGAACGATACGAAATCGGCGCCGGGCGCTGCTGCGTCCGACCTCGCCGCTCTGAGCGATCGCATCGTCCAGCTCGAGCGTGCCGGGAAGACCGAACGCGCCGAGCTCGCGCAGCAGGGCGAGAAGATCGCCGCTGCGAAGACGATGGACGACAAGCCGCTGCGCCATGTGGTGGCGGCCGCCCTGCTCGACGTCGCCGTTCGTCACGGCGATGCGTACGTATCGCAATTGGCCGCAGCGCGGTCGCTCGCCGCAAAGCCCGATATGCTGAAGCCGCTCGACACCTTTGCCGCATCGGGCATCCCGACGCCGGTGGCGCTGAGCCGCGAGCTGCTCAACATCGTGCCGAAGCTGTCGCCGCCGGTGGAAGCCCAGACCAGCGGCACGGGCATCGTCGAGCGCCTCCAGGCAGGCGCGTCGAAGCTCGTCCGCATCGAGCGCACCGACGGCGTCGGCAACGATCGCGGCGCCATCGTCGCGCGGGTGACGGCGGCTGCGTTGCGCAATGATTTCGTGGAGGCGCGGCGCGAGCTCAAGACGCTGCCGGAGGCCGACCGTGCACCGGCACAGGCCTGGCTCGACAAGGCCGATGCCCGCGACGCTGCGCTCGCCGCCTCCCGCAAATTCGCCGACGATGCGATGGCGGATCTCGTCAAGCCTGCTCAATAAAGGTTCGCGCAACAATCGGCGCGTATAGGGATCGTCATGCTTCGCATCGTCCTCTTCCTCGTCCTGATCGCGCTGGCGGCGGCCGGCGCGGCCTGGGTTGCCGACCAGCCCGGCGATCTCGTCCTGACCGCGGGCGGTTTCCGCCTCTCGACGACGCTTCCCAGATTCGTGTTCCTGCTCGGCCTGTTTGCCGCGGCCGTCGTGCTGGTCTGGAGCATCCTGACGATGATCTGGCGCACGCCGGGCCGTCTGCGCCGCCGTCGCCACGACAAGCGCCACGCCCGGGGCCGCCACGCCATCACCCACGGCCTGCTCGCGATCGGTCATGGTGACACCGGGCTCGCCCGCCGTCACGCCGAGGCGGCGCGGCGGCATGCGCCGAACGATCCGCTCGCGCTGCTCCTGCATGCGCAGTCGGCGCAGCTCGAAGGCAATCGCGACGAGGCGCAGCGCGTCTTCCGCGTCATGGCCGAGCGCGAGGACACGCGCCTGCTCGGCCTGCGCGGGCTGTTCATCGAGGCGCAGCGCGCCGACGATGCGGTCGGCGCCGTGATGATCGCGGAGGAAGCGATCAAGCTGTCGCCGTCCTCGACCTGGGCCTCGCATGCGGTGCTCGGCTTCCGCTGCGCGCGCGGCGACTGGAGCGGCGCGCTTGCGATCCTCGATTCGAATTTGTCCGCAGGCCTGATCGACAAACCGGCCTATCGCCGCCAGCGTGGCGTGCTGCTCACCGCGCGCGCGCTGGAACTGGAAACCATGGACCGCGACGTCGCGCGCGAGAGCGTGATGGAGGCGATCAAGCTCGCGC
>Ga0207426_1002781_pt1 | contig 10527 bp, 10 predicted proteins | sample AraplaMF_Cvi_mMS_FD_184265 | JGI IMG/M metagenome (GOLD analysis project Ga0207426, IMG submission 184265) | Arabidopsis root microbial communities from the University of North Carolina, USA - plate scrape MF_Cvi_mMS (SPAdes) (version 2) | ecosystem: Host-associated > Plants > Roots > Endosphere...
CCCGGCCGAGATCCTGTCGGTGACCTTCACCAACAAGGCCGCACGCGAGATGAAGCACCGGCTCGGCCAGATGCTCGGCCACGCGGTCGAGGGCATGCCGTGGCTCGGCACCTTCCACTCGATCGGTGGCCGCATCCTGCGCACCCATGCCGAGCTGGCGCAGCTCAAGTCGAACTTCACCGTGCTCGACACCGACGACCAGGTACGCCTGCTCAAGCAGTTGCTGCAGGCCGACAACATCGACGACAAGCGCTGGCCGGCGCGGATGCTGGCCGGCCTGATCGACGGCTGGAAGAACCGCGGCCTGATGCCGTCGCAGGTGCCGTCGGGCGAGGCCGCGGTGTTCGCCAACGGCAAGGGCGGCAAGCTCTATGCGAGCTACCAGGAGCGGCTGAAGATCCTGAACGCGGCCGATTTCGGCGATCTCTTGCTCGAAGACATCCGCATCTTCCGCGAGCACCCGGACATCCTGCGGCAGTACCAGCAGCGCTTCAAATTCATCCTGGTCGACGAGTATCAGGACACGAACGTCGCGCAATATCTGTGGCTCCGGCTGCTGTCGCAGGCGCCGACTTCTTCCGCCTCTCCCCGCGTGCGGGGAGAGGCCGACGCGCCCGGCAGCGCAATTGCGCGCCAGAGCGCGGCGGGTGAGGGGGACTCTCCGAGCACCGAGCTCGTGGAGACTCCCCCTCACCCCGACCCTCTCAGCGCGAGCGAAGCTCGTCGCGACCCCGCAAGCGGGGCGAGGGAGCACGTCAAAAACATCTGCTGCGTCGGCGACGACGACCAGTCGATCTATGGCTGGCGCGGCGCCGAGGTCGACAACATCCTGCGCTTCGAGCACGATTTCCCGGGCGCCAAGGTGATCCGCCTCGAGCGCAACTACCGCTCGACCGGCCACATCCTGGCCGCCGCCTCGCATTTGATCGCGCACAACGAAGGCCGGCTCGGCAAGACGCTGCGCACCGAGGACCATGACGGCGAGAAGGTCACTGTGACGGGCTCGTGGGATTCCGAGGAGGAAGCCCGCGGCATCGGCGAGGAGATCGAGCAGATCCAGCGCCGGGGCGAGAAGCTCAACGAGGTCGCGATTCTGGTGCGCGCGTCCTACCAGATGCGCGAGTTCGAAGACCGTTTCGTCACGCTCGGCCTGCCCTATCGCGTGATCGGCGGCCCGCGCTTCTATGAGCGCGCCGAAATCCGCGATGCGCTGGCGTATCTACGCGTCATCAATTCGCCCGCCGACGACCTCGCCTTCGAGCGCATCGTCAACGTGCCCAAGCGCGGGCTCGGCGATGCCACCGTGCAGATGCTGCACGACCACGCCCGCAAGCGCCGCATCCCGCTGTTCGAGGCGGCGCGCGCCGTGGTCGACACCGACGAGTTGAAGCCGAAGGCGCGCGGAAGTCTGCGCGACGTCGTCGCCCAGTTCGACCGCTGGCGCGCCCAGCGCGAGGTGACCTCGCACACCGATCTCGCCCAGATCGTGCTCGACGAGAGCGGCTACACCGAGATGTGGCAGAAGGATCGCTCGGCCGACGCCGCGGGCCGGCTGGAGAATTTGAAAGAACTCGTGCGCTCGATGGAGGAGTTCGAGAACCTGCAGGGATTCCTCGAGCACATCTCGCTGGTGATGGACCGCGAAGGCGGCGCCGAGGACGATGCGGTGTCGCTGATGACGCTGCATTCGGCCAAGGGCCTCGAATTCGACAACGTGTTCCTGCCCGGCTGGGAGGAAGGCCTATTCCCGAGCCAGCGCACGCTGGACGAACAGGGCCGCGCCGGCCTCGAGGAAGAGCGCCGGCTCGGCCATGTCGGCCTGACCCGCGCCCGCCGCCGTGCCATGATCTATTTCGCGACCAACCGCCGGATCCACGGCACCTGGTCGACCACCATCCCCTCGCGCTTCCTCGACGAATTGCCGGCGGCCAATGTCGAGATCACGGAGTCCAAGGGCGGCTCGGCCTGGGGCGGCACCGGCGGCTACGGCGCCTCGCGCTTCGACGACATGGAGGCGTTCGGCTCGACCTATTCGACGCCGGGCTGGCAGCGCGCGCAGGCCAACCGCAACCGCGGTGGCGGCCGCAACGGCGGCGGCAGAAGCGGCGGCTTCGAGGAAGAGCCGGCGACGTTCTCGTCGTCCTCGCCCGGCCCCGATTTCGGCAGCTTCTCCTCGCGCCGCCGCGGGCCGCTGACGATCGAGGGCGAGCTCGTCGCCAAATCGACCGGCACGACCTCGGAATTCTCCCTCGAAGACCGCGTCTTCCACCAGAAGTTCGGCTACGGCCGCGTCACCAGGATCGACGGCAACAAGCTCACCATCGCCTTCGACAAGGCCGGCGAGAAGAAGGTGGTGGACAGTTTCGTGCAGCGGGCGTGAGGCTCGCCATGCCCCACTACCTCGCTATCATCGACGAAACAGACCCGGACGCCGTCAGCCTGTGGTTTCCGGACTTGCCGGGCTGCATTTCCGGCGGCGACGATGTCGATGACGCGCTGGAGGCAGCGCCCGACGCGCTCGCATTCTATGCGCAGGAGCTGAGCGCGGAGGGCCGCGAGCTTCCCGCGCCGCGGACGCTGGACCAGCTCAAGGCCACCCCGGAATTTGCCGACGACCTCGGGAAGCACACCGTCGTCCTGATCGAATGGCCGCCCCTGGCCGACGACGCCGAGTGAGGACTGTTCGCCGCACTGGCGGGGCGTTCGACCATTCTGGTCCGAACAGCCCTTGACCATGGCGAACTTCCCCGTATCAGATGCGCATATGGTCCGGGGCATCGCACTGATCTTGCTGACATTGGGGATGCCGTCGCTTGCCGCGGCGGAAACCATGAGCTTTGGCGATTCGATCGGGCTGCTGGCCAAGAGCTGCGGCGCGGAGATCGTCGCCAATTGCCGCGGCGTCAACCCGGATTCGACCCGGCTGAAGGAGTGCCTGTCGCGCAACCGCGACGTGCTCTCCCAGCAATGCGCGAGCGATTATCTCGGCGCCTTCGACGCGATCCAGAAGCGCGTCGCCGCACGTGTCACGGTGGCGAACGCATGCCAGCGCGAGATCGTCAAACTCTGCAACGGCTCGACCAAGGAGACCAGCAAGTCGATCCCCTGCCTGGTCTCGACGCCGAAGGGCATCACGCCGAACTGCCTCAAGGCCGTCGACGACGCGGGGTATCGCTGATGCGCGCGGCCGGATTCGCTATCACGCTGGGATTGGCCCTGGTCGCCGGCGCGGCAAGCGCACAGACCGCCGCGCCAACCCGCGACGACATCGTCGCCAAGCTCAACCATCTCGAAGAGGCCGGCGAGGTCGACCTTCCCGCGCTGAAAACGCAGGTGATGGAACGCGCCAAGGCCCGGATCAAGAACGATCCGGGTCCGGTGAACCGGCCGCCGATTGCGCCTGATCTCGCCAAGCTGCCGACCTTCAACGCGCAGATCCAGTTCGATGCCGACACGCCGATCATCCAGCCGGCGTCCTACCAGATCGTCGGCCGTATTGCCGATGCGATGGTGCATTCCTCGATGTTGCCCTACACCTTCCTGATCGTCGGCCATGTCGAATCCAATTCGAAGACGCGCGAGGCCAATGCGATCCTGAGCCAGCGCCGCGCCGACGCGATCCGCGACGTGCTGGTGAACACGTTCAAGATCTCCACCAAGCGGCTGCACCCGATCGGCCTCGGCGAGGAGCAGTTTCTGGACCGCGCCAAGCCGACCTCCGCGGTCAACGGCCAGTTGCAGATCCAGACCTATGCCAAGCTCGCGGAAGAGGCGCCCGCGCATCCGGCCGCGACGCCTGCGCCTGCGGCGAAAAAACCCGCCAAGAAGCGCTGATCGACGCGTCACAGAGCATCACGGAACCCGTTGAAGTCCTGACCGTTTTGCGGCCCGCCCCGCGCGATTCGGCTATGCTCCGTGCGACATATCCATCGGTTTGTGCACTGCCCTGTCAGGTGCTATAGCCTGATCTCGCCCTTCCCGCCCCCATGCTGCACGAGACCGAGATGGCCAGTTATTTTCAACGCCAACTGGCCGACTACGTCGAATATCATCGCGATCCCTGGAACTGCGCGATGCACGTGGTCGGTATCCTCCTGCTCTTCACTGGCGCGGTGCTGCCGCTGACCCTCGTGCATTTCTCCGTTTTCGGGATCCAGGTCAGCCTGGCGGTGATTTTGGCGCTGCCGGTGCTGGTCTACTGGCTGATGCTGGACGCCGGGATCGGGCTCGGCATCCTCGCCTCGATGATCGTGCTGCTATCGGTCGCAACCGCGATCGGCAATCAGGTCTCGATCGTCATGATGTGGTCGATTTTTGTGGTGCTGATCGGGTTTGGCGTCGCGGCCCAGATCGTGGGCCACAAGGTTTTCGAGGAACGGCAACCGTCGATGGTCGACCATCCCACGCATTTCCTGCTTGGACCTATGTTTGTCATGGCAAAATTATTCATTGCACTGGGCTTCCGTCGCGACCTTGCCGCGATTCTGGCGCCTGTTCCGGCCAATTCCCTTTCAACCCGATAGCTCTGAAGCGAAACAGTAAACCTTCTGCATGGCTCTCGTACTGGTTACCGGTGGCAACGGCTTCATCGGACATCATCTCGTAGAAGCGCTCCGCGCCCGTGGGCAGCGGGTGCGTGTTCTCGATGTTCGTCCGCCGGCCGCGGCGAACGCCGACGTCGAACATATGCACGGTTCGGTGCTTGACGCGGCGGCCGTCGATGCCGCGGTTGCGGGCGTCGATCAGGTCTACCACCTCGCCGGCCTGCCCGGCATGTGGGTCGCCAACAAGCAGGACTTCCACGAGGTCAATTGCCGCGGCACCGAAGTGGTGCTTGCAGCCGCGATGAAGCGCAATGTCTCGCGCTTCCTGCACTGCTCGACGGAATCGATCCTGTTCCCCTATTCCAACCTCAACGGTGCTGCCGCCGAGGAGGCGCTGCAGCCGGCCGACGCGATGCCCGGCGCCTATACGCGCTCGAAATCGCTCGCCGAGCATCACGCCGCGAAGGCCGCGGCCGGCGGCTTCCCGCTCGTGATCGGCACCCCGACCATGCCGATCGGCGCCGCCGACCACAATCTGACGCCGCCGACCGCGATGCTCTGGTACTTCCTCCAGAAGAAGGTGCAGCCGCATCTCAACTTCCTGGTCAATCTCGTCGACGTCCGCGACGTCGCCATGGGCCTGGTGCTGACGATGGAGCGCGGCCGCACCGGCCAGCGCTACATTCTCGGCGGCGACTGCGTCCCGCTCGGCGACATCCTGCGGATGATGTCGGCGATGAGCGGCCGCCGACAGTTCCCGGTCGTCGTACCCGGCAAGATCGCCGAGCTCTCCGCGATCATGCTCGAATCCATCTCCGATCACATCACGCGCCGGCCGCCCAACGGCACCGCCGAGGGCGTGCGCATTGCGCTGGCCGCGAGCGATCTCTCGATCGCAAAGGCCCGTAACGAGCTCGGCTATGCGCCGCGCCCGATCGAACCCGTGCTGCGCGAAACCATCACCCATCTGCTCGCCCGCAACGGCCAGCTGCCCTCCGGCGCCATCGAACATCACGCGCTGTCCTCGCGCGCGGGCTGACGCCGCCGCCTAACGCAAAGAACCTTCATGTCCTTCGATTTCAGCAAGCTTCTCTCCGTCGCCTGGGGTGGCTGGACCACGGCCTGGCCGACCGAACTCCTCGCCCTGATCTGGCTCGCCTTTCTCTGCAGCTGGGTCGGCGCCTCGTTCTGGCAGGGCCGGACCAAGAAGCAGGTCATGACGCTGGAGTCGCAGCGCTACAGCCTGCCGATCCTGGTAGGCGGCATCCTGTTCACACCGTGGGTTGCGGAGCTCCTCGGCTGGAAGCCGCTCTGGGTGCTCGGCAATACCGGCATCTACGTCGCAGCGATTATCTCGATTGCCGGCATCGCGTTCGCCTGGTGGGGCCGGCTGCATCTCGGCAAGTTCTGGTCCAACACCATCACCCACAAGGAAGATCACCGCGTCATCGACACCGGACCCTACGGCATCGTGCGTCACCCGATCTACACGGGGCTGATCTTCGGCATGCTCGTCACCGGGATCGCGATCGGCCTGATCACGACGATCCTCGGCGCCATCCTGATCTCGCTCGGCATGTGGCAGAAGGGCCGGATGGAAGAGGTGTTCCTGTCGAAGGAGCTCGGCGAGGATGACTACGGCGCGTACTGCCGCCGCGTGCCGATGATCATTCCGTTCACGTCGCCGCGGTGAGCGCGTAGCCCTCCGACTTTCCCTCGTGTCCCGGACGCGCTGCAGCGTGCAACGCTGCTGCGCAGAGCCGGGATCCAGACAACGACACACAGCATCGCCATGGGATGGGCCCTTGCTCTGCGGCGCACCGCGAAGATGCGCTGCGCCGCGTCCGGGGCCCGAGAACGCGGTCCGACGCGCCCAGGAACATCCCCTCCCCACGTCCGTTAGCTCTCGACACCTGCCAATAGATGCCGAGCATCAAACCATGTCGGACGCCTACGATTATTTTCGCGCGCATGCGATCACCGCGCTCCGCAAGGCGCGGGCGCTGCCGCCCGGGCGGTCGAAGCAGAAACAGCGCACGGTGGCGCGGGTCTATCATCTGCTGTCCCGCGAAGCCGCGCTGGCGCCGAACGTCCATCACCTCGATGATTTTCGCACCGTGCGGCGGCTGGAGCGGCAGATCGGCCATTGATCTCCATGCAAATTTGGCCAGTCACCATCCCGCAGGAATAGACCCAAGTCGAGTTCCCCGGCGGTTGACCTTTTTACCGCCAACCAGTTGGATGCGCGCGCTACGCGGCATAACGACATTCGTCGCCGATCTGGAGAGGTCGACGATCAGGCCTGAGCCCGCGCGGGGTTTGGGCGATCCGGTGTTGGACAGTGCCGCACGTTCAACAGGGGACTTTCATGACTTTTTCCAGCATCTTTGCGCAGTTCGTCGCAATCCTTGGCGGCATCGCGCTGCAATGGCGGAAGCTGACGGGCAGCGAGTTCGCACCCGCCTGGGGCCAGACGCCCGCCATTCCCGAAGCCAAGCCGCAGGGCGCGATCCCGACGCTGAAGATGCCGACCGCGCGCGGCTGGCGCGAGGGCGAGAAGCCGACCGTTGCCCCCGGGCTCAAGGTCAATGCTTTCGCAAGCAATCTCGACCATCCGCGCTGGATCGAGGTGCTGCCGAACGGCGACGTGCTGATCGCGGAGGCGACGCAGATCGCCGGCGCGCCGCGTTCGGTGTTTCACTACGCGATGCAGGCGACGATGCGGCGCGCCGCGGCACTCGGCGTATCCGCCAACCGCATCACGCTGCTGCGCGACAAGGACGGCGACGGTGTCGCCGAAGTGCGCGGCGCCTTCATGGAAAATCTCAACCAGCCGTTCGGCATGGCGCTGGTCGGCGACACCTTCTATGTCGGCAACACCGACGGCGTAATGGCCTTTCCCTACGTCGCCAATGCCGACAGCATCACCGCGCCGGGCAAGCGGCTCACCACGTTCAAGCCGGCCGGCCACTGGACGCGTAGCCTGCTCGCAAGCCCCGACGGCAAGAAGCTCTATGCCGGCGTCGGCTCGCTCAGCAACATCGCCGAAATGGGCATGGAGGTCGAACAAGGCCGCGCCGCGGTCTACGAGCTCGATCTCGCCGCCGGCACGCACCGCATCTTCGGCGCTGGCCTGCGCAACCCTGTGGGTCTTGCCTGGGAGCCGAACACCAACGCGCTCTGGACCGTCGTCAACGAGCGCGACGGTCTCGGCGACGAGACGCCGCCGGACTACCTGACGTCGGTGGTCGACGGCGGCTTCTACGGCTGGCCCTATTGCTACTGGGGCAAGACGGTCGACGACCGCGTGCCGCAGGATCCGGCGATGGTCGCCAGAGCGCTTCAGCCGGACTACGCACTCGGCGGCCACACCGCTTCGCTCGGCCTGTGCTGGATGCCCGCGGGCACCCTGCCCGGTTTCCCCGACGGCATGGTGATCGGCCAGCACGGCTCGTGGAATCGCAGCAAGCTGTCCGGCTACAAGCTGGTGTTCATCCCGTTCGCGAACGGAAAGCCGTCCGGCCCGGGCCGCGACATCCTGTCGGGCTTCCTGTCTCCGGACGAGAAGGAATCCTACGGCCGCCCGGTCGGCGTCGTGATCGGCCCCGACAAGAAATCGCTGCTGATGGCGGATGACGTCGGCAATGTGATCTGGCGCGTGACGGGGGCGTAAGGCGAGACAATTCGAGCAGGCGCAGCTATCGGCTGGATAAGTATTCCGTCATCCTGAGGTGCGAGGCATGGGACGCAACGCGTCCCATGGGGAGCCTCGAAGGATGAACGGCCGAGATGCAGCCGGGCCGTCGTCCTTCGAGGCTTGCTTCGCGCCGCGATGCGTCGCAAAGCAAGCACCTCAGGATGACGGTGATAGAGCGCTATACCGGCTAATCCAGTCTCAACCCATCACGTCCCCACACACAGCGTCGCGCGCTGCTTCTTCAGCAGCGCGATCACTGACAGTGCGGTGATCATCCCCGTCTTGGGATTTTCGGACGGGACGTTCTCGATGCCCATCGAGAACCGCGCCGAATCCGCCTCGACCTCGATGCGATGAACGTTGCGCGTCACGGTGGGGTCGGCCCAGACCTGCATCTGGGTGCGATCGGGCCCGATGCCCGCAAGCGACAATGCGACCGCGACATTGACGTTCGCTGGAAAACCTTTTGCCGCCTCGCGCGCGCTGCCTTCGAACAGTTTGAGCGGCTCGCGCAGATTGTCGATGTCGATGTTGTTCTGGACGATGAACGGCGCGCCCTTCAGCCCGTCGATCGGCTTGCGCGTCACCATCTTCACCGAATGAATGGTGCCGACCGCAGCGGCGTTGACCGCATCGAGCCCGATGAGCGCGCCGGTCGGCACGATGATGCGGCCGCCATTGGCACGGGCGAGATCGATCAGATCGTAATTGTCCAGCAGCCCGCCGACGCTGACCACGACCGCCGACCTGCCGCGCTTCACCGCGGGCTCGACGATCGCGCGCAGCTGGCTGGTCGGCGCACATTCGACCACGATGTCGGCGGCCTCGCCGAGCTGCTCGATCGGCATGACCCGCGGCGGACGGCGCAGGCCGGCCAGGAAGGCCTGATGCTTGGCAGGATCGCGCACGGCCACGGCCGACAGCGCCAGTCCCTCGATGCCCTGATCGAGCGCGGTCGCGATCTTGGTGCCGATCGAGCCAAGCCCTGCGATGGCAATCCGCAATTCGTTCGAAACCTTCTGATCAGTCATCGCGCCCACCTTTGATCCAGGCCAATGTCATAAACGCTCACGCTTCCCGCGTATAGAAGCGCAGGCGCGCCTCCAGCACCGTCAGCATCGCATCGCGGGCGGGATCGCGCGAGCCGCGCAGCCAGGCCGCGGCAAGCGGCAGCCGGCCGGCCGGGCCGAGTTGTTTCGGCCGGAGCGGCACGAAGCGAACGCCCGTCACCGCCATCCGCGTGGTCCAGCGCGGCACGATGGCGGCGCCGAGCCTGGTCGCGACCAGGTGAATGATGGTCTGCTTCTCGTCGGCGACCTGCACGATCCGCGGCGTCAGCCCGGCCTGCTCGAACAGCTTGATCGTGAGATCGTAACTGTGCGGTCGCGAGCGACGGTCCGGCACCAGCATCGCCTCGTCGGCGATATCGGCCAGCGTGACCGACTTCTTCGTCGCCAGCGCGTGCCGCTGCGGGAAGGCCACGATCGCGGTCTCCCGCAGCAGGTCGCGGAATTCGAGCCGCTTGTCGGGGCTGTCGGGCGGACGGACGAAGGCAAGATCGAGCGCGCCGGTCAGGATCTTCGGCAGCAGCCGGACGGTCTTGTCCTCGAGCAACTGCACCGCGATATCGGGGTGCTTGTCGCGGAAATCCCGCAGCAGCGGCGGCAGCAGACCCGCAGCGGCGCTGTCGATGGCGCCGATCCGCAGCCGGCGCGCGCTGCCCTCGCGCGAGCGGTTGCGCAGATTGTTCTCGACCGCTTCGACCTTGGCGAGAATGGCGCGGGCATCACGCAGCAGGCTTGTACCGTCGTCCGTCAGCGAGACCGCGCGCGTCGTCCGCGCGAACAGCCGCGTTCCCAGATCCTCTTCGAGCAACCTGATCTGCCGCCCGAGCGCCGACGGCAGCATCTGGAGCTGCTGCGCCGCATGCCCGAAATGCAGCTGCTCGGCCGCCGCCACGAAGCATCGAAGCTGATGCAATTCCATCCAGTGTCCTCTTGTCTCGCTCAGCCGATCGCGTTGCATGAGGTCGTCATGGCCGGGCTTGTCCCGGACATGACGGCGTGCGGAGGATTATATCATTTTTTTGTATAAACCAGCGCCAATTGAGTATGGCTCCCGCCCCCGCCTAGGCTCACTGCAGCGTGGACCTCCCGAGGTCCGCCACACAACAACAAACCGGAACTTGTGGAGGCCAGGGTGGCGAGCGAGATTCAGACGCGCGTGCTGCGCAAGATCACCTGGCGCATCGTTCCCTTCATCATGCTGCTGTACTTCGTGGCCTTC
>Ga0207426_1002782_pt1 | contig 10522 bp, 10 predicted proteins | sample AraplaMF_Cvi_mMS_FD_184265 | JGI IMG/M metagenome (GOLD analysis project Ga0207426, IMG submission 184265) | Arabidopsis root microbial communities from the University of North Carolina, USA - plate scrape MF_Cvi_mMS (SPAdes) (version 2) | ecosystem: Host-associated > Plants > Roots > Endosphere...
CCCCGCGCATCCGACGGGCGCGGCCGTGTGCGAACTCGAAGTGGACCCGGACACGGGCGTCGTGAAGCTCGTCAATTACACGTCGGTCGACGATGTCGGCCAGCCGATCAATCCGCTGATCGTCGAAGGCCAGGTGCACGGCGGTCTCGCGCAGGGTATCGGACAGGCGCTGTCGGAAACCTGCTATGTCGATCGCGAAACGGGCCAGGTGCTGAGCGGCTCGTACATGGATTACGGCATGCCGCGCGCAGGCGTGATTCCCCGACTCAACCTCGAACTGACCGAAGACCCGACCCACGGCAATCCGCTGCGCGTGAAGGGCGGCGGCGAGAGCGGCATCACGCCCGCCACGGCGACGATCTTCAACGCGCTCGCCGACGCGCTCAGCGAATACGGCACCGACGAACTCGCGATGCCCGCCACGCCGAAAGTCGTGTGGGAATTCATCCACCGCGACGCATGAACACGCTCGACAAGGAGACCGGCATGACAAGCCCTCACGTTGCGATCCGCCGCAACGGCCCGCTCGTGGACGTGGTCCTCGACCATCCCGAAAACGGCAATCTGATCGACGCGCCGATGAGCGAGACGATCATCGAATGCATCACGACGCTCGACGACGATGTGAAGCTCGTGCGCATCCTCGCGAGCGGCCCCGACTTCTGCAAGGGCCGCCTTTCGCCGATGCCGCCGAAGGACGCGAAGCCGTCCGCCGAAACGCTGCGCCGCGTGGTCGCCGCGCCGCCGCTCGCGCTCTACGACGCGCTCAAGGCCGTGCGCGTGCCCGTGGCGTCGGTCGTGCGCGGCAATGCGCTCGGCGTGGGCTGCGCGCTCGCGGGCGTGTGCGACATCGCGCTCGCGTCCGACGATGCCGTGTTCCAGATCCCCGAAATGGAACGCGACATTCCGCCGACGCTCGTGATGTCGGCGCTGATCGGCCGCGTGCCGTTGAAAACCGTCGCACACATGGTGCTGAGCCGCGTGCGCTTGTCCGCGAGCGAAGCGCTGCACGCCGGGCTCGTGAGCCGTGTCGTGCCGGCGGCGAACCTGGACGCCGAAGCGGACGCGCTCGCCGACACGCTGCTCGGCTGCAGCGCGGTCACGCTGCGCGCGGTGAAGCAGTTCCTGCATCTCGCGCCCGAAATGCCGGCGAACGGTGCGAGCGGCTTTGCCGCGCATCTCGCGGCGACAGCGCTTTCCGCGCGCTTCTGAGGACGGCGCACGTGCGCCGTCACCCCCAAGCATCAAGGAACCCAGATTGAGACCCAACACCGCCATTCCTTCGACCGTCGATGGCACGCCCGCGCCCGACCTCGAACGCTTCCGCCTGCGCCGCTTCCTCGAATCGCTCGACGAGAGCGAACTCGAACGCCATGACGCGTCCGTCGATCTCGCCGACATCGCCGGCATCATGGAAGGCAACCCGCGCGCCGTGTGGTTCAGGCGGCCGTCCGGCGGCGCCGTGTCGCTCGCGGGCAGCGTCGCCGCGAGCCGATCGCGTCTCGCCAAGGCGTTCGATACGACGCCGCAGCGACTGCTCGACACCGTGCGCGAACGCCTGCGCGTGAAAGGCAAGCTCGTCGAAGTGAGCCGTGAGGAAGCACCCGCGCAGCAAGTCGTGCTCACCGGCGACGCGTGCGACTTCACCGCCCTGCCCGTGCATCTCCAGCACGATCTCGACGGCGCGCCGTACATTTCGGCGTCGATCGACTTCGCCGTCGATCCGGACACGGGCTGGACCAACGTCGGCATTCGCCGCCTGATGCTGCGCGGGCGCCGCACGGCGGGCATCGATCTCGTCGCGCCGTCGGATCTGCGGGCCATCGCCATCGGCCACGCGAAGCGCGGCGAGCGTACCCCGATCGCATTCGCCGTCGGGACGCATCCGGTCGATCATGTCGGCGCGACCATGCGCATTCCCGCCGACGAGCTCGAACTCGTCGCCGCGCTGCGCGGCGCGCCGATGGGCGTGGTCAAGTGCGTGACGAACGACCTGCTCGTGCCCGCCGACGCCGAGTTCATCCTGGAAGGCTATCTCGACGAGCGCGGCCACGCCGAGCCCGAAGGCCCGTACGGCGAATTCCTCGGCTATTACGGCGGCGTGAAGACGAATCCGCTGTTCCATCTGACCGCGATCACGCATCGGCGCGACGCAGTCTTTCAGACGTGCACGATCGGCGGCCGCTCGATGGCGCGCACCGATACCGCGCAGCTCGCCGCGCTGCGCACCGAAGTGACGGTGTGGCGCGCGCTCGAAACCGCCGTGCGCGAAGTGAAGGCCGTCTATGCGAACCCGGCCACCGGCGGCATGTTCAACGTGCGCGTCGCGATGCAGCAGCGCGTGCCGGGCGAGGCGCGCAACGCGATCGCGGCCGTGTTCGCATCGCTTGCAAACGTGAAGCATGTTTTCGTGGTCGATCCCGACATCGACGTGTTCTCGGACGAGCAGATGGACTGGGCGCTCGCCACGCGCTTTCAGGCCGATCGCGATCTGGTGCTCCAGGACAGCCTGCGCGCGATGCCGCTCGACCCGTCGCTGCTCGGCGCGACGAAAACGGCGAAGGCCGGCTTCGATCTCACGCTGCCGTTGCTCGCGCCGGGCGCCGAGCGCGATCTCGAGCATCGCGTGCCGACGCCGCCCGCGTATCGCGGCGCGCGCTTCGACTCGCTCGAAGCGGCGCTCGAAGACGGACCGAAGCGCTTTTCCGAACTGATGGCCGCGACCGGCACGCGCGACGGCCGCGAAGTGGTCCGCTGGCTCGAAGACACGGCGCAACGGCGCGCGATCACACGGGACGAGGAAGGCCGCTACGTCCTTGCGTGACGCACGGGCTGTCGCACCGGAAAGTCCCGCGGTGCGGCAGCCGCTGCTGCGGACGGGATAGAATCGGGCATGCTCCACGCCCGAAAAACAAACGGCCGTCGTCGATGAATCTATCCCTCAAGCAACTCAAGGTTTTTCTTGGCGTCGCGAATGCGTCGAGCTTCACGAAGACCGCGCAGAGCATGCATCTCAGCCAGGCGGCGCTTTCCGCGATCATTCGTGAACTCGAAACGCAGCTCGATTGCCGTCTGCTCGAACGCACCACGCGCACGGTCTCGCTGACCGAAGCCGGCCGCCTGTTCTATCCCACCGCGATGGCGATCGTCGAGTCGCTCGAGAAATCGGTCATCGAACTCAACGAGCTGGGGCGTCAGAAACAATCGTCGCTGCTGCTCGGCTGCACGCCGATGATCGCAGCGAGCCTCATGCCCTCGGTGCTCGCGCGCTTTTCGAATGTCTATCCGAACGCGCAGATCGAACTCGTCGACCGCAATCCGACCGAACTCGTGCAGATGGTCGAGGAAGGCCATCTCGACGCCGCGTTCGGCGTGTTCTTCTCACAGCTTTCCGGCATCGACCGCACGCCGATCTTCCCGACGCGGCTCGTCGCCGTATCGCCCGCGCAGGCAGGCGCGCCGCTGCGCGGCTCCGGCATGCGCTGGACCGCGCTCGAGAATCAGCCGCTCATCACGCTGCCGAAGGACAATCCGCTGCAACGGCTCATCGAGGCGACACTATCGAAAGAGGAAGTGACCGTGAGCCGCCGCATCGTCGTGGGTCACTTGCAGACAGCCATCGCGATGGCGCAGGAAGGGCTCGGCACCGCGGTCATGCCTTCCTTCTGCGAACATATCTGCTACCGCTACAGGGTGCGTGTCGACGCGTTGCGGCCCGAAGTTCCGCTTTCGTTTTATCGCATCACGCGAACCGGGCGCGACACGCTCGCCACACTCGACCAGTTCACGTCGATGTTCACCGAAGCCGCGAAGGAAGACCCCACCGGATTCAGCGACGCCGATATCGACGAGTGAGGCGCGGCGACGTTCCCCCAGACGTTCCCCCAGGCGTTGCACACGACCGTTCGGGAACATCGCCAGGAGCTCGCTTCTCGACTGTGCGTTCCATCCCGACAGCGAACGCGCCCTGGGGCGGAAAAAAGCTTATCTGCAGGCCTTTATGAACTCAATGAACGACGATCAGACTGCATCGCGCGCCGGAACGTTCTTTGCGCGAGCCCAGACAAGCCGAGAGCGATTCGGCTTCTTTGTGGGAGACACATCATGTCAGTCGATACAAACCATATGAACATCGTTGGCAAAGGCGCGGCAACGGCAGATGGTCCGGGCCCGGACGTCATGGCCGCGAGCACGCTGGATGGAAATAACGTGCTGAGTTCCGATGGGGACGATGTGGGCAAGATCAAAGAGATCATGCTCGACGTCGCTTCTGGTCGCGTCGCCTACGCGGTTCTCTCGAGCGGCGGCTTCCTCGGTATCGGAGATAAGCTGCTGGCGGTTCCGTGGAGCGCTTTGACGCTCGACACCGACAACAAATGCTTCCGGATAGCGGCGACTACTGAACAGGTGAGGAATGCGCCGGGATTCGACAAGGACGGTTGGCCCTCGATGGCGGACCGTTCGTGGGCGGATTCGATCCATCGCTACTATGGCCGGCCGCCATATTGGCAGCGCCTGGAGCGCGACGATGCAACATATCGCGACGTTCCGCCGGCGTTCTAAACGATAACCTTCCAGGATCGGCGGCGCCTTAGGCGTCGCCGGGTCGAACTGCACCGCTCGTCAGATTTTTTCAGCAGAAGACTCGACGACAAGAGCATCAGCAAGTGCTTCCTTAATGCGGGCCGTCCCGGCGGCGTCCTCGACGATCACGATTAGTGTAAAGAGCAAGCGCGAAACCGACGACGCTTCGTGCTTGAGCGCAGCCGCACCGAATGACTCGTAATGCGGCGCAAGAGAAGGATACAGTCCTAGATCTTCGCCATGAGCGGCAAAGGTTGCGTGGTCTTCCATGCAGCCAGTGTCGCGTTCCGTGCAGTACTCAGTGCTCGCAATGTAACGCGCTAGCCTGATTGAATCCAGTTCATGCACTTCGCTTCCATAGCCCAGCATCAGTTTCTCTGACGCATGTTCTGCCGCTCCCGCGCTCGAGAACTTCGCTATTAAAGTTCTGGCCACTTTTCCTCCTTCCACATCGCTGGGCGGACAGGTTTAAACGTCGCCTGCGAATGACTATTTGATTTGCACGGCAGTTCCTCCAATGTTGGTTAGCACGAGCCTTGCCGCGAGATTTGGCGGAGCTGCAATGGACGCTCAACGGTTCTCATTTCGGCAAGATGAGATTCACTATCGTCGGGCCGCAAGAGCACGCAACAATAACGAAGGCGAGCGGAACATTTTTTGCGCAATAAAGGGCGGCGACGGATTTCGATTTCCTTTAGTCGTCGCGATATCGGATTCGAGCTGGAAGTCGCCAATTTGCTATGGCTCAGCCGGGAATCGCGGCTTCGAGAGTGCCGCAAGTTTGCCTTTAAAAATAGACGTACAGGAGATTGCAATCATGAAAAAGTTAATAGCTGTCATCGCATCCGCATTGCTAGCCACTACTGTTTTCGAACAAACGGCGGCGGCGGCAGACGCTAACGATGCGCAAAAAGCTCAGCTGAAGGCAAACAGTGAGAAGATGGAAGCGCAGGCCACCGCGAACAAGAAGAAGGCGGAGGCACAGACCGATGCCGAGAAGGCGCAGGCCTCAGCTAATGAAGACAAAGCGTCTGCTCAGGCCGACGCCGACAAGAAGGCCGCCAAAGGCGCCAAGGCGACCACGCCCGCCGAGGCGTCCGGCGCTCGACATGATGCGGCGAACGCGCAAGCCAAGGCCAATAAAAAAATGCAGCAGGCCCAGAGCAAAGCTGACAGAAAGAAGCACGACGCCGCAAACGATGCGAACGTAGCACAAGCGAAGGCCGACGAGAAAAAGGTCGAAGCGCAAAACGACGCTAACAAAAAGGCGGCGGAAGCCAAAGTCGACGCCGCAAAGAAGCAATAGAAAATGATGGGCGATCGTGCCGCTGGCCGATCGCCTTTAATCGTCACTCGTCCTGGCGCAGTCCGCACTGACGCTTTTGGCATTCATCGCGACACTTTTTTGTTTTCGATGAGCGGCCTTCGAAGCAGGGTGCGCTAGCTCGTCCATCAAGGCTCCTCGACGCGGGTCCAGGACGCATCGGGATCGAACTCGGTTAGCGGCTGTGCCGATGGGCCGCGATTCTTTTGATACACGACGCCGTTGTTGTTGACGACGAAAGTCATCACGCCGCTTGCGCCATACTGCGCGGGGTACGCGGCCATCGCGAAGCCGGCCAGCATGCGCCCGTTGATGATGTAGTTGAAAGGGCCGCCCGGCGCGTGCTTTCCCTGTCGCGTGAGAATGCGGAAGTAATATCCGTGATATGCATCGCCTGGGTTTCGATCCTTGAGATAGTTCGCGCTTGCTGCGATCAGCGGCCCGAACGGACTCGGCTCTTCACCCTTCGATTCATCCGCCGGCCAATACAGCCCGTCACGCTTGCCTGGCGTGCTGCCGAGCTTGCGCGCGTATTGCAGCACGCCGTCGCCCACGCGGTCGCGCGTCGCGTACTCGCGTTGCGCATCGACATACGCGCGCATCACCTTGATGGCCTCGCGCTCGTTCGCGCCGATGCGCCGATCCAGCACTTCCTGCTCGCCCTCTTCGGTTGCGAAGCGCCACGCGCCCTGCGTGCGAACGAGTGGAATCGGCATGGGCCACGCTTCATCACCGATACGCAGGATGCGGCGGTCCGGCGCCGTTTCCTCCAGCATGTGATACGCATTGAACTCAGCGAGCGCGTTGGCGCGCAGCTCGCGGTTCTCGGCTTCATCCGGCGTCACGACGAGTTCCTTGTGCGCATCGCCGAAGATGGCGATGAGTGCGGCGTCGTCGTTCGACTTGAGCGCCTGTTCCAGTGCACTGACCGCTTCGTCCGGCGTTTTGAAGGTCTGCTGCGACCCGGCGGCGAGAGCACCCAGAGGAACGGTGAGCATTGCGACAACTGAGCATGCGACGAACCGGCGGGACAAGATATTCACGAAACGTCTCCTATCGGCGGCCGACGCGGCCGCCCCCGCCGAATCCACCGCGCGCACCGCCCGAAAAGCCGCCACCCTGAAAATTGCGCCCACCCGGCCCGCCCGACATCGACTGCCGGCTCGCTGCGCCGCGCGTGCTGTCCGCTCTGGCGCCCTGGGCGGACCCGTAGCCGCTGAACGCGTCGCCACCCCGTCCCTGAAGGTTGCCGGCGCTCTGTGCGCGTGGCGACTGCGCGGCCGTCGGGGCGCGCGCGCCAGCGCGTTCGCCGCCCGCCGCGCCGAAGTTGCCGCCGCTGGCGCGAGTCGGAGCGTCGCCCACGCGCTGGGCCGATGCGCGTGTGCTGGCACCCGACACCTGTCCGGGCTTCTTTTCCGAGCGCCATTGGGTCGAGCCCTGAGACGCAGAGCTTCCGTTCGCCGAGCGGTTCGCAGCGCGATTGCTCAGCTCGTTCTTGACCTCGGCCCGGTTGACATTGCCTTCGCGGTTGATGTTGATCGTGTTGTTGCCGCCGCTGTAGTTCGCTTCGTAATGCCCGCCGTGCCACGCCGCAGTGATCGCCGCGCCCCAGATAAGGCCGGTCGCGAACGCCGCCCCCGGCGCGTAGGGATAGTAGTAGACCGGATAAGGCGCCGGCCAGTAGCTATATACCGGCGTCGGGCTGCTGATGACAACCGTCGACGGGTTGTACTGAGGCACGTAGATGACTTCGGGATTCGACGGAACAATCTTGATGACTTCCTTCTCGACCACCACCGTCTGCTTGTCATCCGTCTTGAGATTTCCCACTGACTGGGTCTGACGTCGGAAACGCTGCACGGCCTGCAGCACGGCGCTTTGATCCGCGACCACCGCTTCGCCGAGCGCCACGGTCCAGTCGAGGTCGTTGCTCATTTTCTTCAGCACTTCGGGGTAATTCAGCAGCGCCTTGATCGGGTCCTGCCATGCTTCGTTGACCGGCAAGTCCTTCTCGGTTTTTCTGCGATCAAGGAACCGGTCTGCCTGCACTACTTCCACCGGATAAGTCGATGCCGGAAGAATGATCGCGACGAGGTCATCGGGATAGAGTGCGATCGGACCGACGAGCTTGTCCAGCGAACCCGAATCCATCGCTACCGGTGGCGCAGGTCCTGCCTCCGACGCCTGAGCCATGGTTTGCGTACCGCTTGCGACAGGTGTCGGAGCGACCGTTTGCGCACCGCTTTCCGGCGGCGTCTGAGGGACTGCGCACCCGCCTGCGCACAGCGCGGATGCGATCACGATCACGCTAAAGCACTCACGCATGTCCAGCACCACCGACATTGGCTATACCGCGCGTGTCTCAGTTCCGAAGAACATCAGATTGCAAATCTCGTTCGACGCAAGCGGTCATTGCGCGCTCGCACCGCCATGTGCTGCTGCGATCGCCGCGTCGCGCTCTTTGGCGGCTTCCGCCTTCTTGTGCTCGAAGACTTTCTTGGCCGCTGCGACTTTCTGATTATATTTTTTGTTGGCTGCGGAGATTTCCATTCGCATCTTGACGATTTCGTCGTTATTCGCAGGTTGAGCCGCGCCCTGATCGGTTTGTGCCCACGCATTCGTTGCGAGCGCGATCGACATCAGCACTACAGCTCCGTTGAGACGATTCATGACTGCCTCCTCTCGTTGACTGCCACCAACTTCTTCACGGAGATCCGAGGTGTGCCGGCCGTTCCTCTCCGCGCAAACATTTCCAGGAACGACAACGCGATAAAAACCGCACTCTGCTCTGCTCACAGTATGCGAACGCGTTCGTGAATTCAAGAAAGCCGTCGCGCGTGCCCGAAACAACAAGAAGGAAAATGTCGCGCATTAAACCATGCGCTCGTATTCACAGAGGTGCACGCACCGTGTAGAGGGCACGTCGCCGACGTGACTGTACTCGTAGCCGACGTACCGTTGCCTTCCAGCGTGGTGGAGACGTCGTGAACTTGCGACACGACCGGGTCGTCGACCTTCCTTCGTCCTGGACAAAGCGCGAAAGCCGCTCCCCACTGGAATCCGGTCCGGCTTCCGAAGTTATATTGCGCGATAACCCCGCCTGCCCGGCGGCATTTCGATTTTTTTTTAACCGATCGAATTGTCGTGCCACCGATCGCCAAGCGTCGTCGTTGCAAAAGTCGATTCACAACGGTCGAGGATGCCGCTATCTTGATGCACACACCACATCCAAGATGTCTCGACTCGTCGTCCGGAACTCACATCATGCTCGCTCGCAAACTCAGGCTGATCGCGTTGCTCACTGGCATGCTCGTCTGCTCCTGGCCGGACGTGTCTTTTGCAACGGAGCAGGCGCAACAACGTCGCGCCGGCCGCGACGTCCGTCAGGATACGCGCCAGAACGCCCGGCACACCAAGCAGGACTGCCGCGCCGCCAATCAGCAAGCAAACGCGCATTGCCGACACGACAAGCGGCAGACAAAGCAGCACGGGCGTCAAGCTGCAAGAGACATCAAATACTGACTACGCGAGACGCGCCCACTGACGACAACTGGCCTGCATTTCACGCGCGGCGCAACGCCGTCCGAAACATGCTGCCTGAGCGATGATGCGCTCGTGCATGGCGGCACGCGTGCAACCATTTCTCAGCGGGCATGACTTTTCCCGTCGACAAGCCGCTCATGCGCAAGCCGCTGACGTCCGGGCATGCGTCCATGGGGCCGATGCGAGCATTCTCTTTGCGTGGGCCCGCATCGGAAGCGCTAGTTTGCGTCGGATTGCCAACGAAGGCTGCGCGGCCGATCGAAAACCAGCAGCATCAAGCACGCATAAAAGGAAACCGCGAGAAAAAGCCCCATGCGCACCGCGAACGCGGCATAGACGTCTTTGCCCGCGATGCTGTCCTGCACTGACTGGCCGAGCAGGATGATCATCGTGACGAGGCCGTTCACCCAGACGCCCGGCGAGTAGCGCGTCATCCTTATGCCATAGAGCCTGCGCCCGACCATCAAACCGAACAGCAGCATCCATAGGAAGAACATCCAAAGGTGCACGGAGAGTTTCAGCGCGAACCAAAATATGATCGCGAGCAGTCCACCGAGCAGTGTCGAGCCGATGAGATCGCGCGCCGCCCCACGCGCGGTCGTCGTGCAGCTCTGTCTGCCGAGGCTGACTGACTTCATGATGATCGGCATATAGCTTGTCGGATCGGTCAATGCGAGAAGGTACGCTGGCATGACCACGAGCGCGGCGCGCAGCGCAATGCGTCTCGCCTGACCGGAGGACACGGCCCTCGCCGCAGGCGGTGGCTGCGCGCTCGCTGGCTCGGGAAACAGGCCGTGCATGAGCGCGGACACCAGCAAGGCGAGCAGCAACCCCTTCACCAGCGCGCCGACCACCGTTACGCCCACCTGGAAGTCGGCCGTGCCGGCCGCGGAGATCATCGTGAGCCCCGCCACCAGAAAGGTCGCGACCAGATTGTTGCCCCCACGTACCCCGTAGAGGAACGCAAGGAATAGCAACAGGCCGACGAGCATCACGCCGGCAAGCGCGTAATGTCGAAGCAGCGGAACGAGCAGCAGGCCGCTGCCGGTGGTCAGCATCACGATCAGCGCC
>Ga0207426_1002788_pt1 | contig 10496 bp, 8 predicted proteins | sample AraplaMF_Cvi_mMS_FD_184265 | JGI IMG/M metagenome (GOLD analysis project Ga0207426, IMG submission 184265) | Arabidopsis root microbial communities from the University of North Carolina, USA - plate scrape MF_Cvi_mMS (SPAdes) (version 2) | ecosystem: Host-associated > Plants > Roots > Endosphere ...
TGGTTGCATACAGGATCACCTGCTTTTCTTCCTTATTGGTTTGGATGGCAGCTGTCTCCTGTTTGTATTCATCTAATGTATAGAACTTGCTGGCGTCTACATCTTCGAGGATGAGGAACTTGTTTCCTTTTTCACGGAACTTATCGTCCGTCATCATACCATATTTAGCAAACAGGCCGATGGATTCCCATTTCTCTTCAAATCCTTTACGGTCGTTTCTGAACATTTCATCCAGCTTATCTGCTACTTTCTTGGTGATGTAAGAGCTGATCTTTTTTACATTCGGATCCCCCTGCAGGTAGCTACGGCTCACGTTCAGCGGGATATCCGGGCTATCGATCACACCATGCAGCAGCATCAGGAATTCCGGTACGATATCCTTTACTTCGTCAGTTACAAATACCTGGTTAGAGTAGAGGCTGATCTTGTCTTTCTGGATCTCGTAGCTCTTGTTGATCTTAGGGAAGTAGAGGATACCAGTCAGGTTGAAAGGATAATCTACATTTAGGTGGATCCAGAACAGTGGCGGCTCAGAGAAAGGATACAGTTCTTTGTAGAAGTTCTGGTAATCTTCTGTGGTCAGCTCACTTGGTTTCTTTGTCCATGCAGGATGCGTATTGTTGATCTGGTTATCTTCATATTTAACCGGAACAGGCAGGAACTTACAGAATTTTTCGAGGATGGTTTTGATACGGTGCTCATCCAGGAATTCTTCGCTTTCCTCGTTGATGTGCATAATGATATCAGAACCTCTGCCAGCTTCGCGGGTGGTTTCTTCCAGGGTGTATTCAGGACTGCCATCGCATTCCCAGCGTACTGCCGGTGCATCTTTGTGAGATTGCGTAACGATTTCCACGACATTGCTCACCATGAAAGATGAATAGAAACCCAGACCAAAGTGACCTATGATATTGGTGCCTTCGTTCTGGCCTTTATATTTATTCAGGAACTCTTCCGCACCGGAAAAAGCTACCTGGTTGATGTATTTATCTACTTCTTCTGCTGTCATACCGATCCCATTATCGGAGATGGTCAGCGTTTTTTTCTCTTTGTCGAGTTTCACAGTAATAGCCAATTCACCCAGTTCACCTTTAAATTCACCTACACTAGCCAGCGTTTTCAGTTTTTGGGTTGCATCCACCGCGTTACTTACGAGTTCGCGGATAAAGATCTCATGATCTGAATAGAGGAATTTTTTAATAATGGGGAAGATGTTCTCTGTTTGGACACGTATTGCTCCTTTCTGCATGGGTATATGTGTTTTTAAGGTATGATTTCAAAGGGTGTGCCATTGGGGGTTAGCTGACAAACTGGCGGAACAGGGCTACCGCATTCATTCTATAAACAGCCATCAGGCAACTGAAAGAAAGCACTTCCCTGCTGCCGCAGGCCTTCCTTCCAGTTAACAATTAGATCATGCAAAATATAACACAAATGCAGTAGATTTAAGGTCTGGCAGATCACGACCCTGAAGAGATTCCATTAACATATTTACCCACCCCTAACAAAACCATCTAATCATTACATGAAAAAAACTCTACTCCTATTATTTACTGTCTTTGGTGTCATGCGCTCTTTTGCGCAAACCCAACCCACGCCTCAGGCTTTGCCTTATCAGCAAAACTTTGATGCATTAGCGACCACATCCACCACTTATCCGGATGGATGGCAGGGCTGGACCCTTTCCGGCTCCCCTTCTTCCAATTTCAATACCGCTACTCCTGCATCAGATAAAGCACTGACCACCGGCACCGCCTCCAGCACCGCAAACGGTGTATATAATTATAATGGTAAACTGGGTTTCCTCAATAGCGGCAGCGTGGACAACTGCCTCACCCTTGCCCTCAATACTACCGGGCAGGTGAACATCTCATTTACATACGACGTAATGACGCTCCGCAATCCTTATGATGGCAGCAGCAATACCCGTATTAACGAAGTCATTTTACAATACAGAATTGGTAATACCGGTGACTTTACCAACATCACCGGTACCGAATACCAAAATGGTACGACCTTGCAGACCACCTCGGGAGTGACCACGCCCCAAGCTCCTTCCACCAAAACACTGGTACTCCCGGCAGCCTGCGAAAACCAGCCACTGGTACAGCTTCGCTGGGTAAACCGCCAGATTAGTGGTGGTGGTTCACGCCCCTCTTTTGCTATTGACAACATTATTGCAGGTAGTGGTGGTGCTGATACAACCCCTCCAGTGATTGATTCACTGACACCATTGAACCACGAAACAAATGTACCGCCTGCTACTACCCCCAGCATTATCTTCTCTGAAAATGTCATTGCAGGTAGTGGTCATCTCATTTTGCACAATGTTACAAACGGTACCCAGCAATCCTTTGATATTAGCAGCGCTGCTATTGTGATCAGAAATCAGCTGCTCAGTGTCATCACTTCGCTTGCCGGTAATAAGTCTTATTATATCACCATCGATAGCGGTGCTGTTACTGACAATGCAGGCAACGCTTTCGCAGGTATTCCCGATAGCACTGTATGGACTTTTAGTACAGGTGCGCAACAACTCGATTATGATTTCAATAATTGTAGTTCCGGCACTGGTGTGGTGGGTGGTTTCACTGCCTACAGCGTAAGCGGGGCGCAGGTTTGGGATTGCACGACTTTTGGTCAAACCCTGAATGGAGCTCAGATCAATGGTTATAGCGGAGGCCCTGTTGCAAATGAAGACTGGTTAATCTCTCCGGCTTTTGATTTCTCAGGATTTGATTATCCACTCCTCTCCTTTGCCAGCCGTACTGCTTTTGCTGGTCCTGCTTTACAATTACTGATCTCTACCAATTACGATGGCAGCAGTAATCCTAATACAGCCAACTGGACGGCGGTGAATGGAAGATTCCCTGCTATGTCGTCAGATGCCTGGAAGACATCTGACAGTATTAACCTGGCAGGTTTCAAACAATCCAGTGTGTATATCGCCTTCAAATATGTTTCATCTCCTGCTTTGAGTGCTGCCCGCTGGACCCTGGATGATGTACATATTTATAACAGTCCTAACGCACCTTTACCATCTATAGATAAATCTGCTACCAGCCTGGATTTCGACTATGTAAAATCAGGTCAGACATCTTCTTCCCAGTACTTCACTTTCAATGCCAGCGATTTCACTGGAGCCCTTACACTGAATACCAGTGCAGGTTTCCAGTTATCGAAAGACAGCGCAGGCACTTATACCACTTCTCTGAATTATCCGACTGACTCGCTCACGGGTACTGTGAAAGTATGGGTAAGATTTGTGCCTGCTACTGCCGATCAGGCCTATACAGGCTCCCTGACATTTAGCAGTGCTGGTTTGAATACCGTGCCAATCACGCTTTCCGGCACCTCCTTACGTTCGCTGAAAGTGGTGAACTGGAACATGGAGTGGTTTGGTAGTCCTGCACAAAATCCGGCGAATGATAGTCTGCAGCAAGCAAATGCTACTGTGGTACTGAAAAAACTGGATGCTGATATTTATGCACTTGCAGAAGTTGTGGACACGGCCCGTTTCAGAGCTGTGGTGAGCCAGATGCCGGGGTATAGCTATATCATTTCTGACTTTGGTTCTTATGCTGATAGTATCACGGATGTAGATTATACTTCTGCGCAGAAACTCACGTTCCTGTATAAAACAAGTGTGATCCGTTCTATTCGTTCTTATGGAGTACTGAGAAAAGGTGGTAGCTCAAATGCTTACTACAACTGGTCTTCCGGCCGCTTCCCATTCCTGTTCCAGGCTACTGCAAAGCTGGATGGGGATAGTGCACAGATCAATTTTGTGCTTATTCACAGTAAGGCAAATACCGGTACTACTGCGGAGAAAATTCAATCCTGGCAGCGTCGTAAGGATGGTAACCTGGAACTGAAAGATAGCCTGGATGCACAGTATCCTAACAGTAATTTCATCATCCTTGGTGATTTCAACGATGCCCTGGATAAAACGATCACTACTGAAAAGGCGCCGGATACCACTACTTCTTATATTGATTTCATGAATGATACCCTGCATTATAAACCACTCACTTTACCATTGAGTCTGGCAGGAGATCAGTCTACCACAGCTTACCCTACCGTTATTGATAATGTGATCGCTTCTGATGAAATGGCGATTGCTTATCTGCCGGGTTCGGCTAAGATCCACAAGGAAGTGGCACAACTCATTAGTAGTTATAGCAGCACTACCAGCGATCACTATCCTGTGCAGACCAATTACAACCTGCATATACTGGGGAATCCCGTTACAGCGGAAAATTTCAGGGCAGTGGTGGATTCAGGGAATGTGAAGGTGACCTGGTCTACTGATTATGAGATCAATACAGACTATTATATTGTACAGAAAACCCAGAACCAGCGGACTTATGTGGCTGTAGATACGCTGGCGGCACAGGGAAATAAAGATTTCCTGAGTACTTACCGTTCTTATGATTATCAGCCATGGCTGGGGTTTTCCTGGTACCGGCTGAAGATGGTGAGTAAGGATGGCAGTGTTCGCTATAGTGCAGATGCGAGGGTGTATGTATCTTTGATAGACCTGATCAAGAAGCTCATCTGGTGTATTATCGGTCATAACCTCCAGGTATTTATAGATATGGATAAACCGGGTCCTGCCCAGTTTGAGCTCATAGATATGCAGGGGCGCAGCCGCCTGAAAACACAGCAGTTTGTAAATAAGGGGCGTAATACAAAGGTTTTTGATGTGAACGGGTTGCCCAATGGTGTATATATATTAAGGATACAGAGTGTGGATGGGGTAACCACAAGTAAAATAATGATTACTAAGTAATTAGAAATTTAAATATTGTTTAAAAACCAGTTCCGCCTACAGCAGAACTGGTTTTTTGCATTTATTAATAAGAAAGCACTATCTTTGCGATCCAATTTTTTTCTAATCAAATTTAAAACAGGGAAATTATGAATTACGAATTGATGGTGATTTTTACCCCTGTGCTGTCTGAGGAAGACTACAAAGCTGCTCAGAAAAAATTCGCTGACATTATTAAAGAAAATGGCGGTGAATTAACGCACGAAAATCCCTGGGGATTAAAATCACTGGCGTATCCAATCCAGAAGAAAACCACGGGCATGTACCTGGTTCTGGAATACAATGCGCCATCCGACCTCAATGAGAAGCTGAAAATTCAGCTGAACCGCGATGAGAATGTGCTCCGTCACATGATCACAGCACTGGACAAATACGCTGTACAGTACAACAATCGCAAGAGACATGGCGTAAACGCTGATTCTAAAACCGCTGAAGCTTAAAATTATGGCAGTAAAACAAGAAATTAAGTACTTAACGGCCGTAAAAACTGAGAAACGTGCAAAGAAATATTGCCGTTTCAAGAAAATGGGCATCCGGTATGTGGATTACAAAGACGCTGAATTCCTGAAGAAATTCCTGAACGACCAGGGTAAAATGCTCCCTCGTCGTATCACTGGTAACTCCCTGAAGTTCCAGCGCAAGGTAGCTCAGGCAATTAAAAAGGCTCGTCAGATGGCGTTGTTACCTTACGTTACTGACCTTTTAAAGTAAACCGACAAATTACTTATCGTAAGTAAAAGGTCCTTAAAACTAATTAACATGCAAGTAATCTTAATACAAGACGTAGATAATCTGGGTCAGAAGAATGAAGTGGCTACCGTAAAAAACGGTTACGCCAGGAACTTCCTGATCCCACAGAAATTTGCGGTTGAAGCATCTCCTTCTAACATGAAGCAACTCCAGGAACGCCTGAAAGTGCAGAAAGTAAAAGAAGAAAAAATGCTCGCCGAAATCGCTAAGGTGGTTGAAGTGCTGAAGGCAGGTCCAGTGAAAATTGGTGCTAAAACCGGTACTTCCGGTAAGATCTTCGGTAGCGTTACCGGTGTTCAGATCGCTCGTGCGATTAAAGAACAGAAAGGTTACGAAATCGATCGTCGCCGCATCCACATCCTGGATGATGTAAAAGAATTAGGTACATACAAAGCGAAACTGGATTTCGGTAAAGGCAACGAAGCTGAACTGGAATTCGAAGTTGTAGCTGAGTAAGTTTACACATACTTCTTATAAAAAAATCCCGGGCCAAAAGCCCGGGATTTTTTTTAATTGTACCACATCCATCTATGGCACAATTTTCGTTTATATTTGTTTCATCATATGAAACAGTACCTATCTTTATTAGCCGCCGCAGTGATTTATACTGCCTGCCACCCAAGTGCTGCATCAGATAGCACTCCCACCGCTGATACTGCAACTGCAGTAGTCACAGCCACCACTAATGAACGACCAATCGATTCATTCTCTATCGCAAACAAAAAATTCCTGGTATATAGCCTTGCAAAATCCTCTTTCAGTCCTGCGCCTGAACTGGATTATGATAGCGTGGAAGGCCCACAGTTGGCCAAACATGCTGCGAAGGTGCAAAGGAAAGGTGATTCACTCATTTTCGCACTGAAGAGTGGAAAGACGGCTGTACTTGCGAATGTCAAGCATCCCCCTATTGATGAGGATTACGCTGTATATTACTATGCCGGTTACCAGGAAGATCTGCAGCAACACCTTGCATTTGGTAGTTACTACGAATCCAGCGATTACCTGTTGGTACATCCCGCTACCGGAAAGCAAACACATATCTGGGGTATGCCGCACCTCTCACCTGATAAAAAATTCGTGCTTTGTCCTTCTTTCGATCTGGAAGCAGGGTTTAATTCTAACGGGTTTCAGCTTTATAGTTATGAGAATGGGAATGTGAAATTGTTAGGGGAAACAGAGTTGCAACACTGGGGCCCTGGCCAGATAAAATGGCTGGATGCCCGTACGCTGGAAGCCGAGTACCAGGTGATGGATACTTCGATGACGACACATACGAAACCGGTAAAAATTGTAATGTTATAAATGAAAGAGGTTGTATCAAAAGTAAATTGAAGGCATTGAGAATTTGATAAATAAAAATTCTCTCCATCAGGTATCCGAATTAAATCCCGGAAATTTTACTTTTGATACAACCTCTTTTTACCTGATATACTTTGCGATGAAACTAAAGATCTTTCCTGCGGCATCATTCGCTACACTATCCGAGGGATAACCATGATAACCCCTGAATGTATAAAAGACATGCGGTACGCCAAACTTTGATAAAGCACTATCCAACGCTATCCCCTGGTTCAGTCTTACCAGCGAATCCAGCGAACCATGCGCCAGGAAGGTCGGCGGACTATCTGCAGATAAATATTTAATCGAACTGCTGTTATCATATATTTCAGGATTCTCTGTTGGTGTATACCCCGTTACCCACTTCAGCAATTCCGGTACACCCGAAGAGCCTTCATCATAAAACCGTTTCATATCATAAGGGCCCAGGGCACTCACCACACACCTGATATTCTTTTGCTTATTGTGCTTATAAGCCACCAATGTAGCGAGTTGTCCACCAGCACTGGCACCTATTACTGCTGAAGACGGAGACACTGCAAAAGAGTCTGCATGCGCATATAAATACTCCATTGCTGCTGTTACATCTTCTTCTGCTGCCGGAAACCTGTTCTTACCATCCATTACAAGCCTGTAATTGATATTCGCAAACGCATAAGCAGGCGTAAAATCACGGTTCTTAAAAAGACCTGCACATGCCGGTGTAAAATCACTTTTATCCCCGCCGGCCCAGCCACCACCATGTACAAAAACCATGAGCCGCGTATTTTTCACAGTCCTTCCTTCCGGCAAATAGATGTCAATAGTTTGAAGAGAATCATCCCCATAATGTTGATTGAGTAATATTAATTCTTTCTGAATGACAGGCTTTACTGCCAATGCAGTATCCACGGGTGTTGCCTGTGACATGGTTCCTTCTCTGCATGCTGGTAACAAATACAGTAAAATGACGCATGATAATACCCCCTTCAAATTGAGAAACATCATATATAGACTTATAATTGCTGTAACTTCCAGTTCAAAACCGGCAATATGAAATATATCCTTCTCTCCTTTCTTTGTTGCATTCTCAGCTTTTCGGTACCATCTGTTTCTTATGCACAGGCACCTATGGCCAATGTGGAAGGGAATGCCAATGCGATCGTAGGTAAACTGACTAAATCCCTCTCTCTGAAAGAAGATCAGCAGGTAAAACTGAAAGGGTTCATTGCCGAATTTATTACACAACGGAACACTGTTGTAGCTGAAACGGCTGCCAACCCTAAGGCCTATGATGCCAAAATTAAAAGCATGCACAACGGCTTTTATAAAAAAATAAAGAATGCCCTTACGGCTGAACAATATGCGCTTTTTCTACAGCAAAAGCCTGCGGAAAATGACCCTACTAATGTATTGTCTCAATTGTATTACTAATAACAAAAAGCCCTGCAGGATGTTCCGCAGGGCTTTGTTAATTTTTGTTAATACCATTATTATTTACTCCATGCCTTGCGAAGGAAGCGTAACCAGTTACCATGCATAATGTTTTCCACATCGACATCTGAATACCCTCTCTTCTTAAACAATGCAGGCAGTTTCTGCACATCAGCGATCGTTTCCAGGTCGTAAGGACTCTGTTCCTTACCAAAGGCTCCATCCAGGTCAGAACCAATCCCTACATGCAATGCATTGCCCGCCAGCTGACAGATATAATCCATATGATCTACCAGTTTCTCCAGGTTGCAATCCATGCCCTTAGGATCTGATACTCCTCTTACCCATCCCGGCACCATCATCCATGCATCCATCGCGCCACCAATCACAGCGCCTCTTTTCACCAGTTCAAGGATCATTTCATCAGAAAACTGGCGGTTATGATTGACCAGTTTACGCACGTTGTTATGACTGGCCCACACATGTCCGTTGAAGTGCTCCATGGCTTCCCAGAAGCTATCATCGCAAAGGTGTGTCGCATCGAGAATAATGTTCAGGCGCTCCATTTCTTTCAGCAGGGCTCTGCCTTTTTCACCCATATACCCGGTGGCATCTGTACCCTGAGCATATCTGCCAGGGCCGTAATGAGCAGGGCCTACTGCACGCAAACCATTATTGTATGCCCTTTCCAGGTAAGAAAGGTCTACGATTGAATCCGCTCCTTCCAGGCTTAAGATATACCCAATGGCTTTGTTGTCGGTAGGCTGACCATCATTCCAGTAAGCCAGGTGTTTCTCCAGGGATGCAAGGTCTGTGATGGGTGTCAGCTCTCCGGCTTCTTCCATCGCCTTGTACCAGGCCAGCTGCCCCTGGGTCTGTGCCCATGCCTGCTCTGGTGAAAACCAACCCGGCAGCGGGTTATCAGGTGCCACAAAACGGGCTATCTGTGTACCTACTACCAATCCTATATTTCCTTTGCGCAGCTCAGGAAAGGATACTACACCTTTTGCGCGGTCTGGTTTATCTGTGAGTCCTTCCTCTCTTTTCCTGATGTCGTTGACAGGCAGGCGGAGATTGCGGTTCCACTCCATCGCGTTCATGCTGAGATCCAGATGCGCGTCTATTGCAAACATGTTTATAATAGTTTATCAGATCATGATCTTCCTGTCTCTTGCAATTACTTTCCATTGCGCAATACAGGTATTATTTTCTACAACTCCCACCCGTTCATACAATGCTACGGTAGGGCATATATGAAGTGGTACACCATAGAACACGGTGCCTACCGGATACAACGTTGTATCAGCTACTTTTACTACCAGGTGTTCTTCACTCTGAGATACCGGCGCTGCTTCGGGTGCATTCAGGAATACAACTCTTGGCTGTGGATTCTCAGCTGCTATTGACTTATGACCCAGATCCAGGCAAAGACGCTCTCCATCAATTACAGAGATCACTCTTGTTACCAATACTGCGGCATAGTCGTATTGCTGATCAGGTAAATGTTGCTGATACCCCCAATCCCAGAAGATAAAGGTGCCCGGGCTACACTCCACTCCTTCCCTTTCAGCATGAATGGGAAAGGTTGGTGAACCACCTGCCACTATACGCGGCGCAGGTAATCCACTGTCTGTAATAGCCTGTGCAAGGGCTTCTACAGGTGCATACGCAGTATCGCATTTCTCCCTGCGCAAGGCAAGATCCTCATCATGCAGGTGACCATCGTAAGCGTGTAGGCCTACAGGTGATACCCCAGGCAAATTTGCCAGTTCCTGGTATAATGCCAGTGCTGCTGCTCCGGGTACAATACCAGTTCTGTTCATGCCTACATTCAGATCAAGATACACCGGCAGCGTTTTTTGCGCTGCTACAAATTGTGCAGCGATAGCAACTGCGGAAGTACTATTATCTACCAGGCAACTGTATTTCGTATCCGGGTACTGTTCTGTGAGTTCCAGCAATCTTTCGATCTTGGGTCCTACAGGCTGATAAGCAAGCAATACATCTTTTGCACCTGCCAGTCCAAGCATTTCTGCTTCGGCAATGGTGGCACATTTGAATTTATGAATGCCCTCTTCGATCATCAGCGCTGCAGCTTCCGTGATCTTGCTGGTTTTCACATGCGGGCGTAATCGCTGCACATCCTTCACAGAAGCTTTCACTG
>Ga0207426_1002789_pt1 | contig 10493 bp, 9 predicted proteins | sample AraplaMF_Cvi_mMS_FD_184265 | JGI IMG/M metagenome (GOLD analysis project Ga0207426, IMG submission 184265) | Arabidopsis root microbial communities from the University of North Carolina, USA - plate scrape MF_Cvi_mMS (SPAdes) (version 2) | ecosystem: Host-associated > Plants > Roots > Endosphere ...
ACAAGGCCATCGACCTGGTCGACGAGGCCGCCTCCCGCCTCCGTATGGAGATCGACTCCTCGCCCGTGGAGATCGACGAGCTCCAGCGCGCCGTGGACCGCCTCAAGATGGAGGAGCTGGCGCTGCGCAACGAGACCGACGCCGGCTCGCTCCAGCGCCTGGAGAAGCTGCGCAAGGACCTCGCCGACAAGGAGGAGGAGCTGCGCGGCCTGACCGCCCGCTGGGAGAAGGAGAAGGAGAGCCTCAACCGGGTCGGCGCGCTCAAGGAGCGGCTCGACGAGCTGCGCGGCCAGGCCGAGCGGGCCCAGCGCGACGGCGACTTCGACACCGCCTCCAAGCTGCTCTACGGCGAGATCCCGGGCGTGGAGCAGGCGCTGGAGGAGGCCGCCGCCGCCGAGGCCGAGCAGGAGGCGTCCAAGGAGTCCATGGTCAAGGAGGAGGTCGGCCCCGACGACATCGCCGATGTGGTCGGCGCCTGGACCGGCATCCCGGCCGGCCGGCTGCTGGAGGGCGAGACGCAGAAGCTGCTGCGGATGGAGGAGGAGCTCGGCAAGCGGCTGATCGGCCAGACCGAGGCCGTACGCTCCGTCTCCGACGCGGTGCGCCGCACCCGCGCCGGCATCGCCGACCCGGACCGGCCCACCGGCTCGTTCCTCTTCCTCGGCCCCACCGGCGTCGGCAAGACCGAGCTGGCCAAGGCGCTCGCGGACTTCCTCTTCGACGACGAGCGGGCGATGGTCCGCATCGACATGTCGGAGTACGGCGAGAAGCACAGCGTCGCGCGGCTGGTCGGCGCGCCGCCCGGCTACGTCGGCTACGAGGAGGGCGGCCAGCTGACCGAGGCGGTCCGCCGCCGCCCGTACTCCGTCGTCCTGCTGGACGAGGTCGAGAAGGCCCACCACGACGTCTTCGACATCCTGCTCCAGGTCCTCGACGACGGCCGGCTCACCGACGGCCAGGGCCGCACGGTCGACTTCCGCAACACCATCCTCATCCTGACCTCCAATCTCGGCTCCACCTTCCTGATGGACCCGCTGCTCAAGGAGGACCAGAAGAAGGAGAGGGTGCTGGAGGCGGTCCGGGCCGCCTTCCGGCCCGAGTTCCTCAACCGGCTCGACGACGTGGTGGTCTTCCACCCGCTCGGCACCGACCAGCTCCAGCGGATCGCCGCGATCCAGCTCGACCACCTGCAGCGCCGCCTCGGCGACCGCCGTCTGACACTGGACGTCACCGACCGTGCCCTGACCTGGCTCGCCTGGCTGGGCCAGGAACCGGCCCTCGACGCCCCCGCGCCGGACCTGTCCTACGGTGCCCGGCCGCTGCGCCGGCTGGTCCAGACGGCCATCGGCGACCCGCTCGCCCGCGCCATCCTGGCGGGCGAGGTGCTGGACGGGGACACCGTGCGGGTGGACGTGGACGGCGACCAGCTGTCGGTGGAGCCGGCCGGACGGACCGCGGGCTGACCGGCCCCGCAATCCGGGCGTACGGCTGCGCCGCCAGCCCCCGTCCGTGATCCTTTCCTTTGACCGACACCTTGCCCGCATCCGCTCCGTCCCGGGTTGCCAGGACGGGGCGGATGTGGGGGAGGATGGCAGGGACCATACGAAGGGAATTCCACGGTGAGCATCGACCCGTCCTCGATTCCGAATTTCGGGGGCCAGCCCGAACCCGAGCCCTCGGGGCCTGAGGGTCCCGTCGTGCCTGACCAGGACCTGGTCAAGCAGCTCCTCGACCAGATGGAGCTGAAGTACGTCGTCGACGAGGAGGGTGACCTCGCCGCTCCGTGGGAGCAGTTCCGCACGTACTTCATGTTCCGGGGCGAGGAGGAGCAGCAGATCTTCTCCGTCCGTACGTTCTACGACCGTGCCCACGGCATCGACGACAAGTCGAAGCTGCTGGAGGCGATCGACGACTGGAACCGCCGGACGCTGTGGCCCAAGGCCTACACCCACACCCACGACGACGGCACGGTCCGTCTGATCGGTGAAGCATCGATGCTGATCGGCACCGGTGTCTCGCTCGAACACTTCGTGTCGAGCACGGTCAGCTGGGTACGCGCCTCGATCGAATTCGACAAGTGGATCGTCGAGCAGCTCGGCCTCGAAGCCGAGATCGAAGGCGACTCCGACCAGAAGCCGGGCGACGACGAGGCCTGAGCCCCGTCCGTCCCACACCCACCCTGCTGCGCGGGCCCCGGAGCTTTCGGCTCCGGGGCCCGCGTCCGTCCGGTGGCGGGACGAGGCACGGAGAAAGAGAGAAGCCGTGAGCTTCCCGGATACCGTTGTTCCTCACTACGCTTCGGACCGGCAGGTGGCCGGGTTCTTCAGCGGTGCTCTGAATGTCGAATTCATCGATGAAATCCACACGATGAAAGTGGGAGCGACAAGAAAGACTCCGTACGCCCGGCATCTCAAGGAGGCGTTGGAGTACCTGCTGAGGGAGCGGCCCGCCGGTTCGAGGGAGTGGGCGCTGATGACCGGCGTCTCCTTCTGGGAGGAAGACCACCTCTACGGCTATCTCCAGGACCTTTACGACTATTTCTACGGTGACCGGAAGGAACCGCCGGTGGCCCGGATCCGGAGGCGCCGCCGCCCGGGAAGTACTGGACGTGAGGGCGGGCGACCCGGACCGGAGAGCGTCCGGCGGCACCTCGCGTCAGAGCTTCTGCAGCCGGTCCGCCGCCTCCCGTAGGACCGACTCCTGCTTGCAGAAGGCGAAGCGGACGTAGGGGGCGCCCTGGTCCTTGTGGTCGTAGAAGACGGCGTTGGGGATGGCGACGACGCCGGCGCGTTCGGGGAGGGCGCGGCAGAAGGCGAAGCCGTCGTCGTGCCCGAGGGGGCGGATGTCGGTGGTGATGAAGTAGGTGCCGGAGGGGCGGAAGACGCCGAAGCCGGCCGCGGTCAGGCCGCGGGCCAGAACGTCGCGCTTGGAGCGCAGGTCGTCGCGCAGCCCGGTGTAGTAGCTGTCGGGGAGGGCGAGCGCCTCGGCGACGGCGTACTGGAACGGTCCGGCGGAGACGTAGGTGAGGAACTGCTTGGCGGAGCGGACGGCGCCGACCAGTTCCGGGGGCGCGGTGACCCAGCCGACCTTCCAGCCGGTGAAGGAGAAGGTCTTGCCGGCGGAGCCGATGGTGACGGTGCGCCCGCGCATCCCGGGGAACGACGCGAGGGGGACGTGCTCCCCCTCGAACACGAGGTGCTCGTAGACCTCGTCGGTGATGACGAGGAGGTCGCGCTCGCAGGCGAGGCGGGCGATCTCGGCGAGCTCCTCGCGGGTGAGCACGGTGCCGGTGGGGTTGTGCGGGGTGTTGAGGAGGATCAGGCGGGTGCGGTCGGTGACGGCGTCGCGCAGTTCGTCCAGGTCGAGGCGGTAGGAACCGGACTCGGGGTCCGCGCGCAGGGTGACCGGGACGCGACGGCCGCCCGCCAGCGCGATTCCGGCCGCGTACGAGTCGTAGTACGGCTCCAGCGCGATGACCTCGTCGCCCGGCTCCAGCAGCGCCAGCAGGGAGGCGGCGAGGGCCTCGGTGGCGCCCGCGGTGACCAGGACCTCGGTGTCGGGGTCGTAGGAGAGGCCGAGGTGTCCGTAGAAACGCTGTTGGTGGGCGGCGACGGCGGTGCGCAGCTCGGGGACGCCGGGGCCGGGCGGGTACTGGTTGCCACGGCCGTCGCGCAGGGCGCGCACCGCCGCTTCCCTGACTTCTTCCGGTCCGTCGGCGTCGGGGAAGCCCTGGCCGAGGTTGATGGAGCCGGTCCGTACGGCGAGTGCCGACATTTCGGCAAAGATCGTGGTGCCGAATTCGGCGAGGCGGCGGTTCAGCAGCGGTCGGTCCATGGGCGCCATCCTCCGTCGAACCTCTGGAGTTCCTCAACTGTGCTTTGAGATCGCGGGGCCAGGGCATCAGCCCCGCACAAAGGATGCAGACGGCCGTCGACGAGGACGGCCACGGCGCGGGACGGCGCCGGAACGGCGCACCGGGCGCCGGACGGAGCGGGTGCCTCGCTTCGGGGGAAGAAAGGAATGTGAGGCAGATGGGGATCGTGATTTTCCTGGTGGTCTGCGCGGCAGTGATCGGCCTGGTGGCCCTGGCCTCGCGGGGCGGCGCCGGCGGACGGGGTTCCGGCTGCGGCCTCGGCCGGAGCTCGGCCGGCGCGGGCGGCGCCGGCTGGTGGGCCGGCGGTGACGGCGGTTCGAGCCTGGGCGGTGGGCACCACGGCGGTGGGCACCACGGGGGCGGCGGCTGTGGCGGCGGTTCCTCGTGTGGTGGCGGCGGCTGCGGCGGCGGTGGTGGCTGCGGTGGTGGCGGCGGCTCCTGAGCCGACGGCTGCGCCAACTCCACTGGTGTGGAAGGGGTGTTGCTTTCCGCATATGCGTCTGGCGGGTGCTGGTGAATGCATCAACACCCGCTGGACGCTTGGTTGTTGAACAGTTGAACTGCAAGGCCCCCGGGCGGATGGAAACCCGGAGAAGATGGGTAAAAGCGCTGTGGGCGACAGGGCTTTCATGATTCCCTCTCCCTGGAGAATCCCCCACGTTCTCCGTTCCCACGTGGGCACGAGCCGGCAGGCATTCGGACATCCCAGGCCTTCAACGGGCGGGCCGGCCCACCATTCCACTGCGTGCTTGCGGAGCCGACCCATGCTCACCACTTTGCAGACGGCGTACACCGATACCCGTGCCTCCGACCTGGCCTGGGCGCTGGGCAGGGAACCCCTGCCGGCCCTTGCCGTACTCGATCTCGAACTCCACGGTGCACAACTGCAGTTGAGGCTGCTCGGCGCCTCTCACCAGGTGCTTCTCGAAGAGGAGCGCGGCACCTGTTCCGAGACCGTCGCCTGTATGCCGGGCAGCAGCACACCGCTGCCGCTGGGCGTGGCGAAGCGGCTCGGCGACTGGGAATACGAATTCGCGGCCCATGTGGAGACGCTGTCGCGCGGCTCGTTCGCGGGGCGGGCGCAGGAACTGCTCGCGCTGGTGGCCGAGCATCCGCACGGCCTCGCCGGGACGTTCCCGGGGTCGCCGCACGCCTTCACCGCGATGCTGGCGCAGTGCCAGCAGGGGCAGGTGCGCTGGCGGACCTGGCACGCGTACCCCCAGGAGGGCCGGTTGGTGGCCACCCGTACCCGCGTGGGCGTACGGGCGGCGGTCGCGGCGGTCTAGCGGGGGCGGGCGAAAGGGGCCGGTCCGGTCGGCGGGGCGGTGTGGGGGCATGGGTGGCGCGAGGGGCGTGCGGGCGGGTGTGCGCCGGGGTGTGGGTGCCCGGCGGAGCGTGGGCGACGTGGTGTGCGCGGTCCGGGTGGCCGGTGGGGTGTGGAGGTGCCCCGCGCGCCCCTCGTGAGGGCCGTGCCCCGACGGGCGCGTGTAGCGGGCAGACTGCACCCGTGTGGGTGACGGAGCGCCACGGAACCGTCACGTAGCGTTCACTTTATGATCGACCCGCCAGAGCCCGCCCTCACCGGCGTCCCCGGGCCGCCGGAGGCCATGACACCGGCGCGACTGCCCGTGCCGGCCGGGCCCGGCCGGCTGCTCGTCCTCGCCGTCGTCTTCGTCTGCGCCGCCTGCGGCCTGGTCTACGAACTCGAACTGGTCGCGCTCGCCACGTACCTGGTCGGCGACTCCGTCACCCAGGCGTCGATCGTGCTGTCCGTCATGGTCTTCGCGATGGGTGTCGGCGCGCTGCTCGCCAAGCGGCTGCGCTGCCGGGCGGCGGTCGGCTTCGGCGCGGTCGAGGCCGGCCTGGCGCTGGTCGGCGGCAGCTCCGCGATGGCGCTCTACGCCTGCTTCGCCTGGTTCGGCCAGTCCCGCTCCGCGCTCGTCGGCTTCTCCCTGGCCATCGGCATCCTGATCGGCGCCGAGGTGCCGCTGCTGATGACGCTGATCCAGCGGGTGCGCCGGCAGGACGCGGGCGGCGCGGTCGCCGACCTCTTCGCCGCCGATTACGTCGGCGCGCTCGTCGGGGGCCTGGCCTTTCCCTTTCTGCTGCTGCCGGGCTTCGGCCAGCTGACCGGCGCCCTGCTCACCGGCGGGGTCAACGCGGTGGCCGGCGGCGTGCTGGTGCTCTGGCTCTTCCGCGACGATCTGAGCGCCCGCGCCCGCTGGACGCTGCTCGCCGCCAATGCCGTGGTCCTCGTGCTGCTGGCCGCGGGCGTGCTGCTGGCCGCGCCGTTCGAACGCGCCGCCCGGCAGGCGGTGTACGGCTCCTCGGCGCGGGTCGCGGTGCAGACCGGCATCCAGGAGGTGGTGATGACCGGCGGCACGGGCGCCGGAGGCGGTGCGGGGCGGGGGAGGAAAGGTTTAGGCGGACCGCTGGCGCTCTACCTGGACGGCCGGCTCCGGGTCAGCGCGGAGACCGAATACCGCTACCACGAGGCGCTGGTGCACCCGGCGATGGCGGGCGGCCCGCACGGCCGGGTGCTGGTCCTCGGCGGCGGCGACGGCCTCGCGGTGCGCGAGATCCTGCGCCACCGCGCGGTCCGCTCGGTCACCGTCGTCGAACTCGACCCCGGTGTCCTGCGGCTCGCGCGCACCGATCCCGGCCTCTCCCGCCTCAACCACCACTCGCTCCTCGATCCGCGGGTGCGGGTGGTGACCGCCGACGCCTTCGACTGGCTGCGCCGGCAGGGCCTGCGCGGCCGCGGCCGGCGGCAGGCGCCGTACGACGTCATCGTCTCCGACCTTCCCGACCCGGGTATCGCCGCCAGCACCAAGCTCTACTCGCAGGAGTTCTACGGCCTCGCGGCACGGCTGCTGGCGCCCGGCGGGCGGCTGGTGGTGCATGCCGGGCCACCGGTCGAACGGGCGCGTCTGTACTGGACGGTGGAGTCGACGGTCCGGTCGGTGGGCCTGGAGACCGTGCCCTACCGCCTGGCCGGCCGGCCCGCGTCGTTCTACGGCGGCCCGGACCGCGCGGCCCGCCCCCTTCCGACGGTGGACGCCGAGGTGCCCGCGGCCGCGCCGTCCGCCGGCCGGGGCCGGTACTGGGGCTTCGTACTCGCCGCCCGGCACCGCCCGCGGTTCGGCCTGGCGCCCGATGCGCCTCCGCCGGCCGGTCTCACCCGCGCGGAGCTGCAGGCCGGGCGGCGCGGGGAGGCCCGCGACCGGATGCCGGGCCTGCCGCCGTCGACGCTGATGCACCCGCGCTATCTCGGCTGATCCGCGCTGTCCCGACCGGGCGGGCCGGGCGGGCCGGTACGGAGGAAGGGCGCGGGGCGGTACGGGGCCGGGGCCGCCGCGCAGAAAGTCTGTGTGCGCGGGCACGGGGTGCGGGGGCGCTGGGTAGGCTCCTATGCCATGGAGCATGAGGTGTACGTTCCGTTTCCCGTCGGGACCGTGCGGCAGGCGCTGACCGAGCCGGAGCGGGTGGCGCGCTGTGTCCCGGGAGTCCAGCTCGACGCCGACGCGGCCCCCCGGTCGCCGGTCGGCCGGCTGCGGCTGCGCGTCGGAAGCTCCACCATCACCTACCGCGGGACGCTGACGGTCGGCGCGGCCGCGGACGACGGACCCGGCGACGACGGACCCGGCGAGGACGGCGCCGCCGTAGTGACCGTCGAGGCGAAGGGCAGCGAGGTACGGGGCGACGGATCGGTCGTGGTGACCCTGGCCGTACGCCTCGCTCCGGCCACCGAGCCCGGCCCCGGCACGACGCTGACCTGCACCGGCACGGTCCACGGCGACGGCCGGCTCGCCGAGGCCGGCGAGCAGTCCGCCGCATCCGCCGGCCGCCGGCTGCTGGACCGCTTCGCGGAGAACCTCGCGGCCGATCTGCGCCGCCGGCCGCCGGCGGGACAGGACGGCGAGGGCACTGCGGAAGGCGGTCCGGCGGAGAGCGGTCCCGTGCAGGACCCGGCCGGGGCGGCCGGGCCGGGAGCGGCCGGCGACGGGATGCCACCGGCTCCGGACCGCGACGCGGACGCGGAAGCAGCGGCGGACGACGACGGGGCCGAGGGCGTCGAGGACCTCGGTGCGGGCGACGCCGGGGACGCGTTCCACGCGGCGCGCGCCCTGCACCCCGAGCACGCCTACGGCCACGACGCGGACGGCCTCGCCCCCGCCGAGGCCGCGCACGCCCGCCGGACGATGATCGGGCGCAGCGCGGAGGAGGTCGACCACGCGCCGCCGCGCGGACGCTACGCGCCGGTGCCCGCGCCCGAGCCGGGCGGCACCTCGGCGGTCCTGCGCTGGGCGGCGCCCGCCGCCGCGGTGGTGCTGGCGTCCGCCGTGGTCGTCGGCCGGGTGCTGCGCCGGCGGCGCTGACCCCGTCGTCCGCCGGCCGCCCGCGCCCCGTCCGGGCGTCCCGCGCCGGGCGCCGGTGCACCGTTAGGGTCGGTCCCGTGAGTACCGACGAGACCACGCAGAGCGCAGCGCCCGCGCCGGTGTCCCCCGGCGTACGACTGGCCGCGGGGGACACCGAAGTGACCGTCCGTCCGGACAACGGCTGCCGGATCGCCGGCCTGCGCGTCGGCGGTACGGAGCTGCTGCGGCAGGGCGACAAGTACGGCTGTTTCCCGATGGTCCCGTGGTGCGGCCGGATCGCGCACGGGCAGTTCCGCAACGGGGGCGAGCTGCACCAGATGCCCCTCAACGCCGCGCCGCACGCCATCCACGGCACCGGCCGCAACCTCCGCTGGCGGACCGCGCGGGCGAGCGGCACGGACGCGGTCTTCACCTACGACCTCGCCGATCCGGCGGCGCCCTGGCCGTACCCGGGGCGGGTGACCCAGCTCGTCGAGCTGGCCGCGGACGGCGGCTCGCTCACCCTGACCCTGTGCGTCGAGGCGACCGGCGACTCGTTCCCCGCGCAGGCCGGATGGCACCCCTGGTTCCTGCGGAACCTCGGCGAGGGTGGCGAGGACGTCCGCCTCGACTTCGCGCCCGAGTGGCAGGAGGAGCGGGGCGACGACCATCTCCCGACCGGCCGGCGGATCCCGCCGCGGCCGGGGCCCTGGGACGACTGCTTCGGGATGCCGCAAGGGGTCGGCGCCACCCTCACCTGGCCGGGCCGGCTGGAGCTGGAGGTCGGCAGCCGCGCCGAGTGGGTCGTGGTCTACGACGAGCAGGAGGCCGCGGTCTGTGTCGAGCCGCAGTCCGGCCCGCCGAACGGTCTCAACACCCTGCCGCGCCTGGTCACGCCCATCGACCCGCTGGAGATCTCCATGACCTGGAGCTGGCGGAACCTGGCGCGGGACACCGCCTGAGCCCGCCGTCGTGCGCCTGCGGCGGCGTGCGGGGCAGCCCGTAAGCTCGTGCGCATGAGTGACGACGTGCGCGGCGAGCTGCTGCAGCAGATCAAGGACAAGGCCGTGGTGCACGGCAAGGTGACGCTTTCCTCCGGCAAGGAGGCCGACTACTACATCGACCTGCGCCGGATCACCCTGGACGGCCAGGCCGCGCCGCTGGTCGGTCAGCTGATGCTGGAGATGACCGCCGATCTCGACTACGACGCGGTCGGCGGGCTGACGCTCGGTGCCGACCCGGTCGCGACCTCGATGCTGCACGCCTCCGCCGCGCGCGGCGGCCGGCTGGACGCGTTCGTCGTCCGCAAGGCGCAGAAGGCGCACGGTATGCAGCGCCGTATCGAGGGTCCGGACATCACCGGCCGCCGGGTCCTGATCGTCGAGGACACCTCCACCACCGGTGGCTCCCCGCTGACCGCTGTCGAGGCGGCGCGCGAGGCGGGCGCCGAGGTCGTCGCGGTGGCGACGATCGTGGACCGCGGTGCCGCGTCGGCGATCGCCGAGGCCGGGCTCCCATACCTCACCGGCTACCAGCTCGGCGACCTCGGCCTCGGCTGACCTCGGGCCGACGGGCCGAGGGGCCGCGCGGAATCGGGAAAGCGGTGCTGAGCTGGGGCTTTGCCGAGGGGCGGCTGGTTTCACGTGAAACCGGCCGCCCACACTGCGGGACGGCCGGGCGCGGGATGTGGAGCAATCCGCCGAGTCTGGGAAGATGTGCTCGGCGAAGTCCTCGCCCCCTGGTCAGGGCCAAGAAAGCACACCCGCATACCTGAAGGAGCGGACAGATGCCCATCGCAACCCCCGAGGTCTACAACGAGATGCTTGACCGGGCGAAGGCAGGAAAGTTCGCCTACCCGGCCATCAACGTCACCTCGACGCAGACGCTGCACGCCGCGCTGCGTGGGTTCGCCGAGGCTCAGAGCGACGGCATCATCCAGATCTCCACCGGTGGTGCGGAGTTCCTGGGCGGCCAGTACAACAAGGACATGGTGACCGGCGCCGTCGCGCTCGCCGAGTTCGCGCACGTCGTCGCCGAGAAGTACGACGTCACCGTCGCGCTGCACACCGACCACTGCCCCAAGGACAAGCTCGACGGCTACGTCCGCCCGCTGCTGGACATCTCCGCGGAGCGCGTCGCCAAGGGCCAGAACCCGCTGTTCCAGTCCCACATGTGGGACGGCTCGGCCGAGAACCTGGCCGACAACCTGGCGATCGGCCAGGAGCTGCTCGCCAAGGCCGCCGCTGCCAAGATCATCCTCG
>Ga0207426_1002793_pt1 | contig 10483 bp, 7 predicted proteins | sample AraplaMF_Cvi_mMS_FD_184265 | JGI IMG/M metagenome (GOLD analysis project Ga0207426, IMG submission 184265) | Arabidopsis root microbial communities from the University of North Carolina, USA - plate scrape MF_Cvi_mMS (SPAdes) (version 2) | ecosystem: Host-associated > Plants > Roots > Endosphere ...
GATCGGCCAGCCCGGGGGTCAGCTTGCCGATGTAGTCCTTGGCGCCGGGAAAGTGGTCGAGCAGACGGGTCAGACCGTTCAGATCGGTGCCGTGGTTGTCGGGGGCCAGCCCGACCAGCGTGTTCACCTTGTCCGCGCCGCCGTGGAACTTCAGGTACACCCGCGACATCATGCCGCCCTGTGAGTGGCCGACGAGATCGACCTTCTCGGTGCCGGTGGCGGCCAGCACCCGGTCGACGTAGGCGGCGAGCTGTCGGGCGGACGCCTCGACCGGGCCCAGCCCGTGGAAGAACGGGACACCGGGCAGCTGACCGTAGTCCAGGGAGAAGACGCAGTAGCCGCGGGCCACCAAGTAGGGCGCCAGGCCGAGCCAGTTGTCGATGGAGTTGCCGAGGGTGCCGTGCACCAGGACCACCGGCCGCGGGTGGGCGGCGGAGGGCTTGCAGGAGTAGTTGTTCCAGCCACTGGCGGCGGCCGTCCGCGCGGCGCTTCCGGCCGGGGTGGTGGCGGGCGACGGGTCGGCGGCCGCGGCGGGGACGGTGGTGACGCCGAGGGCCAGGGCGAGGGCGGGGAGGAGGGTGAGCGTTCTTGACCAGCGCAGCTTCATACGATGCTCCTTGCGGGGTGAGGGGACTCCGAAGTGCTCGGTGAGCCGTTCACCTGCGATCCGGATCGCAAGGGCCAACGCAGTTGACTGGCAAGTAAGTTACGGCTGGGTAAGCAGCGTGGGCCAGCCGTGTGACGGTGAAGGAAGCAGCACACAATCCTCACCGGACGTCCGAGGCGCAGCGGACCGTTTCCGTGCCTGTGTGACGCCCCGTCCGTCGCGACCGGCCCGGATGTCAGACCCGTCCCGTAGAGTCGTCAACGGCGTGACCAGGGACGAGACTTGACCAGGTACGAGACGTGGTCATGGACCGAGACGTGAGGGGCGACCGATGGAAACGGCCGGGACGGCGGATCTGACCGGGATCGTGGAGATCACCTCGAAGGCGGAGCTGCGCGGGCTGATCGGTGAGCCCAGCTCCCATGCGGCGCACAAGACCCGGCACCGGCTGCACGACCTCGACCGGCAGTGGCTGGCCCGCTCGCCGTTCTGCGTGATAGCCACCGCGGACGCGCAGGGCCGGTGCGACGTCTCACCCAAGGGCGACCCCGCGGGCTTCACCCATGTCCTGGACGACACCACCCTGGTGATCCCGGACCGCCCCGGCAACAAGCGCATGGACGGCTGGATGAACGTCCTCGACAATCCGCATGTCGGGCTGAACTACCTCCTCCCGGGCCGCGGTGACACCCTCCGCATCAATGGCCGCGCCCGGCTGCTGCGCGACGCCCCGTTCTTCGACGCCCTGACCGTCAAGGGCCACCGACCGCGGCTGGCGCTCCTGGTGGAGGTCGAGGAGATCTTCTACCACTGCTCCAAGGCGTTCCTCCGCTCGGACCTGTGGAAGCCGGAAACCTGGCACCCTGACGCGCTCCCCTCCCGGGCCCGCATCGTCAAGGGCCTCGAAGCCCCGGACCACTCCCTGGAGGAACTGGAGCAGCACTACGGCCCCCAGTACGCGGAACGGCTCTACGGCTGAGGCGCCGGCGTCGTCCGTGTCGGGGACACCGTCCGCCGCCCCGCAGGGCCGTGGACCCCTGCGGTACACGCCCTCCTCACGCATCTGCACGAGGTGGGGTTCCGGGCCGCCCCGCGCCCCCTCGGCATCGACGAACAGGGCCGGGAGGTACTGACCTTCATGCCGGGCCAGGTGGTCTGGCCCGACCGGTTCTCCCTGCTGGAGCCCACTCGGCGGCTGGCCCGGGTGGTGCGTCTCATCAGGGACTTCCACGACGCCGTGCAGAGCTTCACGCCACCACCCGACCCGCACTGGCAGGTGCTCCTCCCCGCCGGGGGAAGCGAGATCATCGTCCATCAGGACCTGGCTCCCTGGAACCTCGTGGTCGGCGGGGAGGACGAGTGGGCCTTCATCGACTGGGACGCGGCCGCCCCGGGAACCCGGCTCGGCGATCTCGCGTATGCCGCGCTGGCGCAGTGGCGCTGCCTATATCGAGCAGCGGGCAGACCAGTGGGAGAAGGCCCTGCTCACCGGCTGACCGGCTGACCGGCTGACCGGCTGACCGGCTGACCGGCTGACCGGCTGACCGGCTGACCGGCTGCAAGCTACGGCCGGTTGGCCCCGGGTCCAAGAGGCCTCGCGCCCGGAGGCGGTGGGGGCCGGCCTGTCCGGCTCGCCTGGCCGAGGGTTGCGGCGGGGCGGACGCTCGCGGTGCCGAAGCGTGCTCTGGCGCGGTCCACGGCGGCCTCGATGCGGTGTGCCTTGTCGTCGGACGGGTCGAAGGTCAGCTGGCGTGCGGCGCGTTCGGCGCGGCAGAGATCCTCCGCGCGCAGCGCCACGGAGCGTACCCGTGCCCGCTGAAGTCCGAGTGCGGCGTGCAGCGCATAGGCCGCCTCGGTCAGCGCGGGACCGTGCGCGGTCGGCCCGTCCAGCCGCCGGGTGCGGGTGGTGGTGGAGCGGTCGGCGTAGCGGACGGTGAGGGTGAGCGCGCGGGCCGCCTGCCCGCTCGCGCGCATCCGGGCACCGAGGCCGTCGGCGAGCGAGAGCAGCGCCCGGCGGCGCCTGGCCGGGTCCAACTCGTCGTGGCCGAAGCGGTGTTCGGCGCCCATCGAGCGGGCCGCGGCGTTGGGCGTCACGGGCGTCGGGTCGATACCGCGGGCCCGTTCGTACACGATCCTGCCCGTCCTGGCGCCGAGGATCCGCTGGAGGGTCGCGGGCGGGGCGGCGGCGATCCGGCCGACGCTGTCGAGTCCGTACGCGCACAGGGCGCGCGCGGTCGCCGGGCCGACACCGTGCAGTGCCGAGACCGGGCGGCGGTCGAGGAACGCTGCGACGGCCGGGGCGCCCTCGGGGACGGCCCGGATCTCCCCGGGCGCCGCCCCCTGGGCCGCCATACGGGCGAGCAGCGGGTTGGCGCCGATCCCGATCGTGCACCGTACGCCGTGCCAGGCCAGGGCGCGCAGCCGGACGAGTTCGGCGAGGCCCGTCGCGTCCCGGTCGAAGTAGCGCAGCGCACCGCGCACATCCGCCAGCGCGGCGTCCGGCGGCAGCGCCTCGATCACCGGGGTGAACTGCGCCAGCAGCCCCAGCAGTTGTTCGAAGCATCCGGCGCTCACGGGGGTGCCGTCGACGGTCCGGAACCGTACGTGGAGCATGCCCGGCTGCCGCGGGGCGCCGGGCGGATCCGGCGGTGCGGCGGGCGGCCTCGGCGCGGGGGTCATCCCGCGCTCCCCGGGCTGGAGTGCCACAACTTGCGTCCGGTGGCGGCGCGTTCGCCGGGGGGCTGGAGGTCGGCCCACGGGTGCAGCTCGTAGCCGGTCGTCAGCCGGATGGTGCGGCCCGGGGCGGCGGCCGGCTCGGGCTCCCGGTCCGTCCCGGGCTCCTTGTCCGACCCCTGGCCCGCACCCTGGCCCGGCTCCGCCGACGGGGCGTCCGCCTCGGCCGACCCCGCACCCGCCTCGGCCGCCCCCGCGTCCGGCACCTCCGCGAGCCGGGCGGCGACCGCCTCCAGCCCGCCCTCGCGGCGTAGTTCGGCCAGCTCGGCGAGGTTCCAGGCGGCGGCGCCGACCACGCTGAGGCTGCGCGGACCGCGCCGCTGGACCGTGCCGCGCACCAGCAGCAGCCAGGAGTGGAAGATCGTGTGCGCACAGGCCTCATGGCTGTCGTCGAAGAAGGCACAGTCGACCAGTCCGGTGCTGTCGTCCAGGGTGGTGAAGATGACCCGGCGGCCGGAGCGGATCGGCGGCGTCTGGGTGGCCGCCTTGGCCCCGGCGACCAGCACCGTCTCACCGTGCCGGGCGTCGCGCAGCAGCCGGGCCGGCAGCGCGCCCAGCTCCGCGAGGAACTCCCGGTGGTCGGCCATCAGATGACGGGAGGCGTCCATGCCGAGGACGCCCAGCTCGGCGCTGAGCCGTTCGACCTCGCTGAGGTCGGGCAGCCCGGCCGGCTCGACCGGATCGACCGGTTCCGCGTCCGCGCCGTCGAGGGCCCGGCCGGGCAGCGCCAGCTGGCCGCCGGGAGCTTGGCGGCCGCGGTGGTGCAGCTCGGCGAGGTACAGCAGCAGGTCCCGCCGGTTCGCCCCGAAGGCGTCCAACGCGCCCACCCGAGCGAGGCGTTCGGCCACCGGGCGGCCCGGCCGGGCCCGCTGCCACAGGTCCGGTAGCGAGTGGTAGGGCTGCCCGGCCTCGATCCGCTGCGCCTCGGCCTCGCTCATCCCGTGCACATCGGAGAGCGCGAGCCGCAGGCCCCAGACCGCGGAGTCCCCCGGGCCGTCGCCACGGGAAGCACCACCGGACACCAGTTCGATTCTATGAGCGACCGCCGACCGGTTCACATCCAGCGGCAGCACCGGCACCCCGCGCCGCCGCGCGTCCGCGAGCAGCAGCCGCTTCGGGTACATCCCCGGGTCATGGGTGAGCAGCCCGGCATAGAAGGCCGCGGGATGGTGCGCCTTGAGCCAGGCGGACTGGTAGGTGGGCACCGCGAAGGCCACCGCGTGCGCCTTGCAGAAGCCGTACGAGCCGAAGGCCTCGACGATCTCCCAGGTCCGCGCGATCACTTCGGGTGCGTACCCGCGCCGCTCGGCGCGCTGCGCGAACCAGGCGCGCACCCGGCCCTGGAGCTCGGGATGCGACAGCGCCCGCCGCTTCTCGTCGCCCTCGTCCCGCCCGCAGCCCGTCATGATCCGCAGCAGCTCGATGATCTGCTCGTGGAACACCACCACCCCATAGGTCTCGCGCAGCGGTTCCTCCAGGTCGGGGTGCGGATAACGGATCGCCTTGCGGCCGTGCCGGGCCTCGATGAAGGGCCGCACCATATCGGCGGCGACCGGCCCGGGTCGGAAGAGGGAGATGTCGACGACCAGGTCGTGGAAGGTGGCCGGCTGTAGCCGCCCGACCAGGTCGCGCTGGCCCGGCGACTCGATCTGGAAGCAGCCGAGCGTCTCGGTCGAACGGATCAGGTCGTAGGTGGCCGGGTCCCCGGGCGGCACCTGTGCGGGGTCGTCGAGATCGATCCGGCGCCCCGTGGCCCGGCCGATCTCGGCGACCGCATGCGCCATCGCGGACTGCATCCGCACGCCCAGCACATCGAGCTTGAGCAGGCCCATCTCCTCCACGTCGTCCTTGTCGAACTGCGACATGGCGAAGCCCTCGCCGCTGGTCGGGACGACCGGCGTACGGTCCAGCAGGGTGGCGTCGGAGAGCAGCACCCCGCACGGGTGCATGGCGATACCGCGCGGCAGCGCGTCCAGCGCCTCGACCAGCGGCCACAGCTGCTCGCCGCCGGCCTCCCGCACCCCGCGCAGCTCCGGCAGCTCGGCCAGCGCGGCCCGGGCGTCCCGGGCGCGGATGTGCGGGAAGGCCTTGGCCAGCCGGTCCACCTGCGCCGGGTCCATGCCCAGGGCGGCGCCCACGTCCCGTACGGCGTGCCGGACGCGATAGGTCTCGGGCATCGAGACCGTGGCGACCCGCTCCGCGCCGAACCGGTCGAAGATCGCGCGGTAGACCTCCAGCCGGCGGGCGGACTCGACGTCGATGTCGATGTCCGGCAGCGCCGCCCGCCGTTCGGACAGAAAACGCTCCATCAGCAGTCCGTGCTCGACCGGATCGGCGTGTGCGATGCCCAGGAGGTGGTTGACCAGGGAACCGGCGCCGGACCCACGGGCCGCGACCCGGATGCCCATCTCCCGTATGTCGTCCACCACTTGAGCGACCGTCAGGAAGTACGAGGGGTAGCCGAGCCGTTCGATCGTGCGCAGCTCGTCGTGCAGCCGCGCCCAGCGCTCACGGTCGTGGTCGTAGCCGCGCAGCACCATCCCGGCGGCGCAGCGCGAGCGCAGCACCCGGGCGGCGGTGCGGTGGCCCGCGCCGACCAGCCGCGGTTCGGGGAAGTGGATCCGGCCGAGCCCGATGTCGTCCTGCGGGTCGACCAGGCACTCCCCGGCGGTCTCCTCGGTCATGGCGAGCAGCCGGTGGGCCAGGCCGCGCCGGAAGCCGGCCGCCTCGGCGATCCGCTCGGCGGTGTGGCTCATCGTGGCGCCGTCCTTGAGCCAGCGTTCCCCGCTGTCCCGGGCCTCGGGCCGGTGCCGGTCCACCGGCACCAGACGGCGGGCGGAGTCCAGGACATCGGCGACCGGGCCCTGGCCGGGGTCGGCATAGCGGACCGCGTTGGTCAGGACGGCACGGAGGCCCTGGTCTACGGCGAAGCCGAGGGTACGGGCGGCCAGCCGCGGGGAGCCGGGGCCGCTGCCGGGCCGGCCGTGGTCGACGACCTCCAGGCGCAGCGCCTCGCCGTACAGCTCCCGCCAGGGGCCGAGGAGTCGCGCGGCGCGGTCCGGGCGGCCGGCGGCCAGCGCCCGGCCGACCTCGGAGTCCGGTCCGAGCAGCACGGTCAGTCCGTCCGTGGCGGCTTCCAGGGCACTCCACGGGAGAACGGGCTGCTCCCCTTGCCCGGCGTGGGCGGCCGAGACCAGCCGGCACAGGGCGGCCCAGCCGGCCGCACCCTCGCGGGCCAGGAAGACGGCGCGGGCGGCGGACTCGTCGAGGAAGGCACCGCCGCGCACCGGGGTGCGGCGGCGCGCGGTGGGCGTGGGTGCCGACGCGCGCTCCGCCACGGCGAGTTCACTGCCGAACAGCGGGCGGATACCGGCTTCGGCCGCGGCCTTGGCGAACCGTACGGCCCCGGAGAGCCCGTCCCGGTCGGTCAGTGCGAGGGCGTCCATGCCGCGCTCGGCGGCGCGCTCGGCGAGCCGCTCCGGATGGGAGGCGCCGTAGCGCAGGGAGAACCCCGAAGCGGTGTGCAGATGCGTGAACCCTGGCATCCGCACCTCCTGCACCTCATCCGCCCCCCGGCTGACCTTGCGTCCCCCGTTCCTCCTCTCCACCATAACCCGCGCATCGAACATTCGTACGAAGACATGCCGGGAGGCCGGCCACCGATCCGCCGATCAGCCCCACCGATCTGCACACCTCTACCGTCAACCGGAAGATAAGGGAACAAAAGCACCGGACCGGCAGCCGAAGTGTGGCGAGGAGCGAGCCATGGCCACGACGGACGACGGCACCCGCACCACCTTCCTCGGGGAGGTGAAGAGCGCGGTGACACCCCATGCCTCGCTGCTGGTGCTCGGCGTCCTGGGGCTGATGATCGCGTTCATCACGTCGTACACCGGCGCCTTCCACCACCCCGCACCGGCCGATGTACCGCTCGGCGTCGTCGCTCCCCCGCAGGTCAGGGGGCAACTGGTGGGCAAACTGGACCGGCTGCCGGGCTCTCCCCTGGACCCGCGCGCGCTGCCCTCCGAACGGGCCGCCCGGCAGCAGCTCGCGGACCGGACGATCGACGGCGCACTGATCGTCAACCCGCGCGGGAGCACCGACCGGCTGCTGGTGGCCGGCGGTGGCGGCGCCTCCCTCGCCCAGGCGGTCGAACTGGTCGTCCGCTCGGCCGAGAAGGCCGAACACCGCACCGTACGCACGGTCGAGGTGGCCCCCGCCGCCGCGGGCGACAGCCGCAGTCTGTCGTCCTTCTACCTCGTCGTCGGCTGGTGCGTCGGCGGCTATCTGTGTGCCGCGATCCTCGCGATCAGCGCCGGGGCGCGCCCCTCGAACGGACACCGGGCGGTCATCCGGCTGGCCGCGCTCACCGTCTACGCGCTCGCCGCCGGGCTGGCCGGCGCGATCATCGTCGGACCGGTCCTCGGCGCCCTGCCCGGCACCTTCTTCGGGCTGTGGGGGCTGGGCGCCCTGACCGTCTTCGCAGTGGGCGCCACCACCCTGGCCTGCCAGGCCCTGCTGGGCATCCTCGGCATCGGCCTGGCGATCCTGCTGATCGTCATCCTCGGCAACCCGAGTGCGGGCGGCGCCTACCCCTACCCGCTGCTGCCCCCGTTCTGGCGCGCCATCGGCCCCGCCCTCCCACCGGGCGCGGGCACCTGGACGGCACGCTCCCTCGCCTACTTCCGCGGCAACGCGATCACCGGCCCGCTCCTGGTACTCGCCGCCTGGGCTGCGGGCGGCACCCTGCTCACCCTGGCCCTGTCGATCTTCCGCAAGAAGGGCGAGACCCCCTCATGACCCTCCCCGCCGGCCGGCCGTGGTGCCGGCCATGCGGGCCTGACGGCATGGCTGCCGGAAATGACCGGGGCATACGAGGTGAACAGGCGGGAAAACAAGGAGGACCCGGGCCGGCGAGGCGACGGGGAGGGCGCCGCGACGGGCGGCCGGAGCCGGTGAGGGAGGGCACCGCGACGGGCACACCGGGCCGGTAAGGCGACCGGCGGGCGGCCGGTTCTTACCTTTACGCGCACCCAGGGCAGCACGGAGGCACCCTCCGGCCCCCCTCTTCAGCCAATCGCCGGAGATCGAACCCCGCCCGAACGACCGGTCGGCGGCCGAATCCCTTCGTTACGTGGCCGAGTGGCGCTTGCCCGGGGCATGCCAACGGTGGCATCCGCGCTGGCCGCACACCGCTTCGCCCCGGCCGTCCGGCACCGCCTCCGGCCGGTTCGCGCCATTACTCTCAGCTTTCATCTAACGACTCAAAGCGATCGCTCCTTGCCCACTCAAGATGCTTTCGAGGTGCGGTTGGGCCAGACTCCCGTCCGGTATCTGCACCTTCGAGCAAGGGAGTGTTCGTCATGCGGTACATCACTGGGGCGGTCGCGCTCGGCGCGGCACTGGTCCTGGGCACGCTCGCCACCACCGCGCAGGCCGCCGCACCGGCGCAGCCCACGCGGACCGGCGGGCTCTACGCCCCCACGGCACTGGTGCTGACGGCCGGCCAGGGCGAAAGCCGCGCGACCGCCACGGTGCAGCGCGCCGTGACGCTCAGCTGTATGCCCGGGGCGACCGGCAGCCACCCGAACCCGAAAGCCGCCTGCGCCGAACTGCGCACGGTGGCCGGTGACTTCAACGCGGTGACCACTGCCCCGTCCGACCGGCTGTGCACCAAGGAGTGGAACCCCTTCGTGGTCACCGCCGACGGCGTGTGGCAGGGCAAGCGGGTCTCGTACACCTACACCTTCGCCAACTCCTGCGCGATGGCCGACGGCATGGGCGCGGTCTTCGACTTCTGACCGCTCCCTCACACAGGAAATCCCCGGGCACCGGACAGTGGTGCCCGGGGATTTCCCGTGTGAGGGAGCGTCGACGGTCCCTACGCTCGGCGCATGGACACTTCCCCCACCGGCGCGGCCGTCGCCGTGCTCTCCGATATCCATGCCGTGCTGCCGGCGCTGGAGGCGGTGCTCGCCGAGCCGGATGTCCGTGCCGCCGACCGCATCGTGCTGACCGGTGATCTGCTCGCCGGGCCGCTCCCCCGCCAGACCCTGGCGCGGCTGCGCACCCTCGGCGACCGGGCGGTGTGGATCAGCGGCAACGCCGACCGTGAGATGGCCGCCGCCCGGCCCGGGAACGAACCGGCGGATCCGATGGATGCCTGGGCGGCGGGTCAACTCGGCCCGGAAGAGCGGGAGTTCCTGCGGTCGCTGCCCGCCACCGTGACGCTGGAGGTGGCCGGGCTCGGGCCGGTCCTCTTCTGCCACGCCACCCCGCGCGACGACACCGAGATCGCACTGGTCGACTCCCGGCCGGAGCGCTGGGCGGAGGTGCTGGAGGGGGTGCCCGAGGCCGTACGGACGGTGGTCTGCGGGCACACCCATATGCCGTTCGTGCGGTTCACCCACGGGCGACTGGTGGTCAATCCGGGCAGCGTCGGCATGCCGTACGGCCGGCCGGGCGCCCACTGGGCGCTGCTGGGGCCGGGCGGCGGAGCGGTCACACTGCGGCATACGGCCTTCGATCACGAGGCGGCCTGCGCCCGGATCGCCCGGGAATCGGACTCTCCGTCGGCGGCCGCGTGGGCGGATACCTATGTCCGGGCCCGGCATTCCGCCGAGGAGGCACTGGCGGCGTTCGGGCCGGGCGACGGCCGGAACGCGGCCCCGGGCACGGACGGCTGAGCGCCGCGGGACGGTGCCGGCCCCCGGAGGACGAGCGGATCCGGGGCCCGGCACCGTGCGCCGAGCTGCGCGGGGTGTGCCGTGGGTCAGCCGATTTCCGCGCCGTAGGCCTTCAGGGCCTCGGTGACCGGCTGGAAGAAGGTTTCGCCGCCGTTGGTGCAGTCGCCGCTGCCGCCGGAGGTGAGACCGAGGGCGGACTCGCCGTCGAAGAGCGCGCCACCGCTGTCACCGGGCTCGGCGCAGACATCGGTCTGGATCAGACCCTCGACCGTGCCCTCCTGGTAGTTGACGCTGGCGTTCAGCGCCTTGACCGTGCCGTCGTGCACCTGCGTGGTGCTGCCGCTGCGCTGCACCTTCTCGCCGACGGTGGCCTCCGCGGCCTTGGTGATCTTCTGGGTGCTGCCGTTGTAGAGGTCGACCTCGCTCGGGTGCGCGGTGTCGCCGGTGTACTTGGCGA
>Ga0207426_1002794_pt1 | contig 10478 bp, 10 predicted proteins | sample AraplaMF_Cvi_mMS_FD_184265 | JGI IMG/M metagenome (GOLD analysis project Ga0207426, IMG submission 184265) | Arabidopsis root microbial communities from the University of North Carolina, USA - plate scrape MF_Cvi_mMS (SPAdes) (version 2) | ecosystem: Host-associated > Plants > Roots > Endosphere...
TCACCGGCCACACCAGCACGCGGCGGGGGAAGCGGTCCTCCAGCCGATGCAGGATGTCGCGGATCACGGCGCCGGTCGGCGAGGTCACGACGCCGATCACCTCCGGCAGCCACGGCAGCAGCTGCTTGCGCGCCTCGTCGAACAGCCCTTCGGCGGCGAGCTTCTTCTTGCGCTCCTCCATCAGCGCCATCAGCGCGCCGATGCCGGCCGGCTCCAGCGCCTCGATCACGATCTGGTACTTCGAGGAGCCCGGATAGGTCGTGAGCTTGCCGGTGGCGATCACCTCGAGCCCGTCCTGGGGCTTGAAGCGCATCCGCCCGTGCACGCCCTTCCAGATCACCGCCTCGATCTTGGCGCTCTCGTCCTTCAGCGCGAAATAGCAATGGCCGGAGGAATGGGCGCCGCGAAATCCCGAGATCTCGCCGCGGACGCGGACATGGCCGAAGGCGTCCTCCACCGTCCGCTTCAGGGACTGGGAGAGCTCGGACACGGTGAATTCGAAGGCGTTGTTCAGTTGTTCCGCAGGCGGCATCTAGCAAACGATTCGGCATGTTGGGGTCAGACCCGACGTTAAGGCTTTTCGCCGGCAAGCGCGAATCCCGCCGCCGTCATTCCGGGGCGGCGCGAAGCGACGAGCCCGGAATCCATCGTGCCGCGGGGGCGCTGGCTGGTCTGTTTTATGCTGTTCTAGAACTCGTAGGATGGGATGAGCCCTTGCGAAACCCATCGCTTCTCTACGGCCAGATTGACGGTGAAGAAGAAACACCCACCCGGAACGAAGTTGCGGCGGTATGCGGTCATGACGCGATCTTATCACGAGAGAAGTGCGATGCGTTTCGCAAGGGCTCAACCCATCCTACGTGCTGGCCGATTTATCATGACCTCCTACACTGCCGGGCGAGAGATTCGCACTTTCGACGCTGATTCGCCCTTCGATGCTTAGCGGCCAAGCATAAACAAGGTGCGGACGCAGAACAATCTCCACAGTCCAACCTCCTGATTCAATGCAAGAATCCGGCTCCATCCCGCCAATACACCGGAAACGCTTCTGCGGTGCGTTGCTGAACTAACCTTTCTGGTGCATAGATTCTTTTGCTCACGAACTGATGGGGGTGCTCCTAAAAATGGAGAGGTCCGTCCGTGGGTATCCCCAAGCTGGAAATACACCTGAAGTCTCGGAAGATTGTTGCTTCCGGGAAAGAAGCTATCGATGTGGTCCGCTGGCCGGTTCGTATCTGTCTCGTGCTGTTGGCGGCTCCAGTGCCGATCATTGCATGGCGAGCCGAGCCCGTCGCCTGGGCTACAGCGATCACCGCATTTGTGCGATCCCTCTTGTAGCGGACGCGCCAAGATCTCGATGTGGGGGCAAGCATGAAGATCGACGACGTTGCGCAGGTTTTGGCGCTGCTCGGCTGGGGCTACATCATCGTCGTTATTGCGGTGCGTTTCTTTCGAACGCTAGCCGGGTCCGATCGGTACAAGCGCAAGTTCAACGAATACCGCGCCATGCGGGACGCGGCGATGAAAGAGCTAGAGGCTCGCACGGACATCTCTGAGTCAGACCGAGCGCGGGCGGAAATAAGCATCGGCCGCAATTTCGCTCAACAACTGGATCAACTCGACCAGGAGGTAGCCCGCTTAAGCAAGATTCTTCTACTTCTGGCCGCAACAGGGGGCACGGCGGGTATCATTCTCCTGCTATTTCGCCATCTCGAAACAATACGCGCCCTCATGGCTCGCTTAGAGAACGAAAGCCTTTTCGCAACACCGGCGCTGGCTGCAGATAGCATTAAGACCGAACTGACCCCGCTAATCCCGTACATTGCCATGGCAGTGCTAGGCCTGATGGGAATATCGTTTTTTGCCGCACTGGGTACGATTTTGCTCGTGAAGGACACGAAGGAAAATCAAGCGCGGATAAAGGCCGCCGACAACATCGTAAAGACCTTTGGCGGCTTCTTTACCGGGTTGGCAACCACACTCCTGCACTAGGAGCGATGCAGTGACACCAGGCATAAAACTTGGGTGGGCTTTTTTTGGTTTGATCGTCGTGGTGATGCTAGGTTATGGCCTCACCCGGGGCGTCTACGTTGGATCAACGACCAAATACAATTCTGGGATCGGCAGTAAGCCGTATTACTCCTATCACTGCAGATACCTCTACGCCGACGGGGTCCGACTAAAATTCGGCGGAGGCACCGGTGCTACGCCGGAGGAAGCGGCTGACGACGACACCCACTGTCCGTTCCTAGCGAACGACAACTAACTGGTAAGATTTCAGGCAGCCCGTAGGATGGGTTGAGCCCTTGAGAAACCCATCGCTTCTCTATCCCCGTTCTCCGTAATCGCGGCCGTCATCCGACTGATCGCCGGCCCAATCGGCCGGGTAATTGCTGAGCTCGACGTGGCGATGAAACGAGGAGGGCGCCCAGTCACGTACGCGGTTGACGAGCCCGTGCTTGACCGGATTGATATGAACATAGTCGACATGCCGCGCGAAATCGACTTCGTCGCGAATGGTATGCTCCCAATATCCTGCGCTGCCAGATCCCCGTTCACCTTTGGCCGAGCGGCTTTGGGATATCCCCTCGTTGCGTGGCAGACCGCGCTAAAAGGTGGATTTGATCAACTGCCGCGCACTGCAAAATCGGCGGCATCTTCCGATAACGTCCACGCCGTGTGAAGGTGATCCGGCCGCACCACGATGGCATCGATCGTGAATGGATGGCGTCGGTGCGTTTCGCGAAACGCCGTGCGTAACAGCCCGAAATGGTCCGTCAGCAACGCTAGCTTCTGCTCCGCCAGGTTGACAGTGAAGAAGAAACACCCACCCGGAACGAAGTTGCGGCGGTACACGGTCATGACGGGATCATATCACGAAACAAGCGCGATGGGTTTCGCAAGGGCTCAACCCATCCTACGGGCTTAGCTCCCAAGAAGGCAGACGAATTGAATGCACTGTCGTCGTAATTGGAGCACAACTAAAATCCCAGCTGGCGCTCATGCTCGCGGCGCAAGAGGAGCAATCGTACTCGTCCGCGTACGATGCGCCTTGTGAGCTGTTCGCTGTAGGCTATTAAGTTAGCGCAGGCCTCGGGATATTGTCGTTCGCATGCCTCAAGTTGCTGCCTCGCCGAAACAAGATGCTCGCCCGACGCTGCGCCACTCTCGACACGTCGAATATAATCGAGACACCATTCTTTCTGCTCAGCGTGATGACAAATAGCGGATAGGTGCCCAGAGACGTCTCGGCGAACCTGATCAGGCGCCGCCGGGATCAGCCGCTCCAACTCTTTCAATGGCCCATCCCGACGGTGAATGATGCCAGCGTATTCGATTGCCTTGAGCCCATCGGTATGGTCGAACGGCGGCAAAAGCATTGGCGTAATGTTGCCGATTAAGACGCGAGCGGATTGGAGGCCCGGAATATCCCGTTCGAGGCGGTCCTCCTCCCTAGCTCGGGCTGCAGCTCGCATCTGGCGCGTAACATTGTGCGCGGCAACAAATACGCCAGCTGCTGTGATGCATGCGCCGATCAGTGTTTGCCATCTCAATAGGCTCTCGGGGTTGATAGGGCCCCAAATGCCCAGCCACGCCGCTAGAACAGCGGCCAGCAGCAAGGCCGACATCGTCGGCAATCCGGGAAGATGAGGCTTCATTTACTTCGCGCAATTCAATGCTTGCCTCGACTAATCGCGTCGAGAGATTAGGATTACGGCGACAGTGCACTAAACCATGTCGACTGATGCCGTGGCTTTAAAACTCAACGCACTGTCATCGTAATTCCATCGGAGTGGTCGCCAATCTTCTCTACAACTCGTAGGATGGGTTGAGTCCTTGCGAAACCCATCGCTTTCGTCTTCCGGCTCTCGATCATCGCGGCTGTCATCCGACTGCAAGTGACGACGAAGTAGGGATGGCGCCCAGTCGGTTAGCTTTGCGGACGCTCGGTGTGATCGGCTTCGCAAGGGCTCGACCCATCCTACGGGCTACGGGCGTTAAGGCGCGTTCACGTAGTGGATGTACAACTGCGGTGCCGACCAGCCTTTTACCTTACCGTCGGTAATAGCCAGTTGCCCAGCAACAAAATCGATCGGCTTAAGATGAGATGACGCAACGAATAGGCATCCGTGATTCGCAGCAATACTAGCGACCATCTCTCGACTCAACTTCAACCCCGTGCCTTGCGCTGTTGCAATTGCGCTCCAGAAGTCGTTTGCCACAACGGGCGAGCGGCATAGGAACATTCCCGTTCCGTTAGCTCCGGCAGCCTCCATACTCAAAGTGAGCGCGATGCTGACCAGCATGATCGATTTCGCTATCCGCACCTGCGCTCCCCTGCCGTTGTCGCCCGCGACTCGAAGTCTACAGCTAGTCCTCGGGCCTAAGAATTTCCTCAATGCACTGAAGTGTCTTCGCAGTGCGCTCCTCGGCTGCAATTTCTCTGCGCGCTTTGATCTCGTAGTATAGCCAGACGAGAAATACCCCAGCAATGATCACTAGAACGCCTAGGCCCTCAGGAGATTGCGCTACGGTGATCAGGAACCAACCTGCTCCGATCAGCGCCAAAAGGATAAGTCCAATCCCAACCACCAACATAGCGCCTCTTATTAGGAGGGGAAGCAGTGCTAAAAAGAGGACGGCGAGGATAATCCCACCGGCTATTTCGATCATCATTGCTTTGCCTCGATGAGGGGTATCGAGCACTTAATAACGCCAATTGATGCTTTAGCTTCGGAAATTAGTGCGCCGTCGCCATAATTCCAGGACGCTGATGGTTATTCGACATGGACTGGTTGCACCACAGCGGCCGTATCAAACTCAGAAAACCGAGCGAAAATTTCTTCAATCTCAGCGAACGGTGAATTTGCCGTCCCTTGGGCAGCTTTTACGAAAGCGTTTTTGAAGCGCCCGAAGTCTAGGCCGGAGTGCTTGGTCGAACAGAATATCTGCAAGATCGGTCGTCCCGGGACCTTATTCTTCCATGTGCCGTCCGCAAGGCTGTTTTCCAAATCCGCCATGGTCTGGCGAGTGAAAACGGCTATGTCATCGGCAAAGAGAGCTTCGTTGATCCGCAACCTCTCAGAAGCAGCTTCCACCTCGAACAGAGCTATAAGTTCGTCCGTCGTCTTGCCTTGGCTACCCTTGGGCATCAGATCGACGTTTCCTGCCCGCTCGCGGAAATGAGCACTCACCACAAGAGCTGCCGCGTAGGACAATATCTCTCGCGCGATCGTCTTCAGACGCTCATCGATGGCGGCTGGATCACGGAGCCAAGAGCGCTCCGACGCTTCGGTCTCGAAGGGCTCAAACATGCGGGCAATCACTTCCGAATCTAAGAAATAGTTCTCCAGGTGATAACGCTTCAATACCTGCATACGACCACCAGACAACTCGGTGAGCCTAGCCAGATCGCGGCTAGGGGGCACCGCGTCTGCGTCGCACAGCATGAAGAAACTGACGCCCCAGATCGTCTTCTTAAGCACCAAGTCATTCAGCGATCCAAACGACTGAATGAACCCCTTCCCTCCACTCGGAACCAGCACGAGATCCGGGAACCTTCCCCGCAGCATCGCACCATACGTCTGCTTGTCCAAGCTACCTTGCCGCCCCTCGATAAGTACGATTTTCTTGCCAAGTGCTACGATGCCTATCGATTGCCCAACCAACCGCAATGCTTGGTGAGTGTCATCGTTCTCGGTGACGCGTATCGCTTGATTGATGGGCGGCTGCTTTGGTGGGGCGATGAAGATGACTGAGTTGTCGAGCGAGGCAGAGATGATTTCAGCCGAGTGGGTGCAGAAAATGAACTGATTGTGAGCACCCGCAGTGCGCAGCGTCTGGATCAAGCGATAGCTTAGCTCCGGATGCAAATGCAGTTCGGGCTCGTCAAACACGACGATACAATCGGATGGATTCCGCAGCAGAAAATCGAAGACGATATTGACGACCTCTCGCTCTCCAGAGCTGAGCGCGGTGATAGGAAAGCTCTGTCCTTCGTGCTCGTAGAACAATTGCGATTTTTGCGGATCGGGTTCCTCTAATTGCTTTGGAGACAAGAGGCGGGCGAACGCCTCCTTGAACGGCACCAAGGGATCTGGAAACTTATCGGGATCGATCAATATGCCCTTTTTCGTCCCGTCCTGCTCGACAGGCACAGAACCAATATCCTGACGTTGAGCACGCATTTGCTCTTCCACGTGAAGAGAGATGTTCTCTCGTCGGCTACGTACCTTTCTGAAAATTGAATGCACCGTGTCGTTAAACCGGTTGCTCAATGTGCTGAAGCCGTAGCTCCAGCCAACGTCCTCAAGAAAAGGATCGGTGTAATCCCAGCTAAATTGATAGGGTTGAACATTTATTATTTTTCTGTCGCTTTCGAAATTAAGCAGGCTGCTCTTGGTGTCAGCTCGCTTCCGTCCACCACGTTGAAGGGTTATTTGAAGTCGGCTGGCATCTTGCGCGTTTCTTGTGTCGAGTTGGGCTTTGCCCCACTCAGCGCGTTCGGCTTCGGAAGTGGCCTCGACTACGATCCAGTTTTGGGCGTTAGAAGCGGGGTTCTGAAATTGATTCAGCAGCCATTGGAGGAAACGGCTTTTTCCGACGCCGTTTGGGCCTGCGAGAACCACAACATCTGAAAGACTATCTGCTTCAACCAATTTGACGGGCTGAATGTTCTCAGCATGAAATGCGATCAGTCTCATGACCCCTCCCCGAACCTTGCTTCAGTATGCTTGATTCGACGTGTAACGGGGAGAGCTATGCACCTATTGCGAGTGCTCACTTCCGTTGTCACGAGCTGTTTGGTCACGGCGACCTAAGCACAGCGGAATCCCTGCGATTCCAAAGCGACGTTCGTTGCGGCGCTCAGCATCGGCGATGTTCGTCTTTCCGCCGAAAGTGGAAATAGTTTCCGGAGCGTCGCCAACCGCTCTGCGCATAGTGCGGTCCGATGGATCCCGGGCTCGCGGCTTTGCCGCGCCTCAGAGTGAGGGGAAAGTAAGGCGTTTCCCCTTGAGCCCCACCCCGATTCATGCGACCTCCGGCCTCAGCAAAACCCCTCATTCTGAGCCCCTCGATGCACATTCTCCTCCTCGGTTCCGGCGGCCGCGAACATGCTCTCGCATGGAAGATCGCAGCCTCCCCCCTGGTGACCAAACTCTGGTGCGCGCCCGGCAATGCCGGCATCGCGAAGGAGGCGGAATGCGTGGCGCTCGATGTCGCCGACCATGCGGCGGTGATCGCCTTCTGCAGGACCAACAAGGTCGAGCTCGTGGTGGTCGGGCCGGAGACGCCGCTGGCGGCCGGGATCGTCGATGATCTCACCGCGGCCGGCATCAAGGCGTTCGGGCCGGACAAAATTCCGGCCCAGCTCGAAAGCTCCAAGGGGTTCACCAAGGCGCTGTGCACCGAGTTCGGCATTCCCACCGGCGCCTATCAGCGCTTCACCAATGCCGATGACGCGCGCGCCTATGTTCAGAGCCAGGGTGCGCCGATCGTGGTGAAGGCCGACGGGCTTGCCGCCGGCAAGGGCGTCGTGGTCGCCAAGACCGTGCGCGAGGCCGAGGACGCCATCGCCATGATGTTCGAGGGCGCGTTCGGCGAGGCCGGCGCTGAGGTGGTGATCGAGGAGTTTCTGCCGGGCCGCGAGATCAGCTTCTTTGCGCTGTGCGACGGCGAGACCGCCATTCCGCTGGCCTCGGCGCAGGACCACAAGCGCGTGTTCGACCACGATGTCGGGCCGAACACCGGCGGCATGGGCGCCTATTCGCCGACGCCTTTGGTGACGCCCGCGATCCACGACGCGATCATGGCGAAGATCATTCTGCCGACGGTCGCCGGGATGAAGCAGCGCGGCACGCCGTTCCGCGGCATCCTCTATGCGGGGATCATGCTGACGACGCAGGGGCCAAAGCTGTTCGAGTTCAACGTCCGCTTCGGCGATCCCGAGTGCCAGGTGCTGATGCTGCGCATGATGAGCGACATCGTGCCGGCGCTGCTCGCCGCCTGCGACGGGCAGCTGAAGAATTTCGACCTGCGCTGGCACAAGGAAACCGCGCTCACCGTGGTGATGGCCGCACAAGGCTATCCCGGCGACTACCAGAAGGGCACGCGCATCGAGGGGCTCGATGACGCCGCGAAGGTGGACACTGTCGAGATCTTCCACGCCGGCACGGTGGCGAAGGACGGCGCGATCCTCGCCAATGGTGGCCGCGTGCTCAATGTCTGCGCGCTGGGCGCTGATGTGACCGAGGCGCAGGCCCGCGCCTACCAGGCCGTCGACCGCATCCGCTGGCCGGAAGGCTTCTGCCGCCGCGACATCGGCTGGCAGGCGGTGGAGGCGGAGAAGGCCAGGAGCTGACAAGACCAAGAGCTGACAAGCCCCTGAGCTGACAGGCTTTTTTGCTCCCGCACGCCATTTCGGCCGCCCCCGTCGGCACGCCAAAAAAACGCAGGCAGGGGTTGAACTTAGCTACTGTGCATGGGGTTGTTTTCGCACTTTTGGGGTCGAGGGCCGGCCCCGGCTGACCCAACAAGGATGCAACAAGATGTCCGATCTCGCCGACCTCTATCCGGGCTTTGCCTCCGAATGGATCGATACCTCGTTCGGCCGCATCTTCGCCCGCGTCGGCGGCAAGGGGCCGCCGCTGCTGCTCCTGCACGGCTTCTCCGAGACCAACGTGATGTGGCACCGCGTGGCGCCCGAGCTGGCCGAGGCCTTCACGCTGATCATCGCCGACCTGCCGGGCTATGGCTGGTCCGATATGCCCGAGAGCGACGCGCTGCACATGCCCTACAGCAAGCGCGCGATGGCCAAGGCGATGGTGGAGGCGATGGAGCGGCTCGGCCACGTCCACTTCGCGCTGGCCGGCCATGACCGCGGCGGCCGCGTCTCGTACCGGCTTGCGCTCGACCATCCCGGCCGGCTGTCGAAGCTCGCGGTGCTCGATATCCTGCCGACCTATAATTACTGGGAGCGGATGAACCGCGCCTACGCGCTGAAGATCTATCACTGGACCTTCCTGGCGCAGCCCGCGCCGCTGCCGGAGACGCTGATCGCAGGCCAGGGCGAGTTCTTCCTGCGCTTCAAGATGGCAAGCCAGACCAAATCGAAGACGCTCGATGCCATCGACCCGCGCGCGCTCGCGCACTACCTCGCCCCGTTCCGCGATCCCGCCCGCATCCATGCGATGTGCGAAGACTACCGCGCCGGCGCCTATTTCGACTACGACCTCGACAAGGCCGATTTCGAAGCCGGCAAGAAGATCACGATCCCGATGCTGGCGCTGTGGGGTGGCGTGGGCATCGCGCAAGCCGCCGCGACGCCGCTCGATGTCTGGAAGCAATGGGCGACGAACGTGGAGGGCATGCCGGTGGATTCGGGGCACTTCCTCACGGAGGAGAATCCTGACGCGACCGCGAAGGCGCTGCGCGAGTTCTTCGCAGGTTGAGCCCCATCGTCATTGCGAGCGAAGCGAAGCAATCCAGACACTTCCCGCGGCGGCAGTCTGGATTGCTTCGTCGCTTCGCTCTTCGCAATGACGGAGGAAGAGGCCCTACCGTCTCTCCCGAAAGAACTCCCTGAGCAGCCGCGCGGCCTCGCTCTCGCCGACGCCGGAATAGACGTCCGGCGCGTGGTGGCAGGTCGGCGCGGCGAAGAACCGCACGCCCGACTCGACCGCGCCGCCCTTGGGGTCGGCGGCGCCGTAATAGAGCCGTCTCACCCTGGCAAACGAGATCGCGCCCGCGCACATGGTGCAGGGCTCCAGCGTCACGTAGAGGTCGCAATCGACCAGCCGCTCGCTGCCGACCTGCTTCGCCGCCTCGCGCAGCGCCACGATCTCGGCATGGCCGGTGGGGTCGCGGTCGGTCAGCGTCCGGTTGGCGCCGGTGGCAATGACCTCGTCATTGCGGACCACCACGCAGCCGATAGGAACTTCGCCCGCTTTTCCGGCATTTTCGGCCGCCAGAAGCGCCAAATCCATGAAAGAGGGGGCTTTCAAGCCTCGTATCATCGCAAGAAACCTGCTAGTAGCTGCGCCTTCAGCAGAAGTGCTTAACCGAATTGCCTGGGCATGCGGCTCCAAACGAGCGCGCACAATGCCTAACGGCCACCCCCTCGAGTGAGATCATTCATGCCTCGCGACAGCGACAAAGACAACGATTCCCGCGGCCGGCGAGGCCCGCCCAAGGGGCCGCACAAGGGACCGCCGAAAGGCCGGTCCGGCAAGCCGCGCGGCCCGGACAAGAAGTTCGCCAAGCGCGGCCCCGAGGGCCGGAGCGACGCCCGCCCACCCCGTGGCGACCGCGACAGCCGTCCTTTCCGTCCCCGTGCGGAGGGCGACGCCCCGCGCCGCGACTTCAGCGAGCGGCCGAAATTCAATCGCGACGACCGGCCTCGGGAAGATCGCGGCGAGCGCAGCTTCAAGCCGCGTGGCGATCGTCCGTTCTCCGATCGCTCCTCGCGCGACGGCGAG
>Ga0207426_1002796_pt1 | contig 10476 bp, 7 predicted proteins | sample AraplaMF_Cvi_mMS_FD_184265 | JGI IMG/M metagenome (GOLD analysis project Ga0207426, IMG submission 184265) | Arabidopsis root microbial communities from the University of North Carolina, USA - plate scrape MF_Cvi_mMS (SPAdes) (version 2) | ecosystem: Host-associated > Plants > Roots > Endosphere ...
TTTCATCTTTCTTTTCTCTACATTGGCATCCGTGGTCAGGTCACTTTCCACGACGATCTTCCATGCGTTGTTTACCTTATGAAACACGAGATAAGATGCATAACTTTTAGTGGTACCATTAGTGGTAACGGCCTTATCAAAACTACATTTCACATCTCCGTTTTCCAGGTTTTCTGTTTTAATCTGACCGGCTATTTGCTGATCCAGCGCAGGGTATTTTTTAAAGATGGACAATTTGCCGGCAATACAATCCTGCTTTTTCAGTTTGCTTCCGTAGAACAATACTTCGTTGTCATAAAAAAGAATAAGGGTGCCGATGTCCTGTTTGTTGTTGGCAGTATTCCATTCCTGTACTAAAGAGGCGGGATCTTTTGCCTGTTGTGCGATGGCGTGTAAGCACAATATGCAAAGGAGTAAACTAACGAATGATTTCACTTGACTTAATTTAGCCATGTAAAATACAAATAAATTATATTGAACTTTCAAAGTATTTAAGTAAATTCACTTACCCTTGAAAGCCATAGCATATAATACCACCTATTAACGCTTACTGTGTTTTTCGAAGACCCTAACATTTCAACCAGGACCAAAATTCAATAATTGTTAAACCAAAACCACATGAAGAAAAATCTATTGCCATTTTCATTCCCCCTTGTATTGTTATTCTTACTGGCATCCTGTTCCAAAGACGCGCAGGAAGTCAAACTGGCCAATGGGCTGGTAAAGACCCCCAAACAAGACAGAGGATTTATTATTCTTACTGAGCAAAATGTCGATCAGAAAGCAATCTCAGAAGCCATTTCAAGCCTGGGTGTAAAGAAGTTTGTATTTAAAGAGGCGAATAAAGAATTAGGCCTTATTCGTGTACAAACTCCTGATCCTACATTCCCCGAAAAAGCCAGAAAAGTAGCCGGTGTTCAATCTGTATCTGTAGACATCGTGCAGAACTGGCGCCTGCCGGAACGTAATTTCCGTTCATCTATTCCTTATGGCTCCACTACCGCTACCAGTGGCAGTACCCATGAATTTGCAAGATCCGGTTCCAGCGCTGCGCTTACTGACAGGTATAGTTTTCTGCAGTGGGGCTTACAGGCGGTGCATGCACCCGAAGCATGGGCCAAAGGTTACAAAGGAACAGGTGTAAAAGTAGCCGTACTCGATGGCGGTTTCCTGCTGAACAACCCCGAAATCAAACCTAACATTATTCTCACCCACAGTTTCGTAGAGGGTGAAGAAGTACAATACCATGGCGAAGAAGGTTTCAGCCACGGTAGTCACGTAGCCGGCACAATCGCTGCCATAAAAGATTCCAACGGGGTAGCCGGTGTAGCACCCGAAGCTAAACTGATACTCGTAAAAGTATTGTCTGATGCCGGTACAGGTGCCTTCAGCGGCATCATAGACGGTATCTTCTATGCCACTAACCATGGTGCCAAAGTGATCAACATGAGCCTTGGCGGCGAATTACCCCTTAAGACATTCACAGATGACAACGGTACTCCCGATGATCCGTCTGATGACTACGTAGTGGAATATGACCGCGATGTAAAAGAACTGATCACAGCTATCAACAGAGCCACCCTGTATGCAACCCTGAATGGTACTACAGTGATTGCTGCTGCTGGTAATGATGGTTACAACTATGATACAGAAAAACGCTTTATCACCTACCCTGCTGCGGCATTGGGTGTACTGGCTATTTCATCATCAGGTCCGCTGGGATGGGGTATTAACCAGGATACTTCGCTGTACCTCCCTTCTATCTTTACCAACTATGGTAAGAACTTCATTCACTATGCTGCTCCGGGTGGTAACTATACCCTGCCTCCAAATACGACTATTGTGAGTGTTGGTGGTATTATCAACTACGAGTATATATTTGATTTTATATTCAATATCGGTTACTGGGATGAAGCCTCCGGAACCTACTATTATGGTTGGGCGGCTGGTACCAGTATGGCTTCGCCACATGCTGCCGCGGTAGCTGCGCTGATCTACCAGAAATATCCTTTTGCGAATCCACTGCTGGTAGACCTGGTGCTCAAAGCATCTTCTGCTGACTATGGCACACCAGGTAAGGATAAATACTTTGGTGACGGTGAAGTGAATGCCTACAAAGCCGTTAAATAACGACTAACCCCTTACACATAAAAAAAGGCTGTCTCATTATTTGAGCAGCCTTTTTTCATTCCGGAAACTTCATAAAAATCATTCCTGGCCGCCGATTTTATCTTTTACTATCAATATCAGGTAAAATATGCGCACTCATTCCGTCAATATTCCGCATCTTACAGCCTGAAATTTAAACAGGTCGAATACATGAAAAAAACAATCGTTGCTTGCTCCGTTTTATTTGCAGCTATGCTGTCAATGAAACAGGCAACAGCCCAGGAAACAGACGGTCTGCACCACATGTCCAAAGAGTATGTAGCTCCTACTGATCCACTTGTGATCAAAAAACTGGATCAATGGCAGGATCAGCGCTTTGGCTTATTTATGCACTGGGGCCCCTATACCCTTTGGGAAGAAGTTGAAAGCTGGAGCATTTGTCCTGATGACTGGGTGGTAAGAAAAGGCCCTTACTCCGCTGATTACAACGTATATCGCGAAGCCTATGAGAAACTGCCAAATGAATTCAATCCCGTAGATTTCAACCCGGAAAAGTGGGCGAAAGCCGCTAAAAATGCGGGTATGAACTATGTGGTATTTACTACCAAGCACCATGATGGTTTCTGTATGTTCGATACCAAACAAACGGACTACAAGATCACGGCGCCGAATGTACCTTTCTCAAAAAATCCAAAAGCGAATATCGCAAAGGAGATCTTTGATACCTTCCGTAAGGACAGTTTCATGATCGGCGCTTATTTTTCCAAACCAGACTGGCATAGCCAGGATTTCTGGTGGAAATACTACCCGGTAATGGGGCGTAATACCAACTACAATATCAAAATGTACCCTGAGAAATGGGCGGCATTTAAAGAATATACCTATCGCCAGATTGAGGAACTGATGACCAATTATGGTAAGATCGATATCCTTTGGCTGGATGGTGGCTGGGTAAGACCAGGTGGCAAACAGGAAATTGATATGCCTAAGATTGCTGCTATGGGTCGTAAAAATCAACCAGGCCTGATCGTGGTAGACAGAGAGGTACCGGGCGAATTTGAGAACTATGCGACACCGGAACAAACCCTGCCGGAGAAGCCACTGCCTTATCCATGGGAGACCTGTATGTCTATGGGTGATAGCTGGACGTATACACATACCGACCAGATGAAGTCTTCACTGAAACTGGTAACTACGCTGATCAAGATCGTGTCAAGAGGTGGTAACTTCCTGCTGAACATCGGACCAAGTGCAAAAGGTGACTGGACACCCCAGGCTTACGAAAGGTTGGCTGATATTGGTGCATGGATGAAGATCAATGGTGAAGGTATTCATGCTTCCCGTCCGGTAGCGCCATTCGCTGATAAGAATGTATTCTATACACAGCATAAAGACAGCACTGCTACTTACGCGTTCTATACTTCTGACAGCGATGTGGTGAAACTGCCTGAGACAGTGGCTTTTGCTATTGAGCAACCTGCGAAGGTTAAGCGTGTAACATTATTGGGTACGAAAGCGAAACTGAGCTGGAAACTGAATAATGGTAAGCTGGAGATTAAGATCCCTAAGAATCTGCAACAGCAAAGCGGGCTGAAATATGCAGCTGCATTTAAAGTAGAAGCGGAGAAGTGAATCAATGCATGGCTAATTCAATGTATGGGTTGATTTAGAAGAAATTTGATCCAATACCTGAGTGGATTCGATTCAATGTATAGGTTGATTCAGGCGCATTTCGATTCAATGAATTTTCGGATTTGATATTTAAAATTCCAGAGCCGGTCACAGCGGTTAATAAACACCTTTGTGGCCGGCTCTTCTCTTTTGCCACAACTGATCCAGCATTTCCTGCCTCACCGCCCCACTCATATACTTCTCCCCGTTTAGCACTGTACGTACCGCATATTCCATCTCCTCTTTCTTTGCACTCTTACTCAGGTACCCATCAGCGCCCGCCAATAAATAATCTATCGCAAAGGTCCTTTCATCCGCTGCGGTATAGATCATAATTTTTATCTCCGGGCATTTTTCCTTCACAGGTCGCAGCACTTCAGGGTGAAGGTCAGTAATTAACAGGTCAAAACACCGGGTGTCCAATAGGGTGAGCGCTGCCTCACAGGTATCGGCCGTTTCAATGTCTGTGGGCTGGGGCATCGTGGCGATGATCTCTTTAAGTCCATACCTGAATATGGATGGGTCTAAGGCAATCAGAATAGTTTTCATCAATAAAGACAATGATTACATCTCACAAAACTATAATATTAGATTTTCCGTATTTGTAGTAGTTCTACTACAAGCATATAGAATATCTACTATGTGACGAAGATCAGTCTCTCGGTAATTTTGTACTGCGAAATGAGATGAAGGTTACCGTTTTTGACCTATGTGAAACCGATCCTGAAGGATCCATTTTTTAACCGTTCTCCCTGTATATGGATAAAAAGATCGCGCTGTTCAGCATCATGCTGCTCTCTGCCACCCTTTCGAATGCACAATATGTTTTAAAAGAAGCAGATAAACAGGCATCCTTGTATAATTACGCTGCTGCCATTCCTTTATATAAGAAGGCTTTTAGCAAGAAAGTAACCGTTCGTGCCATCCGTGGTGTAGCTGATAGTTATCAGTTACTGAATGAATATACGGAAGCTGAGCCCTGGTATCGTAAGCTGGTGGCGCTTCCGGAGCATACTGCCAACGATGAACTACACTATGCAAAAGTGCTGATCAACAATGAAAAATATGCAGATGCCAAAGAAGCACTGAATGGCTACCTGGGTAAGCAACCAAATGATCCCCTGGCCATCAGCATGCAACAAGGTTGTGACAGCGCTGTGAAGTGGGCTGCTAAACCGGTGAAAGGTGATTTTGAAAACCTGAAAGCAATGAACACGCAGTGGTCCGATTGGGGCACAGGTTTTAGAAACGGCCGGTTCGTATTTGCATCTGATCGTCCTTATGATTCTTTGCGCCACGACAAGCTGTTTAACAATTCAAATATCAGCAGGAAGAAATATGGTTTTACCGGCCGTAGTTACCTTCATCTATACGAAAGCGATGGTTTTGACAGCAGCACAACCCGCCTGCTCTCACGCAATGTAAATGGTGATTATCACAGCGCGAAGGCAACGTATACGGCTGATGGAAATAACATGTATTATGCGGTAACAAACCTGGTGAAAAAGAAAGGTCGTTTTGCAGAGCAGTTATATACCCTGAATGTAGAACTGAAAGCATCTAAGTGGAATAATACGATTGGCAGCTGGGAGATAGATAGCTTTCCATATAACGAGATCTTTAATTATAGTGTAGGTGATCCTTTCATTACGGCCGACGGACGTACGCTGTACTTTGTAGCTGATTATGGCACACGTGGTTTAGGTGGTACGGATATTTATTATTGTACAAGAGGCAATGACGGTAAATGGGAAACCCCTGTAAACATGGGCCCATCCATCAATACAGCGGGTAGTGAGCGTACACCATTCATAGATAGTACAGGTGTATTATACTTTGCTACAGATGGCAGACCAGGTTTTGGTGGTTTGGATATCTTTGCTGCAAAGCAGAAAGATGGAAAATGGATGCCGGTAAACATGGGCGCACCTGTGAATAGTGCACAGGATGATTTTAGTCCTGCGTATAATTATACAAAGTCACTGTACTTTTCTTCTAACAGACCGGGCGGTTATGGTAATGATGATATCTACCGCTTTACACCCTGGAAGATCCTGGTGTTTAGCCTGGAAGGGAAAGCATATGACAAATCCACAAAAGCGCCACTGAGCAATGCTACAGTATCACTGGCGAACAAGGCGACAGGCAAGGTACTGACTGCAGAAACAGACGATGAAGGGAATTACAAATTTGTGCTCGATAGCTTGTCTGATTATGGTTTAAATGCAACAAGAGTTACCTACAGTCCATCTGAAAATGCATTGGTGACTACAAATGGATTGACAGAATCACAGGTATTACACCAGGATGTGTATTTACCAAAGATAGTCATCGCACAGGTGGCAGCACCTGAAAAGAAACCGCTGATCATAGCAAAAGCAAATGTAACGGGCCACAAGATCGATTTGGGTAACCGCTTCAATCCGGCAAACGTATATTTCGATCTGGGTAAATCGGCAGTAAGGCCGGATGCTGCAAAAGAGCTGAATAAGCTGATCGCGTTGATGAAGGAAAATCCAGGCTGGAAATTAGCAATGGGCTTCCATACAGATAGCCGTTCGGATGATGCTTATAACATGAAATTATCGCAGAAGAGAGCTGCGTCAGTATTACAATATTTCATATCCCAGGGTATCGCGAAAGAGCGTATGACAGCTACGGGATATGGTGAGACGAGATTAATAAACCGTTGTGCAAACGGTGTGCATTGTTCGGAACAGGAACATCAGGCCAATAGAAGGACAGAGTTTGAAGTGTTTGACAGATAAGAGAGGATGGGTGTTTAGTAAAAAGCGGTTCAATGGTTGTGCATTGAGCCGCTTCTTCCGGGACAGTATCATTTTACATTGTTTTCATTTTGCATTGTTTTATTGTTATTTCATTTTGCATTGTTTATTGTTTATTCATTTTGCATTGTTTTCCTGTTATGTGTATGCTTAGCAACATAAGTTTGCGCGCTCATCTGATATAATATGTATAAATTGGCATGGCCCTGTCTTTGTTCTCTTATTAAGTTAAAAGAACAATATGAAAGCAGCCGTATTTCACCATCCTGGTAAGATATCATTTGACACTGTAGCAGACCCAATATTAGAAAAAGACACAGACCTCATCCTCAAAGTGACCTCCACCGCCATTTGTGGCTCTGATCTGCATATTTATGACGGATTTTTTCCGCAGGGCAAAGACCTGATCATGGGGCATGAATTTATGGGTATTGTGGAAGAGACAGGTCGTGGTGTGTCTAAATTTAAGAAAGGCGATAGAATTGTTGTACCCTTCCCCATCGCCTGCGGGCAATGTTATTTCTGTACGCATGAGTTACCTACTGCCTGCGAGCATTCAAATCCTGAATATTACGGGCCTGAAGGCGATATGCTGAAAGGCAAAGGTGGCGCACTGTTCGGCTATACCGACCTCTATGGTGGCTATAGTGGCGGACAGGCGGAATATGTACGTGTACCTTATGCGGATGTAAGTCCGCGCAAGGTAGCTGACTCGCTAGCTGACGAACAGGTTTTATTCCTCACTGATATATTTCCTACAGGCTGGGCAGCGATCGACTGGGCACACCTGAAGGGTGGTGAAACCGTGGCCATATTTGGCTCCGGCCCTGTTGGACTCATGGCACAGAAAGCTGCGTGGCTACAGGGTGCAGGCAGAGTGATTGCTATCGATCCACTCAATTACAGATTAGAAAAAGCAAGGGCAGTGAACAATGTTGAAACTATTAATCCGCATGAGGTAAATGCGGTTGAACTGATCCGTGAATTAACAGGAGGACGTGGCGCTGATGTATGTGTAGATGCAGTGGGTACTGAGGCAGAACGCTCCTTTTTTGACAGGGTAAAAGCCGTCATCAATTTTGAGAAAGGCAGCATGAAAGTATTGGAGTCCTGCTTTGAAGCTGTACGAAGAGGTGGTACTGTAACAGTAGTAGGGGTGTACGGAAGTCCTTATGATAACTTCCCTGTTCACAGGATCTTCGATAAAGGTATTAAGATCCAGATGGGCCAGGCACCGGTTACGAACTACATAGATCACCTACTGAATCTGGTAGACAGCGGACAAGTAAGACTACACGATATCATTAGTCACCAGTTGCCACTGGCAGATGTTTCTCATGCATACGATATATTCAAACACAAGGAAGACGATTGTGTCAAAGTGATTCTTAAACCCTAAATATTTACTCCATGTTTTATCATGTTAAAGACCTTCAATACAATGCAAGGGTATCACGACCCGATCCTGCATTTGCCACTTTATTACTGGAACAGTTTGGTGGTGCCAATGGAGAACTGGCGGCTGCCCTCCGCTATTTCGGTCAGGCATTTGCGGCCAGAAATCCGTTTCCTGACAAGTATGATCTGCTGATGGATATCGCTACGGAAGAATTTAGCCATCTTGAAATAGTGGGTGCCACCATTCAAATGCTGCTCCAGGGGGTGAATGGAGATTTGAAGAAAGCAGCTGATGAATCTGAAATCATGCAGATGCTGGATGGCAGAAAGGCAAAGGAAGAAATTATTCATAAATCCATGATAGCGCCGCAATTCCTGACATCTTCAGGGGGTGGTCCTGCTTATACGAATAGTCAGGGTGTACCCTGGTCGGCTGCTTACATCAATGGTGATTGTAATGGAGACCTTACGGTAGATCTGCGCTCTGATATAGCAGCAGAATCCAGGGCCAAGGTTACTTACGAATACCTCCTGCAGTTTACCGACGATCCATATGTAAAGGATACGCTGAACTTTCTCATGACGCGTGAGGTAGCGCATTTCCAGATGTTTGAGGCGGCCCTCGATACGATCCAGCCGAACTTCCCTCCTGCTGTATTGCAGTCCGATCCGCGCTATAGCAATTTGTATTTCAACATGAGTAGTGGTTCGGATATCAGGGGCCCATGGAATGAGGGAGAGTCTTCACAGTTAGGTGAAACCTGGCAGTTTATTGAAGATCCGGTAAGCTATGTATTGAAAACTAATGGCCTGACAGATATAGCACCTACCGGCACTGCAAGAACACTACAAGGTGTAGATGAAATTGATCATGGCATGAGTGCACAGCGGAGTGAAGAAATTAATATGGCAGTACCTATTGGCGAACAGGTTTGGAGCCAGTCAGCAAAAGAGCAGGAACTTGAAAATGGAAGCAAACGCAGAAGTAAAAAATAGCACTGCCCTGGAAGTAGTGTGTTATACTGACCCACTTTGTTGCTGGAGCTGGGCATTTGAGCCCGTGCTCCGGCAACTGAGAGAAGCGTATATGATAACCATTCGTTATTGTATGGGAGGCATGTTATCCAGCTGGAAGAATTACCATGATGCAGTGCAGGCAGTTTCACGTCCATTGCAAATGGGGCCGGTATGGATGCAGGCGCGTCAAATGACGGGAGCTGTCATTGATGATAAGATATGGTTCAGAGATCCGCCGGGATCGTCTTATCCTGCCTGTGTAGCAGTGAAAACAGCAGGATTGCAGTCGCATGAAATGGAGGAGCGATACCTGTATTTATTATGGGAAGCCGTGATGGTAAAAGGAAAAAATATCGCAAAGAAAGAAGTGTTGCTTGAAATAGCAGCCGCGCTTGAGACTGAGTTTCCGGGAAGCTTTTCTGCAGAACGGTTTGACATCCAGCTGGGCTGCAAAGCTACTGTCGATGCATTCAGATCTGATTTGCAGGAGGTGAGTTACAGGCGGGTCCAACGTTTTCCGTCTTTGTTGCTTACTTCACGGAACACAGGCCAAGCGCTGCTGCTTACAGGCAACAGGCCTTTTGAAGAGGTCGTGAAAGGGGTAGAGAAAGTGTTAACTACATGAGTTTATTAACCATTTCCTTATAGTTGACCAGGTCGTTTCATAAAAGCAACAAAGGACATCTTTCATTAGATGTCCTTTGTTTTTGTTGAATCTATTATCTGTTTCCCTGATCACGTGTTTTCCGAACGCTTTGCATGATGATATAGATAACAACACCTACGATGACTACAGCTAGTGCGATTAATGGTACGAACATAAAATTAGTTTCTTTTATTCTTTCAGAAATGGTGCCGGAAGGCAAATGCCCGGTTCGTCAGGCTCTGTACTGGCATGGTTTTGCGGGCAGTTCAATAATAAAAAGTCCGATTATGAAGTATATTTTTTTAATAGCGGTGAGTGCATTGTTTGCCTGTAATCATAGTGCTCAGAAAGCACCTGCTACAGTGAGCGATTCATTGTTACCCGCACCAGCAAAATCAGCAAAGAATTTCAGCAAGGTAACAGGTTGGGAAGAAGGGAAAACCCCGGTAGCTCCTGCCGGGTTGAAGGTGAGCAAATTTGCAGATAGCCTGTCTAACCCCAGATGGATATACGTAGCGCCGAATGGAGATGTATTTGTGTCAGAAGCGAATGCAACGAAGGCATTTGTGCAGAAGGCAAAGGATGTGGTAAGCGGAAAAGCGAAATCACAGAACCAGGAAAGTAGTGCAGATAGAATAACTTTATTCAGAGGCGATAAACGGTATACCTTCTTAACCGGTCTGCACCAGCCTTTCGGCATGCTGGTACTGGGAGATAAATTTTATGTAGGTAATACAGATGGCCTGATGGTGTTTCCTTATAAACAGGGTAGTACAAAAATCACTGATCCGGGAAAGGTGATATTACCCTTACCTGCCGGCGGCTATAATAATCACTGGACGAGAAATG
>Ga0207426_1002804_pt1 | contig 10447 bp, 9 predicted proteins | sample AraplaMF_Cvi_mMS_FD_184265 | JGI IMG/M metagenome (GOLD analysis project Ga0207426, IMG submission 184265) | Arabidopsis root microbial communities from the University of North Carolina, USA - plate scrape MF_Cvi_mMS (SPAdes) (version 2) | ecosystem: Host-associated > Plants > Roots > Endosphere ...
TCGCGGACCACGGATACGTCCACCAGCTCCAGCACATCGCTCATGAGCGCGTTGTCTCCCATTGCTTCTCGGTCGTCGCGTACACCTGTAGGCGCAGCCCCCCTGCAAACCTACGCCACTCGTTGTCAGTGCTCTTCCCTAGGCTGGGGGCCATGCTCGATGAACCACGTTCAGGACGGCTGGCGGCATGGGGAAATGCCCTTTTGGCCGGACTTGTCTCACCTGATGAAGCCGCGCACCGGATCGCGGACGACGACGCGGTGCACCGCGTGGCGGACCTGCCCGGGGAGGAGGCGCCGGTCGGGCTGACGCTCGCACTGGGGCGGCTGCGGACGCTGGGGGCGACGGGCCTGCGGGTGGCCCTGCCGGTGTCCGGGCATCCACTGGGGCTGTGCGGGCCCCCGGAATTCAATGCGCGGGCGCTGGAGGCCGGGGAGGCGGTGCTCGCCTCGGGGGCCGGGCTGGGGCTGGTCCCGGAGACGTACGAGGCCGGGCCCGAGGGCGGCACCGGTCCCGATGTGCATGTGGAGGTGCTCTGGCGCTGCCTGCCGGTGCGGGAGGCGCCGCCCGCCGATGTGCCGTCGCTGGGCGAGGCCGAGCGGGAGCTGGCGGAGGCGCTGCGGGAGGCGACCGAACTGCTCTCGAAGCTGGACGTGGCCGGGTCCGGGCCGGTGGCGCAGGCCGCGCTGGAGGCGTACCGGGCACGGGCCGAGGCCGGCCGGCAGGTGCTGGCCCCCGGATATCCGCCGCGGGCGGTGCGGGTGCTGGAGCTGGCGCAGCGCGTCGGTGCGCTCATCGGCATCGCGCACCAGGCCGGCGGGGACGGCAGGGAGCACGGCGCGGCGGTGAGTTCGTCCGAGATCGCGGCCCGTGCCGAGGCGCTGCGGCCGGTGGAGCGGACGGCCCGGCGGGCGCAGGTGGCGGCGTACAACTCCGCGGTGGAGGAGAGGGAGCGGCACCGCGGGTGAACGCAAGCGGCCCCGCCGGACCATTGTGTGGTCGGCGGGGCCTGTGCCGGCCGGGCCGGACGCCTCTGGGCAGGCGAAGCCGTGCGGCCCGGCCGGACAACCTCAGTTGTTCGAGGTGGCGTTGCCGAAGGCGGGGTTGAGCGCGCCGATGACGTTGACCGTGTTGCCGGTGGCGTTCACGGGGACGTGCACCGGGGCCTGGACGAGGTTGCCCGACCCGACGCCGGGGGAACGCGTGGCCGCGCCGTCGGCCTGCGCGCCGCTGGTCGCGAAGGCGGATCCGGCGGCCGCACCGAGGGCGATCCCGGTGGCGGCGAGGACGAGGGCGGCCTTCTTGGCGGTGTTCATGGGGGCGAGTTCCTCACGTACCGGCACGGGGCCGGAGGGACGATGGGGGGAGGGAGGGACCGGCCGCGCGTCGAAGGGGTGACGGGGCCGGTCGGCCCGACCCGCGCGGACCATGGCGTCGCGCGGGTCAGGCGGTGGCCTGCGGGCCGTCTGCGATCAGACGTTGACGCAGGGGTTGCCGAAGGTGGGGTTGAGCGCACCGATGACGGTGGCGGTGACGCCGCAGGCGTTCACGGGGACGTGCACCGGGACCTGGACGACGTTGCCGGAGACGATGCCGGGGGAGTTCACCGCACCGCCCTGCGCCTGCGGGGAGTGGGCGGAGGCGATGCCGGCGCCCGCGAGGGCGAGACCGCTCGCCATCATCGTGACGGCCGCTGCGCGCTTGATGTTCTTCACTTCTCTGGCTCCTCGTTGCCGTTGCCGTGGCCAGCCGCCACGACTGCACTGGACAACGCCCCGGGCCGGGGAGGGATACGCCGAACGGGCTACAGCTACACGACAGTATGAATCTCGGATCTGAAGACGACATTCCGCTTGTGTGGGCGGTAGAAGAGCGCCGCCGTCGTAACCGGCGCTCCCCTACCGGCGTTCAGGCCCCGATGCCGTGCCGTACGGCCCACAGCGCGGCCTGTGTGCGGTCGGCGAGGTCGAGCTTCATGAGGATGTTGGAGACATGGGTCTTGACGGTCTTCTCCGACAGCACCAACGCGCGGGCGATCTCGCGGTTGGAGCGGCCGTCCGCGATCAGGCCGAGCACCTCGCGCTCCCGGTCGGTGAGGGAAGTGCCGCGCCCCTGCGTGCCGTTGTTCTCCTCCTGGGTGAGCAGTGCGCCGGCCACTTCGGGCTGCAGGAGGACATGGCCCGCGTGGACGGAGCGGATGGCGCCGGCCAGCGCGTCCGGGTCGATGTCCTTGTACACATAGCCGGCCGCGCCCGCGCGCAGCGCCGGGACGACGGTGCGCTGTTCGGTGAAGCTGGTGACCACCAGCACCCGGGCGGGGTTGGCGAGTTCGCGCAGCGCGCGGAGCGCCTCGATGCCGTCCATGCCGGGCATCTTGACGTCCATCAGGACGACGTCGGGGCGCAGCTCTTCGGCGGCGGCGAGGCCCTCGGCGCCGTCGGACGCCTCCCCCACCACCTCGATGTCGTCCTGGACCTCCAGGAACGTCCGCAGCCCGCGGCGCACCACCTGGTGGTCGTCGACGAGCAGCACGCGGATCGCCTGTCCGCCGCCCGCGGCGCGCCGCCCGGAGCCCGCGCCGGCCTCCCGCGGGGGCATCCCCGTCGCGCCGTCCCTGTCCCTGTCAGCCACCGGGCACCTCCATCTCGACAGCGGTGCCCTTGCCGGGCTCCGATTCCACGGTGAGCTTGCCGCCGACGCCGCTCGCGCGGTCGCGCATCGAGACCAGGCCTAGGTGGCGGCCGGCCCGGCGGACCGCGCCGGGGTCGAAGCCGCAGCCGTCGTCGGAGATCCGCAGCAGGGCGCCCTGGCCGCTGCGGGTGAGGGTCACCTCGACCAGTTCGGCGCCGGAGTGCCGCAGGGCGTTGTGCAGGGCCTCCTGGGCGACCCGGAGCAGCGCCTCCTCCTGGGCGGCGGGCAGCGCCCGGACGCTGTGGGCGGCGAAGGTGACCCGCGCGGAGTGGGCCCGGTCCAGGACCTGGGCCTGGGAGCGCAGGGTGGCGATCAGGCCGTCCTCGTCCAGGGCGGCGGGCCGCAGTTCGACGACGGCGGCCCGCAGTTCGTCGGCCGCCTCCGCGGCCAGCGCGGCGACCTGGTGCAGCTCGTCCTTGGCGCGCGCCGGGTCGCGGTCGACGAGGGCGGTGGCGGCCTGGGCGGTGAGGCGGAGCGAGAAGAGTTTCTGGGCGACCGCGTCGTGCAGCTCGTGGGCGAGGCGGGCGCGCTCGCCGGCGATGGTCAGTTCGCGGCTGCGCTCGTAGAGGCGGGCGTTGGTCAGGGCGATGGCGGCGTGCTGGGCGAGTATCCCGAGCAGCCGCTCGTCCTCCTCGGTGAAGCCGCAGCCGTCCCTGCGGGAGGGAGGGGCCTCGGGGCGGCGCTTGTTGGCCAGGAAGAGGGCGCCGAGGATCTCGTCCCCGTCGGCGACCGGGAGGCCGAGGAAGTCGGACATGTCCGGGTGGGCGGTCGGCCAGCCGCCGAAGCGGGGGTCCTCGCGGACGTCGGCGAGCCGTTCAGGGGTGGCGTTGTGCAGCATCGCGGCGAGGATGCCGTGCTGGCGGGGCAGCGGGCCGATGGCCTTCCACTGCTCGGCGCTGACACCGTCCACCACGAACTGGGCGAAGCCGCCGTGGTCGTCGGGCACCCCCAGGGCCGCGTATTCGGCGTCCAGCAGCTCACGGGCCGAGGCCACGATCGTCTTGAGGACGTCGCGCACCTCCAGGTGCCTGCTCATCGCCAGGATCGCGGTGCTCACCGCGGGGATCCCGGCTCCCGCTCCGTTGGTCATGGCCTCACCGTACCGGCGGGGCGACCAGGCCGTATCGGTCCGGCGGCGGCCGCCTCCTCCGTCCCCCGGCCTAGGACGAATGCCCTGGCCACGGCCGGTCCGGCGCCCGACGTCCGCGGGGCGGCGGCGTTCCTACCGTGAGGCCGGGGCCGGATCCGGTCCCCCGTCGGGGAAGGTGGAGACGATCATGCCGGTGGCGATCATCACGGGGGCGTCGAAGGGGCTGGGCCGGGCGCTGGCCGCGGCACTGGCCGCACGGGGCTGGGACCTGGTCGTGGACGCCAGGTCGGCCGGGCCGCTGGAGGACGCGGTGCGGGAGCTGCGCGGGGCGGGGGCGCGGGTGGTCGCGCTGCCGGGGGACGTGACGGACGGCGGGCACCGGGCGGCACTGGTGGCCGCGGCCGGTGAGCTGGGCGGGCTCGATCTGCTGGTGAACAACGCGAGCGTGCTGGGGGCGGAGCCGCTGGTCCCGCTGGCGGACCATCCGCTGGACGGGCTGCGGGCGGCGCTGGAGGCGGATGTGGTGGCCCCGCTCGGCCTCGCGCAGGAAGCTTTGCCACTCTTGCGCATTTCCTCCTACCTGTCCTCGTATGAAGAAGTCGTTCCTTATATAGGAAACGCTCCCTATATAGAGGATGTCGGAAATGCTCCGTCATACGATCCACACCCTTACATCGGGAATGCCCGAAATGCCGGATCGTCCGATTCGCCCCCTTATGTAGGGGTAGAAGATGTCCTTAACGGGGCGAAACGGGCACCCGTCCCGACGGGTGGAGCGATCCTCAACATCAGCTCGGACGCGGCGGTCGAGGCGTACCCGACCTGGGGCGGCTACGGATCGGCGAAGGCGGCGCTGGACCAGCAGTCGGCGGTGCTCGCCCAGGAGGAGCCGGGGCTGCGGGTGTGGTGGGTGGATCCGGGCGACATGCGGACCGATCTGTACGCGGCCGCCGTACCGGACGACGACCCCTCCGGACGGCCGCTGCCCGGCACGGTGGTCCCCGGGCTGCTGCGCCTGCTGGACGACCGGGCCCCCAGCGGGCGGTACCGCGCGGCGGCCGGGGTCGCCGTGCCCGACGGGGCGGGCTCCCGGTGATCGCGGAGGCGCTGCGGGTACCGGCGGAGCTGTCGGCCGCGGTTCCGGCCGAGCAGCGCGGGCCGGGCCTGGGCCGGGACGCCGTACGGCTGATGGTGAGCCGGGGGGCCGCCGGGACCGGCCACCACCTGTTCGGCGAGCTGCCGGAGCTGCTGACGGCCGGGGACGTGCTGGTGGTGAACACCTCGCGGACACTGCCCGCCGCCGTGGACGGCCGGGTCGGCGACGGCCGGGGGCGCGGCGAGCCGGTGGTGGTGCACTTCTCGACGCGGGCGGACCGGTGGCATCCGGCAGGGCGGTCGGTGGCCGGCTGCTGGGCGGTGGAGCTGCGGACGCCGGACGGCCGGGGCAGCACCGGGCCGCGGGCGGGCGGCCCGGCCGGCGCGGTGGTGCGGCTGCCCGACGGGGCGCGGCTGGTGGTGGAGGCCCCGCTGGACCCCGGGAGCGGGCGGCTGTGGTGGGCGCGGGTGACGGGCGCGGAGGTGCCCGAGCTGATGCGGCGCCACGGGCGGCCGATCCGCTACGGCTATACGGACCGGGACCAGCCGCTGGCCGCGTACCAGACGGTGTTCGCGGCGGACTCCCCCGGCGGCGGCAGCGCCGAGATGCCCAGTGCCGCCCGGCCCTTCACGGCGGCGCTGGTGGCGCGGCTGGTCAGCAAGGGCGTGATCGTCGCGCCGGTCTCGCTGCACACCGGGGTCGCCTCGGCGGAGGCGTTCGAGCCGCCGTATCCGGAGCGGTTCGCGGTGCCCCCGGTCACGGCCTGGCTGGTGAACGCGGCGCGGGCCCGGCGCAGGGCGGCGGCGCGGCGGCATGCGGCGCCGGGCGGCGCGTCCGGGCGGATCGTGGCGGTGGGGACCACAGCGGTGCGGGCCCTGGAGTCGGCGACCGGCCGGGACGGGCGGGTGCGAGCCGCGGCCGGCTGGACGGACCTCGTGGTGACGCCGGAGCGCGGGGTGCGGGCGGTGGACGGCCTGCTCACCGGGCTGCACGAGCCCACCGCCTCCCATCTGCTGATGCTGGCGGCGGTGACGGACGGCGAGGTGCTGCGGCGCGCGTACGCGGAGGCGGTGCGGCGGCGCTACCTGTGGCACGAATTCGGCGATCTGCACCTCGTGCTGCCGGACTGAGTCCGGGGCGGGCGCGGGGCGAACGGCCGGGGCCGGGTGCGGGCGGTTGAGGACCGCCCGCACCCGGCCCCGGAATGCGAAAGGCGGGAGGTATTCCGCGGCCGTTCGACCGATCCTCGCGGAGTTCTCACGCGTACGGTCTGTGCGTTTGCAATTACGTCCGGCGAGACAAACACCGCCGCACTGTGACGCCGCGCATAGGACGCAGGTCACTTACGAGCCGGGTTAGTGGACCCCCTAATACTGCGTGAGCTGGGAAAGTCCTATTCGGGACGCAATATCCGCCAGCGGGGTTCCACTAACCCGGATCGTATGTCACACCTTTGCCGGGGGAATTTCCGGCCGCTAAGAATGGCTCTCGTCGCTCGGCGCCGTGATCGGAATACGGCGTTCGCCACCGCTCTGGGCCCGTGCGGCATCCCCCCATCGGAAGGTCTGTCCCGCCATGCCTCAGCACGCCACTTCTGGTCTCCACCGCCTGACCCGGACGCACAAGCTCGCCGTCGCCGGTGTCGCCACTGCCGGTGCCGCAGCTCTGGTCTTCGCTGCCGTTCCGGGTGCCGACGCCGATCAGGGCAAGACCCAGGCGACCTCTGTCGAGAACGTGAAGCCGGTCGCCTTCAGCGCGGTCGGTACCGCCGCCCACGCCCAGCAGGCCACCATCGCCCAGCAGGCCGACAAGTCCGCGGCCGCGGGCAAGGCGGAGAAGGCCGCCCAGGTGAAGGCCGCCGCCGCGGCGAAGGCCAAGGCTGCGAAGGCGCGTGCGGAGCAGGCCGCCGCGAGCCGCTCCGCCGTACGCACCGCGATCCCCGCGGCCGCGCCGAAGCCGGCCCCGAAGCCGGCTCCGAAGAAGGCCGCGCCGAAGCCCGCCGCCAAGACCTACCCGAACAACCTGGACGGCTGGATCCGCGAGTCGCTGGACATCATGGCCAAGAAGGGCATCCCCGGTTCCTACTCGGGCATCCACCGCAACATCATGCGGGAGTCGAGCGGTAACCCGATGGCCATCAACAACTGGGACATCAACGCGATCAACGGCACCCCGTCCAAGGGCCTGCTGCAGGTCATCGCGCCGACCTTCAAGACGTACCACGTCGAAGGCACGTCCTGGAACATGTACGACCCGGTCGCCAACATCACCGCCGCCTGCAACTACGCGGCCGACAAGTACGGCTCGATGGACAACGTCAACTCGGCCTACTGAGCCGCCGGTTCAGGCAGTCCGCAGCGCACACCGCCGAGGGGCGGCACCCGGTGACGGGTGCCGCCCCTCGGGCGTGCCGGTGCGGTGCGCGGCGTTACTTGCGCATGACCTCGGGTTCGTGGCGGCGCAGCAGCCGGGCGACGACGAAGGCGAGCCCGATGCCCAGGCTGATCAGGATGATCATGTCCATCACATAGACGCCGGTGTGGTGCTTCCACAGCGGGTCGGGGTTGCCCGGCTCCCACGGCAGGAGCGTGTTCATGTCGGCGGTCGCGCCCATCGCGGCGACGGCCCAGCGCGACGGCATCAGCCAGGCGAACTGCGCGACGCCCGGGGTGTCGAAGAGCTGGAAGAGCACGCCGGTGAAGACCACCTGGACGATGGCGAACATGACCAGCAGCGGCATGGTCTTCTCCGCGGTCTTCACCAGCGAGGAGATGATCAGGCCGAACATCATCGAGGTGAAGCCGAGCGCGATGATCGCCAGCGCCATCTCCACCGCCGGGGCCTTCGCGACGATGAGCCCCTCGCTGGGCATGTTCCGGGTGGAGAAGCCGATCGCCGCGATGATCACGCCCTGGATGGCCGTGACCACGCCGAGCACGATCACCTTGGACATCAGATACGCCGACCGCGACAGGCCGGTGGCCCGTTCGCGCTCGTAGATGACCCGCTCCTTGATGAGCTCACGGACCGAGTTGGCGGCGCCCGAGAAGCACATCCCGACCGCGAGGATCAGCATGATCGTGCTGGCGTCGCGGTTGGTGCGGCTCTTGTTCATCGGCCCGTAGCCGAGGCCGTAATCGCTGGGGATCAGCATCGAGACCACGCCGAGCACCGCGGGCAGGATCAGCATCAGGCCCAAGAAGCCCCGGTCGGAGGCGAGCACCGAGACATAGCGGCGCATCAGCGTCCACAGCTGCGAGCCCCAGCTCTGGGACTTCTGTATCCGGGCCGGCGGCACCTGGACGTCGACCGACTGCGGGGCGACGGCGTCGATGTCCGCGGCATACATCTGGTAGTGCGGGGAGCCGCGCCAGCGCCCCATCCAGTCGTAGTCGCGGTAGTTCTCGAACGCGGAGAACACATCCGCCCAGGTGTCGTACTGGAAGAAGTTGAGCGCCTCCTCGGGCGGGCCGAAGTAGGCCACGCCACCGCCCGGGGCCATCACCAGCAGCTTGTCGCACAGCGCGAGTTCGGCCACCGAGTGCGTGACGACCAGGACCGTACGGCCGTCGTCGGCGAGGCCGCGCAGCAGCTGCATGACGTCACGGTCCATGCCCGGGTCGAGGCCCGAGGTCGGCTCGTCCAGGAAGATCAGTGACGGCTTGGTCAGCAGTTCCAGGGCCACCGACACCCGCTTGCGCTGGCCGCCGGAGAGCGAGGTGACCTTCTTGTCCTTGTGGACGTGGAGCTTGAGTTCGTGCAGCACCTCGTCGATCCGGGCCTCGCGCTCGGCCTCGGCGGTGTCGCCGGGGAAGCGGAGTTTGGCCGCGTACTTGAGGGCCTTCTGGACGGTCAGCTCCTTGTGCAGGATGTCGTCCTGCGGGACCAGACCGATGCGCTGGCGCAGTTCGGCGAACTGCTTGTAGAGATTCCGGTTGTCGTAGAGGACATCGCCCTGGTTGGCGGGGCGGTAGCCGGTCAGCGCCTTGAGCAGCGTCGACTTGCCGGATCCGGACGGGCCGATGACCGCGACCAGCGACTTCTCGGGGACGCCGAAGGAGACGTCCTTGAGGATCTGCTTGCCGCCGTCGACGGTGACCGTGAGGTGGCGGGCCGAGAAGGAGACCGCGCCGGTGTCGACGAACTCCTCCAGGCGGTCGCCGACCATGCGGAAGGTGGAGTGACCGACGCCGATGATGTCGTTCGGGCCGACCGGCGCCTTGCCGGACTTGGGGACCGGCTGGCCGTTGATGTAGGTGCCGTTGTGGCTGCCGAGGTCGTGGATCTCGAAGCGGCCGTCGGGGGTGGCGCGGAACTCGGCGTGGTGGCGGGAGACCTGGAGGTCGGAGACGACCAGTTCGTTCTCCAGCGCACGGCCGATGCGCATCACCCGGCCGGTGTCCAGGCGGTGGAAGGTGGTCGGGCTGCGGTCGCCGTGGACGGGCGCGCCGGCCGCCTGCTGCGCCGGGCGCTGCGGGGGCTGCTGGGCCCGCTGCGGGGGCACGGCCTGCTGGGCCTGCTGGGGCTGCTGGGGCTGCCGGTCCTGCTGCGGCGGGACATAGGGCGGCTGCCCGTCCTGCGGCGGGGCCTGCCAGCCCTGCTGGGCGGGCGGCTGCTGCTGGGCCGGCGGCTGCTGCGCGGGGGGCGCCTGCCAGCCCTGCGCGGCCTGCTGCTGCCGCGCCGCAGCGGGCTGGGCGCCGAAGCCGTCGGCGGCGGGCGCCCCGGCGGACAGGGTCACCCGGGGACCGTCGGTGGCATTGCCCAGATGCACGGTCGAGCCGGGGCCGATCTCCATCTGGTGGATCCGTTGGCCCTGGACGTACGTGCCGTTGGTGCTGCCCTGGTCTTCGATGAGCCAGCCGCGGCCGGCCCAACGGACCGTGGCATGCCGCCAGGAGACCCTGGCGTCGTCGAGCACCATGTCGCCCTGCGGATCACGGCCCACGCTGTAGGACCGGGACGGGTCGAGCGTCCAGGTCCTTCCGTTCAATTCGAGTACGAGTTCAGGCACTCCACGCCCCATTACATAGTCCCCCGAGTGACGCCCTGTATGGGAAGTCCAGGGATGGTGAACATCGTGAGGAACTATTTCAGGCTCGGCCCTCCGACCGGTAACCGGGACGGGACCGGGGTGCACGGGGTCCGCTCCGGGCCCGTCACCCTCGCACGGAGCGGGGGAACGCCCGCGGAGGGGCAGGGATCACCGGATTCCGGGTGTTCCGGGCGGCCGGACGCCGGCGGGAAGGCGGCAGGGCCCGCCGGGGACGCCGTGCGCGCCCGCACCGGAAGCCGCATGATGGGATGAAGCGGGCATAACGCCGACCGATGGCGCGGCCCGCCGCGGTGGCGTGCGGCGTGGTGTGCCCGGGGCGCGCCGAACCGGTCGCCCCGGCAAGGCGGTTGGCGCGCCCGAGCGGATCCCCTGGTCGGGAGCGTACGAGGCGAGCCGGACACGACTCCATAACGATCCAGGGGGTGGCCGGATGCCGGAGGTGTGGGGTGCGGGCGCGGCTCCACGGGGCCGCGCCGGTCCGAACCCCGGACACGCGTACGGCCGCGGCCGCCCGGCG
>Ga0207426_1002805_pt1 | contig 10444 bp, 3 predicted proteins | sample AraplaMF_Cvi_mMS_FD_184265 | JGI IMG/M metagenome (GOLD analysis project Ga0207426, IMG submission 184265) | Arabidopsis root microbial communities from the University of North Carolina, USA - plate scrape MF_Cvi_mMS (SPAdes) (version 2) | ecosystem: Host-associated > Plants > Roots > Endosphere ...
TCGCGCATCGGCCTTCTGCTGGACATGACGCTGAAGGATCTCGAGCGGATCCTCTACTTCGAATATTACGTCGTGCTCGAGCCGGGTCTCACCGCGCTCAAGGACCGTCAGCTGCTGTCGGAGGACGAGTACCTGAAGGCGCAGGACGAGTACGGCCAGGACAGCTTCACCGCCATGATCGGCGCGGAAGCGATCCGCGAGTTGCTCAAGGGCATGGACCTCGAGAAGCTCGAAGCCACCTTGCGCCTCGAGATGCAGGAGACCGACTCCGACATCAAGCACAAGAAGCTCGCCAAGCGCCTGAAGATCGTTGAAGCGTTCCGCCACTCCGGCAACAAGCCGGAATGGATGATCATGACCGTGGTTCCGGTGATCCCGCCGGACCTGCGTCCGCTGGTGCCGCTGGACGGCGGCCGCTTCGCGACCTCGGACCTCAACGACCTCTACCGCCGCGTCATCAACCGCAACAACCGCTTGAAGCGGCTGATGGAGCTGCGCGCGCCCGACATCATCATCCGCAACGAGAAGCGCATGCTTCAGGAAGCGGTCGATGCGCTGTTCGACAACGGCCGCCGCGGCCGCGTCATCACGGGTGCCAACAAGCGTCCGCTGAAGTCGCTCGCCGACATGCTCAAGGGCAAGCAGGGCCGCTTCCGTCAGAACCTGCTCGGCAAGCGCGTCGACTATTCGGGACGATCGGTGATCGTGGTCGGTCCCGAGCTGCGCCTGCATCAGTGCGGCCTGCCGAAGAAGATGGCGCTCGAGCTGTTCAAGCCGTTCATCTATTCGCGTCTCGATGCCAAGGGCCTGTCCACCACGGTGAAGCAGGCCAAGAAGCTGGTCGAGAAGGAGCGGCCGGAGGTCTGGGACATCCTGGACGAGGTCATCCGAGAGCATCCGGTGTTGCTCAACCGCGCACCGACGCTGCATCGTCTCGGCATCCAGGCGTTCGAGCCCGTGCTGATCGAGGGCAAGGCGATCCAGCTTCACCCGCTGGTTTGCGCCGCGTTCAACGCCGACTTCGACGGCGACCAGATGGCCGTGCACGTTCCGCTGTCGCTGGAAGCGCAGCTGGAAGCGCGCGTTCTGATGATGTCGACCAACAACATCCTGCATCCGGCGAACGGCCAGCCGATCATCGTGCCGTCGCAGGACATCGTGCTGGGTCTCTACTACGTTTCGATCATGCGCGAAGGCCTCCCCGGCGAGGGCAAGATCTTCGGCGAGATGGCCGAGCTCGAGCACGCGCTGCACGCGAAGGTCATCCACCTCCACACCAAGATCAAGTACCGGTGGCAGGGGATGGACGAGACCGGCAAGGTCTCGACGCGCTGGATCGAAACCACTGCCGGCCGCGTCATGCTCGGCAATCTCCTGCCGAAGAACCCGCGGATTTCGTACGAGATCATCAACAAGCTGATGACCAAGCGCGAAATCTCGGGCGTGATCGACCAGGTCTACCGCCACTGCGGCCAGAAGGAGACGGTGATCTTCTGCGATCGCATCATGGCGCTCGGCTTCTACAATGCGTTCAAGGCCGGCATCTCGTTCGGCAAGGACGACATGGTCGTACCGCACTCCAAGTGGAAGATCGTCGACACCACCCGTACGCTGGCGAAGGATTTCGAGCAGCAGTACAACGACGGTCTGATCACCCATGGCGAGAAGTACAACAAGGTGGTCGACGCCTGGTCGAAGGCCACGGAAGAAATCGCCAAGGCGATGATGAAGGAGATCTCCTCCACCAAGAAGACGGCGAGTGGAGCCGATGCCGACATCAACTCGATCTACATGATGGCACACTCCGGCGCGCGCGGTTCGCCGGCACAGATGCGCCAGCTCGCCGGCATGCGCGGCCTGATGGCCAAGCCGTCGGGTGAGATCATCGAGACGCCGATCATCTCGAACTTCAAGGAAGGCCTCTCGGTGCTCGAGTACTTCAACTCGACCCACGGCGCCCGCAAGGGCCTCGCGGACACCGCGTTGAAGACCGCGAACTCGGGCTACCTGACCCGTCGTCTGGTCGACGTGGCGCAGGACTGCATCATCACGCAGAGCGACTGCGGCACCAAGCTCGGCATCAAGATGCGCGCCATCGTCGATGCCGGCACCGTGGTTGCTTCGCTCGGCTCGCGCATCCTCGGACGCACGGCCTGCGAAGACATCCGTGACAGCTCGGGCAAGGTGATCATCAAGCGCGATACGCTGATGGAAGAAAGCCATCTGGACGCCATCCAGCAGGGTGGTGTGCAGGAGGTGAAGATCCGCTCGGCGCTGACCTGCGAGCTCGTCAACGGCATCTGCGGCAAGTGCTACGGCCGCGACCTCGCCCGCGGCACGCCGGTCAACCACGGTGAAGCCGTCGGCGTCATCGCGGCGCAGTCGATCGGCGAGCCGGGCACCCAGCTCACCATGCGCACCTTCCACATCGGTGGTGCGGCGCAGCTCAACGAGCAGTCCTTCGTCGAAGCGAACTTCGACGGCAAGATCGTGATCAGAAACAAGGCCATCGCCCGCAACAGCGAAGGTCACCTGGTCGCGATGGTGCGCAACATGGTGGTGGCGATCGTCGATGCCGACGGCACCGAGCGTGCGACGCACCGTGTCCAGTACGGCGCGCGCCTGCACGTCGACGAAGGCGACATGGTCAAGCGTGGCCAGCGCATCGTCGAGTGGGATCCCTACACCCGTCCGCTTCTCACCGAGGTGGAAGGCACCATCGGCTTCGAGGATCTGGTCGAAGGCCAGTCGATCTCGGAAACGCTGGACGAGGCCACCGGTATTGCCAAGCGCGTTGTCATCGACTGGCGCTCGACCCGTGGCGGCTCGGATCTGCGTCCGGCCATCGTGGTCAAGGGCAAGGACGGCAAGGTGCTCAAACTCGCCCGTGGCGGCGATGCCCGCTACATGCTGTCGGTCGACGGCATTCTGTCGGTCGACGTCGGAGCCAAGGTCCAGGCGGGTGACATCCTCGCCCGCGTCTCGACCGAAAGCGCCAAGACGCGTGACATCACCGGCGGTCTGCCGCGGGTGGCGGAACTGTTCGAGGCACGGCGTCCGAAGGATGCGGCGATCATCGCCGAAATCTCGGGCACCATCCGGTTCGGGCGCGACTACAAGAACAAGCGTCGCATCTCGATCGAGCCGATGGACAAGACCGAGGAGCCGCGCGAGTACCTGATCCCGAAGGGCAAGCACATCCACCTTCAGGACGGCGACGTCGTCGAAAAGGGCGATTTCATCGTCGAAGGCAACCCGGCGCCGCACGACATCCTCGCGGTCAAGGGCATCGAGGAACTCGCGGCCTACCTGGTCAACGAAATCCAGGAGGTCTACCGGCTCCAGGGCGTGCTCATCAACGACAAGCACATAGAGGTGATTGTCCGTCAGATGCTCCAGAAGGTGGAAGTCACCGACCAGGGCGACACGGACATGATCTCCGGCGAGCAGGTCGACAAGATCGAGTTCGACGCGCTGAACGAGAAGGCCAAGGAAGAGGGCAAGAAGGTCGCCACGGGTACGCCGGTTCTGCTCGGCATCACCAAGGCGAGCCTGCAGACCCGCTCCTTCTTCTCGGCGGCCTCGTTCCAGGAGACCACCCGCGTCCTCACGGAAGCGGCGGTCAACGGCAAGGTCGATCCGCTCGAAGGCCTCAAGGAGAACGTCATCGTCGGCCGGCTGATCCCGGCGGGCACCGGCGCCTCCATGGCCAAGATCCGCGAAGTCGCGATGAAGCGCGACAAGCTGATCCTGGACGAGCGTGAGAAGCAGGCGGCCGTCGTGCCGCCGGCAGCTCCGGAAGCCGAGCTTCCTGCGCTGCCGCCCGCGGAATGATCGTTCATCCGTAGGAATACCGAGGACAATGAAAAGGCCGGCGCAAGCCGGCCTTTTTGCTGCTTTGTTTGCTTGTTGCGATGCGGGATCGACCTTTGTTCATCTTTCCTTCAGGCGCAAAAGCGCTTCTGCTAGGAGAGCTTAGACCGGTGGATCCCGTGACGGGGGCAGGGCCGGAGACCACGGAACGGATATGCTTGATCTCGCAATCGTAGGCGGTGGCCCCGGCGGGCTGATGAGCGCCTGGTATCTGAAGCGCAAGCTCGGCGACCTCTGCCGCGTCACCATCTACGAGGCGTCGGACCGGCTCGGCGGCAAGATCGTCACCCGCAAATTCGATTCCGCGCCCGCGATGTACGAGGCCGGCGTTGCCGAGATCTACGACTACTCGATGACGGGACCGGATCCGCTGCGTGAGCTGATCCAGCATTTCGGCCTGCAGACCATTCCGATGGACGCCGAGCAGGTGCAGTTCGGCGGCGAGCTGCTCAACGACGTGCCCGGCATGCGCCGCAAATACGGCGCCAAGACCGCGGCCGCGATCGAGGCCTTCCGCAAGCGCTGCGCCGAGGTGATGTCGCCGATCGAGTATTACGAGGGCGTCGGCGCGCACGACAACGAGAATCCCTGGGCCTACAAGACCGCCGAGCAGGTGCTCGACGAGGAGGTCGAGGACGAGACCGCAAAGCGCTTCTTCAAGGTGATGGCGCGCTCGGACATCGCGACCGAGAGCCACAACACCAACGGCCTCAACGCGCTCAAGAACTACCTGATGGACGTCGACGGCTATATCGGCCTCTATTCCATCCAGAACGGCAACGAGCAGCTGATCGAGTGCCTGCAGTCGGAAGTGAACGCCGACATCCAGCTCAATCACCGGGTGCTCACCGTCGGCAAGGCGCCGACCGGCCGCTATCAGCTCAAGATGATGAACGGCAAGGGGCCGGAAACGCGCGACTTCGATCTCGTGCTGGTCTGCCTGCCGCATTCCTGGCTCGGCACCGTGGGGTGGGAAGGCGAGCAGCTGCGCAAGTCGATGGTCAAGCACGTCTCGTATTTCGACCGTCCGGCGCACTATTTGCGCGTCTCGATCCTGTTCGACTCCCCGTTCTGGGGCGAGAAGATTCCGGGCGCCTGGTTCATGTCGGAAGCCTTCGGCGGCTGCTGCGTCTACAACGAGGGCGCGCGCCACGACGTCGGCAAGCACGGCGTCCTGAACTGGCTCATTCCCGGCTCCGACGCGCTGGCCTTCGCCAATCTGTCGGACCAGGAGCTGATCGATGCCGCGTTGAAATCGCTGCCGGCCTCGCTCGGCGATGCGCGTGCGCATTTCATGGAAGGCAAGATCCATCGCTGGCTGTCGTCGGTGAACGCGATACCGGGCGGTCTGCCCGTGCGCGACGTCATGACCAACCACCGGCCCGAGCCGAAGGAACATCCCGGCATCGTCGTGGTCGGCGACTACCTGTTCGACTCGACGCTGAACGGCCTGCTCGATTCCTCGGACGCTGCGACCGACATCATCCTCACAGAGATGATGCGCCTGCGCCGCGAGCGCGCGCAGGAGGAGGGCCAGCCGGTCTCGGACAAGATCGACCGCGACTATTTCGACAACTATCGGGGCCTCGGTCCCTATCATGAGGCGTGGAAACACTTCACCGATCCCGATTATCTGACAAAGCTGATCGGCATCGTCTGGGGCAAGGCGAAGGGCTCGAAGCTCCTGGTCGCCGGCTCGGCCAGCGGCGAGCTGGTCGGTGCGCTGCGCGATCGCGGCATCGACGCCTGGGGCATCGAGAACAACCGCGCGATCCACGCCAGGACGCCGAAGGCGCTGAAGAAGTACAACAAGCTCGGCTCGATCACCGACATGCCGTTCAAGGACGGCGCGTTCGACTTCGTGTTCGAGACCAGCCTTTGCCACGTTTCCCCGAAGCAGGTGGTGCGTGCGATCCGCGAGCTCAACCGCGTGGTCAAGACCGGCCTCGTGTTCGGCTCGATCACCTCGGACATGGCTTCTGTCGTGATCGACCGCTACGACCTGCTGCGCGGGGTCAAGAAGCTCGGCACCTGGTGGGAATGGTCCGAGCTGTTCTTCGGCAACGGCTTCGATCTGTCGATGCACCGCAAGGACTGCGCCGATGCGCTCTGGGAGGCGACGCTTGCCGCGGGCAAGGGCCCGGGCCAGTGGTACGCCGACGCGGACAGCCTGCGCTATTCGTTCTTCGACAAGGTCGAGGACGAGGACGACGGCTAGTCCTTAAGGTCGAGTGAATTCGCCAATTGCTTTGCCGAATGCGTCGTGATCGCATAGAATCGGGGCGATAGCGGTTTCCGCTATGTCCTGCTTTCTCTGCGGTCATGCCGGCCGTCAGCATTCGTTGGTTTTATGGCGTCCAAGCCCCTCCCGCCCGACAAACAGAAGCTCGCCGCGGAAGAAGCGGCCGAGCTGGAAGACAAGCTCACCCCCGCCAAGCCGGACCTCGAAGACGACGAGGCCGACGACGACGAGGAGGATGACGAGCTGGAGCTCGATGACGACGATGAGGACGAGGACCTCGTCGTCTTCACCGCGCGCGAGGCCGCCGGCGCGCTCGCGACCATCCTGGGTTTCGTCAAACCCGTCCTCGCGAACTACAAGCGGATGCTGTCATTCGTGGCGTTCGGCGTCGTCGTCGAGACGCTGTTCAACGTCATCATGCCGCTCAGCCTGAAGTACCTGATCGACGACGCGCTCGGCGAGGAGGACTTCCAGGCGCTGTACAAGATCCTCGGCGTGCTCGCGGTCGCCGGCATCTTCACCTCGATCGTCGCGGTCTGGTACGAGCGCTGGGACGCGCGGCTGGCCGCCTGCATCATCTCCGACGTCCGCAAGCGCCTGTTCGATCACGTCCAGGACCTGCCGGCGTCCTATTTCGGCCGCACCAAGCGCGGCGAGATCCTGTCGCGCTTCTCGGTCGACCTCTCGGCCTTCGAAGGCTCGGTCAAGACCTTCGCCAACAGCGCGGCGCTGCCGTTCCTGGAATTGATCGCCGGCATCATCCTGATGATATTCCTGAACTGGCAGCTCGCCGCGGTCGCGCTGCTGGTGTTCCCGATCACGCTGATCGGTCCGCGCATCCTCACCCCGAAGGCGGTGCAGGCCAATTACGAGCAGAAGCAGAACGAAGCCGCACTGCTCGGCATGGTGCAGGAGAACATCGGCGCGCAGGCCGTGATCAAGGCGTTCAGCCTGCAGCGCAAGATGTTCGGCTTCTTCACCTTCCGCAACGACGAGACCCGCAACAAGATCGCCTCGGCCGCGTTCCTGTCGACCATGGTGGAGCGGACGGTCACGATCTCGGTCCTGATGCTGCATTTGGTGGTGCTCGCGATCGGCGCGTATCTGGCGACCAAGGGCCAGATCACCATCGGCACCTTCGTCACCTTCGAGAGCGCGTTCTGGGAGGTGTCCTACAACATCGCCCACGTCATGCATTTCATTCCGGTGTCGATTTCCTCGGCCGCCGCGATCCGCCACATCCAGGAGCTGCTGGACGAGCCGACGCGCGGTGCCGATCGCCCCGGCGCACCCGACCTGCCGCGCATCACGCACGACATCACGTTCGACCGCGTGACGTTCCAGTACGAGGGCAGCCAGACACCGGTGCTGGACAATCTCAGCCTCAAGCTGAACGTCGGCAAGAGCATCGCCATCGTCGGCCCCTCGGGCTCGGGCAAGAGCACGCTGCTCAACCTGATCCTGAGGCTCTACGTGCCCGACGAGGGGCGCGTCACCATCGACGGTGTCGACGTCCGCAAGGTGACGCTGGATTCGCTGCGGCGGAGCATGGCCGTGGTGTTCCAGGAGAACATGCTGTTCAACATGTCGATCCGCGAGAACATCCGGCTCGGCAAGGAAGGCGCAACCGATGCGGAGGTGGAGGAGGCGGCCAAGAAGGCCGAGATCCATCGCTACATCATGAGCCTGCCGCAGCGTTACGACACGCCGGTCGGCGAACGCGGTGACACGCTCTCGGGCGGCCAGCGCCAGCGCATCGCGATCGCGCGTGCGATCATCCGCAATCCCTCGGTTCTGCTGCTGGACGAGGCCACCTCGGCGCTGGACCAGACCACGGAAGCCGCGATCAACCGAACGCTGCTGAAGGTCGCCAAGGGCCGCACCATGATCTGGTCCACCCACCGCCTGACCTCGGTGGTCGAGATGGACGAGATCATCGTGATCTCGGGGGGCAGGGCGATCGAACGCGGCTCGCATGCCGAGCTGCTCGCCCTGAACGGCACCTATCGCAAGCTGTGGAACGACCAGATCCACCAGCCGCACGGCGCGGCGGCTCAGGCCGACGACGACAGCGACGATGCCGACGAGGACGAAGACGACCTCGAGGATGATGAGGACGAGGACGACGACGAGGAGGAGTGACCGAGGAAGTTCGGCTCCAGGTCGAAAGCGCCTCCAAGCGGCCTCAACCATCCCTGAACCGACCAGGCGATGAAGCGTGCCCAGCGCAGCGCCGTCCAGTACGGGCTCGTCCCGGTCGTAACCGAGCGGAAGTCGAACGCCTTCGCCGCCGACCATTCGTCGCAGGCCCGCTTGACCGGATCGGCGTAGAACGCGGCGATCTTGGCCGCATCCATCCCGTCCGAGGCCAGCCATTGCGGGATGTAGACGTTGCAGAGCCGCTCGACGTCGGTGAAGACCTTGTCGCAGCCGGTGCCGGCGACGGGGCAGGAGGTCGAGAAGGCATCGCCCACCAGCACGAGGCCCGGCTGGCCGCTCGCGTCGTTCACATAGAGATCGACCGGGCGAATCTTCAGCTCGCCGGCAATGTCGAACGGGCCGGTGATGCGCTTGAGCCGGGGCAGGGCGGCATGCAGCGTCTCGGCCGGGGTGCGGCGTAGCTCGCGCAGCCAGGGATCGTCGAAGCTGCGATAGACGAACAGGTTGGCGCGCATCCGCGTGCCGATCGGAAACAGCGTGATGTAGGGGATGCGATCGCCCGGCCGCTCCGAGAAATAAGTCAGCGCCGGGAAGGCGAATGCATCCCGCCCGGCCGGCGCCACATCGAATCCGATCGAGATCGAATGGCAGGCGCTGACGATTCGTCGCGCGATGCCGAGCTGGTGGCGCAGGCCGACATTGAGGCCGTTGGCGAGCACGACCAGGCGGGCGGAGACGGTCTCGTCATTGGACAGGGTGATCCGCTGCCGCTCCGGGCTGGGCTCGACCGCGATGGCCTTGGCGCAGATGCGCTCGATACTCCCGGGGATTTCGTCGCGGACGGCGTTGACGAGGGAATCGTAGGGAATGTTGAACTGCCGGCTCGGCGACCGGTCGAGCAGATGGCCGAATCGCGCGATCCAGTTCTCGCCGGAATAGGTCGCTCGCCGCAGCACCGATTCTGCGATTCCGGTCTTCAGGAATCGGCCGACCTGCACCTCGCCACTGAGTTTTTCGACTCGAAAGTCCGCCGGATAGCTCTCATGCGGATCGATCAGTACGGCCGAAATACCGGCGCGGCCGAGCATCGCGGCGGCCGTCGAGCCGGCCAATCCCCCGCCGATGATGGCAATGTCGGTGTAGCGCATGACGCAAATCTCTGCCGAAGGCGGCATATTGACGCATCAACAGGAAAAAAAGCCTTAGCAAGGGTTATAAAAGTATATTTCACCCGGGTATAAATAGGTTGCTGGGGTAGCGGAACCGGGCAGGGATCGCCATATGGGGTTAGGGCGGTGAGAGCGGTAAACCTCGATTTCGACAGGCGCGGGAAGCGTTTTGTGACTGTCGTTTCACCTTGACTTGACCGACTCTCACTTATAGAAAGCGCCTCACTTAACGACAGGCGGTGAGCATCGCCAGCGTCGGAACGGGCCACCCGTCAGATCCTCCGGGGTCGTTTTAAAGCGGGCACCAACCTCGACGAATGCCGCTCAAACGCTGTCGATCATAGCTAGGCAATGCCAGTGCGATTCTAGTTCTCTTGAGCTCGTTCTCTTGAGATCGAATTCGGATGCATGACCTCAGTGCGCAGGCCGCCGGCGTTACGCCGATCGGCCTCAATACTGCGGTCCTCTGTGGCGTCGAAGCGCTTTCTGCTCCCTGATGGAGCGGATGGCGCAATTCCGCTTTGTGTGGATTGTTCCGCGCAAGGCGGCCCCGTCGAGTGGGTGGCTCGAACAGAATTTGCGGTCCCGGCAACGGGCCGCGGCAAGACAGCAGGCCCGCGAGGGGCTGCGATAACAAAGGGTAAGGCCAGGATGCCGACGATCAACCAGCTGATCGCTCAACCGCGGGAAGTGCAGAAGTCGCGCAAGAAGGTGCCGGCGCTGCAGCAGTCGCCTCAGAAGCGTGGTGTTTGCACCCGTGTCTACACCACGACCCCGAAGAAGCCGAACTCGGCGCTTCGTAAGGTCGCCAAGGTGCGCCTGACCAACGGCTTCGAGGTGATCGGCTACATCCCCGGCGAGGGTCATAACCTCCAGGAGCACTCGGTGGTCATGATCCGCGGCGGTCGCGTCAAGGACTTGCCCGGCGTGCGCTACCACATCCTCCGCGGCGTTCTGGATACCCAGGGCGTCAAGAACCGTAAGCAGCGTCGTTCGAAGT
>Ga0207426_1002806_pt1 | contig 10441 bp, 9 predicted proteins | sample AraplaMF_Cvi_mMS_FD_184265 | JGI IMG/M metagenome (GOLD analysis project Ga0207426, IMG submission 184265) | Arabidopsis root microbial communities from the University of North Carolina, USA - plate scrape MF_Cvi_mMS (SPAdes) (version 2) | ecosystem: Host-associated > Plants > Roots > Endosphere ...
GTTCGAGCCGCTGATGCTCGCCTGCCGCGACCGCCGCCCGGTCGTCTTCGACTACCGCAAGTCCAACGCCGCCCGCCCCGAGCAGCGCCAGGTCGAGCCGTGGACGCTGGAGTGCTGGCGCGGCCACTGGTACCTCGCCGGATGGGACCGCGGGCGGTCCGCCGAGCGCGTCTTCCGGCTCTCGCGGATCACCGGCCGGGTGCGGCTGCGCTCCGGCGCGTACACCGCCGAGGTGCCCGACCACTCCACCGTGCGGGAGACCGTGGAGTCCTGGGCGGGGGAGACCGCGACCGGCACCGCCCGGATCAGGGTGCGGGCCGGGCACGGCTATCCGCTGCGGGCGAGGGCGCTCACCACCCGCACCGGGGACGACGGCTGGGACGAGCTGGAGATCCCGTACGGGCACGGGCTGGACGCCTGGCTGGTGGAATTCGGCCCGGAGGTGGTCGTGCTGGCGCCCGACGAGCTGCGGGCCGATGTCGTCGAGCGGCTGCGCGCCGTGGCCAAGGGCTGAGGGGACGGAACGACTTCATCATGGCCGGAAACGCCATTGACCAGACCCGCCGGATGCTGTCCCTCGTGACGTATCTGCGGGAGCGCCCCGGTGCCCGCGTCGCCGAGGTCGCCCGCGCCTTCGGCATCAGCGAGGACGAGCTGATCGCCGACCTCGACGTGCTGCCGCTGTGCGGCACCAGCTTCCGCGGCGGCGACCTGCTGGACATCGACACCGACGGCGAGCGCATCTGGTGGCACAACCCCGACGATGTCGCCGAGCCGCTGCGGCTGGCCGCCGACGAGGCCACCGCGCTGCTGGTCGCCGCCCGTGCCGTCGCCACCCTGCCCGGGCTGCGCGAGAGCGACCGGGAGGCGCTGCTGCGGGCCACCGCCAAGCTGGAGGCCGCGGCGGGCGAGGTGGCGGGTGCCAGCTCCCGGCTCTCGGTCACCTTCGAGTCCGAGGGCGGCGTCTTCGCCGACGTCGACCGGGCCATCTCCGAGCGCCGCAGGCTGTGGCTGCGCTACTACTCGCCCGCGCGCGACGAGGTCACCGAGCGCGAGGTCGACCCGATCCGGCTGTTCGCCGTCGGCCACACCTATGTGGAGGCCTGGTGCCGGCTGTCGGAGGCACGCCGTACCTTCCGGCTCGACCGGGTCGTGGAGATCAAGCTGCTGGACGAGGCGTCCGACCCGCCGCCCATCGAGCTGCGCGACCTCTCCGATCCGTCGACCGGGCTGGTGCAGACCGGCGCCGAGGACCCCGAGGTGGTCGTCGAGACCGGCCCGGGCGGGCGCTGGGTCGCCGAGTACTACCCGCATGACAGCGCGGAGGAGCTGCCCGACGGGGGCTTGCGGATCACGCTGCGCGCCCCCGACCCCGGATCGCTGCGGCGGCTGGCGCTGCGGCTCGGCAGGGACGGCCGGATCGTCGCGCCGCAGGGGCTCGCGGACAGCGCTCGGGACGCGGCGCGGCAAGCGCTTGCGGCCTACGGCGAGTGATGGCTTCCGGCGAGTGATGGCGTGCAGCGAGTGATGGCGTGCAGTGAGTGACGGTCTGCGGTGAGTGAAGGGACGCACACAGTGACCGCTGGGGGGAATCCCACCTCGGTGATCTTCAAGGCAGCCTGCCCGGAGTGCCGGGGCCGGTTCGAGCTGGCCGCCGGTGCGCTGCGGCTGGCGATCGGGGCCAGTGACCGCACCACCTTCTACTCCTTCACCTGCCCCGACTGCGGCAGCGCGGTGCGCAAGCCCGCGGGGGAGCGGATCGTGGAGCTGCTGACCGGCGGCGGGGTGCGCACCCTGCGGCTGCACTCGACGGTCTGACGGCCACTCGACGGTCCGGCAGCGGGCCGACCGCCGCGGGGGCGCCGCGGCGGCCCCGATAGGCTCGCCCCATGCTCTGGCCGATGCTCGCCCTCGCCCTCGCCTTCTGCGGAATCGCCGTCCTCGCCGTGCTCTCCGTACGGGTCTACACCGAGGTGCGCAGACTGGCCCGGCAGGTGTCGGACAGCTCCGCGCGGATCACCCGCGCCGCCGAGGACCTGGAACGGGCCACCGGACCGCTGAGTGCGCAGGTGGGGGCGGTGTACCGGGACGAGGGTGCCGCCCAAGGCCACTGATCGGCGGCGCTCTGCTGCATCACAGGGAAGCGGGGTACGCTGGCTGGTCGTGGCCCTGGAAACGAGGCGGAGGGCCGCAACCAGGCGTCTGCATGGGGATTGCCCTGCATTTACCCCTGCGCGCTACGATCGCTGACAGCACGGCTGCCGGACGCCTGTCCGAACGGTCGGCAGCCCCACCCCAGCCGCCTCGGTGAGAAGGTAGACGAATATGTTCGGAAGGCTCGGCGCTACCGAGATCATCCTCATCCTGATCGTCGTTCTGCTGCTGTTCGGTGCGAAGAAGCTCCCCGACATGGCGCGCTCGCTGGGTAAGTCGGCCCGCATCCTCAAGAGCGAGGCCAAGGCGATGAAGTCGGAGGGCAAGCAGGACGAGAACGCCCCGGCCGACCCGCCGAACCCCGGCCAGGACCAGGGTGCGCACCGCACCATCCAGGCCGCCCCGGGCGATGTCTCCAGCTCCCGTCCGGTGGCCGAACCGAGCGACACCACCAAGCGCTGACCCGGGGCCACTTGAAGGCGGCATCGATGGCCGCCGTCTGACGCACGAGATGAGGACGTGGGTTGCTCAAGTCTGCCCGCAAGAAGGAGAAGGACCCCGAGGGGCGGATGCCCCTCGCGGACCATCTGCGCGAGTTGCGCAACCGGCTGGTGAAGTCGGTCCTGGCGATCTGCGTGATCACGATCGTCGCGATGTTCTTCTACAAGAACATCGTCGATTTCCTGATGAAACCGGTCCTGGATTCGGTCGGCTGCCCCGGGGTCCGGCTGTCCCAGCTCAGCACCGACCACGCCGGCAAGAACAACTGCGCGTACTTCACCGTGAACGGTCTGCTGTCGCCGTTCACGATCATGCTGAAGGTCTCCTTCACCACCGGCGTGGTCCTCGCCACCCCGGTGTGGCTGTACCAGCTGTGGGCGTTCCTCGCGCCCGGTCTGCACCGCAACGAGAAGAAGTACTCGCTCTTCTTCGTCGGGCTCGGCGTGCCGCTGTTCGTCGGCGGCGCCTTCTTCGCGTACAAGATCCTGCCGACCAGCGCCAAGGTCCTCCTCGACTTCACGCCCGGCGGGGCCAGCAACCTCCTCCCGCTGGACGACTTCCTCGATCTGCTCACCCGCATGATCGTCGTCTTCGGGCTGGCGTTCGAGCTGCCGCTGCTGCTGATCCTGCTGAACTTCACCGGCATCCTCAGCGGGCGCCGGATGTTCGGCTGGTGGCGGGTCATGATCATGGGCATCACGGTCTTCGGCGCGGTGGCCACCCCCAGCACCGACCCGATCGGCATGTTCGCCCTGGCCGGTCCGGTCACCGTGCTCTACTTCGGCGCGACCGCCGTCGCCCTCCTCAACGACCGGCGCAGGGCGAGGCGACGGGCCGCCGACCCCGACTTCGGCCTGAGCGACGACGAGGCGTCGAGCCTGGATCTGACGCCGGAGGCCATCGAGGAGACCGAGCGGGTCGGCGCGGGCGAGCTGCCCGCCGGTGACGACCCCGCGCGGCGCAACGGCTACGACGACGTCACGTAGACGGGACTCCGACGGTTGACCGGGGCCCGCCCGGGCGGGCCCCGATCCCCATCCCGCCGTAAAGATCGCGTGCGTTGTCGGAGGTGGCCGGTAGTCTCGTACATACGATGACCGACGAGCTATCTCCCGCCGAGCGCTATGCGGCGTCCCGCATCCGGGCCGCCGAGCAGGCCACCGCGCTGGCCCCCTTCCGCGAGATGTACGCCTTCGCGCTGGACCCGTTCCAGATCGAGGCGTGTCAGGCCCTCGAGGCCGGGAAGGGCGTGCTGGTCGCCGCCCCCACCGGCTCGGGCAAGACCATCGTGGGCGAGTTCGCCGTCCACCTGGCGCTCACCCAGGGCCGCAAGTGCTTCTACACCACGCCCATCAAGGCGCTGTCGAACCAGAAGTACGCCGATCTCGTCAAGCGCTACGGCGCCGACAAGGTCGGCCTGCTCACCGGCGACAACAGCGTCAATTCCGAGGCCCCGGTGGTCGTCATGACCACCGAGGTGCTGCGCAACATGCTGTATGCGGGCTCGCAGTCGCTGCTCGGCCTCGGCTATGTGGTGATGGACGAGGTGCACTACCTCTCCGACCGCTTCCGCGGCGCCGTCTGGGAAGAGGTCATCATCCACCTCCCCGAGTCGGTGACCCTCGTATCACTGTCCGCGACGGTCTCCAACGCCGAGGAGTTCGGCGACTGGCTGGACACCGTGCGCGGTGACACCGAGGTGATCGTCTCCGAGCACCGCCCGGTGCCGCTGTGGCAGCACGTGCTGGCGGGGCGCCGGATGTACGACCTCTTCGAGGAGAAGAGCGGCCGGGACGGCGACCAGTCCGGCCGCCGCGAGGTCAATCCCGACCTCGTCCGGCTGGCCCGGATGGAGAACAGCCGCCCCGCCTTCGGCCGCGACAAGCGCCGGGGGCGGAACAACATGCGGGAGGCCGACCGGGAGCGCGAGCGCCGCCAGCGCAGCCGGATCTGGACCCCGGGCAGAGCGGAGGTCATCGACCGGCTCGACGCCGAGGGGCTGTTGCCCGCCATCACGTTCATCTTCAGCCGGGCGGGCTGCGAATCGGCCGTCCAGCAGTGCCTGTACGCGGGGCTGCGGCTCAACGACGACGCGGCGCGCGCCCAGGTGCGGGCGATAGTCGAGGAGCGCACCGCGGGCATCCCCGACGAAGACCTCCATGTGCTGGGGTATTTCGAGTGGCTGGAGGGCCTGGAGCGGGGCATCGCGGCCCACCACGCCGGGATGCTGCCCACCTTCAAGGAGGTCGTGGAGGAGCTGTTCGTCCGCGGCCTGGTCAAGGCGGTGTTCGCCACCGAGACCCTGGCGCTGGGCATCAACATGCCCGCCCGCTCGGTGGTGTTGGAGAAGCTGGTCAAGTGGAACGGGGAGCAGCACGCCGACATCACCCCCGGTGAGTACACCCAGTTGACCGGGCGCGCCGGGCGGCGCGGCATCGACATCGAGGGCCATGCGGTGGTGCTGTGGCAGCGCGCCATGGACCCGGCCGCCCTCGCGGGCCTGGCCGGCACGCGCACGTATCCGCTGCGCTCGTCCTTCAAGCCCTCGTACAACATGGCGGTCAACCTGGTCTCCCAGTTCGGCCGGCACCGCTCGCGCGAGCTGCTGGAGACCTCGTTCGCCCAGTTCCAGGCGGACAAGGCGGTCGTCGGGATCTCCCGTCAGGTGCAGCGCAACGAGGAGGGGTTGGAGGGCTACCGCGCCTCCATGACCTGCCACCTCGGCGACTTCGACGAGTACGCGCGGCTGCGCCGCGAGCTGAAGGACCGCGAGACCGAGATCGCCCGGCAGGGTGCCGCGCAGCGCCGGGCGGCCGCCGCGGTGGCGCTGGAGAAGCTCCGCCCGGGCGATGTCATCCACGTGCCCACCGGCAAGTTCGCCGGGCTCGCCCTGGTGCTGGACCCGGGGCTGGCCGCCGGGCGGTCCAACGGCCACCGCGGCTTCGAGCACCACGACGGGCCGCGCCCGCTGGTGCTCACCGCCGAGCGCCAGGTCAAGCGGCTGGCGTCGATCGACTTCCCGGTGCCGGTCGAGCCGCTGGACCGGATGCGGATCCCGAAGTCGTTCAACCCGCGCAGCCCGCAGTCCCGCCGGGATCTGGCGTCCGCGCTGCGCACCAAAGCCGGTCACCACGATGTGCGGCGGCACCGCAAGGAGCGCTCGCGCGCGGCCGACGACACCGAGATCGCCCGGCTGCGCGCCGCCATCCGCGCCCACCCCTGTCACGGCTGCTCCGACCGCGAGGACCACGCCCGCTGGGGCGAGCGCTACCACCGCCTGCTGCGCGACACCCGCCAGCTGGAGCGGCGCATCGAGGGGCGTACGAACACCATCGCCCGCACCTTCGACCGGATCTGCGCGCTGCTGTCCGAGCTGGACTATCTGCGCGGTGACGAGGTCACGGACGTCGGCAAGCGGCTGGCCCGGCTCTACGGCGAGCTGGACCTGCTGGCCAGCGAATGCCTGCGGGACGGCGTGTGGGAGGGGCTGAAGCCCGCCGAGCTGGCGGCGTGCGCCTCGGCGCTGGTGTACGAGTCCCGGTCGGCGGACGACGCGCTGCCGCCCAAGCTCCCCACCGGCCCCGCCAAGGAGGCGCTGGGGGAGATGGTCCGCATCTGGGGCCGGCTGGACGCCCTGGAGGAGGAGCACAAGATCAACCAGGCCGAGGGGGTCGGCCAGCGCGAACCGGATCTGGGCTTCGCCTGGGCCGCGTACCGCTGGGCGTCCGGCCATGGGCTGGACGAGGTGCTGCGGGAAGTGGACATGCCCGCCGGTGACTTCGTGCGCTGGTGCAAGCAGCTGATCGACGTGCTGGGCCAGATCGCGGCGGCCGCCCCGGACGGCAGCGTGGCGCGCAACGCCCGCAGGGCGGTCGACGGGCTGCTGCGCGGGGTCGTGGCGTACTCCTCCGTCGGCTGAGGCCCTGAGGGCCCCTGAGACCCGTCCTGGCACCGGCTTGCGCGGGGCCCGGGATCACGACGGGTCGTAGGTGAACGGCAGGGCGTTGCTGTTCCCGGCCGGGGTGTGGGCCACGACGCTCACCACCCCGGGCGGTCCGCCCGGGGTGGTGGCGACGATCTGGGTGTCCGAGATCGCGGCGAACGATGCCGGGACGCCGCCGAAGGTCACCGAGTCGGTGTAGGTGAGGTTGCTGCCGGTGAGCACGATCGACTCGCCCCCGGTGTCCAGGCCGTTCGGCGGGTTGAGGCTGGTGAGGACCGGGGCGCCGAGATACGTGTAGTGGGGGTTCCCGTTCCCCGTCGAGCTGGTGCCGCCGGGGGTGGTGACGGTGACCTGGACCGTGCCGGACCCGGCCGGGGCGGTGACGGTCAGCTGGCTGTCGGAGATCACGTTGATGGCGGTGGCCGGGTTTCCGCCGAAGGCGACGGCGCTGGTGAGCGTCAGATTGCTGCCGAAGACGGTGACGGTGTTGCCTCCGGTGTCCGGGCCAAGGTGGGTGGAGAGATCGTTGACGATCGGCGCGGTGATGTAGAAGTACGGCAGCGGATTGCTGGTGCCGCCCGGGGTGGTGACGGTGACGTTGACCGCGGACGGCGGCCCGGCGGGCGCGGTGACGGTGATCTGGGTGGCGGTGTTGGTGAGGATGGCCGCCGCGTTGATCCCGAACATGACCGAGGTCGCCCCGGACAGATTGGTGCCGTTGAGGGTGACCGTGTTGCCGCCCGAGGTCGGCCCCGAGGCCGGGCTGAGGCTGGTGAGGGACGGTGCGGGGGCGGCGGCGTAGGTGTAGCCGAGCGCGTTGCTGGTGCCGCCGGGGGTGGTGACGACGACGGCCACGCTGCCGGTGCCCGCCGGGGCGGTGACGGTGATCTGGGTGGCGGTGTTGGTGAGGATGGTGGCGGAGTTGGGGCCGAAGAGCACCTGGGTGGCCCCGGAGAGGCCGGTGCCGTTGATCGTGACCGTGTTGCCGCCGGAGGGGGGACCCGAGGCCGGGCTGAGCGAGGTGAGAACGGGGGCCGCGACGGTGGTGTAGGTGAAGAACACGTTCTGGGTGCTGGTCCCCGACGGCCCGGTGACCGTGACCTTGACCGTGCCGGTCCCCGCGGGCGTCCTGGCCGTGATCTGCGTGCTGCTCACGACGGCCACGTTCGTGGCCAGACTCGAACCGAACCTCACCGCGGTGGCGCCGGTGAACCCGGAGCCGGTGATGGTGACGGGGGTGCCTCCCGCCGGGGTGCCCTGGGCGGGGCTGACGCTGGTCACTACGGGAGCCATGACGCGGTTCTCCTTCTCGTACCTCGAACGGCGGCGCCCTGGCCGGCGGCTGTCGGCCAGGGCGCGGGGCGACGGTGCGGTGACGCTGTCGGCGCTCGGTCGTCCCCGGCCGTCAGGTGATGGTGAAGGCCACGGCGTTGGAGGTCCCGCCGCAGGTGTGGACCGTGATGGTCCCGGCGCCGGTGGCGAGCCCGCCGGGCACGGTGGCGACGAGCTGGGTGCCGCTGATGGGTGTGAAGACCGCGGTGGCGGTGGCGGCGGCGCTGTCGGTGAAGGTGACGGTGTCGACGCCGACGAAGGAGGTTCCGGTGATGGTGACGTCGTCTCCGGCCGTGCCCGTCGCGGGAGCCACCGTGGTGATGGCGGGCGTGAGGTAGTAGTCGACCAGGGTGGTGCCCGACGCGCTGGTGCCGCCCGCCGTGGTGATGGTCACGGCCTGGGTGGACACGTCGGCGACCTGACCCGGGTTGGCCGGGGCGGTGAAGGTGACCTGGTTGCTCTGCGTCGGGGTGACCGCGACGTTGCCGACGGTGCCCACGGCGACCTGAGTGCCGGTCAGGAAGTTGGTGCCGAACAGCGTCGCCGCGCCACCGGTGGCGGCCGGCAGGCAGCTGACGTTCAGGGCCGTGGTCGTCGGCGCGGCGATGACGAAGAACGGCAGCGCGTTGCTGGTGGCGCCGGTGTTGCTGGACACGCTGACGGCGACCTGGCCGGAGCACGGCGCCGTGCTGGGCACGACGAAGGTGACCTGGGTGGCGGTGACGCCCGTGGGGGTGACCGTTGCCGCACCGAAGTTCACCCTGGTGGTGGTGCCCATCGCGGTGCCGTTGATCTGGACGGTGTCCCCAGGTTTGCCTTGGTTGGTGGTGGTCGTGGTGTCCACCAACGAGGTGATGGTTGCCATGATCCTTCTCCTTCGATGGAGCCGCTGCGCCGGGAAGCGCGGAGAGCAGGCCGATGGCTGACGCGCTCCGCGACCGCGGAGGACGTCCCGGTGCGCGGGAAGGGCGGGTGAAAGACCCGTGGCCTCGGGGCCGGCGCCTGGGGGCGGGTCTTCGGGATGAAGCGACTCGGCGCCGTGTTCGAGGGGCGCCGTCCATCTCGCTGCTTCCGATTTAAGCCATCGGGTGAAGGGGCCGGAAGGTGGAACTGGAGCAACCAGGAATTCATGTGTAAGTAGGGTTAAAACCTGTTAACGGGCTTTCTCCGCCGTCGTACGCCCCCACCGAAGAGAAGGCGGGCGGGCGGACGGTCCAGTCGTCCACCCGCCCGCCGTGCGCGCGCGTTTGCGGTGCTTTACGCGGCGGCCTCCTTGGGCGCCTCCTGCTCGGCCTCCACCTGCTGGTTCCACTCCCGCTTCGACGCCTGCCAGCCGTCCTCGTTGTGGCCGCGCCGCCAGTAGCCGGAGATGGACAGCCACTCGCGCGGCACCTCGCGCTCCAGCCGCAGATATCGGCGGATCTCCTTCACGAAGCCCGCCTCGCCGTGCACGAAGGCATGCACCTGCCCGGCCGGGAAGTCCAGCCCGCGGACGGCCGCCACCAGCGCGTCGCCGACCGGTGCGGCGCCCCGGTGCAGCCACACCACCTCGGCCCCGTCCGGAACGGCCAGTTTGTGCTCCTCTTCGGGGCCCTCGACCTCGATGAAGGCGTGGACGACGGGCCTGTCCGCGCCCTGGGGCCGGTGGGCCAGCCGCTCCAGCGCGGCGGCGATCGCGGGCAGCGCGCTCTCGTCCCCGGCGAGCAGATGCCAGTCGGCGTCCTCGTGCGGGGCGTAGGCGCCGCCCGGGCCCTGGAAGTAGATCTCCTGGCCGGGCAGGGCGTGGGCCGCCCACGGTCCGGCCAGGCCCTCGTCGCCGTGGACCACGAAGTCGATCGTCAGCTCACGGGCCGCCGGGTCCCAGGCCCGTACCGTGTACGTACGGGTGACCGGCCACTGCTCGCGCGGGAGTTCCTCGCGGATCCGCTCCAGGTCGAACGGCTCGGGATACGCCGCGCCCTCGGCGGGGAACAGCAGCTTGACGTAGTGGTCGGTCCATTCACCGGCGCTGAATTCGGCAAGACCGTCGCCACCGAGCACGACCCGCACCATATGGGGGGTCAGCCGCTCGGTGCGTACCACCTGCGCCCGGTGGGGCCGCGGACGTTTACGGGCAGGACGGTCTGCCATGGCGGGCTCCTTGATCGGCAACGGTTAGGTTAAGCTAACCTAACACTTTATCCCTCAAGGGTGGAGAGCACCCGTCGCAAGGATCCACCCAGTCCCCAGCGCTCCGCGAGCGCGTCCACCGCGCGCGGGTCGCGCGGCGTCCGCGGCACGGCGGCGTCGAACGGCGGCAGCGGGACGTCCGAGGCGACCCGGACGACCTTCGGGGCGACCGCGAGATACGGCCGCGCCTCGTCCAGCCGCTTGCGCTGCGTGGGGGTCAGCTTGGAGCCGGGGTCGTCGACCGCGGCCATGATCCCGGCCAGATCGCCATGGGCGGCCAGCAGCTTGGCGGCGGTCTTCTCGCCGACCCCGGGGACGCCCGGCAGGCCGTCGCTCGGGTCG
>Ga0207426_1002808_pt1 | contig 10431 bp, 9 predicted proteins | sample AraplaMF_Cvi_mMS_FD_184265 | JGI IMG/M metagenome (GOLD analysis project Ga0207426, IMG submission 184265) | Arabidopsis root microbial communities from the University of North Carolina, USA - plate scrape MF_Cvi_mMS (SPAdes) (version 2) | ecosystem: Host-associated > Plants > Roots > Endosphere ...
TTCTCGGTCGAGCCGCTGCCGGTCGACCATCCCTTCCGCAAGCTCGACAATCTCGTGCTGACGCCGCATCTCGGTTACGCCACCGAGGATGGCCTGCGCATCCACTACGAGCAGATGGTCGCGGCGATCGACGCTTTTACTGCGGGTGCCGAACTGCCGCGCAAGCTGGCCTGAAACGACGAAGGGCGTGCCGACGGCACGCCCTTCTGCAATCTGAATTCTTGCGAGGCGCTTAGCGCACGGTGACCGGCGCGGGCAGCGGCGGCACTACGGTCGGCTGGGTGCCCGGGACGGGGCCGGCCTGGGCGGCCACCGGGGCCGGACCGGCAGCGGGGCCGGGCGTCGGCGCAGCGGACGCAGTCGCCGTTCCCGGCGGCGGGCCGCCGGGCATCACGACGACGCGGGTGCCGACCTTGGTGCGATCGAACAGGTCGGAGACGTCGTCGTTCAGCATGCCGATACAACCGGACGAGACGAACTTGCCGATCGTCGAGGGCTGATTGGTGCCGTGGATACGATACACGGTGGAGCCGAGATACATCGCGCGGGCGCCGAGCGGATTGCCCTCGCCGCCGGCCATGAAGCGCGGCAGATAAGGCTGGCGCTCGATCATTTCCGCCGGGGGATGCCAATCCGGCCACTCGGCCTTGCGGGTGATCTTCTGCACGCCGGTCCAGGTGAAGCCGTCGCGGCCGACACGGACGCCGTAACGGATCGCGCGGCCGTTGCCGAGGACGTAATAGAGGTAGGTGTTCGGAGTATCGACCACGATGGTGCCGGCCGGCTCCTTGGTCTGGAACGCGACCTCCTGACGGCGGAGGTTCGGCGGCAATTGAGCCGGCGCGGCGTCAGGCTGTTCCTCGGGCGGCAGCGCGGCGACCGACATCGGACGGCCATTGGGGCCGACCGGCGGCTGTCCGGACTGGACCGTCCCGGTCGCGACGGGACCACCAACGGCCTCCGGCGGACGCAGGCCGTCATTGGCGGGAGCCTGGCCCTGCTGGCCCGGGCGATTGGCATAGATCACCGGCGGCGGGCCGGCGGGACGGCCGTAACGCGGATCATCCGGCGACATCACGGGACCTTGGGCCGGTGCCGCCGAATAGACCGGCGGCGGGCCGGCGGGGCGGCCATAACGCGGATCATCCGGTGACATCACCGGGCCCTGCGGCGGGGCAGCTGAATAGACCGGAGGACCGGCCGGCCGGCCGTAGCGCGGATCGTCGGCCGGGCCGGGCGGCGGCAGCGAAGCCTGCGGCATCGCGTCGTCGTCGTCCTCCAGCGAGTCGAAATTCGGGGCGCGGTCGCCAGGGCGATATTCGGCCGGGGCGCCATAGCTCGGCACCTGCTGCACCGGATAGCTCTGCGCCTGTGCGAGCGAGGTTCCCGCTGCAGCAACCGTCGCGGCAGCGCATATCGTCAGCAAATGTTTGATCATCATCGTTCTTTTACAGTCCCCGGGCCCGTCCGGACCGTTAACGGCCAGATGACCGAAGATAGCGGCACATTCAAGACATTACAGGCTCATTCGCGCCTGATTGTGCGATTTGTGATGCAATCGCACACAGTTGCCCCGTTGCATCACGGGGCTGAAATCGCATCAAGCCGTAGATTGCCGGAGTCTGCGGCCCCGAATTTAAGGGAACGGGACCGGGGCGTTGCGATATGGTCGAATCAGCCTGATTCGCCACCGATTTGAAGCTCCAATCCCTGCGTGGCGAACGCGGCAGCAGTACCGTCACCGCGTTCAGATGGCTCTTGGGTCCCGGCCGCCACCCGCCGGGGCGGAAATTCGTACCCGTCGATGCTTCCCGGCTTTCGTTTCCTGTTTGCCGCGATCCTGCTGTCAACCTCCATCCTGGTGTTCGGCCTAGGAGCCGCCGCGCTGCTGCGGGCGACCCATCAGGAGTATGTCAGCAACACCTCCTGGCGGAACGGCCCACAGGAGCAGGCCTTTGCGCAGGCTTCCGAGCCCAGCCAGCCCGTGCTCGCGGTGTTGCGCGCCGAGCCGGTCGAGCCGGCCGCCAACACTGTAACGCCCGCATTGCAGGATCAGGTCCCGAGCATCGGGCTGCCCGCGGTTCAGACCGCACCGGAGGAGATGGCTGCGGTATCGAGCGAGGCCGAGGCTCAGCCAGAACTCCAGGTCGCCGCTGTCGCGCCAGCCGAAGAGAAGGCCGAGCCCGCCGTCGAAGCGCCGCCCCCCGAGCCGGCCAGCAGTCAGGTGCAAGCTCCTTCCGATACGCTCACCTCCGCCGACACGACGGTCGCCATCACGACGATGCCCGCCCCGACGATGAGTGCCACCGACGTGCCGCGAACCGCGACGCCGGCGCTGGCATCGCGCGTGAGCGACATCGCCGCAGCGAGAGTGGCCGCGCTGAACGACCTCATGCCGGCGAAGACCAAAGCCGCCAGCACGACGACCGAGAGCAAGCCGCGCGCGCACAAGCCGAAGAAGCGCCATCGCGTTGTGCGTCGCGCACCACCTCAGCAGCTACAGCAGGCGCTCGATCCGTTCGGCCAGCCGACGCTCACCGCGACGGCTACACGGACGCGCTGACTTTCCTTCACCTCGCCCCGCTTGCGGGGAGAGGTCGGAATTCGCGCGTAGCGCGTATTCCGGGTGAGGGTAACTCTCCGCGAGCCCAACTCTCACCGTCCCCGCGGAGACTCCCCTCACCCGAACCCTCTCCCCGCAAGCGGGGCGAGGGAGTGCAGTGTCATTGCAGCAACGTCCTCACGCCGGTCCAGTCGCGACCGGCGGGCCCTTCTCCTGGCCCCATTCCGACCACGAGCCGTCATAGAGCGCGGTGTCGGTGATCCCCAGACGATAAAGCGCAAGCGTCAGCACGCCGGCGGAGACGCCGGAGCCGCAGCTCGTCACGATCGGTGCATCGAGCTTGACGCCCGCATTCGTGAAGGCGGCGCGGAGATCCTCGAGCGGCTTCATCGTGCCGGTCGCACCATCAAACAGCTGATTGTACGGCACGTTGCGCGCGCCGGGGATGTGGCCGGAGCGGATGCCCGCGCGCGGCTCGGGCGCGCGCCCCTCGAAACGATCGGCTGCGCGCGCGTCGATCACCTGCTCGGCGCGGCTTTCGACGTTGGCGACCAGTTGCTGCATGCTGCGCACGCGCTTGGCATCGTAGCTCGCCTTGAAGCTCGCAGGCTTCGGCTTCACCTCGCCACTCTCGACCGCGCGGCCCTCGGCGCGCCACTTCTTCAGCCCGCCATTGAGGATGCGCACATTGCTGTGGCCGAACGCCAGGAACATCCACCATGCACGGGGCGCGGCGACCCAGCCGCCGGCATCGTAGAGCACGACGGTGTCGGCGTTGGCGATGCCGAGATTGCCGACGTCGCGGCCGAACTGCTCGGCGCTCGGATACATGTGCGGCAGCGGGTTGGCATGATCCGACACCGCATCGACGTCGAAAAACACCGCGCCCGGCAGATGCGCGGCGAGGTAATCATCCTTCGGCAGCGGCAGCACGCCCGGCAGCTTGAAGCTGGCGTCGAGCACCTTGACGTTGGGCTTGCCGAGATTTTCGGCCAGCCATTCGGTCGAGACGAGCGGATCGGTGATGGTGGTCATTGGCATGCTCCGGCAATTGTCTCAGTCGTCGTGCCCGGGCTTGTCCCGGGCATCCAAGTTCTTGTCGTCAGCGGGTGAGAACGTTGATCGCCGGGACATCTGGCGCGAAGACGCGCTTCTGCCCGGCCATGACGGAGTGCGTGGTACGCGCGGTACCCGCCTCACCCCTTCTTCTTCGGCTCCCACACTTCCGTCGGCCCGCCGGCGTCGCGCCAGGCGGCATAGCCGCCGGCGATGTGGGCGACGGGCTGCAGGCCCATGTCCTTGGCGGTCTTGGCCGCGAGCGCGGAGCGCAGGCCGCCGGCGCAATGGAAGACGAACTTCTTGTCTTCCTGGAAGATCGGCTTGGCGTACGGGCTCTGCGGATCGATCCAGAATTCCAGCATGCCGCGGGTGCAGGCGAAGGCGCCGGGAATGCGGCCGTCGCGTTCGATCTCGCGGGGATCGCGGATGTCGACGATGACAACGTCGCCGTTCTTGGAGATCTCGATGGCGTCCTTGGCAGTCATCGTCTCGATCTCGGCATTGGCCTCGTCGATCAGCGCCTTGATGCCGCGGGTGATGGTCTGGGGCATGTTATGTCTCTCCCTCGTCATTCCGGGGCGATGTGAAGCATCGAACTACGGTGCGCAGTTGCGCACCTGAGAATCTCGATCTTTGTGCTCCATATCGAGGTCCAGGTTCGCACTTCCGCGCGCCCCGGAACGACAACAGCGGCTAGTGCGTCAATTCCTTCATCGCATGCTCCAGACCTTCGATCGTGATCGGATACATGCGGTTGGCGAAGATGCGCTTGATGATCGTGGTCGATTCCGAATAGTCCCAGTGCTTCTGCTGGACCGGATTCAGCCACACCGTATGCGGATAGGTGCGGATGATGCGGTCCAGCCAGACCGAGCCGGGCTCCTCGTTGACGTGCTCGACCGAACCGCCCGGCACCATGATCTCGTAAGGCGACATCGAAGCATCGCCCACGAACACGACCTTGTAGTCGTGCGCGTATTTATGCAGCACGTCCCAGGTCGGGGTGCGGTCGGTGAAGCGGCGCTTGTTCTGCTTCCACACGCCTTCATAGAGGCAGTTGTGGAAGTAGAAATACTCCATGTGCTTGAACTCGCTCTTCGCCGCCGAGAACAGCTCCTCGACCTGCTCGATATGCGAATCCATGGAGCCGCCGATGTCGAAGAACACCAGCAGCTTCACCGCATTGCGCCGCTCGGGCCGCATGTGCACGTCGAGATAGCCATGGTTGGCGGTCTCGCGAATGGTGGTGTCGAGATCGAGCTCGTCGGGCGCGCCGGTGCGCGCGAATTTGCGCAGGCGGCGCAGCGCCACCTTGATGTTGCGGATGCCGAGCTCGACATTGCCGTCGAGATCCTTGAATTCGCGCTTGTCCCACACCTTCACGGCGCGGTTGTTGCGGTTCTTTTCCTGGCCGATGCGGACGCCTTCGGGATTGTAGCCATGCGCGCCGAACGGCGAGGTGCCGGCGGTCCCGATCCACTTCGAACCGCCTTGGTGGCGGCCCTTCTGCTCCTCGAGGCGCTTCTTCAATGTCTCCATGAGCTTGTCCCAGCCCATGGCCTCGATCTGTTTCTTCTCTTCTTCGCTCAGATATTTCTCGGCGAGCTTCTTCAGCCACTCCTCGGGGATCTCGGCCTTCTCCATGGCGTCGAGCAGGCTTTCCAGCCCCTTGAACACCGTGCCAAAGACGCGGTCGAACTTGTCGAGGTTGCGCTCGTCCTTCACCAGCGAGGCGCGCGACAGATAGTAGAAATTCTCGACCGAATAGTCCGACAGGTCGGCGTCGAGCGCCTCCATCAGCGTGAGGTATTCGCGCAGCGTCACGGGGACCTGCGCATCGCGCAGAGAAGTGAAGAATTGCAGGAACATGGGTGACAGATTGCCCGTCGGATGGCGAACGTCAAGGGGCGCAGGCCCGCGCCGGACGCTGGACCGGGGGGCTTTTTGCACTAGAATTGGCCGGTTCACGGGGATGTTTTTGGGGCCTTTGCAATGGGAATTTTCGCAGCGCTCATCATCGGCGCGATCGCCGGCTGGCTTGCCGGCAAGATTGTCCACGGGGCGGGATTTGGGCTGATCGGCAACATCGTGGTCGGCATCATCGGCGCGCTGGTGGCAAGCTGGGTTCTGCCGCAGCTCAATATTGCGCTGGCGACCGGTACGGTCGGGGCCATCGTCGACGCCACCATCGGCGCGGTGATTGTGCTCGTCATCCTTTCGCTGATAAAACGGGTCTGAAAGCCTGACCGAACCTGGAACGGCCGCCATGAGCGGCCGTTCCCATGTCGCGACCGGGGCCACTGCAACGCCCGGGCCGATGACCAACAAGGACGCGCAATGAAGTTTACCGGCACCAACAACTATGTTGCGACCGACGATCTCAAGGTCGCCGTCAATGCCTCGATCGTGCTCGAGCGCCCGCTCCTCATCAAGGGCGAGCCCGGCACCGGCAAGACCGTGCTGGCGGAGGAAGTGGCGAAGGCCCTGAACGCGCCGCTTCTGACATGGCACATCAAGTCCACCACCAAGGCGCAGCAGGGCCTCTACGAATACGACGCGGTGTCGCGCCTGCGCGACAGCCAGCTCGGCGATGCCCGCGTCTCCGACATCAAGAACTACATCAAGCGCGGCAAGCTGTGGGAGGCCTTCGCGGCCGAGCAGCGCCCGGTGCTGCTGATCGACGAGATCGACAAGGCCGACATCGAATTCCCGAACGATTTGCTGCTCGAGCTCGACCGCATGGAATTCCATGTCTACGAGACCGGCGAGACGATCAAGGCGAAGCAGCGCCCGATCATGATGATCACCTCCAACAACGAGAAGGAGCTGCCGGACGCCTTCCTGCGCCGCTGCTTCTTCCACTACATTAAGTTCCCCGACGCGGACACGATGGGTCGCATCGTCGACGTCCATTTCCCCGGCATCAAGAAGCGCCTGGTGGAAGAGGCGCTGCGCATCTTCTTCGAGGTGCGAGAGGTGCCCGGCCTGAAGAAGAAACCGTCGACGTCGGAATTGCTCGACTGGCTCAAGCTGCTGCTCAACGAGGACATGAGCGTCGAGCAGCTGCGCGAACGCGACCCGCGCAAGCTGATCCCGCCCCTGCACGGCGCCCTGCTCAAGAACGAGCAGGACGTGCATCTGTTCGAGCGGCTGGCGTTTTTGAGCCGCAGGGAAGTGTAAGTTCTCGTGTCCCGGACGCGCTGCAACCCCGGCGATGAGAAGCATCGTCCGGTGCGTTGCTGCGCAGAGCCGGGACCCAGAGGGCGACACGAGTTGCCCGAAGACATGGGCCCCGGCCCTGCAGTGCATCGTCCAAGAGACGCTGCGCTGCGTCCAGGGCACGAACAACGTTAGTGCGTTCGCCCTCCCCTGCCCGTCATTGCGAGCGCAGCGAAGCAATCCAGAATCCCTCCGCGGAAAGACCCTGGATTGCTTCGCTGCGCTCGCCAATGACGAGGCAAGCGGCAACTACGCCATTCTTCAATCCACATCTTGATCTCGGGCACACGCTCGCATCCTCGCGGCGCATTCGCCCGAGCTTTGCGGCATGGCTCGCCCCAAGAAAGAGGGCGCAGGGAAGGCCGGGTGCCGGCTGGCACCCACGGTCCGCTGTGCGCATGTAGCGCAAAAAGGATTGCACAGCGGCATACAGGTGAAGCCCAACACACGGCCTTCCCTGCGCGATGGTCGGACGGCTTATGCCGTGCTCTCCCGGGAGCCGACCTTTCCTTTTGGCCTCCCTCGCCCCGCGAATTGACGATGCCGTCCGCCCGGTTGGGCTCGCGCACATCTCCGCGAAAGGCTTGACCGTAGCAACGACGGCCAGGACCACACGGTTTTGCCGTACGCAGCTCATCCGGCTTCGCCAAGAGGCTTCGCCGGACTTCGGCGCCGTTCGTCTACACGTGGCCACGGGCTCACAGGGACTACCCGCCCTGCCCGCACCTCTCGTGCCGACGCTGCCGCGTCCATCGCAACCCGGCCCGCGCTTCGAACGACTCGCGAACCGCCCCTCTTCGTGGGCCGGGCTGTTTCGATGTATGCCGCAATTCCGAATTTCGGTAAAGTGGAATATTTTCGCACGGAGGGATTGACGGAGGTGCGGGGTGTTTCGCCCGACGGGCTTAAGCACCACGACATGCGACACTCCCGGCGTCCCGGACGCGCTGCAGCGTGCAACGCTGCTGTGCAGAACCGGGACCCATGAGGCAACACGGATCGCGCGGAGACATGGACCCCAGCTCTGCAGCGCACCGTTGAAGAAGCGCTACGCTGCGTCCGGGCACGAAACCGGTCTACGCCATCGCAGCATCCGGTATGCGCGCGGCTTCCATCGGCGCCTTGCCGCGAATGAGATCCGACGCGCGGTCGGCGATCATCATGGTGGAGGCGTTGAGATTGGCCGAGATCATGCGCGGCATGACGGACGCGTCGATGACGCGGAGGCCCTCCAGACCGTGGACACGGAGCTGGTCGTCGACGACGGCCCAGTTCGAATCCGCGGGTCCCATGCGGCAGGTGCAGCCCGGGTGGAAGGTCGTGGTGCCGCGTTCCGTCGCCGCGTGCAAAAATTCGTCGTCGGTGTTGACGTTGGGGCCGGGGAAGTCCTCGTAGGCATAGTACGGCGAGAGCGGCGCGCTCTTCAGCAGATTGCGCGCGAGCTTCATGCCGCCGACGATGACGCGGCGGTCGAGCTCGGCGTCGAGGTAGTTGGTCTGGATGACAGGCGGCGCGAACGGATCGTTCGAGCGGATGCGGACATAGCCGCGGCTCTCGGGGCGCTGCTGCCAGGACGCCACCGTCATGCCGGGCTCGTCCTCGAGCTGGCCCTGCACGCCTTCCTTGTAGGACGCCGGCGTGAAGGTGAGCTGGAGATCGGAGCTATCGGCACTCTCGCCGGAGTGCCAGAAGCAATAGACCATGGTCGGCGACAGCGAGAGCAGGCCGCGACGCGTGGTCGCCCATTTCAGCGCCTCGATCCACAGCGAGAAGCCGCGGCGAAGCTCGTTGATGGTCTTGATGTCTTTTACGCGCGCCACCGTGCGTGGGGCGTAGTGGTCCTGGAGACCGTCGCCAACGGGTAGCGCGTGACGCACCTGGATGCCGTGCGCATTCAAGAGATCGGGGGAACCGATTCCGGAGAGCTGCAGCAACTGCGGCGAATTATAGGTGCCGCCGGAGAGGATTACTTCCTTGTTGGCGCGCACCTCCACCGGCGTGCCGCCGCGGCCGCCCTTGGTGTAGCGCACGCCGACGGCGCGCTTGCCCTCGAAGATGATCTCGGTCGCGTGCGCGTGGGTATGCACATGCACGTTCGGCCGCTTCATCGCGGGCTTGAGGAACGCGGTCGATCCGGAGACGCGCAGGCCGTTGTCGATGGTACGCTGGCAGTAGGACACGCCTTCCTGGGTCTTGCCGTTGTAGTCGGGGTTGCGGGGAATACCGAGCGAGACCGCGCCTTCCATGAAGGCTTCGCAGAGCGGATCGCGCCAGTTCATCGTCGTGACGGTGAGGTTGCCGTCGCGGCCGCGGAAGGTGTCGTCGCCCTCGCCGACCCGCTTCTCCAGCCGCTTGAAGTAGGGCAGCACGTCGGCATAGCCCCAGCCGCGATTGCCCATCTGCGCCCAGGTGTCGAAATCCATCCGCTGGCCGCGGTTGTAGATGTGGCCGTTGATCGACGACGAGCCGCCCAGCGTCTTGCCGCGCGGCGCGTAGATGCTGCGCCCGTTGGTGTAGGGACCAGGCTCCTGCTGATAGGCCCAGTTGATGCTCTTCATGTGGAAGGTCTTGATGAAACCCGCCGGCAGATGAATGTAGGGGTGCCAGTCGGACGGACCGGCCTCCAGCACGCAGACACTGGTGTTGGGATCTTCGCTGAGCCTGGAGGTGAGGATGCAACCGGCAGAGCCCGCGCCGATGATCACATAGTCGAATCTGTCCATGATGCCTCGGCTGCCCCTAGCGCGGCTTGTCGTTGAGTTGATAGTTGAGATGCGCCTGCACCGTCGGCCATTCCGACGCGGTGATGCTGTAGACCACGGTGTCGCGCAGCGTGCCGTTCGGCGCGATCTGGTGGTTGCGCAAAATGCCGTCCTGCTTGGCGCCGAGACGTTCGATGGCGTTGCGGCTTTGATGATTGAAAAAATGCGTGCGGAATTCCACCGCGATGCAGTTCAGCGTCTCGAAGGCGTGGGTGAGCAGCAGCAGCTTGCACTGGGTGTTGAGCGGGCCGCGCTGCGCGCTCTTGCCGTACCAGGTCGAACCGATCTCGACGCGGCGGTTGGCGGCATCGATGTTCATGTAGGTGGTCTGCCCGACGATCTTGCCGCCGGCGTCGAACACGGTGAACGGCAGCATCGAGCCCGCGGCCTGCAAGGCCAGCCTACGGTCGATCTCCTTGGCGACGTTCTCCGGCGTCGGGATCAAGGTGTACCAGATCTTGTAGAGATCGCCGTCCTTCACGACTTCCATCAGCCCGTCGCGGTGTTCTTTCGACAGCGGCTCCAGACGGGCGTGCTGTCCGCGCAGGGTGATGAGATCAGGCCATGGCATTGAGGTCTCTCCTTACGTCATTGCGAGAAGCTGGTGACAAAATTGCGAAGCAATTTTGCACTGGAGCGACGAAGCAATCCAGGCTGTAGCCGCGGAGGCATTCCTGGATTGCTTCGCTCCGCTCGCAATGACGGTCACTAGCACCGTTTACTTGTTTAGGAAATTGAGCGGCAAACCGCCGCGCGGCCAGTCCATGGCGACCAGTTCGCCCTTGCCCGACAGCGTGATGTAGGCGGTCTTCAGCTCGGGGCCGCCGA
>Ga0207426_1002809_pt1 | contig 10425 bp, 8 predicted proteins | sample AraplaMF_Cvi_mMS_FD_184265 | JGI IMG/M metagenome (GOLD analysis project Ga0207426, IMG submission 184265) | Arabidopsis root microbial communities from the University of North Carolina, USA - plate scrape MF_Cvi_mMS (SPAdes) (version 2) | ecosystem: Host-associated > Plants > Roots > Endosphere ...
TCGCTTCGGCGAACTGCCTTTCCTGTTTAAGATCCTCGACGTAAAAGACATGTTATCTATCCAGGTGCACCCTACGAAAGTAGAAGCTGAAAAAGGCTTTGCCCGTGAAAACGAAGCCGGCATTCCTTTGAACGCGTCGCACCGTAACTATAAAGATGCTAATCACAAGCCAGAGATCATGGTAGCCCTCAGCGAATTCTGGCTGCTCCATGGTTTCCTGCCTGAAGATAAACTGAAGAAAGTACTGACCACCATTCCTGAATTCGCAAGCCTGGCACCTATCTTTGAAAAAGATGGCTACTATGGTCTGTACAAAGCAGTGATGGAACTGCCACAGGAAGAAGTGAATACCTTCCTTCGCCCACTGGCAGAAAGAGTATTACCTGCTTACCAGGCAGGAACCCTGCACAAGTCAGATCCGGCTTTCTGGACAGGTCGCGCCATCGCGAACGATCCGCAGGGTCTCGACAGACTGGATAGAGGTATCTTCTCCATCTACTTCTTTAATATTATGGAAGTACATGAAGGCGAAGCCGTATTCCAGGATGCTGGAATCCCTCATGCTTACCTGGAAGGCCAGAATGTGGAACTGATGGCGAATTCCGACAATGTGCTGCGTGGTGGTCTGACACCTAAGCATATCGATGTACCTGAATTGCTGAAACATACCCGTTTCGAAGCCGTACATCCAAAGATCCTGAAAGGCGATGCCGTAAACGGTGGTCTGGAAAGCATTTATGCATCCCCAGCACCTGATTTCGTAGTAAGCCGTATCGAGCTGAAAGCAGGTCAGAAATACGAGCACACCAGCACCTCAACTGAGATCCTGCTGGTACTGCAGGGTAGTGCAACTGTGACTGGCGAAGGCGGTGTGAATCTGCCTGTAGTGAAAGGTCAGTCTGTAGTAGCGCTGTATAATGCGACTTACCAGATTGAATCAAAGGAAGGGGTTGTTATTTACAAAGCTGGCGTTCCGGCATAATATAGAATCAATCCGGTTTCCTGCAATGATGCTGGCATTTCTGCCGGCCGCAGGCCCAGCCGCGAAGAAAAAATCGCTTCAACCTTCGGTAGAAGCGATTTTTTTCGTTACATTCAATAAAATTACATTCCCTATCTTTGTACAAATAAACTGATCAAATGAAGAAGGATACCCGTGAAAATATAATGATCGCTGTACTGATATTCCTGGCTATCATCAGCCGTGTCATTACTAACAACCTCCAATTATATAACTTTAACGCGATTGGCGCTTCTGCCCTTTTTGGTGGTATGATGATCCGGAACAAACGCCTGGCTTACCTGTTGCCTATCCTTGCACTTTTCGTGAGTGATCTCTTCCTGCAGTTCTTTACCAATATACAAACCTTCTATGGGGCTTACATTGGTCAGCTCTTCTTTGTATACGGCGCGTTCTTATTAACCACCTGGATCGCTACCCGTATCAAAAAAGCAGATGCACTGACGATCCTGATCGCCAGCTTCGGTACAGGGGTAACATTCTTTTTAATCACTAACCTAGGTACATTCATCACGACTAATTTATATCCTCATACCCTCAGCGGTCTGATCTCCTGCTATGCAGCTGGTATTCCTTTCTACAAACAAGGAGACCTCTTCAGCAGCTTCGCACTGAATGGTATTTTAGGTAATATCTTCTTTAGCGCGGTACTGTTTGGTGCATGGGAACTGATCAGACAGATCTCCTTCCATCCAAAGAAGCAATTAGCTTAAGCAATTAAAATATTCTAAAAAAGCCGGTCGCATGATATGTGACCGGCTTTTTTTATGCCCCGAAGTTTTAATAGTGCTATTAAATTAAATAGGCTGTGTCATTACAACACAGCCTATCAACTTTTTTAATACCAATTTTAAAGAGCACCCAACTCTCAAAAATTTCATTTATTCATCCAGCTTCAACACCGCCAGGAACGCTTCCTGTGGTACTTCCACGTTTCCGATCTGTCTCATTCTCTTTTTACCCTCTTTCTGTTTCTCCAGCAGTTTACGCTTACGGGAGATATCACCACCATAACATTTCGCGGTCACATCTTTACGCATCGCACTGATGGTCTCACGCGCCAGGATCTTCGCGCCGATAGCGGCCTGAATCGCGATCATAAACTGCTGACGTGGCAGCAACTCTCTCAGCTTCTCACACAGTTTACGACCAAAGTCCTGCGCACGGCTACGATGGATCAACGCACTCAATGCATCTACCTTGTCACCATTCAACAGGATATCCATCTTTGCAATATCAGAATCTCTCATACCTATCGGAGAATAATCGAATGATGCATAACCGCGGGTCTGGCTCTTCAGTTTATCATAGAAGTCAAACACGATTTCAGTCAGTGGCATTTCAAAGATCAGCTCCACGCGGGTAGGTGTCAGATAGCTCTGGTTAATGAGCAATCCTCTTTTACCCAGACAGAGGGTCATGATATTACCAATATAATCTGGTTTAGTAATGATCTGTGCACGGATCCATGGCTCCTCGATCCGCTCGATGCGGCTAGGGTCAGGCATTTCGGATGGGTTGTTCACCTGGATCACTTCCTGACGGGTCGTATATGCAATAAAGCTAACGTTCGGTACAGTCGTGATCACGGTCTGGTTAAACTCACGTTCCAGCCTTTCCTGGATAATCTCCATGTGCAGCATCCCCAGGAATCCGCATCGGAAACCAAAGCCCAGCGCCTGGGAAGTTTCCAGTTCGAAAGTCAGGGAAGCATCGTTCAGCTGGAGTTTCTCCATACAGTCACGCAGCTCTTCGAAATCTTCGGTGTTCACCGGGAAGATACCGGCAAATACCATGGGCTTTACTTCCTCGAAACCTTTGATGGCCTCCAGGGAAGGGTTTGCCATGCTGGTGATCGTATCACCCACCTTAACCTCTTTGGCATTCTTGATACCAGTGATGATGTAACCTACGTCACCGGTTTTCACTTCCTTCTGAGGGGAAAGGCCCAGTTTCAGTACACCCACCTCATCGGCAAAGTATTCCTGACCGGTATTTACGAAACGGATCTTCTCACCTTTTTTGATGGTTCCGTTATAAATTCTGTAATAAGCGATAATACCGCGGAAGGAATTGAACACGCTATCGAAGATCAGCGCCTGAAGTGGAGCTTCTGGTTCGCCCTGCGGAGCAGGAATGCGGGTTACGATTGCTTCCAGGATCTCTTCGATACCAATACCGGTCTTACCGGAAGCCAGGAGGATCTCATCTTCCTTACAGCCGATCAATTCTATGATCTGATCCTTTACTTCAGGGATCATAGCCCCTTCCATATCGATTTTATTGATAACCGGGATGATTTCCAGGTCATTTTCCAGCGCCAGGTACAGGTTGGAAATCGTCTGTGCCTGAATACCCTGGGCAGCGTCTACGAGCAACAGTGCGCCTTCGCAGGCAGCCAGTGCGCGGGATACCTCGTAGGAGAAGTCCACGTGACCGGGGGTATCAATGAGGTTAAATACATATTGTTCACCCTTGAACGTGTAGTTCATCTGGATGGCATGACTCTTAATAGTAATACCTTTTTCTCTTTCGAGATCCATATCGTCGAGGACCTGCGCCTGCATATCCCTTTCAGAAATGGTCTTGGTATGCTCTAATAGCCTGTCGGCCAATGTACTTTTACCGTGGTCAATGTGCGCAATGATGCAAAAATTCCTGATATTCTTCATATATGCTTATAAAACAAGACGTTTCTTCCGCCCCGCGTCAAGCCGCAAAGGTATTTAAATTTTGCTATTCCTGAATACGTCGGGGCCGGGTATTTCATACTATTTTGGCTATATTTAATAGAAACTTATAAAATGGACCTCAGAACACAATTCGAAACCGCCGTTGCCGACAGCAAAACATTATCCGAAAAGCCCTCAAATGAGATCTTATTAAAATTATACTCACTATATAAGCAGGCCACTGAGGGAGATAATACGGCTGAGCCACCTGCCAATCCTTTTGATTTTGTGGCGAAAGCAAAGTATCAGGCCTGGGAGGAATTGAGAGGAAAGACTTCGGATACGGCCATGGAAGAATACATACAATTAGTAACGTCATTAAAGAATTAGCAGCCGGCCACAGGCAGCCGTGGAAAAATCGCTTCCGCCAAAGGTGGAAGCGATTTTTTCGCAAATCCCTACACTATAAACCTTACTTTTGTAAGGTATGTTACAATCATTCAAGATAAGTGAAAAGACCCGGCATTACCTGGATCTGGAAGAACAATACGGCGCACACAATTACCACCCGCTCCCTGTAGTCCTGGATCGTGGCGAAGGTGTATTTCTTTTCGACGTAGACGGTAAACGGTATTACGATTTCCTGTCCGGCTATTCGGCTGTCAATCAGGGGCACTGCCACCCCATACTTGTACAGGCACTCGTTGATCAGGCGCAAAAACTGACCCTGACCTCCCGTGCCTTCCACAATGACCTGTTGGGAGAATACGCAGCATTTATCACTAATTATTTCGGCTACGACAAGGTCCTCCCCATGAATACAGGTGTGGAAGCTGTCGAAACCGCCCTGAAACTGGCCCGCCGCTGGGGTTATGTCGTAAAAGGCATCCCTGAGAACAAGGCAAAGATCATCGTATGCGCCAACAATTTCCATGGCCGTACCCTGAATGTGATTTCATTCAGTACCGATCCCAGTTCCCGCACTGACTTTGGCCCCTTCATGCCCGGCTATGAAGTGATTCCATATAATAACCTGCCTGCACTGGAAAAAGCCCTGCAGGATAAGAACGTGGCAGGCTTCTTATTAGAGCCTATTCAGGGTGAAGCCGGTGTAGTGGTACCTGATGAAGGTTACCTTGCCAAAGCTCGTCAATACTGTGAAGATGCCCAGGTACTCTTCATAGCAGATGAAATTCAAACCGGCCTGGCACGCACTGGTAAGATGCTGGCATGTGATCATGAAGATGTGCATCCTGATATCCTCATTCTTGGCAAAGCGCTGTCTGGTGGTCTGCTGCCGGTTGCCGCCGTGCTGGCGAATGATGAGATCATGCTCACAATTAAACCTGGTGAACATGGTAGCACTTACGGTGGTAACCCGCTTGCCTGTAAAGTGGCGATCGCTGCGCTGACTGTTTTAAAAACTGAGAAAATGGCGGAAAATGCAGCTGCAATGGGGGAACTGTTAAGACAGGAACTGGCGGCACTCGCCTCTCCACATATTGGAACAATCCGTGGAAAAGGTCTCCTCAATGCCATTGTGATCAATCATCCAAATCCGGAAGCAGCCTGGGATCTATGCCTGGCGCTGAAAGAAAACGGGCTGCTGGCCAAGCCAACCCATGGAGATAAGATCAGGTTTGCACCGCCTTTGCTGATTACTGCTACGCAGGTAAAGGAAAGCGTGGAAATAATAGGTCGTAGCCTGGAGATTTTATAAAGTCAGGCATGTTCCTTGAAGCATCATTGCTTTAAAATGCTATGACGTCATGGTATGTTCGTAAATGACAAACCTACAAATCCCACTATGTCCGAAAACATTAAAACGATCCGAAGTACAGGCTGGAAAACAGATTTTATCATCGGCTTTCCGGAAGGCCTGCTGTTATTGTTTTTCACTACTTTCCTGTCTCATGATCTGAACATCACCGTACAACGCTTCTATACCATCAACACTATGATCTGGCTCATAGGCAGCGTGCTTGTGATGATCACCGCTTATTATGCTAATAAAGGCGATACCCAGCATGATGTAGGCACCCTCTCCGCAGAAGAACGCAGGAAACTGGAAGACCTGGAAATAGGTCACCACATCATCGCCGATATTGCCAGCGAAATGGAGAAAGATGCAAATGAATGGGAAAATACCTTACAGGAGGAACAGGTAGCAGTGACCCATTTTAATCTGGGTCGTGCACTACTGAGTGCAGTGATTACAGGGATCTTTTTTCTTGTGGGAGGCATTCTGCCCTTACTGCCCTATCTCAAAAATGAGAATTTCTATCGCGCCGCGCAGAACAGTGTTACTTTCTGCTTTGTGCTCATGATAGTCTTCAGCTTTATAAAATCCAAAATGACCAGTCAGCCGGCATTACCTGTGATACTGAGGAATATCGGGTACACAGGAGCTGTTTATTTCGGTGCCTGGATCATGGCGATGATATTCAGATAAAAAAAGAGCGGGTTTTCATTACCAGAAACCCGCTCTTTTTTTTTTAATCTTCTTTCTTCTCTGTTACCTTCCCGCTATTGGTAAACAATACGGAAATAAACGCCCCCAATGCTGCTACTAATGAAAGGAAAAGCGCAAAATGCCTGTCCGGACACTCCCCCATCTCACACCTGCTGAACAACAACAGGTTCCTGAACGTCCATGCTGCCAGGAATGCCGCCAGGAAAAGATTGATCCTTGATGGCATTTTTCCCTTCAGCACAAACAGGATCCCGATCACCACCGCAAAGAAAACATTCACCTTTCCTGGCTCACCGAAATAAGAACCATTGGTCTGTATCCCTGTGAAAACCAGGTGTTTACTTTCTACTGTGATCCAGGGCAGAAATGCACATACAATGACCACTATAACTGATAACAGTCCGAAAATTTTATTTTTTGCCATAAATTAAATTACCTCGCGCCTGGCGCACAATGTTCTTTCAAATAATTAGTATACAAAGTAGCTAAATGCCTTCTTGTTCCTTCACCTTCACTAATACCATGGGTACGGTTCGGGTAGGCCATGAACTGGAAGACCTTATTATTCTTAATCAGTTCATTCAGCAACATTTCCGCATTCTGATAATGTACGTTATCATCTCCTGTACCATGCACATACAATAAATTCCCACGCAGGTTTTTCGCATAAGTGATGGGTGATCCTTTCACAAAATCTTCCCTGTTTTCCTGTGGCAATCCCATATACCGCTCCTGGTAAATATTATCATAGGTCAGCTGGTTGCCAACGGCCGCAATCGCAATACCGGTCTTGTAAATCTCAGGATACTGGAACATAAGGTTCAGTGTCATAGAACCTCCACCGCTCCAACCCCAAACGGCTACACGGGAAGTATCCATATAACGGTGTTCTCTGAACAATTCTTTTGCCCCCATAGCCTGATCACGGGCATTCAGGATCCCTACTTTGCGATAGATAGCCTTGCGCCATGTTCTGCCTTTGGGTTGTGGAGTGCCCCTGTTGTCCAGTGAAACATAGATGTAGCCATCTGCCGCCATATCGCCATTATACAGGTGATTATAACCCGCACCATATTGATCCAGCGTAGTAGCACCAGCCGGCTCACCATATACATAGAATACGACAGGGTACTTTTTCGTAGAGTCAAAGTTGTTAGGCTTTGCCATCCAGCCCGTCATGGTTACACCATCTACAGTCGTTACATTGAAGAATTCCTGTTTCTGAATACGACGGGAACTGATGATATCTTTATAGATCTGCTCTCCCTCACCGGATTTGTGCGTGGCGAGTTTCACCACTTCCTGCTGATTGCGATAGTAGTGATTAGAGAATTCATGTAAAGCATACTGTGCATCCGGAGAAATCTCGTAGGTATGTGTACCCGGTTCAGATAGCGGAGAGATACGCTCGGGCTTACCTTTACCATCCAGGGAAACCTTGTAGAGATACTGCTGTGTAGCATCGTCAGGAGAAGCGAGGATGTAAGCCACTTTATGCGCCTCGTCTACTTTCAGGAGGTTGATCACATCATAGTTACCTGGTGTGATCAGTTGTTCTTTTCCTTTCAGGTCTACATTATAAAGATGGCGCCAACCGTCTTTTTCACTTACCCATACAAAGGACTTTCCGTCGGACAACCAATCCCAGCCACTTATATCGCGGTCATCCCAGCGGGATTTCACATCGATCCAGGCAGAGTCATTTTCTTTATAAAAGGAAGTCGCTTTGCCGGTAGCAGCATTGGCAAGGAAAAGGATACTTTCATTCTGCTTGCGGTTCAGCTGTTGCAGGATGAGGTCATTTTTGCCTGGCAGCCATTCCATACGGGGAATGTAGTGTTGCTGTGCATCTCCCGGAACATCCATCCAGGTAGTCTTGGCAGTAGCTATATCTACCACGCCCACACGACAGGCAGAAGGGCTTTCGCCAGCTTTCGGATATTCTACCGGAATAGTATATGAATAAATAGAGTCCGTATTATCGATCATGAGGAAGTCTCTGATCCGGGTTGCATCGATCTGCCAGTAGGCAATGGATTTACCATCAGGGCTCCAGCGGAAACCATCGCGGCAACCGAATTCTTCTTCGTAAGCCCAGTCGAAAGTACCGTTGATCAGGCGGCGGGTACCGTCTGTGGTAAGGGCTTTGCGCTGGCCGGTAGCCAGATCTTCTACATAGAGGTTATGACCACTTACGTAAGCGACCTGACTGGCATCGGGAGAGAACTTGGCAAACATCAGGGATGATTGAGGCAGGCCCTCACCAATCTTCTTCAGACTATTATTACTGAGATCCAGTACATAGTAGTCGCCACGGGTATCGTAGCGCCATACACGTTCTGCATTGGCATATACAAGGAGTTTCTTTTCATCAGCAGAGAAGTCAAAGTCGCGGATCCTGATCTGGTAATTGCCCTGGGTCAATAATCTGGCTGGCACTTTTTCTGACTGGGACCCATCTGAGAGTTTTACCGCAACGATAGAACTGGTAGATGGTTGGTAAACATATTGCCCGTCACGGCTCCATTTGGTTGATTGACCGGGCTGCGCTACTGCTGTGGTGGCAGAGAGGCATGCCAACACCAGGAATAGATTTGTGTAACGAAATTTGCGCATCTGCTAAGTTTGAGGCGGCAAGATAACGATATTCGGATTTATTTGGATGCCGCCTATACCAGAATTGCGCCTGTTTCACCTTATTTACCCCTGATTTCAAATTGGGAATTTGATGACTTAAAAATCCGTTTTGTTCCCAATTGCTCATTCTTTTGCCCAAGTACTCCCTATATCTTGTCCAGACAGTTTTAATTGTGGAAAAGTTTTATAAATGTGAAACACAACTAGTTATTAATAATATTTATATATTTACACAGGCAATCAACTGGTTTGATTTTTGCCGCTTAATGGGGACATATATTATAAATCATCCAATGAAAACTATTTATCATCCTTTGTAAACGGGGATGATAGCGTAACCAACAGTTAAAAGAAAGAACAAGTATTAATTATTTTATCATCCTTTGAAAATCTGAAAACACTATGATCCAGGTTATCTATTCGTACAAGAATCGTGAATTTCACCAGTTGGAGGACACTGTTATGAACCAACTCGCGCAGATGGGAGTGAGACAAATGCATGCATTACTCGAGCCATTGTCTGACACACTGGTAAATGAAAATGGAAGGATTACAATCAATCTGGACCAGCACCCAAAGATCACGGTAGAAGGGTTTAGCAATCCGGTAAAGGAGCATATCGAAATGGTGCTGCGAGGCGAAGCATAACATGCTTTCGCCTAAATGCTCATGTGAAATGATGCTGTAAAATCCATGTGAAAACCAGGAATAAGATCAGGTGAACAGTATTTATACGCGCACATACTGCTTACAGCTTATCTGACATCTACATCTGCAAGTTCGTAAAACGTAGCATTTCTTAAAGGCTGCATAGGTCTTTGTTTGAATTCACTCCAGGCCTTTGTGAATGCTGCCCCGTAATAGAAGATGATAGCGCTGTAAAAGATAAAGAGCATCAGCAACACTGCTGAAGCAGAAGCACCGTATAGAATTCCGATATTGCCGCCGTACAGCAAACGTCTCAGCACAAATTTGCCGACACTAAAAAGTATTCCCGTAAGGAATGCGCCGGAGAACGCCACTTTCCAGTCTGGCCTGGCATCAGGCAGGTAACGGAACAGTACTGTGAACCAGGCAGTCACAATCGCGAGTGATACCACTTGCGCAAATAATTCGTTGAAGATCAGGTCTGCATTGGGAAATAGGTCGTGAATATAGGTACCCAGAAATGCATGCGCACTTTCCGTCAGCACACTGGCCAGAAATAAGATCCCGGCTGCCCCAATCACGATCAGGGAACGTAAGCGGCCCATCAGGGATAAAACAAAGCCCTCCCGCTCCGGCAGGCGGATCTGCCATAACTGATTGAGGGAACTGCGAATGACTTTTAATAGCGTGGTTGCGACAAACAAGAGAAAGATAAACAGCAATGTTGCCACCGGCCAGGTCTTGCCCAGGTTACGGAACCCTCTTAGCGTCACAACCACCTGCTCTGCACTTTCCGTACCTACCAGCTCGCCAAGACGCTGGAATAATTGCTTGCCCAAATGTTTCCGGTCAAATAACAGGCCCATGACCTGCAGGAGAATTAATAATATTGGAGGTAGCGCAAAACTGGCAAAGAACGCCGTAGCGCCTGCCAACCTAAGTGGGTCGTTATTTTGTAATGTCCGGAATGCTGT
>Ga0207426_1002813_pt1 | contig 10408 bp, 8 predicted proteins | sample AraplaMF_Cvi_mMS_FD_184265 | JGI IMG/M metagenome (GOLD analysis project Ga0207426, IMG submission 184265) | Arabidopsis root microbial communities from the University of North Carolina, USA - plate scrape MF_Cvi_mMS (SPAdes) (version 2) | ecosystem: Host-associated > Plants > Roots > Endosphere ...
GTCACCGGCTACTCCTGTCCGAGCGGTCGGAGTTCGTACTTCGGATTGAAGAGCACCCGGCGTCCGTGGCTCAGGGAGACCCGGCCCGAGGCGATGAGCTTACGGCCCGGCTCGATGCCGACGATGGAGCGGCGGCCGAGCCACACCACGTCGAGCGCCGCGGAACCGTCGAACAGCTCCGCCTCCAGCGCGGGCACACCGGCGCGCGGCCGCAGCGTCACATGCCGCAGGGTGCCGGTGACCTTCACTATCTGCCGGTCGTCACAGTCGCAGATACGGGTGCACCCCGCGTCCTGCGCATCCTGCTGCAGCTCGGCGGACTGCAGCTCCTCCTCGGAGGAGGACAGCCTGTCGAGCAGCCGACGGAAACGACCTGCCGGCTTCTCGGAACGGGTCCCAGCACTCATAGGCCCAGCGTACCGGTGGCCAGGTGCCCCGATCACGGCCCGCACGCGGACTTCGTACCCGCCTCACAAAGCCGCCGCCCGCCGCGGGGGCCCGTGTTACCGGCCTCCGCCGCCTCACTGCTCGCCGCCGCCTCACTGCTCGAAGCGGTACCCCATCCCCGGCTCCGTGATGAAGTGCTTCGGGTGCGAGGGGTCGCTCTCCAGCTTGCGGCGGAGCTGGGCCATGTAGACCCGCAGGTAGTTGGTCTCGGTGCCGTACGAGGGGCCCCAGACCTCCTGGAGCAGCTGCTTCTGGCTGACCAGCCGGCCCGCGTTGCGGACCAGGACCTCCAGCAGATGCCATTCGGTGGGGGTCAGCCGGATGTCCCGGCCGCCTCGGTTGACCTTCTTCGCGGCGAGATCGACGGAGAAACCTTCCGTCTCCACGATCACCTCGGCGTCGGCGGGCCCGGTCGGCTCGGCCCTGCGCACCGCCGCCCGCAGCCGGGCCAGCAGCTCGTCCATGCCGAACGGCTTGGTGACGTAGTCGTCCGCGCCCGCGTCCAGCGCCTCCACCTTCTCGTCGGAGGTCTGCCGGGCGGAGAGCACCAGGATCGGCACCCGGGTCCAGCCCCGCAATCCCTTGATCACCTCGACGCCGTCCATGTCCGGCAGGCCGAGGTCGAGGACGATCACATCGGGGTGGCGGGCGGCCGCGAGCTTGAGCGCGGTGGCTCCGTCGGGGGCCGCGTCGACCTCGTATTTGCGCGCCTTCAGGTTGATCACGAGGGCGCGGACGATCTGCGGCTCGTCATCGACCACAAGCACCCGGTTCACTGGCGTTCTCCTCGTGGTGTCGTCGGCCGGCGGGGCGGGCCCGCCGGGAGTGTGGTGAGGGTGGTCCGTACGGCCCGGGTCATGTCGTGGCCTGGGCGGGAAGGTCGGGCCTGGCCGGCGGGCGGCCGGCCGCGGCCCGGAGCGTGAGGACCATCGTCATCCCGCCGCCGGGGGTGTCCTCCGCGGCGAGCGTGCCGCCCATCGCCTCCGCGAAGCCCCGCGCCACGGCAAGCCCGAGGCCCACGCCTGCGCCGCGCGGGGCGTCGCCGTAGCGCTGGAAGGGCTCGAAGATCCGGCCCTTGGCGCTGTCCGGTACCCCCGGGCCGCGGTCGGCGATCCGCAGCTCCACCCGGTCGCCGAGCGCGCTGGCCGAGACCAGCACCTGCGTCCCGTCGGGGCTGTATTTCACGGCGTTCTCCACCAGGTTGGCGACCGAGCGCTCCAGCAGCCCCGGGTCGACGGCGACGATCGGCAGCTCCTCGGGGATGTCGAGGCTGACGCTGCCCTCCGGGACGCCGCCGAGCGCCATCGGCACCACCTCGTCGAGGTCGATCTCGCGGATCAGCGGGGTGACCGTGCCGGTCTGCAGCCGGGACATGTCCAGGAGGTTGCCGACCAGGTGGTCCAGCCGGTCGGCGCCCGCCTCGATGCCGGCCAGCAGCTCCGCCTCGTCCTCCTCGGACCAGGCGACGTCGTCGGAGCGCAAGGAGGTCACGGAGGCCTTGATGCTCGCCAGCGGGGTCCGCAGATCGTGGCTGACCGCGGCCAGCAGCGCCGTCCTGATGCGGTTGCCCTCGGCCAGCTCGCGGGCCCGCTCCGCCTCGCCCACCAGCCGCTGCCGGTCCAAGACGACGGCGGCCTGGGCGGCGAACGCGGCCAGTACCCGGCGGTCCTCCGCCGGCAGCACCCGGCCGGTCAGTGCCAGCGCCATGTGGTCGCCCACGGGCATGTCGACATCGGCGTCCTCGGGGCGCAGGAGCGGCTTGCCGTGGTCGCCGCCGGCCCGGCCCGCACAGGTCCACGGCTCGACGTCGCCGGCCCGCTCCAGCAGCGCCACCGTCTCCATGCCGAAGGTCTCCCGTACCCGCTCCAGCAGGGCGTCCAGGGTCGTCTCCCCGCGCAGCACGCTGCCCGCGAGGAAGGAAAGGATCTCCGACTCGGCACGCAACCTGGCCGCCTGATGGGTGCGGCGGGCGGCGAGGTCCACCACGGAGGCGACCGAGACCGCCACCGCGAAGAAGATCACGATGGCGACGATGTTCTTGGGGTCGTCGACCGTGAGGGTGTGGGTGGGCGGCGTGAAGTAGAAGTTCAGCAGCAGCGAGCCGACCGCGGCGGACGCCAGGGCGGGCAGCTGCCCGCCGAGCAGCGCGGCGACGACCGTCAGGAAGAGGAAGAGCAGCACGTCGTTGGCGAGCCCGGGGCCGTTCGCCATGCCGGTCAGCAGCAGCGAGAGCAGGACCGGCCCGGCGACACCGACGAGCCAGCCGGCGATGATCCTGGCCCGGCCCAGCCGCGCACCGCGTGCCACCGGCAGCCCCCGGCCCTTGGCGACCTCCTCGTGGGTGACGATGTGCACATCGAGGTCGGGCCCCGACTCACGGGCGACGGTCGCCCCCACGCCCGGTCCGAAGATGTACTGCCAGGCCTTGCGGCGACTGGACCCCAGCACGATCTGGGTGGCGTTGACCCCGCGCGCGAACTCCAGCAGCGCGCTGGGGATGTCGTCCCCGATGACGTGATGAAACGTGCCGCCCAGGTCCTCCACCAGCGTGCGCTGGACGGCGAGTTCCTTGGGCGAGGCCGAGGTCAGCCCGTCGCTGCGGGCGATGTAGACGGCGAGCACCTCGCTGCCCGACCCCTTGGCCGCCATCCTCGCCGCACGGCGGATCAGCGTACGGCCCTCCGGCCCGCCGGTCAGTCCGACGACGATGCGCTCACGCGCCTGCCAGGTGGAGCGGATCGAATGCTCCGCCCGGTACTCCTGCAGATACTCGTCCACCCGGTCGGCGACCCACAGCAGCGCGAGTTCGCGCAGCGCCGTGAGGTTGCCCGGCCGGAAGTAGTTGGACAAGGCGGCGTCCACCTTGTCGGGCTGGTAGATGTTGCCGTGCGCCATACGACGGCGGATCGCCTGTGGCGACATGTCGACAAGCTCGATCTGGTCGGCCCTGCGGACGACCTCGTCGGGCACGGTCTCGCGCTGCCGCACCCCCGTTATGGACTCGACGACATCCCCGAGTGACTCCAGGTGCTGGATGTTGACGGTCGAGATCACATCGATCCCCGCTTCCAGCAGCTCCTCGATGTCCTGCCAGCGCTTGCCGTTGCGCGAACCGGGGACGTTGCTGTGCGCCAGCTCGTCGACCACCGCCACGGCCGGATCGCGTTCCAGGACCGCGTCCACGTCCATTTCGGTGAAAGCGGCGTCGCGGTACTCCAGCTCCCGGCGCCGAATCTGCTCCAGCCCGTGCAGCATGACCTCCGTACGCGGCCTGCCGTGGTGCTCGACGAACGCCACGACCACATCCGTGCCCCGCTCCACGCGCCGGTGCGCCTCGGACAGCATCGCGTACGTCTTGCCGACGCCCGGTGCCGCGCCGAGGTATATCCGTAGCTTGCCGCGTGCCATGGCCCCATTATCTTACGTGAAAGCCGCCCCCACCGGGCTGAACCTGCTGCGACCCTACCGACCGGACAACTGGACAAAAGGGGCAGTCGGCTACTTGGCGGCCGGTCTTGACGCGACTCTGATACGGGCGGGCGAGTGCGGCTGAGGGAGGGGCCGTGAGGCGGGGCCATGGGGCGGGAGGCCTTGTGGGTGGGGTGCCGGTCCGGGGGCTGGACCGCTGGGGCGGAGGCGGCCGATGACCGGGGCCGCCCGCCGGGACGAGGGCGCAGAGGCCGGACCGCCGGGAGGTGAGGGCTTCACGGACCGCGGGGAAGGCCCGGACGGACGAGGCGGGGAGGACCGGGCGAACGAGCAGGGAGGACCGGGGCGGGCGTCGGGAAGAAGCGATGCCCCACGGCCGGAAAAATGCCCTCGCCGAGCCTCCGGCCGACTGCGACCATGCCACCCATGACCGAGGCACATCCGGCGACGCCCCGCACGCCCGAGGTACGCATCGCCCACACCTCCGACCTGGACGCCGGCACCCTCAAGGCGGCCCGCGCCCTCCTGTACGACGTCTTCGACGACATGACCGCGGAGGACTGGGAGCACGCACTCGGCGGCCTGCACGCCCTCGTCCATGAGGACGGCGAGCTGATCGGGCACGCGGCCGTGGTCCAGCGGCGCCTGCTGCACGGCGGCAAGGCACTGCGCTGCGGCTACGTGGAGGGCGTCGGCGTCCGCGCGGACCGGCGTGGCCGCGGACACGGCGCCGCCATGATGGAGGCGCTGGAGCGGATCGTGCGCAGCGGCTACGACCTCGGTGCGCTCGGCGCCGCCGACGAGGCCGCGTCGTTCTACGCCGGCCGCGGCTGGCAGCTGTGGCGCGGCCGCTCCTGGGCCCTCACCCCTGACGGCATCCGGCGCACCGCCGACGAGGACGGCTGCCTCTACGTCCTCCCGACCGCGTCGGCCCCGCTCGACCTCGACACCGACCTCACCTGCGACTGGCGCGACGGCGACCTCTGGTGACGCGGGAAGGGGCGGCCGGCGAGAGATCCTCGCCCGGGCGCCCCGGCCCGCCGGGCGGGCAGGCGGGCGGCGGAGGAACCCAACCCGGCCCCACCTGGGCGCCCCCGCACCGGCCCCGCCCGGATCGGCACCGAATCAGGGCGGGGCGGCCCCCTTGGAGGAGAGAACCGCGAACTCCTCCAAGGGGGCCGCCCCGTGCACCCGTCTGCTCAGCCCGTGGCCCGGCCCGCGACCAGGTCCTTCAGCGCGATGTTCAACTCCAGCACGTTGACCCGCGGTTCACCCATGAATCCGAGGATGCGGGCGTCGGTGTGGCGCTCGACCAGTTGGCGCACCGTGCCGGCGGGCAGGTGGTTCTCCCTGGCGACCCGGTCGGCCTGCAGCGCCGCGTAGGCGGGCGAGACGTCCGGGTCGAGTCCGGAGCCCGACGAGGTGACCGCGTCCGCCGGAACCTTCGACTCCGGCACGCCGTAGGTGTCGGCCACCCACTTCTTGCGCTCCTTCACCGCCTTGATGAGGTCGGTGTTGGTGGCGCCCAGGTTGGAAGCACCGGAGACCTGGAGGTCGTACTGGGTGTTGACGCCGTTGGCCTGGTTGCTGCCCAGGCCCGCGGAGGGCCGCGGCTGGAAGAACTTCAGGTCCGGGACGGGATTGCCGGCCTTGTCCTTGCCCTTGTCGTAACGCTGGCCGAGCAGCGACGAGCCGACGACCTTGCCGTGGGAGCTCACCTCGGACCCGTTGGCCTTGCCGGGGAACGCCGCCTGCGCCACTCCGGTGACCACGAGCGGGTAGGCCACCCCGCAGATCACGGTCAGCACGAGCAGGGCGCGCAGGCCCGCCCCGATCAACCGGGCGGTGTTGCGGACGGAGTTGTTCACGGCGGTCACCCGATTCCGGGGAGGAGAGCGAGGAGCAGGTCGATGAGCTTGATGCCGATGAACGGGGCGATCAGACCGCCCAGTCCGTAGACGGCGAGGTTGCGGCGCAGCATCTTGTCGGCGCTGACCGGCCGGTACTGCACGCCCCTGAGGGCGAGCGGCACCAGCGCGACGATGATCAGCGCGTTGAAGATGATCGCCGAGAGGATGGCGGAGTGGGGGCTGGACAGCCGCATGATGTTGAGGGTGTCCAGGCCGGGATAGGCCACCGCGAACATCGCCGGGATGATGGCGAAGTACTTCGCGACGTCGTTGGCGATCGAGAAGGTCGTCAGCGCACCACGGGTGATCAGCAGCTGTTTGCCGATCTCGACGATCTCGATGAGCTTGGTCGGGTTGGAGTCCAGGTCCACCATGTTCCCGGCCTCCTTGGCGGCCGAGGTGCCGGTGTTCATGGCCACGCCGACGTCCGCCTGCGCCAGGGCGGGGGCGTCGTTGGTGCCGTCGCCCGTCATCGCGACCAGCTTGCCGCCGGCCTGCTCACGCTTGATGAGCGCCATCTTGTCCTCGGGTGTGGCCTCCGCGAGGAAGTCGTCCACACCCGCCTCGTCGGCGATGGCCTTGGCCGTCAGCGGGTTGTCCCCCGTGATCATGACGGTCCTGATGCCCATCTTGCGCAGTTCGACGAAGCGTTCGCGCATCCCGTCCTTGACGACGTCCTTGAGGTGGATGACTCCCAGGACGCGGGGGCCGCTCGCGTCCTCCAGGGCGACCAGCAGCGGGGTGCCGCCGGCCTGGGAGATGGCGTCGGTGAGCTGCTGGGCGTCCTCGGCGACGGCGCCGCCGCGTTCCTGCACCCAGGCGATGACGGAACCGGACGCCCCCTTGCGGATCTTGCGTCCGTCGACGTCCACACCGGACATCCGGGTCTGGGCGGTGAACGGGATCCACTCCGCGTTCGCCAACTCACCCTGGTGGCGCTCGCGCAGGCCGTAGTGCTCCTTGGCGAGCACGACGATGGAGCGGCCCTCGGGCGTCTCGTCGGCCAGCGAGGACAGCTGGGCGGCGTCCGCGACCTCGGCCTCGGTGGTGCCGCGTACGGGCACGAACTCGGCGGCCTGGCGGTTGCCGAGGGTGATGGTGCCGGTCTTGTCGAGCAGCAATGTCGATACATCGCCCGCGGCTTCCACGGCGCGGCCGGACATGGCCAGGACGTTGCGCTGCACCAGGCGGTCCATGCCGGCGATGCCGATGGCCGAGAGCAGTGCGCCGATCGTCGTCGGGATGAGGCAGACCAGCAGCGCCAGCAGGACGATCATCGTCTGCTCGGCGCCCGCGTAGATCGCGAAGGGCTGGAGGGTGACGACCGCCAGCAGGAAGACGATGGTCAGCGAGGCGAGCAGGATGTTGAGCGCGATCTCGTTGGGGGTCTTCTGCCGGGCGGCGCCCTCGACGAGGTTGATCATCCGGTCGATGAAGGTCTCGCCCGGCTTCGTTGTGATCTTGATGACGATGCGGTCGGAGAGCACCTTCGTCCCGCCGGTCACCGCGGAGCGGTCGCCCCCCGACTCACGGATGACCGGGGCCGACTCCCCGGTGATGGCCGACTCGTCGACGGATGCCACGCCCTCGACGACATCGCCGTCACCGGGAATGACATCCCCGGCCTCGCACACGACGAGGTCCCCGATGCGCAGTTCGGTGCCGGGCACCGGCTCCTCGCCGCTGCCGCCCAGCCGGCGCGCGACGGTGTCCGTCTTGGCCTTGCGCAGGGTGTCGGCCTGCGCCTTGCCGCGGCCCTCGGCGACCGCCTCGGCCAGATTGGCGAATATGACGGTCAGCCACAGCCAGGCGGCGATCGCCCAGCCGAACCAGTCGGAAGGATTTGTGCAGGCGAAGACCGTGGTCAGCACGGAACCGATCTCGACCACGAACATCACGGGGGACTTGACCATCACCCGCGGGTCGAGTTTGCGCAGCGCGTCCGGCACGGACGTGATCAGCTGCTTGGGGTCGAAGAGACCGCCCCCCACGCGGCCGTCGCCGGGCTGGTGGCCGCTGGGGACGTCCTGGTGCGGAGCACGGGTGGGAGTGGCGGTGGACATGGGGCCGGACTCCTCCGGTTTCACAGGGACGGTCATGACAAGCCCTCCGCAAGCGGCCCGAGGGCCAGCGCCGGGAAGTAGGTCAGACCGGTGATGATCAGGATCGTGCCGACGAGCAGCCCGGCGAAGAGCGGCTTTTCGGTACGGAGGGTGCCCGCGGTCACCGGGACCGGCTTCTGCTCGGCGAGCGAACCGGCCAGGGCGAGCACGAACACCATCGGCAGGAAGCGGCCGAGCAGCATCGCCAGACCGATCGTGGTGTTGTACCAGGGGGTGTTGGCGTTGAGGCCGGCGAACGCGGACCCGTTGTTGTTGGCGCCGGAGGTGAAGGCGTACAGCACCTCGGAGAAGCCGTGCGAACCCGCGCCCAGCGCCTTGGTGTTGAGCATCGAGCCCAGTGCGTCCGGCAGCACCATCGAGGCGGCGGTGAAGCCGAGCACCAGCGTCGGGGTGATGAGGAGGTAGCAGGCAGCGAGCTTGATCTCGCGGGTGCCGATCTTCTTGCCCAGGTACTCGGGCGTCCGGCCCACCATCAGACCGGCGATGAACACCGCGATGACCGCCATCACGAGCATGCCGTAGAGCCCGGACCCCACGCCGCCGGGGGCGATCTCGCCCAGCATCATGCCGAGCAGCTGGACGCCGCCGCCGAAGGCCGTGAAGGAGGAGTGGAAGGAGTCGACCGCGCCGGTGGAGGTGAGGGTGGTGGCCACCGAGAAGATCGAGGAGCCGCCGATGCCGAAGCGGGTCTCCTTGCCCTCCATGGCGGCGCCCGCGGCCTGCAGGGCCGGGCCGCCGTGGGCGAACTCGGTCCACATCATCAGTGCCGTGAAACCCAGCCAGATGACGCCCATCGTGGCGAGGATCGCGTAGCCCTGCCGCACGTTCCCGACCAGCTTGCCGAAGGTCCGGGTGAGCGCGAACGGGATGACGAGGATCAGGAAGACCTCGAAGAGGTTGGTGAAGGCATCGGGGTTCTCGAAGGGGTGGGCGGAGTTGGCGTTGAAGTAGCCGCCCCCGTTGGTGCCCAGTTCCTTGATGACCTCCTGGGAGGCGACCGCGCCACCGTTGGTCTGCTGGGAGCCGCCCATGAACTGGCCGACCTCGTGGATGCCGGCGAAGTTCTGGACGGCACCACAGGCGACCAGGACGAGCGCGCCGATGACGGCGATCGGCACGAGCACCCGTACGGTGCCGCGGACCAGGTCGGCCCAGAAGTTGCCCAGGTCGCCGCTGCGGGAGCGGGCGAAGCCGCGGACCAGGGCGATGGCGACGGCCATGCCGGTGGCGGCGGAGACGAAGTTCTGCACCGCGAGGCCGGCCGTCTGCACGACGTGGCCCATGGCCTGCTCGCCGCTGTAGGACTGCCAGTTGGTGTTGGCAACGAAGGACGCCGCCGTATTGAACGCCTGGTCCGGGCTGATCGACGCGAAGCCGAGGGACAGCGGCATACCGCCCTGGACACGCTGCAGCAGGTAGAGGAAGAGCACCCCCACCGCGGAGAACGCCAGGACGCCGCGCAGATAGGCCGGCCAGCGCATCTGGGCGTCCGCATGGGCGCCGATGCAGCGGTAGACGACCTTCTCGATGCGCAGGTGCCTGGGAGAGCTGTAGACGGCGGCCATGTAGTCGCCGAGGGGACGGTACGCCAGGGCGAGCGCCGCGGTGAGCGCCGTCAGCTGGAGCACGCCTGCGAGAACGGGGCTCATCTGGCCCGCCGCGGCAGCAGCAGTCGACACCTCAGAACCTCTCCGGGAAGACGAGGGCGAGGACCAGGTAGCCGAGCAGGGCGACGGCCACGACCAGGCCGACGATGTTCTCCACGGTCACAGCTTCGCCACCCCCTTGGCGACGAGAGCCACCAGCGCGAAGACCGCGATCGTGACGACGACGAAGGCCACATCGGCCATCGTGTGCTCCTAGGGGGAAGGGGCGGACAGGACCCCTAGAGCAAAGCGCCGTTCCTGCCGCATGTGACCGCCGTTGACGGGTCCCTTACGGCCATTGGCGCTCCCTTGACGACTTTCCTACGCATCGCGACCTGACCTGCACAAACACAGCGGGCCCGCACCCCCCATAGGGGAGTACGGGCCCGTGTGACCGTCACGATCCGGCCGCCCCGGGGGCGCCTGTGCGCCGCCCGGCCGCCGGCTGTGTCAGCGGATCTCGGTGATCTCCGGTCCACGCTCCAGGCGCTCGACGCCACCACCGAAGCGCGACTGCTCGACCTGGTCCTGCTGGACGCCGTCCGGCACCATCTGGGCGTCGTCCGGCAGCTTCAGGACGATCGGGTCCCGGGGGGCCATCGGGCCCTCGCCGCGGACGATGACGGTGTCCCGGAAGATGTGCTCCAGCACGCCCGCGGCCTGCGGCTGCACCGCGCCCTGGCCCGAGATCACACCGCGCAGGAACCACCGCGGGCCGTCGACGCCGATGAAGCGCACGACCTGCACGCCGTTCGTGCCGTCCGGCAGCTGTACGGGTACCTGGGCACGCAGCTCCCAGCCCAGCGGGCCCTCGACCTCGTCGATGACCCCGCCCTGCTGGGTGATGCCGGCG
>Ga0207426_1002816_pt1 | contig 10400 bp, 9 predicted proteins | sample AraplaMF_Cvi_mMS_FD_184265 | JGI IMG/M metagenome (GOLD analysis project Ga0207426, IMG submission 184265) | Arabidopsis root microbial communities from the University of North Carolina, USA - plate scrape MF_Cvi_mMS (SPAdes) (version 2) | ecosystem: Host-associated > Plants > Roots > Endosphere ...
CTGAACTCGGCACGAACATCGGCCTTGAACATCGCGGATCGGATACGGTGCGGCTTCCGCATGGTATGCTCGTTGAGCGGAACGCGTGGAAGATTCATAGCGCCGATGAGCTGACCTACGCCCAACTGGAACACCGCCTCAGCCGGTCGGGGGTGAAGGAAACGACCCTTGACTACACGCGCGACTTTGCCGAGCGGCGAGGGATCGCGGAGCAATTGGGGGCCCGGAGTGAGATCGAAATTCGGGGCGAGTGTGCCGAGCTACGTCCGGAGTGGGAGTCGAAGGCCGAGGATCACAGGTTTCTGCGCGGATCCGCATACAAAGTTGGCACGGATATTAAACGAGAAGAATCTGCAAGAAATCTGGTGCGCGATCACAAGAATCATGACGTGGCCAGGGAAGGTCTGCAGAAAGCCCCAACTCAGAAGCGCAGCATATTCGCCGGCCTCAAGCTCAGTGTAGGCCGAGGAGCAGCTTTAGAGCGCGGGACAGCCTCGAAAACGCAGCGGCCGGAAAGGGAAGAGGGCTTGCGCTCTTCTGGTCGCGATCAGGAAGCTTCGGCGGCGCATCGGCTGGCGGACCGGGCGCGGCCCTTGTCGGCCTTTGAACAGGCCGTTGACCATTATGCGCAGGCCTTTAGCGCGGCCGACAAGCAGATACGCGAGAACTTGCCCGTCCTTGAAACCCAGAAGCAGGAACTGCGCATCGCGGGCCAGCAGCTCGACCGGGCGCGGCCTGGATCGCACGAACTGATCCGGTCCGCCCTGCAACATGATCCGAAGACGGTTGAGGCGATAATGGAGCTTTCCGGCCGCGCGCGTGTCGGTGAGCTTGTCGGCGGTATGGATCGGGAGCGAGTGGCATTGGCCGATCCGAGCGTCCGGGCCGAACGGTTCGTGCAGCGCTGGCACGAACTGCAGGGCGAGCGCCGGCAACTTCAAGGTTGGCAGCATGATGAGGCCCGCCAGAAGGTCGAGGGCGAGATGCGCGGCATGGTGAAGGGCCTTGAGCGCGACGCGCAGGTAGAATCCGTCCTGCGCAATCGAAGCCAGGACCTTGGAATTCGCCATATGCGGCAGGATCAGACCATTGCCCGTGAGATGGAACGGCAGCTGTCCCAGAGCCGCAGCCGGGGCCTCGGGCTGGAACGATAGGAAGGAGACGGCATGACCGATCGACTGGAGGGCGCCAAGCCCGATGAACAAGACGAAGCCGGCGATCCGGCCCAGGCGTTCGATACGCTACGGCGGACGGTCGAAGATCTCGCTGGCGATCTCACGCGCGAAATGACGACGATTCGAAAGGGTGTGGAGGCTGCCTTCGAGAAATTCCAGCAGCCGATCGATTACGGTCCTGATCTTGGTCGTATCGTCCAGCAGCTCGCCGTTGTCGGGCAGCATCTAGAAGCGGTCGAAAAGACGCCGGCGCTAAGGAATGATCCCGATCACTATGCGCGTGCGCTCGAGAACGCCGCGGAGCGGGTTTCGGGCAATGCGGCGCGGATGATCGAAGCGCGAGGACAGAGCCTCGAGCGCGTGTCGAGCGCGCTTGGGGGCTACGTCAGGAATGCCCGCCTGCGCCGGGATCAAAATTGGTGGGTATGTAGTGCGGGTGTCGCCGGCCTGGTCGCCGGCATGCTATTGACGCTGTTCCTGCCGCGCGCGCTTCCCGGATCGGTCGATATGGCCGTTGCGTCGACAGTGATGAACGCTGATCGTTGGAACGCCGGCATCTCTTTAACGCAGTCGGCGAACGCCAGAGGATGGCGCAGCATTGTCGATGCGAGCAACCTTGTGAGCGCCAACCGGGAAGTGCTAACCGCGTGTACGGAGATGGCTGCCAAGGCAAAGAAAGATCAGCGTTGCACGATCACGGTGGCCGTGCCGGAAAAATAGAGCACGCGAACAAGTTTCCGTTCGGCGCGTCTAAGCTCGGCGCCTGAACCAGTCTACTTGAAGGCCGCCACCGCCGCGTAGGCGGCTCCAGATCATATCCGCCGTTGTTGCCTATCCAGGCGGTTAGAAGGTTATGCGATAAACTCTTTAAAACGTGCCCTTAGAATTTGGTCCCGTTTCCGAATGCTGTAGGCGTCGTTTTTGGTACGGGCCATCAGCTCATATTCGGCGTGACCTCTTGCATTCGCACAGAAAGGGCATCGGACGGAGGTTCATTCGAAAGGCTACCGTGTCGAGTTTGGATTGCAACTGAACGCCGATCAGCAGCAGGCGGTCCGTCAAAGAGATAGGTCAATGAGACTGACCCAAAGGCAACGTATTGGCCAAAAAGGCAAAATAGTATGGCAATCGACAGCTGACCGCCATCTAGGAGCCGGGGAAAGCCCGTGCCCTTGCGGTATGGCTGGCGATAAAGTGGCATAGGGTGGTCTTCCCGGCCCAGCAGACCTTCGTTGATGTCGCCAGCTATTCATGACGCCCTCCGAACGTTGTTATCTCGAGGGTCTTCATTTGCGATGCGGCCTCGACGGCGGCCGAAGAAGGCTATCCAATTGAGAGTGTCGGGGCTTGCATCATCCGGCGGCCAATAGCCGGGCAACGCGTAGCCTGCTTTCCCGTTTCTCACCGTCCGGACACCCAAGGCTTCAAGCGATGGGATACCGTGATGACGTAACCAAATGCGCCATTGTTGAACCTGAACCGCCTTTGTTTCTGCAACGAAAACGAGCGGGATGGCTCGCCGCGTCTCGACGCGCGGCGGGGCGTCCTCGCGCGGGTTAGGTTTATTTATTTTTTCTTTCTCTGGGTTTGGCGGACATATCTGTCCCCCTTTGCCGGACACATCTGACCGCCTTGCTGGACCAATCTGACCGCCTTTGCCAGAGCAAAGGGTGACAATCTTGTCCGTCTTGTCGCGGGCCTCCGATGCGCGTAAAATCGACGCCGCTGAGGGACGATATTCCGTGTTGTGCCCGATGCCATTTCCGCGCTGGACCTCGAACCATCCTTTAGTCTCAAGTTCACGGACGGCGCGCTGAATGGTTTTGACGCTCCGGCCGGTCGCGTCGGCAATCGTTTGATAGGACGGCCACGCCTTTTCGGTGTGGCCGTTTAAATGCGTGGTGACGACGTAGAGCGCCACGGACCGCGCATTGTCGCTCACGTCCTTGTCGCAGCTCAAATGCTGAAGCCATTGCAACTTCACATCTCGAAACGGCAGCGCCCCACTCATCCGCGCCTCCCGACATATGGCAAGCGCGCGGTGCATAACTGGCGACGCTCGGACCTACTCCTCGGTCGCTTACCGCGCCGACCTGTCACCAATGAATCCCCAGAAGGTTGTGCAGGAGGGTTTGACAGGGTTGCCATAAGTAATTGATTTGCTGGAGACGGTTTGACCTCATTTTTAAAGTAAGCCATTGAAGTCGCGACAATGAATGAGGATTGAAAATCCGCGTGTCGCTGGTTCGATTCCGGCTCTGGGCACCATTTTAAGCCATTGTTACACCTAGTGTTTTTCATGTTTTCTCACCTTTTGCTTATTTGAGTTTGACACTTTCAGACTCCGGATTTGACAACTTTCGTTTTTCGTTTGTTCAGTTCGGCCTCAAAGTCGGCGACGGCGGATGTCGTGCGCGTTGTCATGTTGGCACGCCGGGAATAGTGCTTCGCCATTGCTTCCGTGGCGTGGCCGAGCACCAGGGCGATTGTTCCATGGTCCTTGCCCATCTCCGCGAGAATGGTTGCAACTGTGTGCCGAAGACCCTTCAACGTTAGCCCGGGCTGGATCAAACCTTCCGCCTCCAGCTTTCCTTTAAGTCTGCTCCAGTTCGTGCTGAACCCATTGTAGGTCCAGGGTTGGCCTCTGCTATTGGCACACAGCGTCAAGGCATCATGCTTCGGTGCACGCGCAATCGCCTCAGCGACAGGCTCGAAGAGAGGCAGGTAGATTGGCTGGCCAGTCTTGTTGCGGCGTGTGTCGAGCCCGGCTTGCGTAATGGCCATCCTCGGCAGTTCCAGCGCGTCCTGCGGATCGAGCGCATAAAACATCATGAGGGCGACCGGCAGCAGCATGTGAGGTGGCAGCGCTGCGAGAACGGTTTCACGCTCAGCGTCGGTCCATGGTCGGTTAGCGTCGGGAAGGGCCTTGGGGCGTCGGGCGGGCTTTACCTTGGCCGCAGGATTGTCCTTTGTGAAGCCATACTCAATTCCCCAGTCGAAGATCACTGAAAGGACGGAGCGTACGTAATTAGCAAAGCGGAACTTGCGTTTCTCCAAGGCCTTGTCCCGGATCTTTGCTATAAAGGGAGGCCTGAACCGGTCCAGTGGCGTGTCGTCAATCGCCTGAAGATAGTCGAAACATTTCTGATAGTCGGCGCGCGTTCGAGGAGCCAGCTCGGCGCGGAACCTGACGCTTTCGCGGTATTTCGTAATCAGCATTCCCAGTGTACCGGGTTTGGCCTCCTTTTCATTCCGCAGTTCGTTGATGCGGTGAATCTCCATGTCGAACGCCAAGGTGTATGGCTCGAACCTTCGGCAGTCGATCTTCTCCCGTGTCTTGCGGTGATAACAGCGCCAGTCGCCGTCGTGGTCCCTGAAAATCTGCCAACCCGCGTATTTGTTCGGGCGTCGAACCCGAGGCTTCCTCATCCGAGGCGCTCCAGGATTTCTGCGTCTGTATCCGCGTTTCCGGCTTTGATCAGGTCGAGCCACCGATCAAGGTCGTGGATGTCGTAACGCTCTTCGCTTTCGGGCATAGCGACCGGCCTGACGGAGCAAATCCTCGGGAAACGCCTCAAAGGTAAGCCGACATAGTCCGCTGCCTGTTTTATGGACATCATTCGCGGCTGAACGACGCGAATATTCAACATAGCATTCGCCATTGTCCTGCTCCTACCACTGACACGGAAAAACTGGGAAATGTGTTCTGGAGGCCTTGAGAACCGCGCGATCGAACCGGCCGGAGGTTGGACTGCCCACCGCTCGGGCGTGCCTTTTCCCATTCCGAGGCCAGCAACGCTTCGCCGACTAGAGCCCGACCATCAGATGCCTGTATTTAATTTCATTCTGAATTTGGCTGGCACGATTGCACCTTTCTCAATTTGACCCGTGCTGCGGATCCGAGGCAATTTGCGCCGCGGCTCTTCAAGCGTTTTCATAGGTTTCAAAAAAGATTGATTTCGGAGCCGAGTAAACTGACAAGTCTGCGAGTCAAAGTTGGGGTCGAATTCGATGTGAATCCTTGATTGGGGCCGCACGAGAACAAGTGGGCGAAGCATGCGCGACGAAAATGCCGGCAATACCGCCGAATTGAAAACAACGTTGACGCGCGAAGAAATGCATCAACTTGTTTGGTCCGTGCCAATGAACATTCTTGCGGAGCGACACCTGGTCCTTGGTGTCGCTCGTCTCGGCCGGGCTTGGCATCGGCTTTGTCCCTGAATGGACGCGTGAATTTCCGAACCGCGCCTTCGAGCTGAAGAAGGTCAGAGGCATCGACTTCCGGATCGGGCTGGGGGTTGCCTGGAACCGAGTCGATCCGACCGCCTCGCGCGACGACATCGTCGATATCGCCCGGTCGCTGGCACGGCCGAGGCGGTGAGGGCGGCCGTGTGAGGCTAGCCTCCTGATTACTCGGCCGCCCGTTCGCCGATCCTTGGTTGGCCTGCCTGCTGTTGAACATCCCTTCTGCCGCCCGCGCCTCGCGTCCTGCGCCGGCTTTTGGTCCTGCCGGGCTCGCGCTGGCCCGCAACAGCGTTGCCGTCCTCCACTCCGTTGCGGCCCTATCGGGTGCGTGCCAGCGCTGAAGGCCCGGCATTCGGACCGCCGTAGCAGGTCGCGATGGTCGCGACCTCGAACGGAGGTTTAAAAATGACGAGGCAGCCGACAAAGCAACGATCCGATCTCTACAGAAGCATCACCGACAAGATCATCGCCGAACTCGAACAGGGTGTCAGACCCTGGATGCAGCCCTGGAGCACGGCTTGTGCGAGCGACCGGATCACCCGGCCGCTGCGCCACAATGGCGAGCCCTATTCCGGAATCAACGTCCTCATCCTCTGGTCGGAAGCGATTGCCCGTGGCTTTACCTCGGCCACCTGGATGACATTTCGTCAGGCCCGCGAATTCGGGGCGGCGGTGCGTAAGGGCGAGACCGGCACGACCGTCGTCTTTGCCAGCTCCTTCCTGCGGGCCGAAACCAGCGAGACCGGCGAGGCGGTTGCGCACAGCATCCCGTTTCTGAAAGCCTACACCGTCTTCAACACCGACCAGATCGACGGACTGGGCGAGCGCTTCCGACCAGTTGTGCCGGCTCCAGATCCGATTGCCCGCATCGGCCATGCCGACCGCTTCTTTGCCAATACCGGCGCCCTGATCCGGCACGGCGGCTCGTCAGCCTACTATGCGCCGGCCCGCGATCATATCCAGATGCCGGCCTTCGAAGCCTTCCGGGACGCACAATCCTACGTCGCCATCTTAAGTCATGAGCTGACCCACTGGACGGCAGCCCCGCATCGTCTCGCTCGTGACCTCAGCCGTTATGCCAAGGACAACAGCGAACGTGCCCGCGAGGAACTGATCGCCGAGCTCGGCAGTTGCTTCCTCTGCGCCGATCTCGGCGTTGTTCCGGAACTCGAACCACGGCCCGACCATGCGAGCTATCTCGCCTCCTGGCTCAAAGTGCTCTCAAGCGAACCGCAGGCGATCTTTACCGCCGCCAGTCAGGCGCAGCGCGCCGTCAGCTACCTGCACTTTCTCCAGCCTGAAGGGGAGGCGGCGTGAGCCGTCTTCTCCCCTCAATGGAACCACTCGCCGCAAAAGGCCGGCACCGGGTCAGCCTCAGGCTCTAACGTTAGGTCGATAGCCACGAGAACGCTTTTGGGCAAGAAGAGTCAGAAGGAGAGCGACGGCTTCTTTCTCGCTGTTGAAGAGGTGGACCCTCTGCTGGCCGCGTCTTCCGATGCGCCCCCAACTGCGGGTAAGCGACACATCACCAAAGAGGGTCGGCTCGATCGACAACTGATAGAATCGAGCCATGTTTCTCTTGAAGTCGGTGATCTCAATATGGAGGTGGTAGGGCTGTGCGATCATGACGGAAGGATCGCAAAGTCCTGTCAGAGGCGTCCAACGACTTTTCTGAATCGGTCGGTCCTGACCGATTCATGTTGGTTATGGCCGTCGCTGTTACCGCTTCTTTCGACCGGGCAGGGAAGCGAACTTCGTCGGGCGTCAGGAGATGGAAAGGTCGGACTTTTCGGAATCAAGAGCACGGGCTGCCGAATGGAAGACCACGGTCGCCCGGCCACTGCGCATCATATTGGCGGCGGCGTTTTTGATTTGACGGGCATAGATCATAACGCCGTGCCGCCATCCTTCGGCGATTGGTCTTCACCGTGTGGCTTCAGAAGATCGTCGACAATTCCCGGTCGCCCTCGCGACTGAGGAACTTCGGTAACGCGCGTTGGACCCATTCGAGAAGGGGTCGCGAAGATGATGCGCGGTCGCCATTCTCCAATCGATGCAGCACCAGTGCTCCGATCAGGACCTTTCGGCGTGTATCGATCGCCCGCTCCTGTTTGCTGAGGCGCAACAGTAACGTCTTCTTTCTAGCCTCGAGCTGGGCAAGTCGTTCGCTAATTGTCGTGCCTGTCACGATGATCATCTCCGCTTGCGTTTTCACCCGAGCGTTTGGGCCAACTGGCCCTCGCAGGTTGCTCGGCAACGAAGCTGGCTTAGGGGGTGTGCTCCGGCAACTCGCATATGTGCGGGTAGCAGCACGCGGTCGAAAGCCGAAAAATAGAACGCGGACGTTGCCGCATGGTCCCACCGGGACCCAAAGAGACCAAGGCGATGAGGGTACAAGGGCGCACTTACGGGTTGCTTCACAACCCACGGCGCAGATGCCGGATCTGGATGGGAAATAGATCGAATGGCGATCTATCATTTGAGCATGAAACCTGTGGCACGCAGCGGTGGTCGCAGCGCCGTGGCCGCTGCCGCCTACCGATCCGCGACAAGGATTGAAAATCAGCGTGACGGGCTCGTTCATGATTTCCGCGCCAAGCGGGGTGTCGAGCACACGGAGATCGTCATTCCGGAGGGTGTGGCTGCCGAATGGGCGAGGGACCGTTCGGTATTGTGGAACGCGGCGGAGTTCGCCGAGACACGCAAAGACGCGCGTGTTGCCCGCGAATTTGAGATTGCACTTCCGCATGAGCTGTCTTCGACCCAGCGTGTCGATCTGGCGCGGGAGTTCGCGCAAGGGCTCGCCAATCGCTATGGCACCGCAGTGGATTTCGCGGTGCATCAGCCGCATGTTGATGGTGACGTCCGCAACTACCATGCGCACGTACTGATGACTACGCGACTGGTTGGGTCAGAGGGGCTTGAAAGCAAGACGCATATCGAGCGGGCCAACAAGGAACTTTTACCGAAGGGGCTGCCAACCTCGCAAATGCAGCTACGCGATATCCGCCAATCTTTCGAGCAGACGGCGAACGAGCATCTGGCGCGAGCCGGTCTGGACGTCAGGATTGATCATCATAGCCATTTAGAACGCGGGCTTGAGATCGAGCCGACTGAACACATGGGCGTGCATGCAACGCAGATGGAGCGGCAGGGCAAGCCGGTCAATCGGCGGCGGCTGGATGAGGAGCCTGCCGGGCGTAACGCCGAGCTCATCCGGGAAAAGCCGGAGCAGGTGCTTTCGCTCATCAGCAATGAGAAGAGCGTGTTCGACCGGCGCGATATCGCCCGGACGCTGCATCGCTACGTCAACGACGATATTCGGGAGTTCCAGAGCGCTTTTGCCAAGGTCATGGCCTCGCCCTCGCTGGTGGTATTGCAGCCTGAGCGGATCGATGCAGCCACCGGCGAGACTGAGCTGGCGCGGTATTCGACCCGTGAAATGGTCGAGATTGAAAGCGCCGTGGCCGATCGCGCGGAGGTCATGAAGAATGCACGGAGCCATGGCGTCGATCGTCGTCACGTCGATCGGTCGATAGAGAAGCAGGATGCGGCGATACGTGCAAGCGTCTCCAGAGACACTGCCGGAAAGGTGAAGCGCGGCGAGCAGGACGGATTGGAGCGGGAACGGCAGATTGCGGCGGCGCGGCTGTCCCACGAGCAGCGGGCGGCGATCGAGCATATCACCGGGGCAGGGCGGATTGCGGCGGTCGTCGGTTTCGCCGGAGTTGGCAAGTCCACCATGCTTGCGGCCGCGCGCGAGGCGTGGGAGGCCCAGGGCTACACCGTCCACGGCGCGGCACTGTCGGGGAAGGCGGCCGAGGGCCTGGAGGAAGCATCCGGCATCCAGAGCCGGACGCTGGCGTCGTGGGAATATCGCTGGCAGTCACAGGGTGACGGCAACGTCAGCCGCGACCAACCCGGCCGTAGCGACGTCTTTGTGATCGACGAGGCGGGGATGATCGGGAGCCGGCAGCTTGCTCGCTTCATCAAGGCGGTGGACGAGCGCGGGGCGAAGATCGTACTTGTTGGCGATCATGAGCAGCTGCAGGCGATCGGAGCCGGTGCACCGTTCCGGGCCATTGCCGAGCAGATCGGTCACGCCGAACTCTCCGAAATCCGTCGTCAGCGTGTCGATTGGCAGCGGGAGGCGTCGGTGGCCTTTGCGACGCACCGGACGACCGAGGGGCTTTCCGCCTACCGCGACCATGGCGACATTCGGCTGAGTGAGACGCGGGACGAGGCACGAGCCGAAATGGTGAGCGATTACCTGGCCGATCGCGAAGCGCGACCGGCGGAAACGCGTGTGGCGATGGCGCATCGGCGGGCCGATGTTCGGGCTATCAATGACGCGATCAGATCTGCTCTGTGGGAGCGTGGCGAGTTGGCAAACAGCTGCGGGCTGACCCAGGGCGAACAGGGCAACGTGCCTGACGAAGGGCATGGCCCCTTCGGACGCGAGCTGACGTTCCAGACCAATGACGGCAAACGATCGTTCGCGCCGGGTGACCGCATAGTGTTTCTTGAGAACAGCCGTGATCTTGGTGTCAAGAACGGGATGCTTGGCACAGTCGACAGTGTTGAAGCCGGCCAGATCGTGGCAACACTCGACGGGACTGGCGACAGAATCGGCGTGGCGACGGACGAATACCGAGCATTCGACCATGGCTATGCAACGACGATTCACAAGAACCAGGGTGCGACTGTGGACCGTGCCTATGTAATGGCGTCGGGGTCGATGGACCGGCACCTGACCTATGTCGCCATGACCCGCCATCGCGACAGTGTACGGCTCTATGCCGACAGGCAAGAGTTTGGCGCTCGCAACGCCGGCCGGCTGGTCGAGCACGGCCACGCTCCGTATCAACACGATGCCAAGAACCGGGCCAGCTATTTCGTGACAGTGGAAAACGACAAAGGCCAGAAACACACGGTTTGGGGCGTGGACCTTGAGCGGGCGATGGCCGAAGCTCAAGCTGA
>Ga0207426_1002817_pt1 | contig 10396 bp, 9 predicted proteins | sample AraplaMF_Cvi_mMS_FD_184265 | JGI IMG/M metagenome (GOLD analysis project Ga0207426, IMG submission 184265) | Arabidopsis root microbial communities from the University of North Carolina, USA - plate scrape MF_Cvi_mMS (SPAdes) (version 2) | ecosystem: Host-associated > Plants > Roots > Endosphere ...
TCCCGTCCGCCCCGTGCCCGCCCCTCGCCCGCCCCGCCCGAGCCCTCCGTCCGACGACCTAGGTCCCCGGTCAGATGGCCTGTGCACCGATATGCCGATGCGGGACTCAAGCGGCGAATGCGAGCATGGGCGGCATGCCGCCGATAGCCGTCCCCGCCACGCTGCCCGAAACCACGCGCCGGACGGCCGCACCGGCCTGGCTGGTGATGGTGCTGGTGTGTGCGGGGCAGTTCCTGGTCGTCCTGGACGTCTCCGTCGTCAATGTGGCCCTGCCCGCCATGCGGACCGGGCTGGGCCTGAGCGAACTGGGCCTGCAGTGGATCGTCAACGCGTATGTGATCACCTTCGCCGGCTTCATGCTGCTCGGCGGCCGGGCCGCCGATCTCTTCGGCCGTAAGCGGGTCTTCGTCCTCGGGCTGGTGCTGTTCACCGTCGCGAGCCTGGGCGGCGGGCTGGCCCAGCAGCCCTGGCAGCTGATCGCGGCCCGGACGGTCCAGGGCATCGGCGCCGCCGTGCTCTCGCCGGCCACCCTCACCATCCTCACCACGTCGTTTCCGGCCGGTCCGGCCCGTACGCGTGCCATCGCCACCTGGACGGCGGTCGGCGCCGGCGGTGGCGCGGTGGGCGGTCTGGTCGGCGGGGTGCTCACCGAATACCTCTCGTGGCGCTGGGTGTTGCTGATCAACGTCCCGGTCGGGGCGCTGGTGCTGGCCGGTGCGGTGCTGTGGCTCACCGAGAGCAGGCAGGGGGCCGCGCGGCGGCTGGATGTGCCGGGCGCGGTGCTGGTGACCGCCGGGCTTGCGCTGGTGGCCTACGGGATCGTGCAGACCGAGACGGTCGGCTGGGCCTCGGCCGCCGCGCTGCTGCCGCTGGCGGCCGGGCTGGTCGTGATCGCGGTGTTCCTGGCCGTCGAGGCGCGCACCAAGGCTCCGCTGATGCCGCTGGGGCTCTTCCGGGTGCGCTCGGTCTCCTCGGCGAACGGGGCGATGGTGCTGGCCGGCGCCGCGATGTTCTCGATGTGGTACTTCCTGTCGCTGTATGTGCAGAACGTGCTGGGCTACCGGCCCCTGGAGGCCGGGCTCTCCTTCATCCCGCACTCGCTCTCCATCGTGCTCGGCTCCAAGATCGGCCCGCGGCTGATGAACCGGGTGGGCGCCAAGACCCTCGCCGTCACCGGTGCGGTGATCTCCGCGTCCGGTATGGCGTGGCAGGGGACGATGGACGTCCACGGCACCTATCTCGGCACGATCCTCGGCCCCGGCATCCTGATGGCGCTGGGCGCGGGCCTGACCGCGACGCCGATCGCGGCGATCGCCACGTCGGGTGCCGACCCCGCCGACCAGGGTCTGGTCTCCGGACTGATCAACACCTCCCGCCAGATGGGCGGCGCGCTGGGCCTGTCGGTCCTGTCGACCGTCGCCGCGACGCGCAGCGAGGCCGGGCACGGCCCGAAGGCCCTGGCGGACGGGTACGGTCTGGCCTTCCACGTCGGTGGCGGGATCCTGCTGGGCAGCATCGTGCTGATGGTCCTCGCGCTGCCCCGGCGACCGGCGGACGCCGCCCCCGACTGAGCCGCAGGCGGGGGCCTCGGGCCCGCTTCGTCCCCGCTACAGCCAGCCGTTGCGCCGTGCCGCCCGCACCGCCTCCATGCGGTTGCGGGTGCCGGTCTTGCCGATGGCGGCGGAGAGGTAGTTGCGGACGGTGGCCTGGGAGAGGTGGAGTCTGCCGGCGATGTCGGCGACGGTGGCGCCGTCCACGGCGGCGGTCAGGACGTCGCGTTCGCGCTGGGTCAGGGGGTTGGGGCCGGCGCTCAGCGCCGCCGCGGCGAGGCCGGGGTCGATCACCCGCTCGCCGGCGAGCACCCGGCGGATCGCCGCCGCCAGGTCCTCCACCGGGCCGTCCTTCACCAGGAAGCCGGAGGCCCCGGCCTCCATCGCGCGGCGCAGATAGCCGGGCCGGCCGAAGGTCGTCACGATGAGGACCTTGCAGGACGGCAGTTCCGTGCGCAGGTCGGCCGCGGCGTCCAGGCCGCTGCGGCCGGGCAGTTCGATGTCCAGGAGCGCGATGTCGGGTCGGGCGTCGAGGGCGGCGGCGACGATCTGGTCGCCCGCCGCGACCTGCGCCACGACCTGCATGTCCTCCTCCAGGTCGAGCAGCAGCGCCAGCGCGCCCCGCATCATTCCCTGGTCCTCCGCCAGCAGGACCTTGATCACCTGGTCATCTCCTCCACGTCCGCCATATCGCCCGTGCCGACCGGCAGTTCGGCCGTGACACGGAAGCCGCGCCGGCCGTCGGGGCCGCTGCGCAGGGTGCCGCCCACCGCGGCCAGCCGCTCGGCCAGCCCCTTCAGGCCGGTGCCGCCCACGGGCCGCGAAGGGTCGGCCGCCGCCGGGGCGTCCGGTGCGCCGGGCTCCCGCGCAGGGTCCGGGTGGCCGGAGCCGGCCGCGCCGTTCCGCCCGCCGGTCGCCCCGCCCCCGCCAGGGTCGTCGCCGCGTCCGGGGACGCGGTCGCGGAGCCGGGCCGGGCCGGGTGCCGCGGCAGCACCGGAGCTTACGGGACCGCGGCCGTCGTCCGTGATCGTCAGCCGGACCCGATCCTCGTCGGCGTGTACGTCGATCTCGCAGCGGGTGGCGCCGCTGTGCCGGACGGTGTTGGTGACGCCCTCGCGGACCACCCAGCCCAGCAGCGCGCCGGCCTGCGGGGGCAGCGGCGGCCCCGCCTGCCGTACGACGGGCTCGATCCCGGCCGCCTCCAGCGCCGAACGGGCCCGGTCCAGTTCGGTGGTCAGGCTGCCCTCGCGATAGCCGGAGACCGCCTCGCGGATCTCGGTCAGCGCCTGCCGGCCGACCGCCTCGATGTCGGCGGCCTGGGCGAGCGCCGCCTCCAGGTTGCGCGGGGCCAGGCGGCGGACCGCCTCGGCCTTGACCACCACCACGGACAGGGTGTGCCCCAGCAGGTCGTGCAGATCGCGGGAGAAGCGCAGCCGCTCCTTCTCGACGGCGCTGCGGGCCAGTTCCTGGCGGGTGGTGTTCAGCTCCTGGATGGTGTCGAACAGGCTGAGGACGGTGGCCGTCACCGCGCCGGACAGGAAGGTGCCGTATCCGATGCCGAACGAGCCCCACGGCTGGTCGTTGTGCCCGCCGGCCAGATACCCGGCCGTGCCGCTGAGCGAGATCAGCCAGAGGGCGAGCTTCTTGCCGCGCAGGACGCGGACCGTGCCGGAGGCCAGCGACAGCAGCGGGAAGAACAGGAACCAGTTGTCGCCGAACCCGAGGGCGATGGCGAAGGTGACGGCGGTCAGCAGGCCCAGTGCGTACACCGGACGCCGGGAGTGCCGCAGCCGCGGGTCGAACGACGACCAGACGACGGTGATGTAGAGGGAGTTGAAGGCGAGCAGCCCGAGACCGGCCAGCCAGGGGTTGCCGGTCCTGCCCTGGATGATGTTGGAGAAGGCGCCCAGGCCCATCAGCAGCCAGGGCAGGAAGGCGTACTTGCCCGGCCCCCGGTCGGTCTTCGTGCCGGGCTGCTTCGGCCGGCACGCGTGGCCGTCGGCGCCCTCCGCGCCGCCGGGCCCGTCGTCCCCGTCGGCCCACTGCTCGGTCTGCTGCACTGTCGCTTCCCCGGTCTGTCCCATCGTCGATCACACCGTGCGTGCGGCCCGACGGTACGCGTACACCGCGTAACCGCCGAAGAGTGCCAGCCAGGCGGCCAGTACCGCCACCGTGGCCAGGCCCGGTGCGCCGCCCTGGGTGACGCTCTGGCCGAGCTCGGCGAAGCGGTTGCCGGGGGTCCAGGAGGACAGCGAGCGCAGCCAGCCGGGGAACAGCTCGGCCGGGAACCACAGGCCGCCGACGATCGACAGCAACAGCAGGCAGCCCGTGTTGACCACGCCGGTGGACTGCGCGGAGAGGCGGTAGCCGTTGCCGAGGCCGAGCAGGGTGAAGGGGGCGGTGCCGATCCACAGCAGCCCGGCCAGCGCGGCCCACTGCCAGGCCGGCATCCGGACGCCGTTGACCAGCCCGCCCACCAGCAGCACGGAGGCGAGGGCCGGCACCACGGTCACCGCAGCGGTCAGCCCCCGGCCCACGACGACCTGCACCGGGCCCAGGGGGGTGATGCGCAGCTGCCGCAGCCAGCCCAGTTGCTTGTCCTCGGCGACGCCGGTGCCCGTGCCGATCGCCGCGCCCAGCGCGCCGTACGCGGCCATGCCGACCATCGACGCGGTCTTCCACTCCATGCCGGCGCCGCCGGGGCCCGCGCCGATGTTGGTCATCAGCAGGTACATCAGCACCGGCATCCCGATGCCGAAGATGACGAAGCCCCGGTCGCGCAGGGTGCGGCGCACTTCGAGGCGGATGTAGTCGAGCATCACGCGAGCTCCTTCGCGGACCGGGTGGCGGCGTCGGGCGCCGGGGTATGGGGGGCGTTGCCGGAGGTGAGTGCGAGGAAGGCGTCCTCCAGGCCGGCGGGGGCGACCTGGAGCCCGCGGACGAGGCCGAGTCCGGCCAGTGCCACGACCGTCGCGTCGGAGTCCGCCGTCCGCAGCAGCGCGCGGTCGCCGCGCACCTCCACGGCGCTCACGCCGGGCAGTCCGGACAGCGGCCCGGTCGACGCGCCCGCGAGGTCGAAGGAGACCAGCGAGCCGCCGGCCCGGCGCTTGATCGCGGCGCCGGTGCCGTCGGCGACCACCCGGCCGGCGTCCATCACCACGATCCGGTCGGCGTGTTCGTCCGCCTCCTCCAGATAGTGGGTGGAGAACACGACGGTGTTGCCGCGGCGGGCGTAGGCCCGCATCGAGCGCCAGAAGACGCGCCGCGCCTCGACGTCCAGCGCCGCGGTCGGCTCGTCCAGCACCAGCAGTTCGGGGTTGCCGGCCAGCGCCACCGCGAAGCGGACCCGCTGGGCCTGCCCGCCGGACAGCCGGTCCACCCGCCGCCCGCCGAACTCGCCCAGGCCCGCCAGCTCCAGGGTCTCGGTGACGTCCATGGGGCGGGGGTACGTGCCGGCGACGAAGGTGATCAGCTCGCGGACGGTGACCCGCGGCACGGGCTTGCCGTCCTGCAGCATGGCGCCCACCCTGCCCGCCCGCACCGCGGCCTGCGGGGTGCCTCCGAACAGCCGCACCGAGCCCGTGCCGGGCGGCAGCAGGCCCAGCAGCATGCTGAGGGTGGTGGACTTGCCCGCGCCGTTGCGTCCGAGCAGGGCCACCGTCTCGCCCGCCGCGATCTCCAGGTCGAGCCCGTCCACCGCCCGCACCGCGCCGTAACTCCGCGTCACCCCGGAGAAGGCCACGGCCGGCGCCCCTCCCGCGGTGTGCGCCGCGCTGTCCGGCCTTTTCGTCTGTGTCATGCCCGCCCCGCCTCTCGTCCGATGCCTACGACGTTACGGAGAGTTGCCGGGCGGGGTTAGAGGCGAATGTGTGTGATCCGACCTGACAAATGTCACGGTTCGACGCGGCGCGGGGCGCTCCACGGGCCGGAAGGCGGCGGGGGCGCCAGCGTATCTGACAAAGTGTCAGAGGGGTTCCGGGTGCCGGGCGGATCGGCTATACATGGGAGCCATCGGCTAGAACGCGTTCTAGAAGTGCGAGAGGTGTGCTGTCCGAGCGCGGCCGCGCCGACCAGATACGACCCCGGCACGGTCGACGGTGCGGACGGCCGGGCCGGGGTCTTCGCAACGTGGTGAAGGAGCAAGCAGCCCCATGCCCATCGACGCCGCCAAGGCCACCTCCGCCGAGCCGCGGACCACCGAACTCGCCTGGGACCACAAGGACGTCCAGCTCTACCACCTCGGTATCGGGGCCGGCGCGGCCACACCGGAGAAGCCCCACCCCGCCACCGACCCGGACGAACTGCGCTACACCCTGGAGAGCGCACTGCAGGTCCTGCCCGCCTTCGCCACCGTCGCGGGCGGCGGCATGGCGGTCGCCGGCGGACTCGCCGCGCCGGGCATCGACGTCGACCTCGCCGCGGTCCTGCACGGCGGGCAGACCGTCACCGTGCACCGCGCCCTCCCGGTGAGCGGCCGCGCCACCCAGACCTCGTCCGTGCCCGCCGTGTACGACAAGGGCAAGGCGGCCGTCATCGTGCTGCGCTCCGAAGTCGCCGACGACGACGGCCCGTTGTGGACCTGCGACACCCAGATCTTCGTCCGCGGCGAGGGCGGCTTCGGCGGCGAGCGCGGCCCCTCCGCCCGCCTCGAACTGCCCGACCGCGCCCCCGACCTGCACACCGAACGCCACATCCGCCCCGACCAGGCGCTGCTCTACCGCCTCTCCGGCGACTGGAACCCGTTGCACGCCGACCCCGAGTTCGCCAAGCTCGCCGGCTTCGACCGGCCGATCCTGCACGGGCTGTGCACCTACGGGGTCACCCTCAAGGCCGTGGTCGACACGCTGCTCGGCGGCGACGTGACCCGGGTGCGGTCGTACACGACCCGCTTCGCCGGGGTGGTCTTCCCGGGGGAGACGCTGCGGATCCGCCTGTGGCAGGAGTCCGGCCGGGTCCTGGTGTCGGTCACGGCCGCCGACCGCGACGAGGCGCCGGTGCTGGCGGACACCGTGGTGGAGCACAGCTAGCGCCGTCCCTTCCGGTCCGGGGCCCGGCCGGCCGGGCGTGGCACGACGGGCGGGGCCGTGCGGCGACGCCCTGGTGCCGGTCGCCGCCCCCGCCGGTCAGGGCAGGGCGGACATGCCGTCGTACGCACGAGAGGAGCCGTGACATGCGCGCAGCCGTACAGCACGAGACAGGGCAGGACAAGCTCGAAGTCGTCGACGACATCGAGGCGGTGGGGTTCGGCCCCGGCAAGGTCAGGATCCGGATCCGGGCGACCGGACTGTGCCACTCCGACCTCTCGGCGATGAACGGGGTGCTGCCGCAGCCCGCCCCCTTCGTCCCCGGGCACGAGGGCGCCGGCGAGATCCTCGACGTGGGCGACGGCGTCACCGGGCTCGCCCAGGGCGACCGCGTCCTGATGTGCTGGCTGCCCGCCTGCGGCAGCTGCCCGTCCTGCAAACGCGGCCAGAGCCACCTGTGCCTGGCCGGGTTCATGAACGCCGGCACCCCCAACTTCCGGCGCGCCGGCGGCGATGTCTTCGGCTTCGCCGGCACCGGCACCTTCACCGAGGAGGTGGTGGTCGCCGCCAACTGCGCCGTCCCGATCCCGGACGACGTCCCCTACGAGATCGCCGCGCTCATCGGCTGCGGTGTCACCACGGGACTCGGTGCGGCCCTCAACACGGCCAAGGTGGAGGCCGCTTCCTCGGTCGCGGTGATCGGCTGCGGCGGCGTCGGCATCTCCGTCATCCAGGGGGCGAAGGCCTGCGGCGCGGCCCAGATCATTGCTGTCGACCCGGTGCCCGCCCGCCGGGAGGCCGCCCTGCGCTTCGGCGCCACCGAAGCCGTCGCCCCGGAGGAGTTCGCCGACGCCAAGGCCCGGATCACCGCGGGGGAGGGCTTCGACTACGTCTTCGAGGTGGTCGGCAAGTCCGCCACCGCCCGCACCGCCTACGAGATGACCCGGCGCGGCGGCACCCTGTGCGTCGTCGGCGCGGGCGCCATGGACGACACCTTCCAGGTCAACATGTTCGAGCTGTTCTTCGACGAGAAGCGGATCCTGCCGTCCCTGTACGGCGGCGGGGATGTGCTGCGCTCCTACGAGCGGGCCATCGCCCTGTGGCGGGCCGGCCGGATCGACCTCGAAGGCCTGATCACCCACCGCGTCCGGCTCGCCGAGATCAACGAGGCGCTCGACCAGATGCGCTCCGGGACCGCGCTGCGCACCTGCATAGAGATCTGACGCCCGCGGCGCTCACGCTTCCACGGAGCGCGTCGCCGTGCCCCCTCATCCCGTATCCACCGCACCGCATCGTGCTCCGAGACGACTGGAGAGGACAGGAATGGCACAGCCACTGGAGGGCCTGACCGCGATCGTCACCGGTGCCGGGCGCGGCCTGGGCCGCGCCGAAGCCCTGGAACTCGCCCGCCTCGGCGCAGCCGTCGTGGTCAACGACTACGGGCAGCCGGGCCGCGACGGCTCGGGCGAGGCCTCGGCGGCGCCCGCCGAGGACGTCGCCGCCGAGATCCGGGCGGCGGGCGGCCGGGCCGTCGCCCACCTCGGTGACGTCGCCGACCACGACCACGCCCGCGCCCTGGTGCACCTGGCGGTCGAGACGTACGGACGACTCGACATCCTGGTCAACAACGCGGGCATCCTGCGCGACCGGATGGTGTTCTCGATGACCGAGGACGAGTGGGACTCGGTCATCCGCGTCCACCTCAAGGGCCACTTCAACACCACCCACTTCGCCGCCGTCCACTGGCGCGAGCGCGCCAAGGCGGCCGGCGGCCCGGTCCACGGCCGGATCATCAACACCTCCTCCGAGGCGTTCCTCGCGGGCTCGGCGGGCCAGCCCAACTACGCCGCGGCCAAGGGCGGCATCGTCGGCCTGACCACCTCCACGGCGCTGGCGCTGGGCAAATACGGCGTGACCGCCAACGCGATCTGCCCGCGCGCCCGTACCCGTATGACGGAGGACGTCTTCGCCGGCCTTCCCGCCCGGCCGGCGGGCCGGGAGCCCGGGGAGGGCGGGCTCGACGTGCTCGCGCCCGAGCACGTCGCACCGCTCGTCGGCTACCTCGCCTCGCCGGCCGGGGCCGGGGTCAACGGCCAGCTGCTGGTCGTGCACGGCGGCATGGTCGCCGTCGCCGAACGCCCGCGGATCGCCGCCAAGTTCGACACCGCGAAGGACCTCTTCAGCTTCGAGGAGCTGGACGGCCTGCTGACGCCGTACTTCGCCGAGCGCCCGCCGGGGGAGACCTTCGCGGCGGCCGAGGTGCTGGCCCTCAAGCACGACTGACGGCCCAGGGCGCACCACGCACGACGGCCGTGGCCACCTTCCGCGCGATGCGGTGCGGTGGCCACGGCCGTGCGTACGGTCGGCGGTCGGGACCCGCCGGACCGCCCTTACGCGTCCTGCGGCTGCTTGTCCCGGCGGTGCCGGCCATGGGCGGTGGAGCCGGACTCCTCAGCGGCGGCCGGGCCACGGTGCCTGCCGGAGCTTGCGGCCTCGGCGGCCTGGGCGGATGCCTCCTGGGGGCTCGCCTGGGTCGTGTCGGTTCGGGCTTCGGACATGGAAAGAGTCACTCCGTCAGATCGCTTACAGCTGTACGCGTCGGGACCTCGCCCGACGGCCGCCAAGGCTGACCCAGAGCGGCACTGTCGGTGGCCGGTCAACCGGCTGCGCAGCCCCCGCCCGGAATTCTAACGGGGCCGGAAATAGCGCTCCACCGGGTCTACCGGGCCGCCAGCGGCGCCTGCTGCAAGGGCACTGGCCTGCGGATTTGAGGATGCGCGGGAAGGCGCCGCGGTTCCGCGGACACGGCCTGTGGATGTGCAGATGCTGTGGAGCGGTTGTCGGCAACTCCTGCATCCAGGACAATCCCCCCGCCGCTCCCGGCGGCCGCCCCGCACGCCGCTTCCCGCACCGGCCGTACGGGGACAGGCATCGGCCGCGGCGCCGGTTCCGGACCGGCCGGCCGGGGCGCCTCCCCTGCCCGCGGCGGTTCCGCCGGCCGCGGCATCGGCATCGCGCCCACCGGCCGCGGCGGGGACGTCGGGCCCACCGCCCGCTGCGGAGGCATCGCACCCACCGGCCGCCGCGCTTCCACGGGCGGCGGCTCCACCGGCCGTGCCGCTTCCACGGGCGGCGGCGGCTCCACCGGCCGTGCCGCTTCCACGGGCGGCGGCTCCACCGGCCGTGCCGCTTCCACGGGCGGCGGCGGCTCCACCGGCCGTGCCGCTTCCACGGGCGGCGGCTCCACCGGCTGTGCCGCTTCCACGGGCGGCGGCGGCTCCACCGGCCGTGCCGCTTCCACGGGCCGCGCCGCCTCCACCCGCCGCGCCGACTCCGCCACCGCCCCCGGTACCGCCACCCGCGCCACCCCGCACGGCTCCGCCCCCGTCGCGTACGGCAGCAGCAGCGCGCCGGCCGTTGTCCACAGGCCGGATCCCGCCAACCACCCCTCCGGGGCCGGGATGTGCCGCAACTGCCGTTCCGCGGGCCGCCAGACGGCCGGCCAGATGCCGTTCGCCGTCTCCACCCGGAACGCCACCGCACAGCTCTCCGGCGCCAGCATCTGCCCCGGCTGCATCGCGAACGGGGCGAGCGTGCCCTCCGCCAGCCGCAGGCACTCCGGGAAGCGCACCGGCCGGCTGCTGCCCCATACGCCCCAGCCCAGCCGGTCGTGCCCCGGGGCGTCGGACCGTACGAGCAGCAGCCCGCTGTCCGGATCGGCGAGCAGCAGCCGGTCGTTGCTCTCCTCGGTGATCTGCAGCAGCGGGCCCGTCTCGCCGCCCCGCTCCAGATCGGCCACCACGGTCTTCGTCCGGCCGTCCC
>Ga0207426_1002818_pt1 | contig 10395 bp, 11 predicted proteins | sample AraplaMF_Cvi_mMS_FD_184265 | JGI IMG/M metagenome (GOLD analysis project Ga0207426, IMG submission 184265) | Arabidopsis root microbial communities from the University of North Carolina, USA - plate scrape MF_Cvi_mMS (SPAdes) (version 2) | ecosystem: Host-associated > Plants > Roots > Endosphere...
TTCCGTCAATCAATCGGCGTGCGTCCGCGCCTTCGCCGGCCATATCCGGAAGGCGCGCCCTTCCTTCATCCACGCTGCGCGCTCGTCGCGCAACAGGGTGCGGCGGACTTTTCCGGAATCATCGCGCGGCGGAGCGCTGACGAACTCGAAGCTTTCCGGGTGCTTGTAGCGGCTGAGCCTGTCCTTCAGGAACTCCGCCATGCCGTCCGCGATCGCCTGGCCGTCGCTGTCCGCCTCCGGCTCGATGATGGCGTGCACGCGCTGGCCGAGCTCCGGATCGGGCAATCCCACCACCACGCAGGAGCGCACACCCGGCGCCTCGGAGACGGCGGCCTCGACCTCGGCCGGATAGATGTTGGCGCCGCCGCGCAAGACCATATCGGCGAGGCGGTCGCCGAGATAGAGATAGCCTTCCGCATCCAGCCGGCCGATATCGCCGAGCGATTCCCAGCCGTCGCTGCGCCGCTTCGGCGCGGCGCCGAGATAGTGATAGGTGGCGTCCTTGCCGTCATTGTTGAGGAAATAGATCTCGCCGGTCTCGCCCGGCGCGACGTCGCTGCCATCCTCGCCGATGATGCGCAACTTCGCCATCTCGCCGATCTTGCCGACCGAGCCCTTGTGCGTCAGCCAATCCGTGCCGGAGATGATGCAGGCGCCCTGCCGCTCGGTGCCGCCATAGAGCTCCCAGATCCGCTCCGGGCCGAGCCAGGCGATCCAATTCTCCTTCAGCCAGGGCGGCATCGGCGCGGCCATGTGAAACACGGTCTGCAGGCTCGACAGATCATAGGCGTTGCGCACCTCTTCCGGCAGCGCCCAGATCCGGTGCATCATGGTCGGCACGAAATTGATCCACTGCACCCGCTCGCGCTCGATCTGCCGCAACGTCTCCTCGGCGTCGAACTTGGTAAGACCGGTGAGCTGGCCGCCGGTGAACAGCGCGTAATGCGACACGATGAACGGCGCATTGTGATAGAGTGGCCCCGGGTTGAGCAGCGAGACCCCGAAGGGAATATTCAGCGGCGGTGCGGAGACCGTGTCGGTCACCGCCGGCTGATGATCGAGGATGACTTTCGGCCGCCCGGTCGAGCCGCCGGAGGTCATGGCCTTCCAGTAGCGGGCCACGGGTGGCGTCAGCGCCTCATGCGAAAAACCTTCCGGTACGAAATCCGCCGGCAAGCGGTTCGGCGCATTCCAATCGGCCTCGCCGCCGACCACCAGCGCGGGCTTGAGAATGTCGAGCACGGCGGCGGCCTCGCCGCGCGGCAGCCGCCATGACAGCGAGGTCGGCGTCGCCCCGCACTTCCACACCGCAAAGGATGTCTCGAAGAACGCATTGCCGTTGGGCAGTCCGATCGCAACGAAATCACCGGGCTTGACGCCCTTGGCCGCGAACGCCCGCGCGCGCCGGTTGGCGCCGCGCTCGAGCTGGTCCCATGTCAGCGTGTCCTGCCCGTGGCGGATTGCGATCGTGCCTTGCGGTTTGCGGTCAGCGTACCAGCGCGGCACGTCGGACAGGGGCAGCAACATCAGGCGTTTCCATTTCGTCTTCTTGGCGTCGCCTCAGAATGAGGCGCGATGCGGGGCGAAGTGTAACAGCCAGGGCCGATGCTTCAAGAGATCAGCGTTCCGCCCCGCAGCCCGGAATATCGAACAGCGCCGAAAGCCCGCATTTCGAGGTCAGCATCTTGTCGCCGTCGTGGCCGACGCCGACGACGTCCCATACCCTGTGATTGGGCGTGCCCTGGTCGCGTTTGGCCATCGCGTCGACATAGGCGTGCCCCCTGGCGTAACGATAAGGTCCTTGCGCTTCCGCCATGCAGCTCTTGTCCAGCGCGGGATGTTTTGGATTGGTGTCGAGCGTGCCGAGCAGGTAAATCACCTCGCGCTCGACGTAGCGCTGCTCGAGCGCCGCCGGTGTCGCGTCGGCGAGATAGGGCGGCCGGTCGCCCATGCCGTATTTCCAATTGTCGTAGCCGGGACAGGATGCGGCAATCTTCGGCACGGGCCGATCAGCGCTGAAATAGGCGTAGGACGAGGGATTGGCGACGACATAGCGTATGTCGATGTGCTGGCGCAGCAGGGCCGCCTCGCCCTTGCCGGCGATGGCGTAGCGCTGGACGACCTGTCCGCCGCCGGAATGCCCGGCGACCACGACCTGCTTCAGGTTCGGGAAGATGCGCCGTTCCGCGAGTTTTGCGAGGATCGCATCGAGCGCCTCGAACGAGGACACCGGATTGGGCGCAAGCGCGGCGTCGCCGCCCTCCCATCCCTCCAGCGACCAGCGCAGCATGTCCTGCGGCAGCTTGTGCGCTTCGATGTCGATTTCGGCCAGGAATTGCGGCACGATCATGAGCGCGCTCCTGCCGTCGTCGCCCGCTGCGGCCTGGGCGTTGTTGGCCGATATGTAATATTCGTCGGCATTGCGCAGGCGTCCGTGCAGCACGATGATGGCGCGCAAGATCGTGGGCTGCGGCATCGACCAGTCGCGGGAGAGGTAGAGCGGCAGCATGCCCCGGCCGCCAATCGAAAGCCGCGCATCGGCGATGGCCTTCACCGGCTTGCGGTTGGGCGCATCTTCGTCCGCTGCGAAGGCATGGCCGCAGATCAGCACCATAGCGAGTGCGGCGAGACGGGCCAGCGCTCTCATGACAGATAGTCTCCTTCGTATTCGCACCGACAAAACTCTAAGCGCATCAGGTGCACCGCGGCTGTGACTCCCGCGCCACGTCAAGCACAAAATGTCAGCATTGCAGCCATGAAATTCCCGGGTTCCACGGGTGACAAGCCGGCAATAAAGAGGCAAAAATCCGACCCGACTCAGTTCGGGTTGAGTTTGACAAGGAATGCTCTCGTAGAATGTCGTCCGTGATTGCATTGCGTCGTGCGGCGCTGCTTCTCGTAGCCGCAGCAGGGCTTCTTCTGCTGACGCATGCGCATGCCCAGGCGCAATGGTGGAAACGCGCGCCGGTCGACTTCGAGGAATGCGCCGACGCCGCCGAGAAAGCCGCGACCAAATCCGAGAAGACATCCGCGCTCGCCGATTGCAACGCCAAGTTCGCCGGCCGCCGCAAGCCGGGCGGCGGCTACGCCTATTACGACTTCCTGCAGGATCGCAGCTTCGACATCGCCGGCCCCAATCCGACAGCGGAGGAGCAGAAGAAGATCGACGCGGCCTATACTGCCTATCTCGCCAAAGAGCGCCGCAACAACGAAGCGGCCGAGGCTGCCGCCCGTCAGGAGCGCGAGCAGCAGGAACTGCAGGCGCGGCAAATCCAGCAGGTCGCATTGCGCACCGACGTCGAGCGCGTGCCGATGCCGGTCGAACGGCCAAAGGTGCAGCAGTCCCTCGGCCAGCGAAAGGGCGCGCCCTGCGCCAAGGGCTCGTTCTCCTGCGAATGGCCGCGGCTGTCGGAAGGCTTGAACGATCTGAAGAAGCTGTTCAATCCGACACCGAGCAAGCCGGCGAAGAAGGGCTGAGTTGCGCTGTTTCGTTCGCCTTGTCGCCACAAACTCGACTGTCGTCCCGGACAAGCGTCAGCGCAGATCCGGGACCCATACCGCGTGATCTGTCGGTCGCAGTTGGTAGCAATACCGAGCGGCTAGCCTTCGCCCAATCACGTCCTGGAAGTATGGGTCCCGGATCGGCGCGCGCTTGGGGCGCGCTTGTCCGGGACGACGGTGGCGTATGTAGCTTCAGTTTGTGTGCTTCTTCTTGCTGCGCTTGGGCTTGACCACGGGCGCAATTGCCGGCTCCGTCACCACGGGTGCACTGCCCGCCTGCGAGCGGCTCTCCTGTAATCGCCGGTCATAGCCCGGGGAATTCATCACGGTCGGCGGCCTCGCCAAGGCGAGCGTTGATGCGCCGCAGAGCGCGGCCAGTGCGAATCCGATCGTTAGACAACGCTTCATCGCGCTCCTCCATCACACTCAACTCATGCCGCGGATCTGCTGCGGCGTCAGACGCCGCGGACCGTTGCCGGCTGCCTCGGCTTCCCTGATCAGCGCAACAATGCGGCGCATCAGCGGCACCTCGACATGATTTTGTTCGGCGAGCGCGATGACGGCTCCCTGCAGATAGTCGATCTCGGTCTTGCGGCCCTGTTTCAAATCCTGCCACATCGAGGAGCGCGCCTCGGGATCGATCTTCATGGTCCGCCCCAGGATCGCGTTGAAGATCGCGTCGGGAAGCCGCAGCAGCGTCGGCGTCCAGTTCATCGGAATCGGCGTCGCCGAGACCGGCGCAATACCGGCGGCCTTCAGCACCGCCAGCCCCTCGGCCATCTGATCGGCGAACAGCCTGCGCCAGTCGCGGTCTGCCAGTTGCGCGGCGAGCGGCAGATCGGACAATGCGCTGAGCGCATTGTTGAGATTGATGATCAGCTTGCCCCATTGCACGCCGGTGATGTCACCGCTCGCGCGCACCGTGAGCCCGGCCACCGAGAGCGCCGCGGCCGTGTTTTCAGCATCCTCTCCGACACGGATGTCGCCGGAGGTCGAGCGGTGGAAGCGGCCTTCGCCCATCGCGATCACGTTGAACGGCACCATGCCGGCGAGCACGCGGCGGCCACCGAGGCGCTCGCGCAGCACCGCGACATTGCCGACACCGTTCTGGAGCGAGACGATGACGGCATCCTCAGGCGCGTGCCGCGCGATCTGATCCGCGACATCGGCGGTGTCGGCGCTCTTCACGGTGACCAGCACGATGCCGGAATTGTGGAAGATCGCGGGATCCTCCGACAGCGCGAGCTGGCCCGCACCCAGCTTCTTCTCGGAACCGTCGAAGCCGGTGAGCCGCAGGCCGAACCGCTCGATCTCGGTCTTCACCCGCGGCCGCACCAGCAGCGCGACACGGCGGCCCGAGGCGGCCAATTGGCCTCCGACGAAACAGCCGATGGCGCCCGCGCCGGCCACTATGATCGGTCGATCCGCCATCGCCTCGCCTTGCTCCCTGAACGATCCGCCTTCGATAGCAGAGGCAAGGCCGGCAACCAATCGCGTCGCATCGACTTGTAACGGTCATGAGCGCCCCATATGTTTTCGTCCGGGGAGCAGTCAGCGGCGATCCCTCGCCGAATGAGACGCCAAAGGAGAGCACCATGGGTCTACTCGACGTCCTCAACGGCATGCAGAACGGCCCGCGCGGCCCCGCTACGCCGAGCTCCGAGAAGTCCTCCGGCGGAATGTCGCCGATGACCATGGCGATCATTGCCCTGCTTGGGTGGAAGGCCTTCAAGCATCTGACGGCAGGCCAACCCGGCGCGGCGCCTGCCCCGCAGCAGCGCTCTCCGCTGCCGCCTCCGACACCCGTGAATACCGGCAGCAGCGGCGGTCTCAGCGATTTGCTCAAAGGCGGGCTCGGCGGCCTGCTCGCGGGCGGCGCGGCCGGATCCGTGCTGAGCGGCGGCCTCGGCGACCTCCTCAACCAGCTCCAGCAGGGCGGCCACGGCGAGGCCGCGAACTCCTGGGTCGGCAAGGGCGAGAACAAGCCGATCGCGCCTGGCGACCTTGCGAGCGCACTCGGCGCCGACCAGATCGAAAGTCTGTCGGCCCAGAGCGGCCTTCCCCGCGACGAATTGCTCAACGGCCTCAGCCAATATCTGCCGCAGGTGATCGATCATCTGACGCCGGACGGACGGGTGCCGACCGAGCACGAGCTCTCGGGCAAACTTTAATCCGACCTTGGTCGAGCCGTTTTCGGAAAGGAAAACACAGTCATGAGTTTCGGCGGCCTGTTGTGGATCATCGTCGTCGGCTTCGTCGCCGGCCTCATCGCGCGCTGGCTGGCGCCGGGACCGAACAACCCGAGCGGCTTCATCCTCACCACCATCCTCGGTATCGTCGGCGCGTTTCTGGCGACCTTCATCGGCCAGGCGATCGGCCATTACGGCCCGGACCAGGGGGCGGGATTCATCATGGCCACCATTGGCGCCGTGGTGGTTCTGTTCATCTGGCACCGGCTGGTGGCGAGCGGCGTGATCAGGGGATAGCAACTCGAAGCGGCGAGAGGCAGCACGCCTACTCCACATCGTCATGCCCGGGCTTGACCCGGGCATCGACGTCTTTCGATCTGCGCGGCGACATGTGGATGGCCGGGTCATAGGCGGAGCGGAAGCGACGCCGTCCTTCGGACGGCCATGACGCGGTGAGAGCCCCCGCGCGATCCTACGTAATCAAATGCATCCCCGCATCCATGCGCACGACCTCGCCGGTCATGTTGCTGGAGGCCGGCATCGCCAGGAAGCAGACCAGCTGCGCGATGTCCTCGGCTGATGAGGTGACCTTGAGCGGCACCTTCGCCACCACGCTGTCGCGCACCTGCTTGGCGCCGGCTTCGCCGCGGCCCTTGGTGAACCAGGGCGTGTCGATATAACCCGGGCATACCGTGTTGACGCGGATCAGCGGCGCCAGCGCGCGCGACAGCGACAGCGTCATGGTATTGAGCGCGCCCTTGCTCGCGGCGTAGGCGATCGACGAGCCGACGCCGCTGATGCCGGCGACCGAAGACACGTTGACCACCGCGGAGGGGCGCCCAGAGGCTTTTGCGCCAGCCTCGAGCAGGCTGCGCGCAGCGCGCACCATCTGGAACGGGCCGATGGTGTTGACGCCATAGAGCCGCTGGAAATCTTCAGCCGACAACCCGTCGAGATCGGCGTGAGCGACATGTTTGGTGGTGCCGGCATTGTTGACGAGGATGTCGAGCCGGCTCCATCCGCTGGCTGCCGCAACGATCTTGCGGCAATCATCATCCTTGGAAACATCACCCTGTGCGACCAGAACTTCCGGAGAGCCCGCCTTGCGGCAAGCCTCCGCGGTCGCCTCGGCCTCGGTCTTACTCGACGAATAGTTGATGACGAGCCGCGCCCCGCTGCGCGCGAGAATTTCCGCGGTTGCCGCGCCAAGGCCGGATGCTGACCCCGTCACGATCGCGCACAGACTGTCTTTGGCCATCCGGATTTCCTTCCCTGGTTCTGATGCAAGCCTTTAAAAATAGCCGGCTCTGTTTAGCGAGTTTGCGGCGCCCTGCAAATCGAGCAAACTCCGCTAAGCGGAATTAGCCTCTGTCGGATCTTGCTCCCATGCCCGAGCCGCAGGTTGACCTGCGATCAACGCTTGTCAGGGCCATGGCTTTTTCGGATCATCGGGCGCAAGAAGACCTGCCAAGAAGACCTGCGCGCCACGCTCACCAGGCGGGACGCGCCAACGGCAAAACACGGGGAACGCTGTGGCGGAGAGTGACAACATCGTCGTCGAGACCGCGGAGAAGATCTTCGCCGATCTCGCCGATCCGCAAACCATCAACAACGACAAGAAGGATTCCTGGCAGGCGCCGCTGTGGCAGGCGCTGAGCGAAGCCGGCCTGCCCTTGTCCTGGGTGCCCGATGATCTCGGTGGATCCGGGGCGACCCTGGCCGACGGCTTTGCGCTGCTGAACGCCGCGGGCCGCTTCGCGGTCGCGGTTCCGCTCGCCGAGACCATGCTGGCGGGCTGGCTGCTGGCGCAGGCGAAGATCGCATCGCCCGAGGGCGAGATGACGGTGCTGCCGGCGTCACCCAAGGACCGCATCACCCTCGATGCCGACGGTTCGCTCTCCGGCCGCGCCCGCGGCGTACCCTATGCCAAGGCTGCGAAGCATTTTGCGGTGCTGGCGCATGGCAAGGATGGCGTCTCGATCGCGCTGGTCGATTCCGGCAAGGTCCGGATCGAATCCGGCCTCAATGTCGGCTACGACCACAGCGACACCGTGACGCTCGACAAGGTCCAGCCCGTCACGCGCAAGGCCGCGCCGAAGGAATTCGATCAGACCACGATGATGCTGATGGGCGGGGTTGCGCGCAGCCTGCAGATCGCCGGTGCGCTGGAATCGATGCTCGACATCTCCGTGCGCTATTCCAACGAGCGCGTCGCCTTCGAGAAGAAGATCTCGAAATTCCAGGCGGTGCAACACAATCTAGCGCGCCTCGCCGGCGAATCCGCCGCGGCCCTCGCGGCTGCGACTTCAGCCGCCGACGCCATCGCGAACGCCACGTCGTTCAACGACGAGGTCTATCTCGAGGCCGCTTCGGCAAAGATCCGTTGCGCGGAAGCTGCGGAAAAAGGCGGCGCCATCGCCCATCAGGTGCACGGGGCGATCGGCTTCACCATCGAACACATCCTGCATCGCTATTCGCTGCGGGCGCTGGCCTGGCGCGACGATTTCGGCTCGGAGAGCCATTGGGCCGTCGAGCTCGGCAAGCTGGTCGCCACCAGAGGCGCCGACGAATTGTGGCCGCTGGTGGCATCGCGCTGATCAGGGAGAGAAACACATGACCGCTGCCCTCCGTTTCGACCCGATCCGCCTGCCCGAGAAGTGCGAGCAATTGCGCAAGGAAGTGCGCGCCTTCCTCGCCGAAGAGATCGCCGCCGGCACATTCGATCCGCACAAGCCCAACCGCGAAGACACCGATGCGCCGGAATTTTCCCGCCGGGTCGGCGCCAAGGGCTGGCTCGGCATGACCTGGCCGAAGAAATATGGCGGCCAGGAGCGCTCCTTCCTCGAACGCTACGTGGTGACCGAGGAGATGCGCGTCGCCAACGCGCCGACGCGGCGCTTCTTCGTCGCCGACCGCCAGAGCGGACCGGTGCTGATCAAATACGCGCCCGAGCACATCAAGATGGACATCCTGCCGCGGATCTGCCGCGGCGAGATCTGCTTCGCCATCGGCATGAGCGAGCCGAACTCCGGCTCCGATTTGTTCGCGGCGAAGACGCGCGCGACCAAGACCGACGGCGGCTATCTCATCAACGGCACCAAGATCTGGACCTCGTCGGCCCATATCGCTGACTACATGATCGCGATCTTCCGGACCTCGCCGCCGACCAAGGAGAACCGCCGCCACGGCCTGACGCAATTCCTGGTCAAGATGAAGCAGCCGGGCATCCAGGTGAACCCGATCGGCCAGATCACCGGCCAGTACGAGTTCAACGAAGTCGTCTTCACCGACTTCTTCGTTCCCGACGATCACGTGCTCGGCGAAGTCGATGGCGCCTGGAAGCAGGCAACCAGCGAGCTCGCCTATGAGCGTTCGGGTCCCGAGCGATTCCTCGAGACCTATTACGTGCTGACCGAGCTGGTCCGCGCGGTCGGCCCCAATCCGGATACACGCAGCGCCGAAGGCATCGGCCGTCTCGTAGCGCAGCTTCACACCATGCGGCGCATGTCGGTCTCGGTGGCCGGCATGCTGCAGGCCGGCAAGGAGCCGGTGGTGGAGGCGTCGATCGTCAAGGACATCGGCACGGTCTGGGAGCAACAACTGCCGCATCGCGTCCGCGACCTTGCTGCTTTCGTCGAGGAGACCGCGACCAACCGCGAGACGCTGGAGCGGCAGCTCGACTTCGCCATCAAGACCGCACCGAAACTCACCATCCAGGGCGGCACCACCGAGGTGCTGCGCGGCATCATCGCCCGCGGACTTGGTTTGCGCTAATCAATCGAGGACATCATGAGCACCTATACAGACATCGGCGTCGAGAAAGTCGGGCATGTCGGCACCATCGAGATCCGCCGCCCGCCGCTGAACTTCTTCGACATTTCGCTGATCAACCAGATCGCGGACGCGCTCGACGAATTCGACCGCGACATCGAGATCCGCAGCTCCGTCCTGTCCGCACAGGGCAAGGCGTTCTGTGCCGGCGCAAATTTCGGCGATCCGGCGCGGCAGGCGCAGGAAGCGCGCGAAGCCGAGAAGAAGGGTGACCCCGCCGACAATCTCGGCCCGATCAACCATCTCTACATCCAGGCCGTTCGCATCTTCCGCGCCAAGAAGCCGATCGTCGCCGCCGTGCAGGGCGCCGCCATCGGCGGAGGGCTCGGCCTTGCGGTGTCGGCCGATTTCCGCGTCACCTGCCCCGAAGCGCGCTTCTCCGCCAATTTCACCAAGCTCGGCTTCCATCCCGGCTTCGGCCTGACGACGACGCTGCCCGAACTGATCGGCAAGAACAACGCCGAGTTGATGTTTTACACCAGCCGCCGCGTCACCGGCGAAGAGGCTTACAAATGGGGCCTCGCCAACGAGCTGGTGCCGCAGGACCAGGTCAAGGCGGCCGCGATGAAGCTCGCCGGCGAGATCGCCGAATGCTCCCCGCTCGGCCTGCTCTCGACCCGCGCCACGATGCGCGCAGGATTGGCCGACCGCGTCATGGCCGCGACCAATCACGAGCTCGGCGAGCAGACCCGGCTGCGCGCCACGGAAGATTTCAAGGAAGGCGTGAAGGCCACGGAAGAACGGCGCACGGCGAACTTCAAGGGAAGGTGAGGGCTTTCTTCCTTCTCCCCTTGTGGGAGAAGGTGGCGCGAAGCGACGGATGAGGGGTCTCTTTCCACACAGACACTTCATGCGCGGAGAGAGAGACCCCTCA
>Ga0207426_1002820_pt1 | contig 10394 bp, 7 predicted proteins | sample AraplaMF_Cvi_mMS_FD_184265 | JGI IMG/M metagenome (GOLD analysis project Ga0207426, IMG submission 184265) | Arabidopsis root microbial communities from the University of North Carolina, USA - plate scrape MF_Cvi_mMS (SPAdes) (version 2) | ecosystem: Host-associated > Plants > Roots > Endosphere ...
TGACGGTGACGGGGGAGCCGGATCAGATGCTGGTGGTCTACACGCCGGAACCGGGATCACAGACGGCGGACCGCCTGGCCCTGCTGGCCAGCTGGGCGGCGAGCCCGGCGGTCTGAGGGGGCCGGTCTCGGGCGCTGGTGTGCCGACGGCGGTCCGGCCGCCGCCGACGGGGCGACGCGCCTCACCATGAACAACTCGCCGCGCCGTAGCAGGAGTTCCCGGCTGCGCTGTGACATTTGCCCGACCCTGCGTGCCTTTCCGTCACGTCTGTCACCTGCGCATACTCCAAGGCCCCGCGCCGTCAACCGTCGAGCGGCGAGGGCCGATCGGATGGGGGCTGAGGAGAAGGATGACGTCGGACACGGTCTCTGCGGCAGCAGCGGGCACCTGGCTGCTCGGTGATCTCAAGGTCAACCGGCTCGGCCTCGGTGCCATGCGCCTGACCGGCAGCGCCGCCTTCCACCAAGGCACCCCCAGCGACCGGGGCCGGGCGATCGGGGTGCTGCGCCGCGCGGTCGAACTCGGCATCAACCACATCGACACCGCGGACTTCTACTTCTCCCGGCTGCGCTCCGCCAACGAATTGATCAACTCGGCGCTGGCGCCCTACCCGGACGACCTCGTCATCGCCACCAAGGTCGGCCCGGCCAGGGACGCCTCCGGCGAGTGGACCACCCCCGCGCGGCCCGACCAGCTGCGCGGCCAGGTCGAGGCGAACCTGCGCCAGCTCGGCCGCGACCACCTCGACGTGGTCAACCTGCGCCTCATGGGCCAGGACTCCGTCAGCGAGCACTTGGGCGCCCTCGCCGAACTGCGCGATGCCGGACTCGTCCGCCACCTCGGCCTCTCCAACGCCCGCCCGGAACACCTCGCCGAAGCGCTGACGATCGCACCGGTGGTGTGCGTCCAGAACCGGTACGGCCTCGACGCGGCCGACGGTGCACCGATGCTGCACGCCTGCGCGGCCCGGGGCATCGCGTTCGTGCCCTTCTTCTCCATCGCCGGGGAGGGGCGCGAGGCGGGAGCCGTCCGTGCCGAGCACGACGAGGTGCGCGCCGTCGCCCGTGCCCACGGGGTGTCCCCGGCGCAGGTACGGCTGGCATGGATCCTGCGACAAGGCGCACATGTGCTGGCGATCCCGGGGACGGGCAACCCGGATCACCTCGTCGACAATGTGGCGGCCGGCGCACTGCGGCTGACGGAGGACGATCTCACCCTCCTCGGGGCGGCCGGCCGCACCGCACTCTGACTCAGGTCACCGGCCCCCGCCCCGGCACCACCATGACCTCGGTGCCGCCCGCCCGTACCGCTCGCACCTGCTCCGCCGCCAGCCCGTCGTCGACGATCAGCAGATCGAAGTCGGTCAGCGGGGCGAGGGCGTAGAGGCCGCCCTTGGTGAACTTGGTGTGGTCGGCGACCAGTACCCGGCGTCCTGCGCTCTCCATCATGGCCCGCTTGACCTGCACGGTCTCCGGTGAGGTGTGGTAGCAGCGGCCGTTGGTGACCGCCGTGGTGGACAGGAACAGCACATCGGCGCGGAAGGCCCGGACCGCGTCCGCGGTGTGCGGGCCCATGAAGGCGTCATATGCCGGGAAGTACGCACCGCCCGGCGTGATCAGGGCGATGCCGGGCTCCTTGGCGAGGGTGGTGAGGGCCGGCAGCGAGTTGGTGATCACCGTCAGCGGGGTGTGCCCGGTGAGCTGGTGCGCCAGCAGCAGACATGTCGTGCTGTCGTCGAGCAGCACCGTCTGCCCGGGGACCAGCAGTGTGGCGGCGGCCCGTGCGAGCTGCTGCTTGGTCTGCGCCATCGTGGCCATCCGCTCCGCGACACTGCCGTGGAACTGCGCCGACGGCAGCCCCGTCGCGCCGCCGCGCACCTTGCGCAGCCACCCCTGCGTCTGAAGGGCGTCCAGATCGCGGTGGGCGGTCATCAGGCTGATGCCGAACTCGTCGGCGAGGTCTGCGGTGCGCACGAACCCGCGGGCGATGACGGTGTCCCGCATACGGCGCCGCCGCTCCTCCTGCGCCTCGACCCGGTCCATCGCTCCGCTCCCTCCGGTCCCGGTTGTGCGTGCGGCGAGCCGGTGCGGCCCACACCGTTCACGGGCTCCGCCACGTGAAGACGCCGCGTTATGTTCGCACGGATTTCACATGGCGCGCGCGGCCGCGAGGGCCGCCACATGCGACTCCGGTACGACACAACATGGCAGGTCGCGGCCCCGATGCGAAGATTCCGGCGGCCATTGACGCCCGTTTCCGCCCGGCGGTTCCATCACTGCGTCCACCCTCCTGCCCCGCCGCCGCAGAAAGGGAGAATCAATGAAGAATTCTCCTCCGCGTTCGCTGATCACACGCCTGGGCATCCCGCCGACCCTCGCCTGGGGATACCTCGGACTCCTCCTCTTCATGATCGGAGACGGGGTCGAGTCCGGCTATCTCTCGCCCTACCTCCTCGACCAGGGCCTCTCCGAATCCCGGGTCGCGCTGCTGTTCACCGTCTACGGAGTCGCCGCCGGGATCGCCGCCTGGCTCTCCGGAGTGCTGTCCGACCTCTGGGGGCCGCGCCGCGTCATGTGGGCGGGCCTCGGCATCTGGGCCGTCTTCCAGCTGCTCTTCCTCCTCGCCGCCATCCCGCTGACCAGCTATCCGCTGATGATGCTGGCGTACGGGCTGCGCGGTCTGGGATATCCGCTGTTCGCCTACGGCTTCCTCGTCTGGATCGCCTCGGTGGCCCCGCGCGCCCGGCTCGGTACGGCCATGGGCTGGTTCTGGTTCGCCTTCACCGGCGGTCTGCCCACCCTCGGCTCGCTGGTCGCCGGCGGGCTCATCCCGCACATCGGTTCCTACGCCACCCTGTGGGCCGCGCTGGTGCTGGTGGCCGCGGGCGGGCTGCTCGCCCTGCTGCTGGTCCGTGACGACCAGGGGGTACGCCGGGCCCCCGGCGCGGGGGAGGGGCCGATGGCCACCCTGGTCGGCAGCATCACGATCCTGTGGCGCAACCCCCGGGTCGGGGTCGGCTCGGTGGTCCGGGTGATCAACACGGCCTCGCAGTTCGGCTTCTTCGTCATCCTGCCGATCCACTTCACCAGAACGGTCGGCTTCGGCCTCACCCAGTGGCTGCATCTGCTCAGCGCGATGTTCGCGACCAATATCTTCGCCAACCTGCTGTTCGGCGTGGTCGGCGACCGGCTCGGCTGGCGCCGCACCATCGCCTGGTTCGGCGGCGCCGGCTGCACGCTCAGCACGCTGCTGCTCTTCTACGTCCCCGACGCGGTGGGCGCGAACTTCCCGCTCGCTCTCCTGGTCGCCGCGTTCTACGGGGCTACGCTGGCAGGTTATGTACCGCTTTCGGCGCTGGTGCCCACCCTGGAGCCGAAGCACCGGGGCCAGGCCCTGGCCGCCCTCAACCTGGGCGCGGGGGCCAGTACCTTCGTCGGCCCCGCCGTCGTCGCCGTCTTCGTCGGACCGCTCGGCGTCGAAGGGGTGGTCTGGATCTTCGCGGGGATGTATGCGGTGAGCTGCCTGCTCGCCCACTTCCTGAAGCTGCCGGCCGCGCCCGGTACGGCGGACGGCGCCGAGGCCGGCGCCCGGCGCGGCGACGCCCCGGACGGCACCGCGTCCACCGCCGCCCCGTCACCGGCGTGAGAGGACCCCACTGATGTCCGTACTGACCATCGACGTCGGCACCACGGTGATCAAGTCCGTCGTCTTCGACGACCAGGGCACCGAGATCGCCGTCGCCCGCCGGGGCACCGAGGTCCTGCGCCCGCACCCCGGCTGGGCGGAACAGGACATGGACGCCGTCTGGAACGCCGTCGTCCACACCGTCCGCACGGTCCTCGACGGGCTGACCGACCCGGTCTGGCTGGTGTCCTTCACCGCCCAGGGCGACGGCGCCTGGCTCGTCGACGACCGCGGCCGCCCCACCGGGCCCGCCATCCTGTGGTCCGACGGCCGGGCCGGGGACCTGCTCACCCGCTGGCAGCGGGACGGCGTCCTGGAAGCGGCCTTCCGCCGCAACGGCTCGCTGACCTGCGCCGGGATGCCCAACGCCCTCTTCGCCTGGCTCGCCGCCCACGATCCGGACCGGCTGGCCCGCTCCGCCACCTCGCTCACCGCCGCCGGCTGGCTCTTCCTGCGCTTCACCGGTGTCCGGGCGAGCGATGAGTCCGACGCCTCCGCCCCGTTCCTCGACCACGCCACCGGCTCCTATGACCCCGCCATCATCGAGCTGTTCGGCCTGGGCGCCTGCGAACGGCTGCTGCCCACCGTCCTCGGGGAGTCGCAGCGGATCGCCGAAATCACCACCGGGGCCGCGGCGGAGCTGGGCCTCCCGGCGGGCCTGCCGGTCGTGATGTCCCCGTACGACATCGCCGCCACCGCCCGCGGCGTCGGCGTCGTCAACCCCGGCCAGGCGTGCAGCATCCTGGGCACCACGCTGTGCACCGAGATCGTCCGCACCGGGGTCGACACCGGCGGCGAACCCTCCGGCATCCATATCGCCTACCGGGGCCGGGAACGGGTGCTGCGCGCCTTCCCCACGCTCAACGGCGCCGAGGTGCTGGGCTGGGCGGCCCGGCTGCTGCATCTGCCCGGCCCGCCGGAGCTGGCGCAGCTGGCCTTCGAATCGGAGCCGGGCGCCCGCGGGCTGATGTTCCTGCCCTATCTCTCCCCGGCCGGCGAGCGCGCCCCGTTCCTCGACACCGGCGCCCGCGGCTCCTTCTGGGGCCTGTCCCTGGAGCACACGCCCGCCGATCTGGCGCGCGCCGTCTTCGACGGGCTCTCGCTGGTGCTGCGGGACTCGCTGGCCGCCGCCCGTACGGACGTCAGCGAGCTGCGGCTGTGCGGCGGCGGCGCCAACAGCGACGCCTGGTGCGCCCTGATCGCCGATGCCACCGGGGTGCCCACCGCCCGCTCCGGCGACACCGAACTCGGCGCCAAGGGGGCCTTCCTCACCGGTCTGGTCCGCACCGGCGCCGAGACCAGCATGCACAGCGCCGCCGCCAAGTACGTCCGGATGCAGCGCAGTTGGGAGCCCGAGCCGGAGCGCGCGGAGTTCTACGCCGCGCTCTACGAAGACTTCCTCGGCTGGCGGACGCGCGCCCGGGAGGCGGGATGGCGCGGCGGCGCCGTCTGGCGGGGGAGCGCCGGCCGCCCCGCCGAGGCCCCCGGCCGGCCGACCGAAGCCACCGGCAGCCCCGCGACCACCCCTGGAGGACCCCGTGTCTGACCCGCGCCACCACGGCGCCGCCCCCACCCTCGACGGCATCTGGCTCGGCCTCGACCTCGGCACCCAGAGCGCGCGCTGTGTCGCCGTCGACGGCACCGGCCGGGTCCTGGCCACCGCCGCCCGCCCGCTGACCGGCCGGCGCGACGGCAACCGCCATGAGCAGGACCCCGAGGAATGGTGGCGCGCCCTCGGCGCCGCCTGCCGGGAGGCCCTGGCCGGCCTCGACACCCGCCGTATCCGCGGTCTGGCGGTCGACGGGACCTCCGGCACGATCCTGCTCGCCGACCACCGGGGCACCCCGCGCACCCCCGGCCTGATGTACGACGACGGGCGCGCCGCCGCACCGGCCGCCGCGGTCAACACCGCCGGGGAGAAGGTCTGGCAGGAGCTGGGCTACCGCAGCATGCAGCCGTCCTGGGCGCTGCCCAAGCTCATCGCGCTGCTGGAGGACGACCCCGGGCTCCGCACCGGCTCCCGGCTGCTGCACCAAGTCGACCTGATCACCTGGCGGCTGGCCGGCCGGCAGCTCGCGAGCGACGCCAGCCACGCCCTCAAGACCGGCTACCACCTCGTCGAGGAGCGCTGGCCGCACGAGGTGATGGCCGAACTGGGCGTTCCCGAGGGGATGTTGCCCGAGGTCGTCCGCCCCGGCAGCCTGCTCGGCACGGTCTGCGCCGCGGCCGCCGACGCCACCGGTATCCCCGAAGGGACCACCATCGTCGCGGGGATGACCGACGGCTGCGCCGCCCAGATCGGCGCCGGAGCGCTCGCGCCGGGCGCCTGGAACTCGGTGCTCGGCACCACCCTCGTCCTCAAGGGCAGCAGCCCGCACCTGGTCCGCGACCCGGCGGGCGTCGTCTACTGCCACCGCGGGCCCGGCGGGACCTGGCTGCCGGGCGGCGCCTCCAGCAGCGGCGCGGGCGTCCTTTCCCAGCGCTTCCCCGGCGCGGACCTGGACGCCCTCACCGCACAGGCCGCCGCCCTGGACCCGGACACGGTCGCCTACCCCCTAGTCGCCGGCGGCGGCGAACGCTTCCCCTTCCGCGCCCCCGGAGCCGCACCCTTCCTCCTCGGCCACGCCCCCACCCGGGCCGCCGAGTTCCACGCCTGCCTCCTCGGCGTCGCCTGCCTGGAACGGCTCTGCTTCGACTACCTCGACCACCTCGGCGCGCCCGTCGACGGGCCGCTCACCCTCACCGGCGGCGGCGCCCGCAACGCCTACTGGTGCCAACTGCGCGCCGATGTCCTCGGCCGCCCCGTCCGGCTGCCCCAACAGGCCGAGGGCGCCGTCGGCATGGCCGTACTCGCCGCCACCTCCTCCGGCACGGGCCTCCAGGAAGCGGCCGCCGCCATGGTCCGCACCGCCCGGGAGATCGCCCCGAGGCCGGACCGCACCGCCCGCTACCTCCCCGTCCATCTCCGCTTCATCGACGAACTCACCCGCCGTGGCTGGCTCGACCGGACCGTGGCCGACCACGCCCGCAGGAGGGCAGCACCGTGACCGACTTCATCCTCGTACGCCACGGCGAAACCGTCTGGCACGCGGAGAACCGCTACGCCGGCCGCACCGACGTGCCGCTGACCGACCTCGGCCGCGAGCAGGCCGCCGCCCTCGCCACCTGGGCCGCCACCGCCGGACTGACCGCCATCTGGAGCTCACCGCTCTCCCGCGCCCGGCTCACCGCGGCCCCGGCCGCCGCGGCCTGCGGTCTGACCGCCCATGTCGACGAGCGGCTCTACGAGCTCGACTTCGGCCAGGGCGAGGGCCTGACCAGGGACGAGATGCGCCGGCGCTTCCCGGAGCGGCTGGCCGCCTTCCTCGCCGACCCGGTCGCACACCATCTGCCCGACGGCGAAGATCCGCGCCAAGCCGCCGAGCGGGCCGCCGACTGCCTCGCCGAGCTCGCCCGCGCACAGCCGCACGGCCGGATCCTGCTCGTCGCGCACTCCACGCTCGTCCGGGTCCTGCTCTGCCATCTGCTGGGCATCCCGCTCGCCGACTACCGCCGGGTCTTTCCCCGGCTGGACAACGGCGCCCGCACCGAGCTGCGCATCGAGAACGGACAGACCGCCCTGCTCAGCTTCAACGCCCCGGCCCCGGCCCGGACCGCCGCCCTCCGCTGAACCGCCCGCCCCGCACCCGTCCCCAGGAGCAGCCCCTCATGAGCACCACCGTCCTCGCCGCCGGCAACCACTTCATCCGCCCGGAGCTGTTCACCCGGGCCGTGCGGGCGGCCGCCGGGGACACCCCGCTGGACGTACGCGAGATCCAATTCGACTGGCCGCACACCCCGTTCGGGCCGGTGGCCGAGGTCATCGAGGCCTCCGGCAGCGAGGACGAGATGATCGAGGCTCTCCGGGGCGCCGAGATCTGTGTCACCGAGCACGGCCCGCTCACCGAGCGGATCCTCGCCCACTGCCCCGATCTGAAACTCTTCTGCACCAGCCGTGGCGGCCCGGTCAACGCCAATGTCGAAGCCGCCACCCGGCACGGCGTCGCGGTCTGTTACGCCCCCGGCCGGAACGCCACCGCCACCGCGGAACACACCCTCACCCTGCTGCTGGCCGCCGCCCGCGGTGTCGGCGACACCCACACCGACCTCCGCCGCGGCGTCTGGCGCGGCGACTACTACGACTACGACAACTGCGGCATCGAGATCGACGGCGCCACCGTCGGGCTGATCGGCTTCGGCGCCATCGGCAGCCGGGTCGCCAAGGTCCTCGCCGCCATGGGCGCCCACGTCCTCGTCCACGACCCTTACGTCCGCACCGAGGCGCTCGCCGGCCTCGCCGAACAGGTCTCCCTCGACGAGCTGCTGACCCGCTCCCGCATCGTCTCGCTGCACGCCCGGGTCACCGAGGAGACCACCGGCATGATCGGACGCCGGGAGATCGCCGCGATGCCCCGCGGCTCGGTCCTGGTCAACTGCGCCCGCGGCGCGCTCCTGGACTACGACGCGGTCTGCGACGCGCTGGACTCCGGGCAGCTCTCCGGCGCCGGCTTCGACGTCTTCCCCGAGGAGCCGCTGCCCGCCACCGCACGGCTGCTGACCGCCCCCGGTGTCGTCCTCACCCCGCATATCGCGGGCGGCAGCCAGGAGGTCGCGCACAAGGCGGCCCGGATCGTCGCCGCGGACGTCGGCCGCTATCTGCGCGGTGAGCCGCTGGTGCACTGCGCCAACCCCGGGGTGCTGCGGGCGGGTTGAGGCACCGGGGGTCGGGTTTCGGTCGCCGCCGCGGCGGCGGAGCGGCCCGATGGGGCCGGTAAGCGGGCGGCGCGGGGCAGCGAAGCGCAGGTCAGTGCGGGGGCGGCGGGGGCACGGGGTGGTCCGGGGGCCGCCGTCGTGACCTTGGCGCATTCAACCACTGCCTGTTGCAGTTGCGTTGACAGTGCACGGGGGTGGCCTCACGATGCAACGCGGCATCAGCGGCGGCTACCGCTGGTTACCGCAGGTGGCAGTGGTCAGCGTGTTCGCCCCCGGCAGAAGGAGCGCCCGTGGTCCCCCGGCCCCCGTTCCCCGGCACCCCCCTTTCCGGATCTACCGGCCCGGACGCTCCGCCCGCCGGCCCAGGGTTCGGCGGACCTTCCGGCTCCGGGCCCGCCGCTGCCGTCCGGACCGCCGGGGCCGCACACCCCGGGTCCGCCCCCGCCGGGGCCGCACACCCCGGGTCCGCCGGCCGCGATCTCGTCGTGGCGCTCTCGCCGTTCGAGGAACCGGGCGAGCGGATCGTCCTCGCGGCCGCCCGCGCGGGCGCGCTGGGCCTGCTGGACCTCGGCCGGGACCCCGGCCCGGCGCGCGCCGCGCTCGCCCGGCTCGGGGAGCTGTCCTACGGCGTGCGGATACCGGTGGGGTGCCCGCTGACGCCCGCCGATCTGCCCGAGGCGGTCGACACCGTGCTGCTCGCCGACCCACGGGCCTGGGCCGCCCCCGAGCCGGAAGCCGCCCCCGCGCACGGTCCGGCCCCCGGGAGACCGGCGGACTGGGCCGACGGTGGGCGGCGCCGCGTCTGGGCCGAGGTCACCACCCCCGAGGAGGCCGCCGCGGCGGGTGCCTCGGGGGTCACCGCGCTCGTCGCCCGCGGCCATGAATCGGGTGGCCGGGTGGGCGAACTCACCACCTGTGTCCTGCTCCAGCGCCTGCTGGCCGACCCGTCCGTGACCGTCCCCGTCCTCGCCGCCGGGGGCATCGGCCCGCACACCGCCGCCGCGGCCGTGGCCGGCGGGGCGGCCGGAGTGCTGCTCGACTCCCAGCTCGCGCTCACCACCGAGGGCGAGGAGCGGCTGCCCCGGGCGGTCGCCGCCGCGATCCGCGCCATGGACGGCAGCGAGACCACCCTCGTCGCGGGCCACCGGGTCCTCAGCCGCCCGGACCTCCGCCCGCGGGCGGCCGGCGACGAAGCCGGGGGTGCGGAGGGCGGGGGAGCGGAGGACGGGACCACCGGCCACGACCCTGACCCCGACCCCGCCCGGATCGCCGCCCGCCTCGGCGCCCGGGATCTGCGGACCCAGCTGCTCCCCATCGGCCAGGACGGTGCGTTCGCCGCCCGGCTCGCCGCCCGTCACCGCACCACCGGCGGCATCGTGCAGGCCGTACGGGCCGCCCTCACCGGCCATCTCGACGCCGCGGCGCGCCTCCGCCCGCTCGCCCCCCGCCCCGGCGCCCGCCATCTCCCCGTGGCCCAGGGGCCGATGACGCGGGTCAGCGACGAGGCCGCGTTCGCCGCGGCCGTGGCCGCCGAGGGCGGGCTGCCCTTTCTCGCGCTCGCCGTCATGGACGGCGCACAGGTGCGCCGGCTGCTGGCCGAGACCGCCGAGCGGCTGGGCGAACGGCCCTGGGGCGTCGGCCTGCTCGGCTTCGCCCCACCCGAACTGCGGCGCGAACAGCTCGCCGCGGTGGCCGAGTTCGGCCCCGAGTACGCCCTGATCGCCGGCGGCCGGCCCGCCCAGGCCGCGCCCCTCGAAGCGGCCGGGACCCGGACCTATCTCCATGTCCCGGCGCCCGGACTGCTGGAGCGCTACCTCGCCGAAGGCGCCCGGCGGTTCGTCTTCGAAGGGCAGGAGTGCGGTGGACACATCGGCCCCCGGGCCAGCTTCCCGCTGTGGGAGGAGCAGATCGAGCGGCTGACCGCGCACGCCCGTACGCACGGCGGGACGGCCGAAGGG
>Ga0207426_1002821_pt1 | contig 10388 bp, 8 predicted proteins | sample AraplaMF_Cvi_mMS_FD_184265 | JGI IMG/M metagenome (GOLD analysis project Ga0207426, IMG submission 184265) | Arabidopsis root microbial communities from the University of North Carolina, USA - plate scrape MF_Cvi_mMS (SPAdes) (version 2) | ecosystem: Host-associated > Plants > Roots > Endosphere ...
CGGCGAGGAAGGTCTTACTCTGAAGGGCAATGCCGTTGTCGGGCGGAAGGCCGAGTGGCCATCGTGGACGCCGACCGCGAGCATGATCGAACGCAAGCCCCGGTTGGCTGAGTACGCTGGAGGCGTTCCAGGAGGGGAGAACAATCCGCTCGGTGCAGCTGCGCTTTATCTCTACCGCGGTGGACAGGATACCTACTTCCGGATCCACGGCACAAACGAACCCTGGCTGATCGGACAGGCGGTGTCGAATGGTTGCATTCGCATGACCAATGAAGACATTCTTCATCTTTACGGCAGGGCACCCGTAGGAACCCACGTCTTGGTCATATGACGCTCGTATCCCTCAGTGAGGGCATCGCCCTCACAAACTGTACCAGCGACGGTAGGGAGCGTGCCTTAACCATGTGGCACTCCCTATCGGGGCGAACCTTCCCGCCGTGGTCATCGAGATTTCCGAGGGCGCGGGCACTTGCGAGTGTTCAAACCATCGATCCGCCCATGCCGCTGGACTGTGCTGTCAGGTTAACTGGTGATGAAGCTTCTGGCTAGTATTCGGCCGTCATGATTGAGCCCTCCGCCAGTTACAAGCGTCATCGTGATCCGCCGTCCGTCATTAGCTACGCAGTCTGGCTGTGTTTTCGATTTCCGCTGAGCCTGCGTCTGCTGGAGCGTGGTATCATCGTTTTTCACGAGACGAACCGATGCTGGGCGACGAAGTTCGGCCCGACTACGCCCGCCGTTTGCGGCGCAAAGCGCCGAGCCCAAACGATGTGTGGCATCTGGACGAGGTGGTCGTGATGATCAACGGCCAAAAACACTGGCTGTGGCGCGCCGTCGACCAGGATGGTTACTCGACGAGATCATCCAGACCCGCCGCCCACCAGTGGGTGAGGCGATCCCGGTCAGTATATTTAACCCAAACAATGATGCTGGATCACAAGTTGTAAGGAGGGTATGATCTCTGCGCGCTCCTTTAAGCGTCCGAGAACCCCAGTGAGAACGGTTGAAATTGCATACCGGTATCAGGAGAAGGACGTCGGCGTTCGCCCCAGACCGCCTGACGCGACTACCGCCCTTTCGCGGTTGATCGACGGCAATCGCGCATTCGCCGACCTGCTTGACAGTGTGAAAGACGAAGGCACTTCAGCGCGCCGCGTCGTGCAAGTCGACGCGCGTGATCTAGGGCTGGCGTCCGGCATGGCCGCAGCGCCTTCACAGCGTCCGTTCGCGGCTGTCCTGGGCTGTTCCGATGCCCGTGTCCCCCTCGAACTGATCTTCAACGAGGGACCGAACGACCTGTTCGTCATCCGCGTGGCCGGCAACGGCCTCGGCTCCGACGTCTTGGGCAGCTTGAAATACGCTGTTGAGCACTTGGGCGGCACCCTCAAGCTCATTGTCGTCCTTGGACATAGCGGATGTGGCGCCGTGTCCGCAGCCGTGGATGTCTTCCTCAATCCTGGAATGTACCTCTCGCTGGTCGACCGACATTCGTTGCGAGAGATCCTCGACCGCCTGCTGGTCGTCGTGCACGTCTCGGCGCAAAAACTTCAGGCGGCGTTCGGGCCAGACATTCTCCAACGTGCAGGGTACCGCCAGGCGCTGATTGAGACCTCGGTCGTCGTCAATGCTGCATTGGCTGCTTGCTCTGCCCAGCAGGAGATCGAGACACAGGGCGAACTGCGCGTTGTTTACGGCGTGTACCTTTTGGAGACGCGCAGGGTGTGGACGCCCAGTACCGGCCACGCTGACGGCGTCGGCTTGGCACCTGCACCCCGCGACGTGGCCGAATTTCAGCAGCTTGGAGACGCCATTGTTGGGTCGTCGCGGGTGACCGCCCTGCTTGGCGCTTAGCCCGAGTGGTTGCCGCAGCGTCCGGGCACCCCCTCGGCGCGAGGTCCACACAGGCTTGCAGGCGGCATCACGGGAGGGCGAAGAATGTCATGGAATCGGTGGTACGGCATTAAGAGCTACCTAAGATCCACACTGTGGGTCGTCCCGTTCATCGCACTGCTATTCTACGTAATGGTTATCCAGGTTGTAGACTGGATAAATGCGAGATTCATTGTGATCCCATTGTGGCCATGGGGGACGCCTGGGGCGCAGCGCATACTGGAGACCATCGTCACCCTTACGCTGACGTTCATCGTCTTCACCTTCGGGTCATTGCTTGTCGCAATTCAGGTTGCCAGCGGTCAGCTGAGTCCGAGAATCATTGCAACAGCCCTACTGCGTGACAATGTGATACGGACAACTGTGGGCATCTTTATCTTTACGCTCCTGTTTTCAGTAGGCGTGCTGGGACGACTTGAAGCCGAAGCACCATTCTTTCTTGTCGGAATTGCCGGAATTCTTGGATTCGCTTCCCTAATCGCCTTCCTCTATCTGATCGACCATGCTGCGCGGTTGCTGCGGCCCGTCAGCATCGTTCAGCGTATAGGCGACCTCGGATGTGACGTAATCGAAAAGGTCTATCCTGACTTGTTCGACGGTCATGACTCGCACACAGACTCGCGACGAACAATCAATCTGCCAGACCGCACCATACCCCATCGCGGCAAGTCGGGGGTCATACTAGCGGTAAATCTGAAGGGTCTTGTGAAAGAGGCGCAGCGGTTCGGGCTCGTCATTGAGCTCCCTCACTTTGTCGGGAGCTTCTTAGAGTCAGGCGAGCCACTTTTTCGGCTCTATGGCGACATTGCAAAAATCGAGGAAAGACGGTTCCCCCAAAATGTGGCGATCGGGCCCGAGCGCACTATCGAGCGGGATCCCACCTTTGCCTTCCGTATCATCGTCGACATAGCGATAAAGGCCCTGTCCAAAGCTATCAACGACCCTACCACCGCCGTACTCGCCGTCGACCAACTTAATCGACTGCTTCGAAAGGTTGGCGAGCGCCGGCTGCACGGCGACCAGGCTTTCGACAAATCCGGCCAATTACGACTGATCCTTCAGACACCAAACTGGGAGGATTTCGTGCAACTGGCCGTGAGGGAGATTCGCTTCTATGGGGCTGAGAACTTCCAGGTCGCGCGGCGGCTACGCGCAATGCTGGAGAACCTATTAAAGACCCTGCCGGAGGCGCGTCACCCGACACTGCGTACTGAGCTCGACCTGCTCGCTGACGCCGTAAAGACTATTCATGTCCTGCCCGCTGACCTGGCGCTTGCTTCTATTGCCGATCCTCAAGGCCTCGGAGCAGGTTTGAGCCATAGAGTTTGAGGCGCTGCTGGGCATTCTTGCGCCGATTGTCGATCCCGATTCCCATTTTGCGCTGGAGCCGTTTGTGCCTAGGAGGGTTTTGGTAACGGATCTCGTTTTGGCTGCATGGATCTCAGCAAGAGGATACCGCTGGGCATGAAGATTGCCTAGATGGCAAACTGTGATCGCTATCAGGAAGCACGCCACACCAAGCTGAAAGAGCCACGGCCCTTCCTCAGTCAGCTGGTAAGACCTGCACCTGTTTGCGCGGAGCACGTACGCCGGGTCATGGCGCTGGCGCTTTATCCGATTTTCGCGTTCACTCTATTTGTCTTGCCTTCTGCATATCCGCCTTGATGCGACTGCCTCGGCGAGGAGCGGGATCGCAGTCCTGGCGATGCCCAAGTCTTAGCCTTCGCAGACCAACTCAGGCGGAGCATCCGACGCCATGGGCGGAGAGAAACGGGCGATGTTGCCTCTTGGGCGCCTCCGGGAGGCCAGAAGGCGTCTTTTCCGAGTGCCACACTTCAGAGCGAGCTTTGGCTGGATATTGCAAGTTGGCGGTGGCATAATGTCTATCACTGGTGGTGCACAAGCTGGGGTATTGGGCACTCAGAATCCAAAAGGGTGGTAGTGGACTGAAACGCGCAGAATCCGACCGGGGGAGACGCGCATGTCAGCAGGCGCAGAAGAATCTCTGGGTTTCTGGGCCGAGCGCCTAGTAGGCCTGCTTATCATAGGCGTGATCATTTTAGCTTGCTTCTGGATCGCGTGGCCGCTGATAGGTGTGCTCGCATGGGGAGCGTTAATTGCTGTCGCGCTATATCCGGTGCAGCGCCGCCTCGCGAGCGCAATCGGAGGTCACCCGAAAACGGCGACGATGCTCATCGTCCTCTCCCTCCTGATCCTGGTGATAGTCCCGCTCTCTTATCTGCCGGGCTCCTTCGATCACGCGACCGAAGCGATAGCAACCATGACCAACAATTGGACGGAGCTGACCCTGCCTCCGGCACCGTCCTGGGTGTCCGACTTCCCACTGGTTGGGTCGACGATCGGAGAGAAGTGGAATGCGGCCGCGTCATCCTCGCGCAATGTACTGATTATTTTGAAACCCTATCTCGGGCCGGCTTTTCAATGGCTTGCGGCTCTTGGTGCATCGTTAGGGCTCACCGTCGTGCAGATGCTGCTTTCCATTATCCTCGCCGGAGTTTTTCTCGCCACTCAGGGAAGCACGGCCTCAACATTCCGCACAATCGGGCGGCGCCTTGGAGGCCCCACCGGGGAGAGCCTGGTCGATGTTGCGGTTCGCACCATTCGAAGCGTCGTGCAGGGGGTGATGGGGACGGCGCTCATACAGAGCATACTATCAGGCATTGGCTTCGCGATCGCGGGGGTTCCGTTTGCCGTCCCGCTGGGCGTGCTCTGCTTTGGCACGGCAATGCTGCAGATCGGCACATGGTTAGTATGGATCCCGGCTGCTGTTTGGCTGTCTTATCAAGGCGAAACTGGTTGGGCGATCTTCACCACAGTTGCGGGCATAATCATCAATATCCTCGACAATGTCATCAAACCATTGCTGATCGGCCGCGGCGCTGGCTCTCCCATCTGGATCATCTTTATCGGCGTGATCGGCGGTGTTCTGACGATGGGACTCATCGGCATCTTTGTCGGTCCCCTTGTCATGGCTATTGGTTACTCGATCGTCAGGAACTGGCTGGGAGAAGAAGAGTCCTTAAACGCCTAGAGAGACGGACAGGGATGGTTGTTTGTGGGAGTGGGGGTCGAGCATTTCATGGCGAAAACACGTCAGGTGTCAGATCGGAGAAGAAGGAGGCGACTCTTTTTTGCTGCGCTCCTGAAGCAGCTTTACGTATTGTGGCCAATTTTCTCCGGGATCCTCGTCGTCATGGTCGGATCCGGGATTGTCATCAGCCGCATTGAAAACTGGAGTATCGGCGAAGCACTTTACTTCACTTTTGTTACGGGCTTGACCATAGGGTACGGCGATCTCACGCCCAAGCATGCCCTTGCGCGAATTCTTGCCTTGGTGATTGGATTTTCCGGTATCGTGCTGACCGGGATAGTCGCAGCGGTTAGTGTGCAGGCGCTCGGCGAGGCGGCTCGCGACCACGCGGAACGGAATTGATAGCCCGGCAATGTTGGAGTTGCGCTTGACGTCAGACGGTGGGCTTGACAGCGCCGCGGGAAGCTATCTGTCCCGAATTCTGCCAGCCGTTCCCTTGCTCGGCCACAGCAACGTTGCAAAGAACAGCGTGTAGACAATTGCAAGCGCTATATATCCGACGCGTGTCGCAAAGGTTTCGGCTGCGCCGCTAGAAAGTGGTGAGACAGCGGAGCCCAGCACCAGCAGAAATACAGTCAGGGCTCCTGCATTGATCTTCGCCACGACAGTTGGCGTCGCCGCGCGGCCGCCGAATACGAGCCCGGCAAGCAACACCAGCAGAAACAGCGTCGCCAACGAATGCCTTAGTTCCAACACTGCGAACCCTAGTATCGCCGCCACGCCACCTAGTATGTTGACGAGGACAGTAGCCAGAGCAGGCCTGCCGTTAGCCTCTACGTCCAACTGCGACAGCAGCGACGCGACGGTGATGGGAATCACTACCGCGGTGGCAAGCCGGTCCTGGGTAAGGCAGAGCGTCACCGCAAGAAGCAGAATCAATGCGTCTGCAGCAGCGCGCCAAACTGGTTTCGGGGTTGAGGATGTAGATGGCCGCGCAGCTTCGACCGTTTCGATATCCGGTATCAATGCATAGGCCAGCCACGTTACGATGGCGCCGGCTGCAATGCTTTTGACGAAGACTGTCAAAATGGAGCTGCCCAAGTCAATGTTCAAAATAGTCAGCAGAGGGATCATGACGCTGACCACAAGGATGAGGAAAACGAGCGGATTGGGCTTGCCACTCGCCTGCCTCAGAAAGCAGGCGAAATAAATCAGGCCAAGTAACAGCAGCAGGACCGGTGGCCGCTCGGCCAGAAACGTGGTCAGGAACTGGACGATCAACGCGGCAATTAGGATGATCAGGGTCAGCAAGAATGCGCTTTGGAGAGAAATCGCTCGAGAACTTGAAATGAGCATCTGCGCCGCAAACAGTGCGCATAGAAATGGGAGGGGATCGCTTGTGGCGACCGCCCAAGTGAATGCAGCCGCGACGGCGAGGGCAACACGCAATCCCTTGCGCTTTTGGTTCGTGATGGAACTCAAGTTGATGTCTCGCGAATCCTCACTAGCTGACATAGGTGAGCACCGAGAGTAGCCGCATCCAACAGTACCCTATCCAGTTGGTAATCGGGTGCTCACCGGCATAGATCACCACATTGGCTTGCGAACCATAGCGGACGCCCCGCGGCAGTCCTTCGTCCAGGACCAGTTTTACCGGAAAACTCTGGGGCGTTCGGATCCAGCCGCTTTCCGTTGAAATCTTCGGCAGACCGGTGCTGGGATCGATCGAGCCTTGGGCGACGCCCAAGCCGACACTCTCGACCTTGGCCGGGAACAGCTTTCCGGGCAATACATCGAACAACACTTCGGCCCGATCGCCGGGGGTCACGTTCTCCAGGCTGTTTTCCTTGTACGCGGCGGTGATCCACACCGTATCGACGTCGATGAATGTCAGCGCTCCCTGGCCGACCGCCACCATGCCGCCCGCGGTCAGTTGAAGATTGGTCACGACACCTTCGCCCGGCGCTTCGATCGTGGTCCGACTGAGATCGAGTCTAGCCTTTTCCAATGTCGCAAGCGCCCCTCGCAGTTGGGGATTGTCGGCGCCCACCGGCCCCAGTTCCTGCTCGGCACGCTTTAGCTCGGCTTCGGCGGCGTCTACGGCTGCCTCTGCCTGATCGTAGCCCGACTTTGCCTGGTCGTATCTGGATTTGGGATAGACTCCCTGCTCAACCAGCAGCTTTGCCCGATTGGCCTGTTCGAGACTGAGGTCGCGAGAGGCCCGCGCCTCCACGAGCTTGGCCTGGGCAGTGTTGACGGCCTCCGTTGACGCACCGATGGACTGGCCTACGCTATCGAGCTGCGCCTCGGCCTCTGATACCGCAATCTGGTATTGATGGGGGTCGATGCGAAACAGCATTTGCTTGGGGGACACGCGCATGTTGTCGATCACGCCGACTTCAACGACCCGCCCGGCAACTTCCGGTGCGATGCTGATGACAAATGCCTGCACGGTGGCCTGCGACGACATTGGTGTGCGCCGCTCCATGAAGACACCGAGCGTAAAGAGAAAAGCCGCCAGCAGCAGCACACTCAGCGCCACCCTTCGCAAAGGATTGCCGGGCTCCTTTTTTGGCTCAGGAACCTCGACCCCTTTGCTGGGCTCAAGGGCCGATTCCGCTGTCATTTGTTCCCTCCTTGTGCGCCAGGGAGCTCAGTCAGACTGGAATAATTGTCGGCTATTCTAATCCGTCGCACGACAACAAGCTATGGCTGTGGGTGGCGCAGGCAGGGGCGGCGTAAGTAGCCTCATCGAAACGGCCGCTAACCAGTTGAGCAGTGAGGACGACCGCCATGGGTTCCATACTTAGACTAGCTGCGCTCGACGCTGCCGCCTAAGTAGCGCTGCAGAGCGGCAGGCATGTTGAAGAAAAGCCGCTCGCGGCCGAGTTTGTCGGCGAGACCGGAGGCTCGAACGTAGTCGAGCACATCGGGATTTAATCCTGCCAGCCACACCGCGATGCCCTGCGCGGCAAGGCGCCGTTCGCTCTCAATCATCATCTGCATGGCGGAATACTCGATGTCAAAGACACCGCTCATGTCGAGCGCAAGCACATGCGGCTTATGCTTGGCGACCAGCGACTGGATCTGATCCGCAACCTGTTGAACGTTAGCGAAAAAGAGCCGGCCCTCCGGACGGAGGATCAGCAGGCCCTCGAACGTTTCATCGTCGGGATGGTCAGGCGACAACGGCCGGAGCACATCAGTGCCCCGCTTGCGGCCGACAACGGAGACCTTCGGCTTGGTCGACTGACTGGCCAGGCCGATCAGCGAAAGGGCGATCGCGACAACGATGCCTTGAAGCGTGCCGAAGACAAGCACGCCCAAGAACGCCGCCAGCGCCCAACGGAACTCCATCCGCCGAACCCTACGAATGGATGCAAATTCGGCGGGGGCGATTAGTCCGGCCGAGTAAATAATCACGATCGCGGCGAGCACGGCTTGCGGCAGCAAGCCCAACAGCGGGGCAAGAAACAGCATGGTGGCCGCCGCCGCCGCGGCGGTGACCAGAGAGGCCTTTTGCGATTGTCCACCAACGGAGCGAACCACCGCCGTCTGGGACGTGCCACCGCCCGCGGGCATGGAGCCAAAGAAAGCTCCGGCCAGATTGGCGGCTCCCGTTGCCAGAAGTTCCCGGTTGGGCCTGATGGACGGCTCTGCAGGGACCGCGAAGGCCCGTCCGGCGGCAATCGTTTCGGTAAAGCTCATTAGCGCGATGCCGAGCGCCCCGGGCAGAAGTTGCTCGATCAAGCCGGGACTAGGAAGAGTGATTGATGGGAGCGACCGCGGGATGAACCCCACAGTTGCAACGCCCAGGGCATTCAGGCCGGCGAGCCAGGAAACCAAGATGCCCGCGCCGACAATCACCAGCGGGGCCGGTGAATGGGGCCAGAGCCGCTCCATCGTCCACAATGCGATCAGCGCCGCGGCTGCGATTGTCAGTGTGAGCAGCGACGTTGCCGGAACATGTTGCAGCACGCTGACGATATCGCGGAAAAAGCCCGCCTTAGCAATATGCACGCCGAGCAGTTTCGGCACCTGGTCCAGCACGATCACTAACCCTATACCCGCTTTGAAGCCGGTCAGCACAGGCGACGAAATGAAGTTAGCCACGAACCCCAGGCGAAGGACCGAGGCAGCTATCAGAAGGGCGCCGGTGAGTCCGGTGAGCGTTGCGACGGCGGTGATCAGCTTGCCGGGATCACCATCGGGAACGACGGTCCCAAGCTGGGTTCCAGCCAGGATTGCCAGCGTGGTCGTCGAGCTGACGCTCAACACGCGTGACGTTCCGAGCAACGCATAGACGATCATCGGAACGAAAGCCGTATAGAGGCCGACGCTCACCGGCAGTCCGGCAACAGTGGCATAAGCCATCGCCTTGGGCAGGACAACCGCCGCTGCTGTAAGTCCGGCTACCACGTCGAGCCGAAGGCCTGCTGTCAATGAGGTACTGCCATGCGTTGTTTCGGGGGCCACTGGAATCTGCTCCGAGCAGGCAACTACCTCCTATCTATAGCATTTTACGCGGCAAGTTGACGATCCCAAAATCTCGTCGTTGCTTTTGGCGGCGCGGCAGTGGAGTAGAATAGTCGCAAATTCAAGATTCCCTGATAAGTATAAGAATTATCTGGGTTCTTAATAGCGCGAAGATGAGTATCACGTGGCCGGAATTTTGGGCGCGACTTACCGGCAATACACGCCTGCCGGACCTGCACGGCCTCAGCCGGCGAAGAAATTCTCGGCCGTCCCATTATGGCCAACGGCGCCTCAGGGCGGTCCATCTCGAACAAATGGTACCCCCAGGGCGGCAAGTCGACGTAGAGCCCTGTCGACGAGAGATCGCTCGCCGCGGTAGGGTACCCGTGATACGGGCTTTGGTACTCATGTCTGCGACTTGCCGACCAAAATGCTCGGCCCAGGCATCGTCGTCTTCACCATCTTCTGGCCAACTGGGCAGCAGTGGGGAGGCACCGATTTCTAAATCGACGTGATTTGAGAGTGTGCCGGGTGAAACGGTGGATCGCGAAGAAGAAGACACCGCGGCGGCGCAGTACAACCAACCAACGCAAGCGCGAACTTAGTCAGGTTCCATAATGCATGTTATGCCACTTTCTGCTAAGTATCGGGGTACATTCTATCTCGAACTGCAACAAAGGCGTAAGCTGCCTGCTTTTCGGGAGCCATAGTTTGATCCGTACCTTTTCCCATTTGAGTTTTGACGAACGCCGATCGATTTCCAGGATGTTGGATCGGAAGTATAGCCAGTCTGAGATCGCCAGACGCCTCGGCCGGGACCGTGCGACCATCTCCCGGGAGATCAAACGCAACTACTGGCACGATCAGGAATTCCCCGATGCCGAGGGCTACTGGGCGATGACCGCCAACGACATGGCGCGCGACAGGCGCCGGCGGATCGGCAAGCTCTTTCGTCGCGAGGATCTGCGGA
>Ga0207426_1002823_pt1 | contig 10384 bp, 10 predicted proteins | sample AraplaMF_Cvi_mMS_FD_184265 | JGI IMG/M metagenome (GOLD analysis project Ga0207426, IMG submission 184265) | Arabidopsis root microbial communities from the University of North Carolina, USA - plate scrape MF_Cvi_mMS (SPAdes) (version 2) | ecosystem: Host-associated > Plants > Roots > Endosphere...
CCGAAATCATGTTACCTGCATCTAAACTCTTTCCGGTAGCACCTTAATTAATTCAATCTTTAAATCTTTATAAACAAGAACATATGGCAGAATATAAAACCCCGGGCGTCTACATAGAAGAGATTCCCAAATTGCCCCCTTCCATCGCTTCCGTAGAAACAGCTATTCCTGCCTTTATCGGCTATACGGAAAAGGCGCAGTGGAAAGTAGCCGGCGATCTCACCAACAAACCATGGCGCATTGCATCCATGCTGGAATACGAACTGTATTTCGGTAGTGCAAAACCTGATGCAGGCATTGAAATCACTGTGGATACCACACAGGGTAAAGTGGATATTCAGGGCTCCATCAATGCAGCACTCCGCTCCAAATACCTGATGTATTATTCCCTGCAAATGTTCTTTATCAATGGTGGAGGCCCTTGCTACATCACTTCTGTAGGAGGATATGCTGACGGAGACGTGATCCTCGATGCTGATTTGCAGGCAGGTTTGGCTGAAGTAGAAAAGATCGACGAAGTGACGTTGCTACTCTTCCCTGATGCTATCAACCTGGCGAGTGCCGGTAACTACTATGCACTGTATTCCCTGGCAATCGCACAGTGCGTAAAACTCAAAGATCGTTTTACTGTACTGGATGTATATACTGATCCGGCAAATGCTGGTAACTGGCGACTGGATGTAGACTTCCTTCGCAACACACTTTCAGGTACTACTGACGATCTGAAGTATGCAGCGGTCTATTTTCCCCGGATCTATACAAGAACGGATTTTACCTACAACGAGGGTGATGTAAAGATCATCAGCAATGGTGCAGGCGATATCGGAGCCACCCTTACAGAACTCAAATCCAACAATAACGCTTACTACAACATGGCCCGCGGCGCCATCAATGATATCCAGATGCTGCTGCCAGCTTCTTCTGCTGTAGTAGGTGTATATGCAACTGTCGATAACAACCGCGGGGTATGGAAAGCTCCTGCCAATGTAAATATCGAATACGCTGTAGCTCCAGAGCTCCTTATCACACAGGAAGAGCAGGAAAGCCTGAACGTAGATACCACTGCCGGTAAGTCGATCAACGTGATCCGCTCCTTCCCCGGCAGAGGCCCAGCCATCATTTGGGGAGCCCGCACACTTGCAGGTAATGACAACGAATGGCGCTACATTCCTGTAAGAAGGTTCTTTAACATGGTGGAAGAATCTACCAAAAACGCCGCACAGCAATTTGTGTTCGAACCAAACGATCGCAATACCTGGATCAGGGTGAGATCTATGATCGAGAATTACCTCACACAACAGTGGAAAGCAGGCGCACTGATGGGCACTACCACCCGCGAAGCTTTTTATGTAAGGATCGGTCTAGGCGAAACTATGACAGAACAGGACATCTGGGAAGGCCGTATGATAGTGGAAATAGGATTGGCGGTAGTAAGACCTGCCGAATTTATCATACTCCGTTTCATGCATAAAATGCTGACGGAAGCGTAAAATTTAACCTTTCAAATGATTTGTTATGGACATACCGCAAAAACAACAATCCACCAACACCGATAAATGTAAAGACAAGGATAACGCCACCCAGAAGAGCATCAATACACAACGTAGTATTGTATGCAACAGTCTCTATGATACTGCAGCTTCTCTGGGTAAAGCGGAAAAAAGATATGACGGTGCCAGCGAACTGCTGAATGAAAAGAAATGTCTCTTTGTAAAAACAGAAGACAACTACCGTCGTTATCGCAACCTGGAGATGACCACAGCCACCGAGTTGCTCATCACCAATGAAACGCTGAAGTCGAACATGGACACCTATAAGAAGTGGAATACCGCTTTGGGTGCTGCCCTGAAAGACATTGCGAAGAAAGCGAAAGAAGTAAAGACAAAATTCGCTGACCTGAAAGATGCCGCCGGTAAACTGGACAGCGCGATCAATGACAGCTGCAACTGCTCTCAGTACAAAGCACTCACCGGTAAGAGCCGGGAGAACTGCAACTGTGGAGAAGGTGGCAAACAGGTGATTGCAGCCTGCGCACAATCTGAAGAGATCCTGAACGATCTCGTGAATATGCCAAAGGCACTGGCCGCTGATATCGACACCATCTTCCAGAGCGCTGCTGATGTAGCAGGCATCCAGCTTTTCTCTAACCTGGAAACACTGGATCCACTGGAGAAAACTTTGTCTGACCAGTCAAAACTGTTCGAAGCACACATCAACCAGGTGATGAAAACACGTAAGACAGACCTGGACAAGTTACAGGATGACGTCGTAAAACAGGTACAGGAAGTAACAAGGGCTATCACCGATCGCCATTATCAACGCAGCATACTGGAAGGCTATTACGATGCTGCAAGGCATTTATGTTGTCCGCCATGCGATTGTGTACAGATAGGCGAAAGCAACTATTCACCGCGTCTGAAAGGATGCAGCGACGCCATCTGCAACATCTGTGATGAAGTAAAAGATGCTTTCTGCTGCAAGCCTGTCAAACAGGAAGAAGAAGCTAATTGTTAACATCTAAAACCCCGGAAATGTCTACTACCTATAATTACGACGCATTGGCAGCTGGCTGGGATGCTAAGATCGCCGAATGCTGCAACACTAATACTACGACTGACGGTGGCTGTACTGATTGCTGCTATGACACCTGGCAGGATCAGCTGAAAGACGTGACGCAACGCGCTGCGTCTGTCACAGAAAAAACCGCTCAGCTACAAAATAAAATTGCCTTCATTTCAGACAGACGTAGCCGCTATAAAATATGGCTCGATGAACTGGATAAAGCAGAAACCCTGGCACGGAATATCTGTCACCAGCTGGAGATCATCGCTACCCAGGCAGACAAGATCTGGTACAATGCCAGCAAAGCCTGCAAAGCGATCGAAACACTTTTCTGCATGATCAGGGATTTCTATGGCCAGGTAGATTACATCAAGAAAAGATACGATGACCTGCAGATCTGCATTCAGAAGAATGATGATCCGGCACTTGAAAAAGGCAAAGGCATCCTCAAAGCACTTGATGATTATGGCACAAAACTGACCGCCATCATTGCTACCCGCGATGCCCTGATCGCTCAGGCAATTGATGCGGTAAGATTGGCAAACCTGATCATCGACGCTATTACCAGCAAAGACTGCACCTGCGATTTCAAACCATGTGATGGCAATTATCAGCCATTCAAAGTACCAAATGATGGTAAGAACTATTATGGTCTGAAAACCATCATTACCTCCTGGTATAATGTACTGGGTTGTGCCAGCGGTTGTCCTGGCGACGGTACGAATCCATCATCTGCTACTACTGCCCTCGTGAAGAAGAACAACGGTCCTTCCTCTGATGATGACTGTGGTACTGACAATGGTGACGATACCTGCGAACTGACTCCCATCCTCTCCTTCCCCATCTGTGCGGACAGTTACCGCACTACTGTGCAAGCCCTGTTTGAAAAAGATGATAAATCCCTGGTCAGCCTGTCTAAAAAGCTGAAAGAAGCCAATAAGGACAAGGAAGCCCTGGATGCCTGCAAGAGTAGTCTCACCAACGCGATTGCAGTAGTAGATCCAAAATCAAGGTGTAATTAACCAAATTTTATCACGCTCAAAAATATAAATGCATATGGCAGCTAAAGGCGATTACCCAATTCCTAAATTCCATTTTCAGGTAGAATGGGGTACAGATTTCAGGATGGGATTTACCGAGGTAAGCGGTCTTGATTTCGAAACCGAAGTGATAGAATACCGCGAAGGCAATAGCAAAAGATATAATAAATCCAAACAGGCCGGCCTGCGCAAGTTCAGCAATATCACACTGAAGCGCGGCACCTTTGAAGGTGATTTTGACTTCTATAATGAATGGTCAAAGACCTACTACTTCCAGGAAGGTAACAAGACCGGTTCTAAATTCCGAAGAACTGTTACCATCAAACTGCTTAACGAAAACCATGAAGCCATCATCACCTGGAAATTGCTGAATGCATGGCCTTCGAAAGTGAATTCAACCGACCTGAAAGCCGATGCCAACGAAGTGGCGATCGAAACGATGGAGCTGGTTCATGAAGGACTTGAAATCATGGAAGCTAACAACTAATCATGGCAGAAAACGTAGCAAATTCCTTTTATCAGACCGTGAACTTCCACTTTAGGGTGGAGTTCGTAACCGACACGGAGAACATTGATGTGCGCTTTCAATCTGTGAGCGGACTAGATGCTACCCTGGATACGGAGACGGTAAAGGAAGGCGGCGAAAACCGCTTTGAACATGTGATTCCGGTGAGAAGAAAGTACGGCCCCCTCGTCTTAAAGAGGGGGCTCTTATCTCCCTCCCAAAGTGCAATGCTGACCAAATGGCTCAAAGAGGCCTTTGACGATGAGAAAGTGAAGCCTCTGCAGCTGTTACAGGTATCATTGCTGAATGAAGACCACCAAACTCTCATGTTGTGGAAACTCAGCAATGTATGGCCACGCAGTTGGAAAATAGGTGAGCTGAACGCTGAACGGGGAGAAGTGCTGATCGAAACGCTGGAACTCAATTATAACCGCTTAATATTCGAATAAGATGCCTATAGAGATCCGGGAACTGGTGATCAAAGCCACCATCACTGATGATGCAGCAGCTGGCAGTAGCGGTGCCGGTGCTGCTGGTAGTGATAACAACAATGTATCACCTGGCGAAGAAATGATAAAGGATACCCTTGACAAGATCATGGATGCTATAAAAGATAGAAATGAGCGATAATAATCATCTGGTAAAACTGAAGATACATTCTTTCCCAAACAGGGATTATTCAGGCGCAGAGACGGTATTTACCGTGCCTGTGAACCCTGAATCATTTACTAAAAACTACAAGGTTGACCTGGATGAAAGAAGAGGTCATGGCAACAATGGTACGGATGTACGCTTCAAATCTACTGCCCCCGAGGAGTTGCGGCTTGAATTCATCCTGGATGGCACCGGTACTATTGAAGGCTATCTCGATGCTTTGAAAACAATGCCTGTTACCCAGCAGCTGGAGACGTTTATGCGCTGTGTATATAACATGGACAGTAATATTCACCGTCCACGTTTTCTCCTGCTCATCTGGGGTTCTGACATTAAGTTCCGTTGTGTGCTTTCTAACCTGGATATCAATCATACGCTCTTTACGCCAAAGGGTGATCCCCTGCGTGTAAAGCTGAATGCCACCTTTCTGAACTATGTAGCCAGGCAGGAAAGACAGGCCCGCGACAGAACAAGCTCTCCTGACCTTACGCACTACCGGAAAGTTGTACAGGGTGACCGGCTGGACAATATGACCAACACTATCTATAACGATCCCGCCTACCTGATGCAGGTGGCGAAGGTAAATGGTCTCAGCACCATTCGCAGTATCAAAGCAGGCACTGAGCTTTATTTTCCACCCTTTGACCAAACTGAAAAGTAATGGAAGAAATACTGATACCAAACGACTCTCAACATGATGTAGCCACGTTTACGCTACTCGTGAATGGTACGGCAGTATCTCCGGATTACCAGATCCTCTCCATTACTGTCACCAAAGAAATTAACCGCATTCCCATGGCCCGCATCATTCTGCGGGATGGGGAAGCCCCGGATAAAACATTTGCCATAAGCGACGAAGACCTGTTCATTCCAGGTAAAAGTATTGTGATCAGAATAGGAAGAGATGGCGATAACACACAGATCTTTAAAGGTGTCATCACCCGCCATGCCATTAAGGTAAAAGAGAATGGAAACGGCGAACTACAGATCGAATGCAGGGATGATGCCATGCATATGACGCTTGGCAGGCATAGCCGCTACTTTGAGCAGGTGAAGGACAGCGAGGTATTCGACGATCTCATTGGCAAATATTCCCTCAGCAGTGAAACACAAACTACGACTCTTACTCATAAAGAATTGGTACAACATCACCTGAGTGACTGGGACTTCCTGCTGCTGCGTGCAGAAGCCAATGGCATGCTGGTAAATGTAGACGATGGAAAAGTGATTATTAAAAAACCGGATACCAATACATCGCCTGTATTGCAGGTGAGCTATGGTTCTTCCGTACTGGAATTTGAAGCGGACATCGATGCCCGCAGACAATGGAAGAATGTTGCCGCCCGCTCCTGGGATTATAGTAACCAGCAATTATTTCAGGCGGATACGGATGGTGTCGCTTTTTCAGAACACGGTAACCTGAGCGGACAGGATCTCTCAGCAGCTATGAAACAATTGCCATTTGAACTGCATCATAGCGGGCATCGCCTGGAACAGGAACTACAGGACTGGGTAAATGGTACCATGCTGAAAAGCCGAATGAGCAAGATCAGGGGGCGCGCACGCTTCAGTGGTTTTGCAGGTATCAAACCCGGAGACATGGTAAAACTGGACGGCGTAGGCAACCGGTTTAAAGGCAATGCTTTTGTAACGGCGGTAAGACAGGAACTGGGCAAAGGTATGTGGGATACACATATTCAGTTTGGCCTCGACCCTACCCCCTATGCTTTTATACATAATGATATGAACGATGCACCTTCGGCAGGTTTAGCAGGAGGCATCAGTGGTTTACAAATAGGTGTGGTGGTACAACTGGAGAATGATCCTGATGGACAGGACCGGATCCTGGTGCGTATTCCTATTATTGACAACGATGCACAGGGCATCTGGACCCGGGTAGCCAGCCTGGATGCCGGTAAGGACAGAGGTGCTTTCTTTCGCCCTGAAATTGGCGATGAAGTGATTGTAGGCTTTATCAACGATGATCCCCGCGATGCTGTGGTACTGGGTATGCTGCATAGCAGTGCTAAACCGGCGCCCATAAAAGCACAGGATGCAAATAATGAAAAAGGATTTACCACCCGCAGTAAAATGCACATCTCTTTTAACGATGATACAAAAACCATCAGCATCGATACGCCAGCCGGCAATAAAATTGTACTGGACGAAGCCGGTCAGCAAATTACTATTACAGATCAGAACAGCAACAAGGTCACCATGGATTCCAATGGTGTAAGCATGGAAAGTCCGATGGATATCAAGCTGAAAGCAGGTGCTAACCTTAGTCTGGAAGCTGCTGCTTCACTGACTATCAAAGCGAACTCACTCTCTATGCAGGCCAATGCTGATGCTTCGCTTTCAGGGGGTGCAAGTACCAAACTGACATCGAGTGGTATTACAGAAATCACAGGATCATTAGTCAAAATAAACTGATATGCCTCCAGCAGCAAGAATTTCGGATATGCATACCTGCCCCCTGGTGAATCCGGGTCCGGTGCCCCATGTGGGAGGGCCGGTGACAGGGCCGGGTGTACCTACAGTATTGGTAGGCGGTATGCCGGCAGCTGTATTAGGCGATATACTGGTCTGTACGGGGCCTCCTGATACTATTGTAAAGGGTTCGGCTACCGTGCTGATAGGAGGACGGCCAGCGGCCCGTATGGGCGATAATACAGCCCATGGAGGTGTGATTGTAGCAGGGCTGCCGACTGTAATGATTGGCGGATAATCTTTAAACAAAGCAAACATGAGCACTATAGTAAACTCATTCCTTGGCCGCGGATGGTCTTTCCCTCCCACTTTCAACCTGCAAACAGGTGCGGTGGAGCTGGTGAGCGACTACGAGGATATTCACGAAAGCCTGAACATCCTGCTAAGCACCAGCCTGGGAGAAAGAGTAATGCAACCCAAGTACGGCTGTAACCTCAACGACTACCTGTTTGAACCACTAAGCAGTTCTATGATCGGGTATATCAAAGACAGGGTACAGACAGCAATCCTCTTTTACGAACCCCGCATCATTGCTGACAAAATAGACGTAACGGCAGACAGCTCTTTTGACCTGATTGAAGGCCGCTTTACTATTTCAATTGAATACACCGTACCTGAAACAAATTCCCGTTTCAACTATGTGTACGATTACTACAAGAACGAGGCATTAAAGCCAGTATAAAGCATCAATCACTATGGAATGCACTAATCTGCTACATCCATTTCAACATGATCCCGGCACCAGCCAGCGTCAGCGAGTACTGGACGATCTGCTCTCCAGCACTACTCAGATCGATGGCAGGCAGTTGTCTGATCTGCTGGATTATTTTGTACAACTATCCAGGCACGTCAACTATTATGATGCGCAGGGCGGTGTTCTGGTCAATGCCGGCGACTGGCAGGCCTTCTTTCGTAACAGTACGCCTTTCACACTGAGTGCGATTAATAAATATAACCTGCCGGCGAAAAAAGAAAAGCTGGATGGGTATTATTATCTCTTTGGTAAGAAGCCTTCTGCCAGGGGATTACAACTGCTCATACAATATACCTGGTACTATACCATCAGTCGCGTAGATGCCTGGTACCAGCAGGTAAAAGATAGCGGACTTTCACTGGAGCCGTTATTGTTGCATGTGATCAAAGACAAACTGCACAATAGTCTTGTAGAATTTATTGCGCTTGATAATGCCGCAGCTTCCCTGTTTGCCATTAAAAGAATTGATTTTCGTTCCTACTTTGAAAGTGAATACTGGGATCTGGAGATCGATGAACTATATGCAGTATCATCCCTGACCAGCCTCACTGATCTTGCTGCGGCTGTGGTAAATGTATTCAACAGCTCACAGCAGGTAATAGACAGTATCAGTACAGCAGCTGCTGCAGATATTGAGAACAGTCTATTGCCATTGAAGGCTGAATTGCAACAACAGCATACACCGCACCTGGGTTTGTTGTTTGCTTTCTTAAAATTGTTCCGTTACCTGCAGGATGACCTGAATGGTTTTGCAAAAAAACACCTGGACTTTTTTTATCAGCAGGTATTGCAGCTGAAGCCGAGACCTGCACAACCGGACCAGGTGCATATTATTGTAGATATCCAGCAGCAACTGGAACAATACCGTTTACAAGCGGGATTACTGGTAAAAGATGGTAAAGATAATAACAAAGCAGAGGTGCTTTTCTCACTGGACAATGAGCTGGTAGCGAATAAGGCACAGGTAGCAGATGTGCGTACCCTCTTTGTTAGTAATGGTGTGTATATGGCACCCAATGCGCTGTTCGCGGATGGCGTATCACAGGGTACGCCGGATAGCTGGCCTACGATGGGTAGTCATTACAGTAAATACATAGACCCGGAACAGAAATTCATCTACCCTTATCCACATGCACGCTTAGGGTTCATATTAGCTTCACCTGTATTGTTACTGAATGAAGGAAGACGTACGGTGACCATAAAACTAAGTTGTGAATTGCAGGATGCAGTTTCGTTATATAGCACTGTCGCAGGCCTTATTCAGCAAACTTATTATTATATCAGTAAGCCTCTTATCAAACAGGCAGTAAAGAAGGGCATCAGTTCCGCACTGGAAGCCAGCCTTTACACTTTTCTGTTAGAGAAACCTACACAAACGCTGTGTTATAACCCGCAGCTGAAATACAATTACGATGCACTGATCACCGAAGCTGAATTTACCAGCTTGAATACAGGTGATACACTCAGGGATATCTTCCCGCCACAAAAGGCGCTGAATGTATCATTCAGCGGCAAGGACAAATGGCTGGATGCAGATAACCTGAGTATTTCACTGGATCCTGCATTGAATGGTAATCAGTTCTCTATTATCATCAATGCCACGCTGCAGCCTGCAAGTCCTGCAATCGTATTTTACGACAAGGATAAATTAAAAGAAGATTTCAATACTACTCAGCCAGTGGTCAGGGTATTATTGAATGACCTGATCGCTATGCGGCTGCCCGGAAATAACCAGTCTGAGAATTACTGTTGCTTGTCAGTGCCTCCCACTACTGATGATATTGCGGTCTCTCTCTATTATTTCTTTAAGCATGTCAGGTTAAAAGACAATAACATTGACGTGATGGTATGTGGCCTGAAGAATTTCATTGTACAAAACGATGATAGTCCGATGGACATCAATGGTATAATTTATCCGTTTAGTTCAAGACCACGTTTAGGTTCTCATTTTATACTCAGTTCCAAAGAGATCTTTAATAAGAACTGGACGGCGATTAATTTAAGATTGAACTGGAAGGATAAGCCTGCAAGCCTGGAAACTTATTACCACGGTTATGAGGACCTGACCACTACCCCTGCTATAGAACAGTCACATTTCAACGAAGATAATTTCCTCTTTACAGCAGACTTCCTGGATCATGGCAGCTGGCGGAATTATAACGCCAGTAAGAAACTGTTCAGCAGCGACACACCCGCTGATAAGTTCTGTGGTAATGATGGGCCGGTGTATTTCTTCAATTTCAAGCGGAACAATTTTACAGGTATCAATGCTTACAAGAGAAATGATAGCATTAGTTATACAGATGTTCCCTACACGAATGCAGCGCAGGATGGTTTTCTTCGTCTCTCGCTGACATCTGTACATAACCTGGACTTCCA